>Ga0210398_10006766_pt1 | contig 10492 bp, 7 predicted proteins | sample IncBWC4OmetaG_FD_161047 | JGI IMG/M metagenome (GOLD analysis project Ga0210398, IMG submission 161047) | Forest soil microbial communities from Barre Woods Harvard Forest LTER site, Petersham, Massachusetts, United States - Inc-BW-C-4-O | ecosystem: Environmental > Terrestrial > Soil >... | reverse complement strand
GTCCGCGGCAGTGGAGGGTCTGGTCTTCGGCATTTATCCCGCTTGGAAGGCGGCGAATCTGGACCCCATCGAGTCGCTGCGCTACGAATAGGCTCCTGACCATCAATGCTTCTAAGGGGCGCGGCCTCAGCCGTGCCGTAAATCTGCCTCAATGATTCATCAAACTGTTCAGGCTTTGGAAATTGTGACGGCGCTAGCCACGGTGGGGAGCCTCGCCTACTACGCTCTTTGTCTCTGGAGCGCAGTGGACTTTCTACGAAAGCCCAGGGCTGTCCCCCAACATTTTCCTCCCGTCTCTATCCTCAAGCCCCTCAAAGGCACTGATCCGGAAATGTATGAAAACTTCCGCAGCCATTGTGTGCAGGATTATCCCGAGTACGAAATGATTTTCGGGGTCAGCGAGGCTGACGATCCAGCAATCGAGTTAGTCGAGCAACTGAAATCCGAATTTCCGCAGCGCGCCATTCGGTTGATCGTTTGCCCCAAGCAGCTTGGCACCAACATTAAAGTCAGCAATCTAGCTCAGATGCTGCCTCTGGCGCGCTATGACCACCTCATTGTGAATGACAGTGACATTCGAATCGAGCCAGACTACCTGCGGCGCGTGCAGGCTCCCTTGGCAGATTCACGAATTGGTCTTGTGACCTGTCCCTATCGCGGTGTGGCCAATTCAACCCTCGGCTCTCGACTGGAAGCGCTGGGGGTTAGCACTGACTTTTGTCCCAGTGTGCTGGTGGCGCGGCAACTGGAAGATATCAAGTTTGCTCTTGGTTCCACGATGGCGTTTCGCCGCGGGGATCTCGCCGCCATCGGTGGCTTCGATGGGCTGGCCGATTACCTTGCCGACGACTATCATCTCGGCCAGCACATCGCGGCTTTGGGATTGAAGGTTGAACTCTCTGATGTAGTGGTCGAGACCTTTCTCCCCCGCTACGCTATGGGCGAATTTCTCACCCACCAATTACGCTGGGCGCGTGCCGTTCGCGATTCGCGCTTCTGGGGCTACCTCGGCCTGGGGATCAGCTTCGGCCTGGTGTGGGCGCTGCTGACACTGATTATCGCTGGCGGCGCTGGTTGGGCGTGGGAATTACTGGGCGTAACTGTGGTGATGCGTTTCGCAATGGCCATCTATGTCGGCGGGCGTGTGCTGCGAGATCGGTACGTGATGCGCGGGCTCGCTCTGATTCCGCTCCGCGATGCTATTGCCATGCTGGTTTGGCTGATGAGTTTTGTAGGGCACACAGTTTCATGGCGAGGAGAGCTGTTCAAGCTGAATAATGGCAAATTGGTGAAGCAAAGACCACTATGAGGAACCGGCAACGCAAATCAGAGTTGCCGAGGCTTCCAGGACTTCCCGAATCTTGTTGGCCAGGGTACTCAAGCCGAAGGGCTTCGAGAGGAAACACGCGGTGACGTCAATGTTGCCGTGTTGCAAAACCGTATTTTCTGCGTAACCCGAGACAAACAAGGTCTTCATGTCTGGCCGCTCCGCAGCTAGTTGCATGGCTACTTGTGGGCCGCTCATTTTCGGCATCACGACGTCAGTAATCATTAAGTGGATCAGCCCGCTATAGTCCCGCGAGACACCTAACGCATCCACACCGTTTTCAGCCGTGACCACAGTGTATCCACAGCGAACCAGGAATTCACTGGTGGATGCCCGCACCGCAGCCTCGTCTTCCACTAACAACACGGTCTCCTGCCCATGGGGAGAGCTCTTGCCTGGCTGCGGATGGAGTTTCGCTTCGCTCACCCGGTGCACTCGCGGAAGGTAGATCTTGAATGTGGTGCCGAGTCCGGGCTCACTGTAGACCCAAATGAACCCCTCGCTTTGCTTCACGATTCCATACGCGGTCGCCAGCCCCAGCCCGGTACCTTTTCCCGCTTCTTTGGTGGTGTAGAAGGGTTCAAAGATGTGATTTAAGTGTTCAGCCGGAATCCCCTCACCGGAATCGGAGACTGCCAGCAGCACATACTCGCCCGGCGGAACGATCACGTGTTCTTGCACGTAAGCTTGGTCGAGGGTGACGTTCGAGGTCTCGATAGTCAATTTGCCGCCACGCGGCATTGCATCTCGTGCATTGGTCGCCAGATTCATCACCACCTGCTCGATCTGTGAAGGATCTGCTTTCACCTTCACCAGGTTTTGTCCCGGAACAAAGACAACTTGGATGTCTTCGCCGATCAAGCGCGGCAGCATACGAGTAATTTCTCCGAGCACCGTGTTCAAGTCGAGCACTCGCAGGGATTGCATCTGTTTACGTCCGAAGGCCAGCAGTTGGCGCGTCAGTTCCGCCGCGCGCCGCGTGGCGGTGATGATCTCGTCCATCTTCCTTCGGGATGGATCCTCTGCGTCGAGCGAATCCAGCACCAGCTCAGCGTAGGCGCTGATCACCAGCAGGAGATTGTTGAAGTCGTGGGCCACACCGCCCGCCAGCAGGCCGATGGCATCCATCTTCTGTGACTGTTGAAGCTGTGATTCCAGCTTCCTCTGGTCGGTAATGTCCCGTCCAGTGGAGATGAAGTGGGTGATTTGCCCCGCCGGATTTCGCATCGGTGTGATTGCCTTCTCAATGATGAAGGTCTCACCATTTTTCTTCCGGTTCATCACCGTTCCATGGAACACTTTTCCCGAAAGCACCGTGTTCCACATTTCTTCGTAAAGCTCTCCGGCCTGTTGGTCGGATTTGAGGATTCCCAGGGTCTGCCCGATCACTTCGTCACTCGTGTACCCGGTCAGCTTTTCAAAAGCAGGGTTTACGTATTCCAAAACCCCGGCGCTGTTAGTGATCATCACCAGGTCAGGTGATTGTTCCACGCTGCGCCTTAGTTTTTGCAGTGTCTCTTCTGATGTGCGGTGTTGCCGCTCTTTCAGGTGGGCCTCAATTCCGCTCAGAATGTAGAGAGCCAGGCACGGAGCAGTTCGGCTACATCCCTGAGGCAGCTTACAAGTCGCAGCCTGAATCGCAGCTTCCATTCCGCCATGGTTGAAGTACTCTCCCAGGAAAACCGCCGGAATGCCGATCTCACTTCTGTCTGTATCACGTAACCAGTGTCGCGCTCCTCCATCGTCTTCGGGGTAGTCCACCAACAACAGGTCGTATTTTGACTTTTTCAACTGGGAACGGGTTTCTTCCCGGGTGTGGACACAATCGATCATGAGCTGCTCGGTTCCCGCGCGCAGCAGCAGATCGCGCAGGTCAGTGAGGTCTGCTTGCCCCTCCCCTGCCAGCAAAATATGCAGTCGCTTGTCGCCGTTTCCGTTGCCGCTCGTGGTCGTTCCGCTCATGCTCGCCCGCTCCCCTACCTGCTACATCGGAGCACAGTCGTTGGAGCATTAAGAGGGAGAACAGACTCGCAGCTCAAAGTGATTTCCGGTGCCATTTCAGGAAGGTTTTCTTAAGGAAGGGAAGTGAAACCACAGTAACCGCGAAGCTCTTGAGGGTCAGGATCTGAATAAATGGAGAGTAAGCCCGAGGATCTAGCGCAGCTTGAGGGCCAGCAAGGCAATAGTAAGCGCCGCGATCACCAGCGTGCCGATGGTATAGCTGTGGGCCTGGAACCAGCTTTCTTCTTTCCCCGCGGTTAGAGAGAAGAGGGCTGGCTTGCCTTCCGCGGACCGTCCTGCTTGTTCACAATCCACACACAATGTTCTGCCCTGCGAAACCGGAAACCCGCACGATTCGCAACTTCTGATCTGGGCAACTTCTGCCGAGACAGATGGCAGCGGTTCGACTGTCATGGAAGACAACGCTTGATCTTCCTCTATAGGCTTGGCTGGCTCGACTGGGGCAAGCTTTTCGGGCAATGACTGCTCACGTTCTGCCTCTGAGACTTGCGGCAGTGCCCGCTGGGCGGCAGCGGCGTGCTCTATCGCAGTGAGGACTATGTCGGCTAAGCGTGCCAACGCTGCCACATCGCCTTCGTCGAAGGCGGATGTACGGTCGGCGACCAGCTCGAAAACTCCGACAACTTCTTGCTCGCGAAGCAGCGGCATCACCATCGCCGACTCTACTCCCAGTTCCAGGCAGCTCTCGCGATTGACCCTGGGATCGCCTTGCGCGTGTTCACATCGCACCAGCTGGCGCGTGCGAATGCTCTCCGCCATCAATCCCGAGCCGGTCTCGATTTGCACTCCCGCATCAGGCGCCGCCGGTCCGGCGCTGGCCCGGCATACCATTTCGCCGCCTTCGCGCAAAGCGATCGAAGCTCCGGATGCACCCGTAACATACTGCGCGCGCTCCGCCAGCAACTGCAGCGCGGCTTCCAGATCACGCTGCGCCGCGACAACCCAAGAGTTGCCATCACGCGCAGGGGCCACGGCGGTGGCAGTACCTCCCTGGTCAAAAATGGTGTATTTGTCCATGAAAACAGGCTATGGCTGGAGTTTCGCTCCCCGCGCACTCGGAGTCAAGCAGAAGCCTGACCCTGGAACCAAGTCAGCAAAACTAAAGTGTTGGAATCCACCCTATTTCTTCCGCGGCGGCAAGTACTTCTTTTCGATGGAAGCCACGATGACGTAGTTGGGATCAACCATCTCGTTCAAATGAATCTTTCCGACTTCAGACAGTAGTTCATAGGCGTCCAGATCTGACAACCCGTAATCCTGATGAATCCATGACACCAGTTCGGTGAACGCAACACGCAGGCAATCGTCCAGCGGACGATACGCGCCCACAGTCATGATCGCATTGTCATTCTCGAACCTTGGCCAGTTGATCTTTTGGCCCTTGATCACGTCCACCTGCACCCGCGCGTGTAACGGCACTTCGATCGCAGTACCCGCGATTTCGCCATCACCCATGGCGGCATGTCCGTCGCCCATGTAAAGCATCGCTCCGGCAACATTGACTGGAAAATATACGGTGTTGCCCACACTGGCTTCGGGAGAATCCATGTTGCCGCCAAACTCCGCCGGTACAATCGAGCTGCGTGCCTCGCCTCCAGCCGGCGCAACTCCGATGCAGCCGAAGAAGGGATGCAGCGGGATCTTCGTGGAAAATTTGGAATCGAGCGCTTGAAATGTAGCGGTGTTGGTAGCGTGGTCGATGGGATAGAACCAGATCTTCTCCGGCAAAGGAGGAGTGAGCATCGGCGTGTAGTTGGTTGGGTTGATCGCGCCAAAGCCCGGCGCAAACCCTCCTACACCCTGATTGCTGTCTACCTTCAGATCGAGAATCTTCACCGCCAGCGTATCCCCTGGCTCGGCTCCTTCAATGTAAAACGGCCCAGTCAGCGGATTGTCGCCTTTCGACATGCTGAGCGTGTCGCCCGGCTTTTGGATGGCGTTGCCAAAACAATCCAGCGTATTGGTATCGAGGATGTCGCCTGCTTTCAATCGTGCGACTGGCGGCGCCGATGCGTAAACGTACTTCACATTGTTGATGGTGGCTTGATATTTCACAACATTCTGTGCCCAAGCCACCGTACCCAGGAGAACTCCTGCTAACACCACTGTTTTGAATCGCATAAATGATTCCTTCTGTGATTCTCTGTGCCCTCTGTGGTTAATTTAGTTTCTATCCCGGCGGTAAACGGCGTTCAAAGGCTTCCCCACGCCGCTGACCAAAGTGTTATTGGGGATGTTACAGGGAAAGGTATTACCAGCAAAAGTGGGGAATTCTGGCGAGGGGCCTATTCCGAAAGCACTCAGAGAAAAGGTGGGTTAGGGCTATAATCTGTCACAAATGAGCCGTCTGCTTGAGTCATTTGAGTTTCTGAACAGAGGTTGGGACATCCGCATACTCGAAACTCAGTCACTGCGATCAATATTCGTAATGTTATTGCTGGCCTTATTCATGCTCGGAATGCTTACCAGCATGACGATCTACGAAGCTGTTCGTCTTCATCGGTTCGATTGGTCAGGCGTCTTTCTTTTTCCTGTTTTCGTTCTCTCTGTCTTTCGCTACGCACCATTGATCTATCGTCGTCTCGGACGTTGAAACCTTGCGGAAATCAAACTAACCCACTACTGAACTACTGCTTTTCGTCGCGCCGCCGCAGCCACTCGATAAACATTTGCTCCAGCGGCTTGTCGTAACCCATCATGACGTGGCGAATGGTGTGACCGCTCACGAAATGACAGACTTCTTCTGCCAGGTTCTTGGCGTGGTCCCCGGCACGCTCGAGCGACTGGGTCATGAAAATGACTTGCAGGCTGGCTTGGCGTTGCAATCCTTCCGGGTTCTCGATATGCCGGAGGAACAGCAGATTGCGCACCCGGTCCATCTCAGTATCGGCACGCAGCACTTCCACTGCTTTCTTTACGTCTCGAGTAGAAAACGCCAAACCCACGTCCGCCAACATTTTCTCGAGCACGGTCGCCATGTGCGTCAAGTCGCGTGTGTCCTGGGGATCGACGCGTCCGCCTGCGGCCTGCGCGCTGCTGCCAAAACTCAACAGCAGGTCGCCAATACGCTCCAGCCCGATCATGAACTTCATACAAGCCAGCAGCTCGCGGGCTTGCGGTTCGGTCACCTGGGTGATGGCCAGGGTCACGCCATCGTCGATCTCCCGATCCAGAGTGTCGAGTTGCTTTTCTTTTTCTCGAAGCGAATTCAGCAACGAAGCAGACCCGGTTGCAATACCTTCCGCTGCGGTGGCGGCCGCGTCCTTCGCCACTTGGCATGCCTCAATTGTGCGCGTCACCAGATGCGAATATGCGTATTCCGGCAAGCGATTATTGGCAGGCGCGGCACTCATACGAGAATCCCTCTGAACTGGCGACGGCGGCAGCGCAAGTCCAGACTTTCTGGGCCGCCGGCTTGGAGTGGAGAGCACAAACCAAGCATAGGATGTTCTCCCGCAGCAGTTGTTAACAGTATGTGAATTTTAACGGAAGATTCAAGCCAAATCACGATGGCCGGGGCTCTTCCACGCCCGCCAACGGCAAGGTGAACAGAAACACCGATCCGTGGTTCAGTTCGCTCTCCGCCCGGATGGTGCCCTCATGCGCCAGCACAATGTGCTTGGCAATGGCCAGCCCAAGTCCGGTCCCGCCCGATTCCCGCGAACGTGCCTTATCGACCCGATAGAAACGCTCGAACAGCCGAGGCAAATGTTCCGAAGGAATGCCGCCCCCAAAGTCGCGGACATAGAACTCCACTCCGCGCTCTGCCGGACGCGCTCCTAGTACCAGTTGCCCGCCGGAAGCCGAGTATTTCAGCGCATTGTCAATCAGGTTCGAGAACACCTGATGAATGGCCTCGCGGTCGGCGCTCACCGGCTCGGGCGCGGAGTCTTCCACTCGCAGCTCAACCCCGTTTGCGCGCGCCAGCTTTTCGAAACTCTCGATGGCTTCATGCAACAGCTCTCCGGGCACGACGGGCTGCACGTCAAACCGCTGCTCGCCGGATTCCACCCGCGCCAGGGTCAGCAGGTCCTCCGTGAGCCGCGACATGCGGCTGGCATTCTTGCGGATGATGTCAAGAAACTCCCGCGAATGATTGTTCTCTTGCGATCCGTCAAGCAGAGTCTCGGCATAGCCCTGGATGGAGGTGAGCGGGGTTCGCAATTCGTGGGACACGTTGGCGATGAAGTCGCGGCGAGTCTTCTCTACCCGCTCGGTCTCGGTCAGGTCTCGCAGCACGGCCACGGCGCCGCCTCCCGGCAGGGGAGCCGCAGTCACTTCAAAGGTGCGGCCGGGAAGAATCGACGTGGCCCGTGATGTAAGGACGCTATGGGCCGGTCCGGCTCCGCGGGCTGCACGCAGAAAATCCGGGTCGCGCACTGTTTCCACCACCGGGGCACCCAGCCGCGTACCCTGAGGGACCAACGCGTCCATGCTGTGGTTCGCCCACTGCACCCGATCGTCCGCCCCAATGGCAATGACTGCATCCTCCATGCTGTTCAACAAAGTCTCCAGTTCGTGCTGGCTGGTGCGGAGCGCGGAAAACTCTTTTTGCAGATGTCGTGCCGTCTTATCGAGACTACCCGTCAGACGTCCGAGTTCGTCGCTTGAACTTTCTTCGATCCGGGCTGACAGGTCGCCGGCGGCGATGCGTTCAGCAAACTGCACGATCTTTTGTAGCCGTCGCGACAAAGATTGTGCCACGACTCTCGAAATCAGAATCGCCACCACAAACGCTGCCACTGAGCTCAGCAGGATTGGCCTGGCGGGTATCAGGGAAATATTCAGCGCGACTGCGGCGGCGGCAATCACCAGTACAAATCCGCCTAGCAGCTTTAAGAAAATCCGGTTCTTCACTTGGCGGCCTCAAAGCGATAACCGGCCCCCCGCACCGTCTTCAAATAGCGCGGATTTTCCGGGTCGGGCTCGATCTTCTCCCGAATGCGGCGCACATACACATCCACTGACCGCGGGGTCACGTAGGCAGTGTCGCGCCACACCGAATCGAGAAGCTGGTCGCGCGTAAACACGCGTCCCAGGTGCCGCGCGAAGTAGTCCAACAGTCGGAACTCGGTTGCAGTCGTGGTCACCGGTTGGCCGCGTACGGTGAGCGTCATGGCACTGGGATCAATCTCAATCTCGCCGATGCGCAATGGCGATTGCGAAAGCGGCCGCTCAAAACGCCGCAGCACTGCTTTGACGCGGGCCACCAGTTCCCGCGGGCTGAAGGGTTTGGGGATATAGTCATCCGCTCCCAATTCGAGTCCCAGAATGCGGTCGGCTTCGCCGCTCTTGGCGGTCAGGAAAATCACGGGTGTGGATGCCAGAGAAGATGTCTGGCGAATCTGGCGGCACAGTTCCAGGCCGTCCTTTCCCGGCACCATGATGTCGAGAATGAACAGCGTTGGCCGCTGCCGCTCCGACTCCGCCACCACCATGTTTCCAGTAGGAAACAGCTTTACGCTAAATCCCGCTCCCTCCAGATGATGCCGCACCAGCCGGGAAATATCGGGATCGTCTTCCACCACAAAGATGCTTGCCTTCACAAGCGTATTGTAGCCGGGAGAGCGCCAATTTCATCGTTTTGTAACCTGATTGAAACAATTGACCAAAGGGTGTACGGTGCAGCTCAAATCTCAATCACCAGGTTTCCCGCCCGATCCATCCAGAACCGTTTTCCCGGAGGCACGACCGTGGTCGCGCTGTATTCGGTAACAATCGCTGGCCCCCGGAGCTTCCGACCGCCCGCTAGTTCATCACGCGAATAGACTGTCGCCGCAACCTTCTTGCCATCAAAAATCACTGTCGTCTTGGCAAAAGCCCGTGCGTTTCGGCTCACCGTCGCAATGCTCGCCGCCATCGAGTTTCGAGACTTTATCCGCGCCCGCAGCCGTAGCGTAACCAGTTCCAGCTCGCGCTGCGCATAACTATATCCGTAACGCCTCTGATGTTCGCGACGAAACGTCTCGATCATTCCCCGCGTGTACGGCACATTCAATTCATATCCCTGGCCACGGTAGCGGACGTCCACACTTAAATCGAAGGCGATCTTGCCTTTCCATCCTTCGTGGCGAAGATCCTCGTTTGCCTTCTGCCGCAAGGCGGAAAACTCCGCATCCAGACGCTTGCCCGGCAATTTGTCCAAAGCTCGCCAGAGCACTGTACGCGAGTAATCTCTCACTACATCGCTGACCAGGATTCCGTACGCCGACAATGCTCCAGGCAGGGCCGGAACAATGACTCGCGGTATGCTCAATCCTTCGGCCAATTCGCAGGCGTGCAGGCCTCCTGCCCCACCGAAAGCCACTAAAGCAAATTCCCGCGGATCGTAACCCCGTTCGATCGAGACCACGCGAATCGCCTTTTCCATGGTCGCATTGACGACGCGGACAACTCCGACTGCAAATCGCTCTACTGAGAGTTTGGAACCTTGTTTCTTCAGCCATTCCGCGATCACACGGCGCGTGCGCTCTAAGTCTAGCTCGAAATCTCCACCCAGAAAATGGCTGGCCTGTAAGCGTCCAAGGATCAGGTTGGCGTCGGTCACCGTCGGTTGCATCCCTCGTCCATAGCAGATCGGCCCTGGATCGGCACCCGCCGACTCCGCTCCCACCCGCAGTGCACCGGCCGGATCGAAGCGGGCAATCGAGCCTCCGCCGGCTCCCACAGTGTGAATGTCGAGCATCGGCACTCCCACCGGAAGCCCGGCAATTTCCGACTGCCCGCTGACTCGCGCTCTACCCTCCACCAACGCCACGTCCGTCGATGTGCCACCCATGTCGAACGAGATGATTCGCTCGAATCCGCTGCGCCGCGCCATCGCAGCCGCTCCAATCACTCCGCCCGCCGGCCCTGAAAGCACCGTCCGCACCGGCTCACGGGCAGCGGAACTTAGAGCTGTGATCCCGCCGTTCGACTGCATCACGAACACACGAGCCTTCAGCAATCGCTGCTCAAGCTTCCCCAAATATCGCTCCATTACCGGCTGAAGGTACGCATTTACTACCACGGTGCTGGTGCGCTCATACTCCCGAAACTCAGGCAATAACTGGTGCGAAATCGACAGCGGCACTCCCAACCGACTCAACGCTCCCGCCAACGCATTCTCATTCTTGGTGTTCGCGAACGAAAACAGTAACGAAA
>Ga0210398_10006765_pt1 | contig 10492 bp, 9 predicted proteins | sample IncBWC4OmetaG_FD_161047 | JGI IMG/M metagenome (GOLD analysis project Ga0210398, IMG submission 161047) | Forest soil microbial communities from Barre Woods Harvard Forest LTER site, Petersham, Massachusetts, United States - Inc-BW-C-4-O | ecosystem: Environmental > Terrestrial > Soil >... | reverse complement strand
GTTCGCGCAGGCTTCATCCTTGTCGCCGCCGGGCGCGCCGCTCACGCCAATAGCCCCGATGGTGTCATTGCCCACTTTGATTGGCACGCCGCCTGCCAGCATCACCGTGCCGGCGACATTCGGCGGCGGCGACATGGCCCCAAAAGCCTTGGCTGTTTCTCCCGAAGTCCTTCGAAAAGCCACCGCCGAGTACGCCTTGCGATGGCTGAGGTCAACCGTGACCAAGGCGGCGCCGTCGTCGCGGATCACCACCTTGAGGTTGCCGCCGCTATCGAGAACAGTGGCGGTGACGCGATAGCCGTTGGCGCGGCACTGCGCGAGTGCTGCCTGAGCCATGGCTTGCGCCATATCCACCGAGATCGCTTTTTCAGTGAGCAATTCCTGGGACAGCGCGGTCATCGAGAACACGCCCACGAGCACTAGCGTGCCGACGGCCAGCACCGGGAAACGAATGTGAGACATGGATTTCCTCCAAAGTATTGGCGTTGCGATGAGAACCGCATGGTACAGGCCTGGCCAAATCCGAGTCAACGCCGCAGGTTGCTTCCAGGCGCCCTGCGGTTCGGAAGGGCCGCCCGGATCGCTCTTTCAGATTCCATTCAGGTTGCCTCAGTAGACTCGCTGCAATTGCAAAGGCATGAGCGAATGGACTCGCCATACTTCAAGCTAACAGAGGCGTTTCACTGTTGGTTTGTTCCGGCGCCGTGGTTTGACGGCGCGCTCGCTGCAGCACGGATGCACAAAGCCCAACCCTAGCTCCGCGTCCGGGCGTGGACGCAGGCACCAGGTGCGACGGCATTTCCTCGGAGAATACATTTCGCACGGAGGTCCGTATGCGACACTTTCGAAAGGCGTTCTTGATGGCGCTTGCAGCTTCTCTGACTTCTTGCCAGGGCTCTCAAACGACGCCAACGGCACCGGCGAGCGCGCCGCCCGCGGCGGAAGCCGGGCCTCCGATGATTTTGACGGCCTCGGTGCCGCTCGAGGGCGTGAAGGGGCGCTTCGACCATTTTGCCTCCGGCAAGGGCAAGGTGTTTGTCTCCGGGCTGGGCAACAATTCCGTGGAGATCATCGACCTGTTCCAGGGAACGCGCTCGCACGAAATTACCGGCGTGCCCAATCCGCAGGGCGTGGCCTTTTCTCCCGAGGCCAACAAGCTGTTCGTGGCAAGCGAAAAGGGCAAGGTGTACGTCTACGACGGCGACTCGTACAAGCTCCTGAACACCCTGGATTTTGACGGCGGCGCCGACAATTTGCGCTACGACGCGGCCACGAAGCGCGTGTACGTCGGCTGCGGCGACGATGAGAAAAACTCCGCCATTGCCGCCATCGACGCCATGGCCGGCAAGCGCACCGATGAAGTCTATAAACTCGGCGGCGAGCCCGAATCGTTCCAGCTCGAAAAGAACGGGCCGAACATTTACGTGAACGTGCCGGACCTGAAGCAGATCCTGGCCATCAACCGCACCACCAAGGAAATCACCCGCTGGCCGGTTACCAATCTGCAGAATTTCCCGATGGCCCTCGACGAAGCCGATCACCGCATTATCGTTGGCACGCGCGAGCCGGCTACGATCTCCATCTTTGACACCACCACCGGCAAAATGGTCGCGTCCGTTCCTACCGTGCAAGATACTGACGATTTGTACTATAGTGCCGAGAAGAAGCGAGTCTTCGTGCCAGGGCGGGAGGGTTCCATCTGGGTGTACCAGCAGAACGATCCCGACCACTACACCCTGCTGACCAAGATTCCCACCGTTTTGGGTGCGGGCACGGCGGGATATTTCGGCAGGCAGGGAAAGGGCTTTGACCGCTTCTATTTGGCGGTGCCGCAAGGCGCGAGCAACAACGCCGAGGTTCGCATCTACACCGTCCAGGACTGAAACAGGCGTAGCAACGATTCCGGGATCGCTCGAACCGAAAAACGATTTGCTCTTGGAGGGCTGATTTCATGCGCAACAAACGCAGCACCATCCTCATGGGGCTCTTTCTGGGCGCCTTGTTCTCTCTCTTCTTGCTGGCCGGATTCGCGCGGGCCTTGCCGGCTGCAGCGGATTCCTCCGGCTACCACATCATCAAAAAAATCACCACCGGCGGGACGGAAGGCTGGGACTACATCAGCGTGGATGGTGACGCCCGGCTGGCCTACATCGGCCGGGAAGATCACGTGGACGTGGTCAATATTGATGAAGGAAAGGTGGTTGGAAAAATTGCGGGCCTGGAGGGAACTTCCGGCATGCTCCCGCTCCCTGAATTCGGGCGCGGCTACGCCACCAGCGGTGACGCCGGGCAGGTAGTCATCGTGGACCTCAAAACTCTGGCCAAGATCGGAACGGTCAAGGCTGGCAAGGACCCCGATTCCTTCACGTATGATCCCGTCACCAAGCGGGTCTTCATCATGAACAGCAGCGGCGCCAGCGCCACGGCGATTAACGCCAAGGACGGCACGCTCGCCGGAACCGTCACACTCGGCGGGCAACCCGAAGCCGCCGTCGCCGACGGCAAGGGCAAGGTGTATGTGAATCTGACGGACAAGGACATGATCGCGGAAGTCGATGCCGAGACGCTAAAGGTCACCCATCGCTGGCCGCTTGCGCCCGGCACCGGACCTTCCGGTTTGGCCATGGATCGCAAGAACCGGCGCCTGTTTTCCGCGTGCGATAACCAGAAAATGGTGATCATGAACGCGGACACCGGAAAAGTGGTGGCTGCGCTGCGCACCGGCGCCGGGACGGACGGTGCGGGCTTCGATCCGGAGACCATGAACGCGTTTGCTCCGGCCGGAGGCGCAGGAACCTTGACGATCATCCATGAGGATTCTCCGGACAGCTTCAAGGTGCTGGAGGAAATTGATACGCAATCCGGCGCGCGAACGATGGCCATCGACCCGAAGACTCACAACATTCTGACCGTGACCGCCAGGCACGGCCACGGCGCGACCCACGATAAGGTCCTGCCGGATTCGTTTGTTGTGCTGGTGGTTGGGAAATAAAGTCGGCGTGAGAGTTCGGGTCTCGGATCACGGCGCCGCAAATTAGAAGACAGTCGCGCCGGGCAAGCCTTGAAAATGTTGGTCCGACGTGACCACCTGCGCGCCGGCAGCGACGGCAGTTGGATAGATCATGGAATCAGCCATCGCCAGGTGGCGGTCCAGACTAATCCGCGCCGCAGCCAGCGCTATTCGCTCATCCATTGGCACAACGCGCGTGCGCAAGGCTGCTGAAAGAAACGCATCCGCCGCCGTGGAACCGAGCGCGGACAAGAGTTTCTTGTAAACCTCATACAGCACGATCGCGGGTACGACAATCCCCATCTCATCCTGCCCCGGCGTTCCGTGTCCGATTTTGGCCTTCCGTACAGTGTTGCCCCGGCCTGCCCTGCGGCAAAGTTAGAGGGTTGTCATTGCGGTGCTTTGGCGGGATGTTCCCGGGTTCCCACATATGAAACAAATGCAGAAGCTTGGACTTCAGCGAGTGCTATCCCTTGCCGCTCTGATCGCGGCTCTGGTGCTGCTTGGGTGCTCGGGCGCGACGAAGCCCGCGTCTTCCTCTTCTTCCAGCTCCAGCAATCCTCCTTCCGGAGGCAACCCCAGCGGCGGAAATTCTTCCTCGGGAAGCTGCGCCGGCATGGGCCTCGGCCAAAGCGCCAGCCTGAGCGGATTCGTCCCATTTCCGGCCGACAATCTCTGGAATCAGGATATTTCCAACGCTCCCGTGGACCCCAATTCCGCCGCCATCATCAACTTCATCGGCGCGGGCATCGGCCTGCACCCGGACTTTGGCTCCGGCCTGTACAACGGATCGAGCATCGGTATCCCGTATCTAGTCGTTGGGTCGCGGCAAGGAATGGTGCCGATCAATTTCACCGCGTACGGCGACGAGAGCGACCCGGGACCGATGCCCATCCCGGTGACGGCGGACATCGAGGGATATCCGGCTCCGGGCAACGGCGACCGCCACGTGCTGGTGCTGGACAACAACAATTGCTGGCTGTACGAGCTGTATAGCTCGTACCCGAACGGCGCAAGCTGGAACGCCGGTTCCGCGGCGGTCTGGGACCTCACTGCCGACGAGCAGCGCCCTTACACGTGGACTTCCGCCGACGCCGCCGGCCTGCCCATTTTCCCGGGCTTAGCGCGCTATGACGAAGTGGCCGCAGGGCAGATCAACCACGCGCTGCGATTCACGCTGCAATCGAGCCGCGCCGCGTTCGTCCCGCCGGCGTCGCACTGGGCCGCGAACTCCACCAATGCGCTCGCCGCACCGATGGGCATGCGCCTGCGGCTCAAGGCCAGCTTTGACATTTCTTCGTTCTCCGCCTCCAACCAGGTGATCCTCACGGCGCTCCAGAAATACGGCATGATCATGGCCGACAACGGCTCATCGATGTATATCAGCGGCGCGCCCGACGACAACTGGAACAACGACGACCTGCACAACCTCGGCAGCGTCACCGCGGCGGATTTCGACGTCATCCAGATGAATCCGATCTACACTGCCGCGAACGTTCCCTCCGGCGCGAGCCCGGTCATCAACAGCTTCACCGCAAGCGCACCGTCCGTTTCCGCGAGCACGCCAGTCACGCTGAACTGGAACGTCACCGGCGCCTCCTACCTGATCGTTTCGCCAGACATCGGCGCCATACGCGGCACCAGCGTATCGGTCTCGCCGGCACAATCCACGACGTACACCCTCTACGCAACCAACGCGTATGGCCGCACCACCGCCACGGTGAATATCACGGTGCAGTAAGTAGGACAGGCTTCTTTACCCTGAAGAACTGAAGGGGAGCCTGTCGGGTTTTTCAGCGTCGCTTCGGCGGAAAAGCAGACAGGCTGGAAGCCTGTCCTACTAGTGCGTCATGGCATAAATCACGTAGTTCACGCCGATGCGCATGCCCAGGTCGGAAAACTTCTGCGGATAGCGCGGATCGTTCGACCACTCCCACGAATCGCCGATATCCGAGTTGAACGAAGCGGCCACCATCACCCGGCCGTGATCGTCGTAAATCCCCATCCAGCGCGGAACGATGCCGCCGTTCTTGTAGCCCAGGGCCAGGTGCTCGGCGCCGGTGATGCGGTAGCGGTCATCGAGGTCAAACATGGTGTGGAAGATCGGATCGTTGTTGGGAATGTCCACCAAGGGACGGTCCGGAAACGCCTTCTGAATGCGTTCCAGAAACACCTGCCACTCCACCGTGCCGTGGAAATCGTCGGCCATGAAGAATCCGCCGTGCAGCAGGTAGTCGCGCAGCTTCAGCATCTGCTCGTCCGTGGGGCCCCACTCGCCCACCTGCACGGCGTAGAGGAACGGCCAGTTGTACACCTCGTCGCCGTCGTCCAGGTTCACGCACTGCTCGACCGAGCGCGTGTCGATGCGGGTCAGACGCATCATCGCCTGCGAAATGGCGCGGTCGGCCGGCGGATAATCCTGCGTCCAGAGGGAAAGCCCCAGGCGCCAGTCGCCGTCGAAGCGCCCGCGATAGCCGTCATTCCAGCCCGGCGGATACATCAACCGCGCAAAGGCAAATTCCGCCTTTCTCTGGTAATCCGGGGGAAGAGGCTGCACACCGTATTCAACGGAAGGATATTCGCGGAACGGCGCCTGGTAGCCGTACGCAACGCCCACCAGAAGAAACGCACAGCCCAGCAGCCACCACGCCTTGACGATACGCATCGCCGGTCCCTAGAGCCGAGGATAACATGCCTGCGCGCGGCATAGTAACCACACATTCCCGTTCCAGGGCAAAGTTGAGTGCCAGGCTGGTCGGTCAGAAGGCGGACGCGAGAGAGGGATTACTCGTTCATGGCGTTGGCGGCAAAGATCTCTTCCAGTTTGACCAGCCGCGGCGTTAGTCCCTGTTCGAAAGAATACTCTGCGGCCGTCTCCAGCGCATGGCGGTTGGCCTTGATTCCATGGATCACCATGGGCTTCGCCAGCGCGTCATGCGCTTCCTTCGAGATCAGGCCGGCCCTGAAGTGATACTCCGTGTGCTCAAGCCGCTGCTCGTTGGCCACCTCGTTTGCGCGTTGAAATGCCTTGAAAAGATTCAAGACCGCCCACGGGTGCTGCTCCACGATTTCGCGCTTGATCACCATGCCGTGGTTGATGGGATAAATGCCGGTCTTGCGGAAGTAGCGCACGCCCTCGGCCAGCGCGTCGGGGAAAAGCGGCTGGATGTCCGGGTGGTGCCAGAGGTCGGCCGTGCTGCGGTCGATCATGTTGAGATTGATGTGATAGAACAACGTGGCGTCGAGCTCCCCGCTGATCATCATGGCCCCGATATTTTTTTCCGGTGGGATCTGGCGAATGGTCACGCCCGGTGGTGAAGAAAACCCCACCGCACTGCGATGGCTATGCGACGGCATGCGCTCCATCCAGAACTCCATGTCCTTGGGAGCCACGCCGAATTCGTGTTGCAGCACGCCGCGTGTCCACAGCGCGGCGGTCTGCTGGTATTCGGGGACGCCGACGCGTTTGCCCTTCAGGTCCGCAGGCGACTTGATGCCGGAATCGCGCCGCACCAGCATTTCCGTGTGAAAGAATCGCCGGGTGGTGAACACCGGCAGGCCCACGAAGCGCTCATCTCCGTTGGCCCTGGCCATCATGAGCGAGGAAAAGGACATCTCCGAAACGTCGAAATCGCCAAACTTCAACTGCCGCCAGAAAAGCTCAGAGGGATGCACGACGCCGGGCACCAGATCGATCGCGTCGGGCCCCACCTGGCCGTCTAGAATGGGCCAGGTTCGAGGATTCGACGCCATGCCGATGCTAAGCCGGAGTCTCATGTGGGCACACACACTATTCGCCTTTTACACGTGACAGCAATCTCTGGGGAGGCTTAGCTAAAGAGCCGCTGTGCTACTAGCCGCCGATGACCGCCCAAGCCTCGCACTGCACTACCACCGCGCCCGAGAACTGGTCATAAAACATGGTGTGCCGCGCGGGGCGGGAATGCGGGTCGGGAAACATCACCAGCCACTCCTTGTTGACCTCGGCGCGAATCTCGGGCCGCTTGATCCACACAGTCAGGCGGATCACGTCCTCGGGCGCCGCCCCCGCAGCAGAAAGAATCGCGCGCAGGTTCGCAAACATGTTGGCACACTGTGTCGCGGAGTCCTCCGGCACTTTGCCGGTCTTCACGTCCGTGCCCGAGATGCCGCCCGTTGCCACAATATTCCCGATGCGCGATGCGGCCGGGATTGGGTTGGCGTGGCCGAGCCCCTCCACTTCAAACGATCTTCGCTTGCTCATTCCCCCCACTCTCTCCACTGGCGCGAATTCCGCCGCCGGCCAGACCATTCCGCGAAGGAAAAGAATCTGGATTCTCGGTTCGATTGAGACGTGCGCGCTATTATTATGTCAAACGCCGAACCCTTGCAACCAGCCGTCCAGTGGAACGCCCGCGATCGCGAGGGGTTTCGACGTGAATTCAGTCGCCGTGAAGGGAGGTCAACCGGCTGGGGTGCGGAATACCCATTTATGACGGTCTCCTCAATGTGTCACTGAGCAGCCCGGCTTCTTAGTGCCCATCTATCGCTATCCAATAGACTTATGGTTCGTTTGGGCTGGCGAGCCAAGAATCCGGTGGGTCCCTCCTAGGGGTACTTTGGTACCCGAACCCCATTACTTGCCTGCCATTGTTGCGGGCGCAGTCCGGCCGCTATGATTCTGGCGACTAAAATGGCCGGAGCTTTCACAATTGAGGGGGCCCCAAAGGTAAGGATTCCGCGCAGCTGCGCGCGCCTGCGAGTGGAATCGCTGATTTACCTGGACTTAGGCCCAGAAAACGGCGGCTTTCCCATAAACATCAGCGAAGAGGGAATGGCCTTTCAGGGGATTCGCCCGCTGCAGAAGGACGAGGAAATCTGCATTGCCTTCAAGCTGGACGGAATCAGCGAACCCGTAACTGCAATTGCTAGAATCGTTTGGCTTACGGAATCCTGCAAGGCGGGGGCCCTGCAGTTCGTGGATCTCCCCGAGGCTTCTCGCAACCATATTCGCCAATGGATCGAGCTGCAACAGAAGGCGGAGAGCCCGCAACACAGCGCGGAAATGAAGATTTCGCGGGGCAAGCCCCGTCCTAAGCCCGAAGAAGGGGCGCCCGTTCCCGTCCTTGCCGCAGTCTCTGTCTCCAGCCCCAAGCCGGCGCCAACCGCCACGAATATTGCGCCAGCCCCTTATGCTGGCCCTGCTTCTCCTCCTTCGGAGCCGGCCGAGGAACCAGCTCAAGCTGTCAGGCCGAGCATAGCTCCGGTCGCGAGCAAGCCCCACGCCGAGGGCAAGCAGAGCCCGCCCGCGCAACCGGCGCACGCTCCTGAGAATCGCCAGCCGAGTCCCCCAACGTCGGTCCCACTTTCGCCTCGGCGAGTGAAGTGGACATGGTCGGTTTCCTATGGCCTCGGCTTGGCGGCCTGCGCCGGGGTCGCGGTCGTCGCGGCGGCGCTTCTGTGGCCTTATCGCGCAACGATAATCGAGCGCCTACATGGAAATGATCCGGCAAAGAGTGTTTCGCCCTCCACACCACAGGCTTCGGTTCCCGACCTGGGCAAACCGGCCGCGGAGCCTCCGAGCGATTTGCCGATGACGGATCCATCGCAATGGGTGCCCATTGGCAGCGCGCTCCAAAACCCGCCCGCGCCGCCGGGCGTGGATGTTTCACCGAAGGTGCCCGAGCACCCCGCGAAAGACGTCGCGCCAGTGCCATTGTCGGTGAATTTCCGGAAGACTTCTCAAGCGCCGACTCCATCCGCGAAAGGCTCGCGTCCCCAGGCGATCTCGCCAGCCGTTGAACCGGCCAAAAGCCGCCAACCGGCTGCGGCCGCGACGCCAGTCGTAGAGAGTGCAAACGATTTGCCTCCGTCTGGCGCAGCCGGCGCAAAGGCCGCAGTGCCGGAAACCAAGGCAGCCGCGATTCCTGTGGCCGCGACCGGATCCGTCGAAATCATTTCCGATCCATACCCATCCATCCGAATGCCCGCGGGCTCACAGGGGCCTGCTTCGCGGTTGGGGACCAGCCTGCAAATCGGGCGGCTCGCCTCCAAGGTTGAGCCGGCTTACCCGGCGGAAGCGCTGCGGCAGAAAATCGCGGGGGCGGTAAAGTTACACGTGGTGATTGGCACGAACGGTGCGGTGCAATCTGCGGAAGTAACGGATGGGCCGGCGCTACTGGCAGATTCTGCTCTGCGCGCCGTCGAGCAGTGGCGCTACGATCCTACGATGCTGGGGGGATCCGCCATCGAAGTGGAAGAGGGCGTCACGCTGGTCTTCCGGATTGCAAATTCGCCTGCTCCCGCAAATTAGGGAAGCCTCGCCCCTGGGGTTTCTGAAATTGTGTGCGGAGTCGTTCAGGGTGCGGCAGGGCTGACTGGTTGTCGTGTGGCGATCGCCGCGGCCACGCCCGCCGCGGCTCCCGCTCCGGCTAACCCGACATAAATCCAAGTTTTGGACCTTTTTCCTGCGGGTGCGGTCCCAGGCGGAGGCGCCTCTACGGCGGCCAACTCGCCTTGCACCGAAATCCGCGCGGACTGCCCGGCTTGCAGGAACAGACCTTGACCCTGTTGTAGAGGAACGATCCCCGTGTTGCCCGCCGTGCAGGTCAGGAGGTACGAGCCGTCCTGCATTTTTGTGACGGTAACTACTGTCCGCTCATTGCGGTTGGTGGGCACAACTACAAAATTCCCTGCGCGCAGCACCGCTCCGGCCGGTCCGCCGACCGACTTCACCGAGGCGCTCCCTGCTTTCAACTCCGCGAGATAGCGCGCCTCTCCCGTAAAATCCACCACGCTCTGGCGGGAAATTTCGAATGAATTGCCGCCGCTGGTGGTCAGGATGGCCGAGCCGGTGTCGCCGGTGCGCACCACGTCGCCCGCGTACAGAGTCACTTCGGAGGGGGCTTTGGCCTCATTCACGAACACATCGCCGGTGTTGGTCAGCGATCCGAGGCTTTGCTTTTGCGGATCGGGCATACTCGCTTGCCCGCGGGCCGTTACGGGAAGCAGCAGAAATAGCGGAAGAAGAGCTACCAGAAAAGTAGAGCGCCTGCCCGGGATTTTGCCCCAGTTGTGGGCCGCCGCCGGCTTTGCGGGCGGCGCTAGGAACCGCAGAGCCGCAACAAGCATTGCGGCTGCGACAGCTATGCCCTGAATCAGCGCAAAATGCATACCGAGAGGGTACTCCGATCCGCTTCTTTGCCAACGGTTTCCACTGAGCCGTGCCGCGTATCCGGCAACCCTGCGATCGGCGCCCCGGTTCGCCTGTGAAGAGCGGTTTAAGTAGCACAGACTTCAGTCTGTGGGGTTCCAGCAGCCCGCTCGGGCTGGAGCCGGCCGACTCCCATAGCTGACTCGGCTAAGGATTGCGCGCGATTGCCAAGCACTTATGGAAACCCACAGACTGAAGTCTGTGCTACTGGGTGCGGTTGCCGCACCGTGCCGCGCGGTGCCATAATGCGGCAGCGCAAGAGACGCTCATGGGAGCGAAACACTCTTCAG
>Ga0210398_10006764_pt1 | contig 10492 bp, 10 predicted proteins | sample IncBWC4OmetaG_FD_161047 | JGI IMG/M metagenome (GOLD analysis project Ga0210398, IMG submission 161047) | Forest soil microbial communities from Barre Woods Harvard Forest LTER site, Petersham, Massachusetts, United States - Inc-BW-C-4-O | ecosystem: Environmental > Terrestrial > Soil >... | reverse complement strand
GCGCATCGCACCGATGGCCTGCGCCCCTGGTTCGGCGATTCGATTGGCCACTATGAAGGCGATACGTTGGTGGTGGAAACCACCAACTTTCCCCAGGCCCAGGCTTTCCGCGGGGCTTGGAGGGAGCTGAAAGTCACCGAGCGGTTCACACGCAAAGGTCCGCGGCGCCTGCTCTATCAGTTCACCGTCGAGGATCCGACCGTGTGGGACCAGCCTTGGGGCGGCGAGTATGAGTTCACCTCGTCGAAGGGTCGAATCTACGAATACGCCTGTCACGAGGGCAACTACGCTTTGGCCGGCGTTCTCGCCGGCGCCCGCGCGGAAGAAGCCGCCGCGGCTGCGCTTAGACGTTAGCAAAATCGCGTTTTCGTCCTACCTCATTTGCGTCAGAGTTAGTGACGGAGTTACCAGAGCACTCCTGTAACAGCAGTTCACCGACTTGCATTCTCAGTTACAAACTATCCCAAAGAACCAAGGAAAGCATACGACCGGCCCAATGGGCATCACTGAGATATAGTGCCTCTCCAGTTCCGGGTTGCTGCCAGGTATCGTGTCGATCGCGGCTCCCCAGGCCGCACGGAAGCGACCTTCCCCGCCGGAATCCCACTTGAGTACACCATCATCGATTGTGTTGCCGCGCGCTGAAATGTGACCTGAAAACGTTGCGGTGCCGTTGTATGCGCCCGACAGCGTGCGGCGAAGCACCACCGAATCCGTAGAGAAACTCACGATCGCCCAGACATCGCTTGTTCCTGTTGAGGTCGTCAAATTTCGGTAGTGGCCGTTCTCCAACACAAGCGTGCCACCCTTGCCGCTCGTGCACCCATTTACGTTACACGTGTGCATGACGGGCGGCGGGGCCTGTGCTGACTTTTCTAGGGTTCCATACCAGTTGCCGGACTTGTTGACCCAGTGATCTGGCCAGGAGGAGGTAAACTCGCCGCCGATGCGATCTCCGTGGCGTGTGCCTCGATAGGTGGCGGTCAAACCTGCCGAAGGGCCACTGGAGTCGGTGCGGTGGATGACGATGCTATCGCCGTCAAGAGTCTCAACGCCAAGGCTGGCGATCTCGCCCGACGGCCATTGGCCATTTCCCTGCTTTCCAAGAAATGTCCATGTCGCACAATTGTTGACGCCTTCGCACTCCGTCATCGTGATCGGCACATCACCGGCATTGTGTTTCGATGCGTTGGGGCCGCTTGCAGATCCGGAGTCAGCATGTACGGTAGGCGAATTCTGCGGCGAAGCGGCGGGTGGCACCATCAGAGAGGCGATGCGTCGCTTTGCGATTGGCGCGTAGACGCCATCCGGATACTTGTCGAGATAGGCCCTGTAGTCCTCCGGATCCTTGCTGTCCTTGACGCCTTCCCAGAGTGCGCTCTCGTCGCGAGATTGGGCCGACACCGCAGGCGAAATCGCCAAGAGAAACGCCCAAAGAATGAACGCACGGCCCAAGATTCTCATTGGAAGCTTCATTGCTGCCGGATCCTTTGAATTCAATATTCGTTATCACTCGATTTCCGAGTCTAGCTCCAATCTATCGGGATGGTCCCATTGGTGCATCAAATTTCAACAAAGCCTTCAGAACCGACTTTGCACGACAAGGAAGATGCTGCGGCCTGATTCGACACCGGTCGACCCCAGCTGCAGGGGTGCGGCCGTCGTACCGAATTCTAAATGATGCGGATGAAGAAGATTTGACCCTGTGAGCGCCAATGTTACCGCGCGAGATACTGTCCAGCCGACGTGGGCATTGAGTTCGGTGTAGCCGGGCGAGGCGGGACTTGGCAACGCGCCGATATGACGCAGATCCAAATACAGCAACCCATCGCGGGCAAAGGTCATCGTCGAGCGCAGTGCGATTTGATAACTGGGGTCATCCCCGGCGAGTGCGATACCCCCGATGGTGTCGCTTCCTGGATTGAAATGCAGGTTCTCGTGCAGCCAATTCCCTCCGGCGCTCATCCGCCACCACTCGCTCATCTGGTAATTGCCCCAGACCTCGAGTCCATCCGTATCGCCAGACATCCCATTGGCGAACATTATGGGCAATGCGGGGCCCGGCGAGTATTGGACGCTGCGAAGGTCGCTATACACGTTATAAAACGTCGAGATTGACAGCGAGCTCTTCGCCGAGGGCTGTGAGCGGTAGCCCAGTTCATAGGCCGTGAGCTTTTCATCTTGAAAGTCCCCACCACGGAGGAACACGACCGGACCAACTTCCTCGAAGAGATCTCGGTCGATCCGCGAAGGTGCGCGCACAGCCTGTGACACGGCCGCCCACAACAGATTGCTGTCGGATACCTTCCAGGAAAGGCGAGCGTTTGGCAGCGGCTCGCCGGCGGTGTAGGCATCATGCTCGTATTTCGCCCCTACGATCAGCTTGAGTGTTCGGCTCAAGGAGATGGTGTCCTGGATAAACGCATTGGAGTAGTCCAACGTGCGCTGCGGCGGCGAAAAAACCGGAAAGTTGTCGTCTTCGCTCCGCACACCACCGCCCCACACGATGCTCTGACGGCTTCCCCAGGCAAAGGCGTGTTGAACATCGAGGTCGTAGGTATTGAGTTCATCAAAACCAACGTTCGGGATCTTGATCCGCGTGTAATCGTAATAAGCCTGAACCTGCAGGGATGACGACTCCGAAAAGCCGTGGTTCCAGCGCGTGAGCAGGTTGTGACCTGAAACCCCCTGATCTGCGCCTTGGAATTGCTCTTCCGAACCCGTATACAGGTCGCCCTGCAAGGTCACCAGATCCCCGGCCGGCATCCAATCGACACGAAATCCACCTTGGGACTTCTGCCATGCGTCCCGTGCATTCGTTCCAGTGGCGCTAAGATCATCACCGTAGTGGAATGAATCAACATAAGCGCGGTAGCTCACTGCACTGCCTGCCTGACCGCCGTATTGAACGCTACCTCTCTGTTCGAGGTTGCCGCCACCGACGCGCAGCGATCCATCCTGCGTGTCGCCGGCCTTGCGCGTGATGACGTTGATGACCCCGTTCACCGCGTTGGCGCCCCAGAGAGTTGCGCCGGGGCCGCTGATGACTTCAATCCGCTCGATATCCTCGGGCAGCACGTCCTGGACATCCCACGACACGCCAGAGTGGTAAGGCGTATAGACACTGCGACCGTCAATGAGCACCAGCAGCTTGGAGGCGGCCGAGCCATTGAAGCCGCGCGCGGTGACCGCGAAGGAACTCGATGTGATCTGCGCCACTTGAAGGTTCGGGGCCAGACGCAATATGTCGGGCAGACTTCTGGCGCCGGAACTCAAGATCTCCTCGCGCGTGATGACATAGATCGCGGCAGCTGCATCGCTCAGGGACTCGCCCCTTTTGGAGACGGATGTTATTTCAATGTTCATCAAGTCCTCGATGCTCAAGGACTTGAGTGAACTCGTGGAGAGGTCGGCGTCTTGATTGCCGGGCGCCGCACTGGATCTGTGGGCAACGATGAAGAAGCAAAGAGAGATCGCCACGACGGCAAGGCCGCGGCCGATCTTATACTGCTCGCCGCGATGCCAATCCGTCGCACGACTCAGCGTCACCGAAACATCCTTTGCACTGGGCACAGGCGTTACAGTGACTTGCATTAAGTTGAAAAGCGCCGACTCTCCTCTCACTTTGAGTGACGGTCTGCCGGGGGTCGTTCAGGCTTTCCCCTACCGTGAAACTTAGGGTGCAGGTGCAGGCTCAGGCGCAGGCGCCCGGAGGCCGTTATCAGGCTCGCGTCGGCCAAAAAAAGCCAAATTAGTTGGCTTGGTTCTTCCTCGTCGCGAGGTGTCAGAAGTCGTTTTGACCTTTGCCTTGGTGAATTGGGCGTAGACCGATGAGCATGATCAGGGTCGCGACAACCGACAGAACTGCGCCCACCAAAAGCAGCGGTCCAGCGATCAGATTCCATGAGGCCGCACCCGGGCCAAGTGATTCCGTGGGCGTGTCCGCCGCGCTGCCGAACGCGGCCACCAAGACCAGCCCGAGACAGCTTAAGTCCATGGAGAGGATGAAAGCCCAAGCCCCAAGCTGTGACCAGAGCCGCCCGAGTTTTAATCGCGGCCACAGCCAGCCCACGGCAATTAAGCCGAATCCACCGATCAGTCCAGCGAGATGCGCTGAATTGCCTGCTTGGTGACTATGAAATTTGCCAATGCCGAATCCGGTAAGGAGGCCGGCCAGCAAGAGCAGGGTTCCGTGTCGCGCAAAGCGAAGGAGGAGAGTGTCTTGCATAGCGTTCAATATTCCGATTGACGGGAGTGAGTCAGCCATGGTCGCTGTACCCACCTCTCCGCTTACTGCTCTTTCGTGCCGACCGCCTCGAACACCACGATCCAATGCGCGCCCTTATCAAGCGATATTTCAAATCGCGCCAGGTGTTTGTCGGAGGAGACGTAATTATAGATAGTGCGAGTATCGGCCACTCCGCCGCTCCGTCTTGGAATTTCACCCGTCCTGGTCCAGACATTTCCATCGACAGTCATTACGTCTTCGCGAGGGCCGCCTTCCGGGGCCACGTTTGTATATTTGAAGGTCTTGTCGATGTCGCTGTAATAGATGAGGGAAACATCGTTGATGACGCGGCCTGAATCGGGATCCGGCTGCAAGCTCAAGTACTCGCACCCCATAAACGCACCGTGGGGCAGAAAAGAGCATCTTGTGTCGTAGTCTTCCGTTTTGGCATGGCCAAACTGCGTTTCTTTGGTCTCGATGTGCACCTTCCAATGGCCTGCCCAAGTCGCGAGCTTGTCGCGCGGGGTCAACGAATCATGAGCCGTCGCGCCGGCCATCAGAGCAAACAATGACGCCGCACCCAGCGCGGCCAACCTCACCAAGAATGATTCAGATCCGCGCATAATTTCTTCTCCAGCTTGAGGGTATCAATTAAATCCTAACTTGAAATACGCGGGTAGAGATTGCGACTAAATGGGCCTCCACGGCGACGAAGCGGACAAAACGACTTACGAGCAAACGGAATCAATCGTGACATGGTGGGCGGTTGCGGGACCCTCGTGCTTCAGTCACAGCGCGACCTTGATGAATGTGCCAATGCTCGCAGCCCTTTCGCCGTAGTCCGACAGCCTAAGCTCAGCGAGGCTAACCCCAGCGGATAGTGCGCAGGCTGAGCGGTTAGCAACCGGCTATCTGTAGTCTTCTTCACGGCCACGACTTCAGCTCGCCATGGCGATCTGCTGTTGGTCGGCAGGCGAGCCACAAACCGCGCCCGAGCTAACTGCGGAGCCATTTCTTCGCTGGACGTCCCGCTGGCTCAAATCCAGTTCAAGTCCAATGAGGTAGTGGAATAAAAATAGTCAGTCGAGAGTCTTACTCATCGAAGCGAGCTATTTACATTGGCGCGATGCAAGCATCTCCCGTTCGCAACAATGCGGCGTGCCGATTAATTTAAGGAGTCAAAACGATGCGCGCGGTCGGCAATTCAAAACGAGGGGTCTTTGATCGGGCGACGCGACTGATGCACTGGGTGACTGCCGGCCTGATGTTGTCCGTATTTGCACTCGCGTTTTCGATCGATATCGCCACGTCTCGTGCGACACACACAGCGTTTCTGCAACTCCATCGATCGGTCGGTCTGACTATCTGGGTTGTGACGCTGTTCCGTTTGGCGTGGCGTTACTTCGCCAAATATCCGGATTGGCCGAGCGACATGTCCCAGACCATGCGCGTCGCGGCAGTAGCAACCGAATACGCGCTCTACGCCCTACTCCTGGCGCAACCAATTCTGGGAATTCTGCAGACGAACGCTCATGGTGATCACGTGAACTTGTTCTTCATCGGAGAATTGCCGGCGTTGATTGAGCAGAATCGGCAACTCGCCCACGTGCTGTTGAGCGTACATACGGCTCTCGCCTTCTCCTTGCTCAGCCTCATTGCGCTTCATGTGTCAGCCGCGCTCTTCCATCACTTCTGGCGACGCGACGATACGCTGACGGCGATGCTTCCAGCGGCGGCCGCGTGGCGCATGCCTGGGCCGCGGGTTGATCAGACTCGCTCGACCGATGCAGCACCGAGTCAGAGTGTTGGTTCGGGGATACACAACTCGGCGCGCTCTTCGATTTGAAGCCATCCCAGCTCCGCACTTGAATACAGCTAGGGCCAAATTGCGAAACCAGATGACTGAGCCAATGAAATTCAATAGCGCGCGTTTGATTGTAATCGCATTATCTTCCATCACAATGCTCTGGCTGCTTTGGCGCTTCCCGATACAAACGTGCATTGTAAGCATTGTGTTGCTGGGCTTCTTGCTTCACTGCGTGCAATTCGCGAGAGTGGTAGATGTTGCATTCGGGCCCGATTGATATCTGCCGGTCCACCGCGTCCGCGGCCAATGCTACTTGACGGAATGCACTTCACAGAGATCATAGTAGATCGGCGAGAACGAGGTAGCGATGCTTGCAGCCTCGCGCATATGCACGTGAGCCGCTGGATCTTTCATCATGGCATCCAAGTCGCCCTTACTGCGCCATTGTGCATAGTTGGCGACGTGTCGCTTATCGTGGCTGATATGAAGATTGGCAGAAACGAAGCCCGGCCTGTGACGCATGCCGGCCTCGGTCGCGCGCGCGAGAACGGCGATTAGCTCTTCCGCCTTGGAAGGCTCGACAGTGAAGGTGTTGATGAGTATCAAATATCCATCAGCAGGATCGAGAGTTGTCACGAGCAATCTCCTTGTGGTGGGGATGTGTCCGAGTCATAATATAAGGGTCCTGATATCATAATATAAGGTTCCTTATATGTCTAACGCTGATATGCCGGAGCCCGTGGCGAAACGCCTTGGCTATGCTTTGAAACGGGCGCAACATGCGCTGCGGATGTGTATGGATGAGGCACTTCGACCACTAACCTTGACTACGCCGCAATACGCAGTGCTTTGCGCTATCGAGGCGGAGCCTGGCATCTCAAACGCGCGCTTGGCCCGCGCGGTGTTCGTCACGGCTCAAACCATGCAAGGCGTGCTGAGTAACATGGAGCGAGACGAATTACTTAAGCGGCTGGCGGACCCAACTCATGGGCGAGTTCTGCGGAACGAACTTACCACTCGAGGCCGACAAACACTGGCCCGTGCCCATACCGCGGTACGATCGGTCGAGGGCACAATGGTGGAGTCCTTCGGCGAACAGGCGGCCGTAAGAATGGCCGCATCCCTCACCAAATGTGCTGTCGATCTCATGAAGAAGTTAGAGACCGGTTAGCCCGGATGGACCGTCGAATCGTCGAGCCGGCGGTGCCTCTGGCCAAGCGCATGAATGCCACAACAATCGAACTTGATTCGAGTCACGTATCGCTGGTGTCTCACCCGAAGGAGATTGCGGATTTGATTCTCCTTGCAACGGGGCATGAGAAGTCGCAATAAGCCTTTTTACAAAATAGATACAATCAATCGTAAATATAGAAATAATCGGTCCCATCAATAGATCACGAGTGCGTAGCTCCGTCCGGCCGGCGCTCACCCGGCGATCATTGCGATTTCTGTGATTGGCCGCCGATGCGCCGCCGCAATCGGCATTTAGGGGCCCACCGGCTGTCTTTGCGACAGAGCCCCCACTGCCTACGGCTAATTTAGTGACGGCCTCTACAGTGGGCTGACGCCCAGTTGTCATAAGGTGATGCGCGCAGTCTCGTCACGAATGGGCCGGGATACTTGTGAGCATCATGGGCATGGCGAAGTCATTCAAGGCGAGTTGTCGATGAGCCGGACCAGTCTGGCGGAGTTCGACCCGTTCTTCGAGCCGCAGGTCGCGCATGCGCCGACTATTCTCTTGGATCCCACGAAAATGGGGGTCGACACGGCATCGAGCGCCACCCATTTGGGCAGCGGCAGTGTGCTGCTCAACCGCTTCAGGCTGCTGGAAAAGATTGGCGAAGGTGGCATGAGCCACGTCTACAAGGCGGTCGATTTGCGCAAGGTGGAAGCCGGTGCCGCCGATCCGCACATCGCGATCAAAGTTCTCACGGTTCCTTTTGCAAACACCTCGGACGCCATGGCGGTGCTGTCCCGCGAAGCCCACAGCCTGCAGAGCCTGACGCACCCCAACATCGTGCGCGTATTCGATTGCGACCGCGACAACGACATTGTGTTCATGACCATGGAGCTGCTCAGCGGTCAGTCGTTGTTCGACAAACTGCGCGACGCGAAGGGCAAAGGCGGCCTGCCCCGCGACATGGCGCGACGGCTGATCAAGAGCATCGCCAATGCGCTGGAATTTGCGCACTCCAAGAACATCCTGCATGGCGATCTAAAGCCGGGCAATGTCTTCATCACTCATACGGGTGAGATCAAGGTCATCGACTTTGGTCTGGCGCGGCTCATGGTTCAGCCGGGAGAAGCGCAGCCGAAAGCCGTCGCGAATGCGGCGGACCGCATGCGGGCCCTGACGCCCGCCTACGCCAGCCCCGAGATGCTGGAAAACGAGGCGCCTGACCCGCGCGACGACGTGTACGCGTTGGCCTGTGTCGCCTGGAAGCTGATGACGGGCGAGCTTCCCTTCAAGTCGAAGGACCCGTCCGCGGCACGCAACGTGGCTCAATTGATGTGTCCTCGCGAACTCTCACGGCGTGAATTTCGCGCCCTGTGCCACGCCTTGCAATTCGAGCGTGAGAATCGCACGCCCTCAGCGCAGCAGTTTCTTTTGGAGTTCAGCGGTGGAGGCAGCAGAGTCTCATGGCCCGCGGCGGCGGCCATCGCCGTCTCGATGACGGCCCTGATTGCGGCGGGTGTTTTCTTCGCCCTGCACTTAGGTAATCCGAAAACATCGGCGCCGCCCGTAGCACCCGCGGTCGCCGCCGCGCCGCTTGCGACCGCGCCGGCGCCTGCGCCGGCGCCGGGACAGGTATTTCGCGATTGTCCGACATGCCCATTGATGAAGGTCTTGGCCGCAGGCGACTTCCAGCAGGGTACGCCGACCGGTGCCGATGCCTTGGCGTTTGAAATGCCGCAGCACAAAGTCACGATCGCCCATCCCTTTGCCGCCGGCGTTTACGACGTCACGGTGGGAGAATACTCAGAGTTCGTGGCCGCAACAGGCGTTGGCACGAATAGTTGCGCGACCTACGACGGCGCGTGGCGAGTCAATCCATCGGTGACCTGGAGGAACGCGACTGAGTCGCAAACTTCCTCGCATCCGGTCAGTTGCGTGTCCTGGCACGACGCCAAGGACTATGCCGCGTGGTTGTCTCACACCACGCACCAGACCTATCGATTGCCGAGCGCATCGGAATGGGAATATGCCGCCCTCGCCGGATCTGCCGCGCAAGTTCCGTGGACCACGCCGGCTGAGGCCTGCTCCTACGCCAACATCGCTGACCAGACGGCTGCGCGTCACTATCAAGGTTGGAAGGTGTTGCCTTGTGCAGACGAATTCGTGCAGTCGGCGCCGGTGGGTTCGTTTAAAGCAAACGCATTCGGCTTGTACGACATGCTCGGCAATGTTTTCCAGTGGACCGAAGATTGCTGGAGCGACAACTACGAGGGCGCGCCCATTGACGGATCGGCACAATCCGCGGGCGACTGCACGCAGCACGAATTGCGCGGCGGTTCCTGGTTCACGCAACCCGACTTCGTTCGGACTTCCTATAGGAATCGCTTCGACGCCAACTACCGCAGCACCAGCATCGGTTTCCGATTGGTTCGCGAGATACCGCAATGAGGCGACTCGCGCTAATCGTGCCGAGCGTAGCGGCCCTGTTGCTGCTGACACTGCTGGCTTCGAGCCGCGTTGCGGTTGCCGCCTCAGAGAGCTCTTGCACGAAGGGCGCACAGCAGAATCCGGACATTGCCACCCGGAAGACTGTGCTACAGCGCTCGCCCACCCTGCTCGGAACGCGCATCGAACTCGCCAATTTGCTCGAAAAAGCCGGCTGTTACGATGAGGCGGTTCACTTTCTGGAGGAAGGGCAAAAGTACAATCCCTACAATCCGACTCTGTTGTTCGGTCTGCGACGCGCCCGCAATTTGGTCAAAGAAAAACACCATCTCGAGGACATCGATCAAGCCGAAACCAGCGCGCGAGTGAATCGGAAAATGGAGCGTTGTACGCGCGAGGGCGAAGTTGCCGCTTGCGACGAGGTCTTGAGCCAACAGCCCAACAATACGAAAATACTCATCGCGAAGGGCGACGCCATGATGAAGGCACATCGACCCGCAGAGGCCTGGAAAGCCTACCTCCGAGCGAGCGAACTCGCGCCCAATGACACCGCCCTCACCGGCAAGCTGCAAGCTCTGCGTTCGCAGCGCCAAGCCTTGTTGAAACGTTGCACCGACGCCGATGGCGACGCGGCCCTGCAGGCGTGCAAATCCGTGCTGGTGAAGGGCGCGCCCAATGAGTTCGAGATCACCGTACGCATCGCGCTCCTGCAGCAGAGCTCCAATCAGGCCTCGCTGGCGCTCGATTCATACATCGCGGCCAATTCCCTGCGCCACGGCGACAAAGGAGTTGCGCTCGCCATTCTGGCACTGCTACAGAGCACCCAGCGCAAGGA
>Ga0210398_10006763_pt1 | contig 10492 bp, 10 predicted proteins | sample IncBWC4OmetaG_FD_161047 | JGI IMG/M metagenome (GOLD analysis project Ga0210398, IMG submission 161047) | Forest soil microbial communities from Barre Woods Harvard Forest LTER site, Petersham, Massachusetts, United States - Inc-BW-C-4-O | ecosystem: Environmental > Terrestrial > Soil >... | reverse complement strand
CGCGAAGGGTGGAGCGAAGCTGCAGCCGAGCAAATCCAACGGCAAAAGTATCGGTGTCGGCCGTACCCATTTCGACGGCCAGGGACTTGGCACGACGAGCATCGCCGAGGAGCTTTCCAAGATCACCGGGCGTGTCGTTGTCGATAAGACTGGTCTCAATGGGCGTTATGATTTAAAGCTTCTGTGGACGGCTGATGACGCTCCCGCCACCGACAGCGATCCTCCGACCCTCTTTACCGCTATCCAGGAGCAGCTTGGGCTCAAGCTGGAAGCTGCCAAAGAGCCTGTTCCGGTCCTTGTCGTGGACCATGTCGACCAACCTACACCCAACTAATTCTGAGGGCGTTATTCGCGGATGATTTTTACGAAGACGCCGTCGGGGAGGGTGGCGCCGCCGAGGAGGTGGACTACGCCGTCTTTGGTGAAGCCGCGGAGCATGGTGTCGGCCTTGGCGTAGGGGTCGGGTGGGGTCCCGGATTTGGTGGGGTAGGGGGTGGCTTTGAGTGGGGGTGGGGCGGGTTGACCGGGTGCGTGAGGGCGTTTCATTCCGCGATCCATAGCTTCGTTGGCCAGGCGGTCGGCGTCCTTGTTTTTGTGGCGGAGGGCGTGGGAGATCTCGAAGGCCTCGAGCTTGGCGATGCGGTTTCTGGCTTCTTGCCAGAGCGGTTTGAGGTCGGGGGAGTTGACTTTGTACTTGCCCTGGATCTGCTTGACCATCAGCTCGGAGTCGCTGACGACGCGGAGGCGGGGGTGGTGGTGGTCGATAGCGTACTGGAGACAGGCGAGGAGGCCGGAGTACTCGGCGTAGTTGTTGGTGCGGATGCCGAGGAACTCGCTGAGTTCGGCCAAGACCATGCCCTGGTCGTCCTGGATAAGGGCGCCGTAGCCGGCCGGGCCGGGGTTGCCGCGGGCGCCGCCGTCGCAGTGGGCGTTGATCCAGACGGATTTTTCGGATTTGAGGGGTGAGGGGTCGGAGAACAGGCTGGGGGCGACGGAGGGACGGGGAGGCATTGGGTGAGTGTACCCCGATGGTGTTAGGCAAAACAGGTGGACGGGGCCGCTCACCTTTCCGAAGCGGGCATGTCTATTGAGGTGTACTTCGATTTTCTGACCTCCGGAGTCAGTCGATGAATGCAGATGCCGTTGGGATTGATCTTGGCGGAGAGTTGTCTTCTCCGTTGGCGGTAGTGGCTCAAAAACGGCACATTAGTCCGTTTGCCATGGGTTTATTGGGTGCCACGGCTGTAGAATCTATGCCAGCGATGGCAAAGGCTGCGGCCCAATCCGGTACCAGGAACGGCGGCAAGCTGACGCAGGCGCAGCTGGACGCGCGCGCACAGCAGCGGACCGAGGACGACGACTTGATTCGCGAGGCCCAGAAGGGCCAGCGGACCGCGTTCGACGCTCTGGTGCGGCGGTATGACCAGTCGGTGCTAAGGCTGGCGCTGCATATGCTTGGCAATGAGCAGGACGCGCAGGACGTCCACCAGGAGGCCTTCATCAAGGCGTACCGGCACCTGGGGAACTTCAGGTTTGAGTGCAGCTTTTATACGTGGCTTTATCGGATTGTCACAAACCTTTGCCTGGACCAGCTGCGGCGGCGGAAGAGCCGCAGGGAAGACCCGGCGACGGTGCTGGATGCCAGTGGCGATGAGATGGACCTGATGGCGAATATCTCCGATGACCGGGCGATGGCGAACCCGGCGAGGGAGCTGGACCGGAAGGTGATGAGCGAACGGATCAACGAGGCGCTGGGTAAATTGACACCGCGGGAACGAACGGTCTTTGAGTTGAAACACTACCAGGGGTTGAAGCTGAGGACGATCGGCGAGATGTTGAGCACGACGGAGGAGACGGCCAAGAACACGTTGTTTCGAGCGACCCGGAAGCTGCGGGCGAACCTTTCGGAACTCAGAAGTTAGTGGCCGCTAATTAGCGATTTTGATAAGGGCGCAGTGAGAGCCCGCTAGAACTGGGAGCAATTTGAGGCTAGTTGAGGTAGGACAATGAAGTGTCAGAGCGCAAGAGACTGCATCGTGTTGTTGAATTACGGCGAGCTGCCAGATGAGTTGGCCGGAGTTTTAGAGCAGCATTTGTCGGGTTGCGAGGATTGCCGCGAGGAACTGGAGGCGTTTCGTGGTTTTGAGGAACGTCTGGCGACTCTGCCGGTGGTGGAGCCTTCGCCGAACCTGCTGGCGCAGTCGCGAATGCGGCTCGACGATGCTCTGGACATGATTCCGCCGCATGGATTCCTTACACAACTGAGGACGAATTTTTTCCGGTGGGTGGGAAATATCCAGAGCGCGCCGGCGTTGGCGACGCTGCTGCTGGGTGTCGGATTTCTGACGGGAAACTTTACGCACCGATATCAGGTGGCGAATGCGCCAAAGCCGAAGACGGGGACGGTCGTTACCTTGAACCGGCCGAGCGACGGTGTGATTGCGAATGTGACCGGGATCGTGCAGACGCCGAACTCGGAGCTGGTGCAGGTGAACTACAACAAGATCGTTCCGGAGTCGATGGAGGGTTCGCTCGATAGCCCGGAGATCCGGAACCTGTTGATGGTAGCGACGAATGCCGCGGCGACACCTGGAGTTCGCATGAACTCGGTTTCGCTGCTGACGGACGAGTGCAAGGCGGGACATGCGTGCCAGCCGTCGGCGGACGGTAAAGGGATCCGGCACGCTCTGATGGTGTCGCTGCGCTACGACCCGGACGCGGGTGTGCGGATGAAGGCGCTTGAAGGGCTGCAGCAATATGTGGGGCAGGACCAACATGTGCGGGACGCTGTGCTGGAGGCGGTGATGCACGATCCGGATGCGCAGGTGCGACAGACAGCCATTGGGGTGCTGGAGCCGGTGCAGTCGGACTCGAGCGTGCGGCAGGTGCTGCGGACGGTCGCGACGCAGGACACGAACCCCTTTATTCGGACGGCGTCGTACAACGCGTTGCAGAGCGCTGGCGATATCCAGTAGGTGCGGGAGCGAGGCCCGCTGGAGGCCTTAAGTGCGGAAGCAGAGTTGAGATTGAGGTCAGGAAGATGAAACACCGCAGATCGTTCGGAGTCGTGGCGCTGGTGGCAGGGACGGCCGTTGTGGGTGTGGGGCAGACGTTGCATGCGGCCGAGTTGGCTTCGGTGGTTGTCTCGACGATGTATATCTCGGGCGCGGGTGAGTCGCATCGGACGGTCCCGGGATATATCGGGATCGAGATGCGCGATGTGAGTGAAGACCAGCTTGGCGAGTTGAAGCTGAAGGACGCACGGGGCGCGGAGATCACCAACCTTGACCATGACGGGCCGGCGTGCAAGGCCGGGATGCGGATGCACGATGTGATTCTGCAGATGAATGGACAGGTGATCGAGGGCGAAGACCAGCTGCGGAAGATGCTGCGCGAGATGCCGGTGGGGCGCACGGTGAGCTTCGTGGTAAGCCGCGATGGGCAGACGCAGACGATGACGATGACGACGGCAGACCGCAGGACGGTGGGGCTGCAGGCGTGGGAGCAACACTACTCGGTGCCGGCGCCGGGACCTTCGGGAGTTGTGCGGGGGAATAGCTTCCTGGATTCCTCGAAGCCAGTGAACGCGGCGCCCCAGAAGGAGCATAAGGACCTGCTGGGGACGGAGACCATTGTGCTGAGCTCGTCGTTTACAGGCGCGAAGCTGGAGGTGATGGGACGGCAGCTGGCGGAGTTCTTTGGCGCGACGGACGGTGCCGGGTTGCTGGTTCGCAGTGTAGATGACAAGAGCCCGGCGGATGAGGCCGGGTTGAAGGCAGGCGATGTTGTCGTGAAGATCAATTCGATTTCGGTGGCCAATGGAACGGATTGGACGAAGACAGTGCATGACAACAAAGGGAAGCCAGTGCCGGTGGTAGTGCTGCGAGACAAGCATGAGCAGACGCTTACGCTGACACCGGATGGGAAGAAGCGGTCGAGTCTGTGGATCGGGTTTGGGTTGGAGGATTTTTTCCAGCAGACGGGGCAACAGACCCGGGAGTTGCTGGCTAAGTTGTAGGGTGGACCCATCACGTTACAGAAGGCGGCCTTGATGGCCGCTTTTTCTTGTTTTGCAGGCAGATGAGCTCCTGAAGGTATAGTGCTGTAGAGCGAGGAGATTTCATGCGACGAGTTTCCCTGATGGTGGCTGTTGCGATGGCGATGGCGCCATTTTCGAGTCTGGCTCAACAGGCTGGGCCTTACAAGGTGCTGCAGACGGCGAAGGTCGGCGGTGAGGGTGGGTTCGACTATGTGTATGCCGATGACGCCGGGCGCAGGTTGTATGTGCCGCGGAGCGGGCTTACGGGGCGGATTACCGTCTTCGATCTGGACACGCTGAAGCCGGTGGGCGAGATCGGCCATGCGAGCGCGCACGGAGTCGCGGTGGATACAAAGTCACACCACGGATTCGGCAGCAGCAAGCCGGTGGTGATGTGGGACGCGAAGACACTGACGACGATAAAGACCGTTGACGCGCAGGGTGGCCCGGACGGAATTCTGGGTGATCCGTCGGATGGCCGGGTCTATGTGTTCAGCCATAGTGCGCCGAACGTTACGGTGATCGATGCGAAGGACGGATCGATTTTGAACACGATCGATCTGGGCGGCGCGCCGGAGCAGGCGGTCTCGGACGGCAAGGGACATCTGTATATCGACCTCGAGGACAAAGGCAGCATCGCCGTGGTGGACACGAAGACCCTGGAGGTGACGGCTAAGTACGATCTGCAAGGCAAAGGCGGGACATGCGCGGGGCTGGCGATGGACGTGAAGAATAACATTCTGTTTGCTACCTGCAGGAGTCCGCAGACGATGGTGATCCTGAACGCTGGCAACGGCAAGATTCTTGAGACACTGCCTATTGGTAATGGATCGGATGGGGCGGTGTTCAACCCGCAGACGATGGAGGCGTTCAGCTCGCAGGGCGATGGGACGCTCACGATTGTGAAGGAGAACAGTCCGACCAGCTTCGTTGTGGAGCAGACTTTGCAGACGATGCCGCGCGCGAAGACGCTGACGCTGGACACGAAGACGGGCCGCATCTTGTTGATTGCGGCGGAGTTCACGCCGGCCCCAGCACCGCCGCCAGGAGGGCGTCCGGGACGGGGCCAGATGGTGCCGGATTCATTTTCAATTTTGGTCGTAGGCAAGTAACGAGGTCCAAACTCGGCGCCGCCTCTCGCCATGGTTCGATGTACCTGAAGGCGTATATCTTGTGCTTCGAAATCGATTGACTTGTTATGAATCTCCCGGGGCCGGAGGTGTGTCCAACAGGTATGAAGAACTTGTTTCGCGGTTCCCACATTCAAAATGTGTTTCGCGTCGGCCTGATGACCATTGCACTGGTCCTTGTGCTGGTTCCCCGTGTGGCCTCGGCCCACGCGGTGGTGGTCCAGTCCTCGCCGACGATCAATGAGACTGTGGAGGGGCCGGACGTAGCGGTCACCATGAAATTCAACTCGCGGGTCGATGGAAAGCGGTCGACGCTGCTGCTGAGCACTTCAGATAGCCAGTCCAAGCCGCTGGCAATCGAGCAGCAAGGCGCGCCGGACACCCTGACCGCGCACGCTACCAAGCTGGGCCCGGGCAAGTATGCGATCCACTGGCAGGTATTGGCGACCGATGGCCATATCACCCGTGGTGAGATACCGTTTAGCGTGAAGTAGATTGGCTGGGTGAAGACGGGCGGTGGAAAATGCTGCATGGTCGTGAGGAACGGCCGCTTTGAGTTCTTGCTCCAGCCATCACCGCAGGCAACCGGAGAGTTCGTCCTGCCGCTCCAATGCGCGAAGTTTTTTCTCCGCGTCTTTATTCCGAGGACTGACATTTGATCTGGCTCTTGCGCGACTTTGATTTGCTGTCTGTTCTGCTGCGGGCCCTGACCCTTGGGCTGGAGATCCTGACGCTGGGCGGGATCGCCTACCTGCTGGTTGTCGCGCTGCCCGCCGGGGCGGGGGAATCCGTTGTGGGCGGATGCTGGCGGGGGATTCGCTGGGCAGCCACCAGCTTTGCGATCGTTGAATTGTGTTATGTCGCGGTCGAAAGCGCGATCCTGATGGGGAGTTCGCCTCTGAGGTTTGGGGACGTGGTTGGCGCGCCGTACTTCCTGGCGGGTGCGGGCGCCGCGATTGCCGCGTCCGCAATTGTCGTCTGCGCGCGAGTGGGTGGGCGCAGGTCGGCGTACGCCTTGGTCCCTTTAGGCGCGCTGGTCCTGCTGGCAGTCGTTTCCACGAGTCATTCGGTCTCCCGTATGGACCATCGGGTCTTGCTCACCGCCTTGACCGCAGCGCATCAATTGGGCGCGGCGTTGTGGCTCGGGGCGATGCCGTTTCTGCTGATCTCGCTCCGGCGGTCGGATGGTCCGGTGGAGGCAAAACGACTGCTGCAGCGCTTTTCACCACTGGCTCTGGCGGGCGCAGGGACGCTGCTGGTGGGCGGCCTGGGCATGGCCTGGTTCTACCTTGGGATGTCCGCCGACAGATCGCTGAGCGGCTTGTACGGGACGGCTTACGGAGTGATGATGGTCTCCAAGGTGTACCTGCTGCTGGTCGTGATGGCGATGGGGGCGGGGAACTTTTTCCTGGTTCGGCGCATCGACGCCGCGCCGGTGGATTTGTTGGCGCGGCTGCGGCGATTTGGCGAGGCGGAGATTGGGCTGGGCTTCATCGCGGTGTTGGCTGCGGCCTCGATGACCTCTCAGCCGCCGGCGGTCGACTTGCCAATCGACAGGGTACGGCCTTCCGAGATTGTCGCCCGCTTTTATCCAGCCGTCCCACGCATGACCAGCCCGGCGTTAACGGCGCTGCCGCCATCGATGCCCATTGACGTCGCGGTAAGGCAGTTTAGTGTGACCAACCCTCCGAGCGATGCGAATGATGTGGCCTGGTCGGAATATAACCATCACTGGTCGGGGCTGATTGTGTTGGCGGCGGGGGTGTTCGCGCTGCTGGGCCGTCTGCCGAAGGCGCGATGGGCGCGGAACTGGCCGCTGGTCTTTGCCGGACTGGCGGTGTTTATCGCGTTACGCGCTGATCCGGAGTGTTGGCCGCTCGGGCCGCGGCCTTTCTGGGTGAGCATGTATGCGCCGGACGTCCTTCAACACCGTTTGTATGCGCTGCTGATCCTCGCGTTGGCGGCGTTTGAATGGGGAGTCCAGACCGGGCGATTGCGTTCCCGCTGGGAAACGATGGTGTTCCCCCTGCTTTGCGCCGCCGGGGGCGCACTGCTGCTGACCCACAACCACTCCATCGGGAACATCAAGGAAGAGCTGCTGGCAGAGATGAGCCACGCGCCGATCGCGTTGCTGGGGGCCACCGCAGGCTGTAGCCGCTGGTTGGAGCTGCGCTTGCCTAATCAGAGGGAATCCTGGCTTGCCTCGTATGTCTGGCCAGTTTGCCTGGTTCTGGTTGGGCTGGTGCTGCTGAACTACCGGGAGTCGTAGGGCACGTGAGCATCCAGCAGAACAGGAAGCCCTCTTTTTCCAGAAAGACCCCATGGTTCGATATACTTGATAGTGATATGTCTTCTGTTTCTACAACTGCCGTTGCGAGTGGCAGCCGTCCCATGCCTGCCAAACGGCGCTGGAAGGCAGTGACGCGCAAGCTGCGCGAGCTGGGCTCGATTGGGTCGGCCGTGCTGTCGACCGGACACCCGTACATGGCGCACATTGTGCCGATGCGGCGGTGCAATCTGGCGTGTACCTATTGCAATGAATACGACGATTTTTCCGATCCGGTGCCGGTGGACGAGATGTTGCGGAGAATCGACCACCTGGGGCGGCTGGGGACGTCGGTGATTACGATCTCGGGCGGCGAACCGCTGCTGCATCCGGAGTTGGACCAGATCATTGCGCGGATCCGGAGGACGGGCGCGATCGCCGGGATGATCACGAACGGGTATCTGCTGATGCCGGACCGGATCGAGCGGCTGAACAAGGCCGGGCTCGATCACATGCAGATCTCGATCGACAACGTGATGCCGGACGAGGTCTCGAAGAAGAGCTTGAAGGTGCTCGACAAGAAGCTGCAGATGCTCGCCCAGCATGCGGACTTTCATGTGAACATCAACTCGGTCGTCGGGGGCGGGATTGCGGACCCGAATGACGCGTTGACGGTGAGCGAGCGGGCGCTGGGACTGGGGTTCAGCTCGACCATCGGGATTATCCACGATGGCAGCGGGCAGTTGAAGCCGCTGGGTACTGCGGAGCGCGGTGTCTGGGACAAGGTGAGGAACCTGACGCGGCGGAGTTATTCGCGGTTCAATCACTTTCAGGAGGCGATCGCCAATGGGAAGACGAACGACTGGCGTTGCCGCGCGGGTGGACGATATTTGTATATCTGCGAGAACGGGCTGGTCCACTACTGCAGCCAGCAGCGCGGGTATCCAGGGGTGCCGCTGTCCGGATATATGACTGCGGACGTGAAGCGGGAGTTTCTGACGGAGAAGAGTTGTGCGCCGAGCTGCACGATCAGTTGCGTGCATCAGGTGAGCTACATCGACCACTGGCGGGCGCCGCAGACGAGCTCGGTGACGCCGGGCGCTTCAGGGCATGGAGCCGGGGCGGCCGAGCTGGTGCAGATCCGTTAGGAGTTGGGTCATGAGTGCTGTGAAGCGCGCGGGGGCGGGGCCGGTCACGCTTAATGAGGAACAGGTCCATCTGATTGCGAAGGCGCTGGCCGATCCTCGGCGGCTGGAGTTACTGCGGCAGATTGGGAGCTGCACGAAGCCAGCGCAATGCGCCGAGATCAAAGACTGCCATCCAGTGAGTGCGGCGACGTTGTCGCACCATATGAAGGAGCTGGAGACCGCAGGGCTGGTGCAGGTGATGCGCGAGGGGAAGTTCGTCAGCTATCTACTGCGCCGGGACGTGCTGCATGCGTACATGGAGCAGCTGGCTAAACTTTAGAGCGAGAACGTCTTATCAATTTTCATCAAAAATGTTCGCATCTTCTCTCGCGTTGGAGTCATCAATTAGATGCTTATCGAAATATCAAACGATAAGACATAAGAGATTGAGGTGTATTGAGATGGGAAAGCTTGCGAATAAAGTGGCGCTGGTAACAGGAGCATCGAAGGGTATTGGTGCAGGAATTGCGAAGGCACTGGCAGCCGACGGTGCGTCGGTTGTCGTGAACTATTCAACGAGTAAAGAGGGCGCAGACAAGGTCGTGGCTGAGATCAAGGCCAAGGGCGGCAAGGCCGTTGCGGTGCAGGGTGATTTTTCGAAGAAGGAAGACATCAGCAAGGTCTTCGCCGAGACAAAGAAGACCTTCGGGCGCCTGGATACAGTCGTGAACAACGCGGGTGTGTATGAGTTTGCACCGCTGGGTGACGTGACCGTGGCGCAATTTCATAAGATGTTCGACCTTAATGTGCTGGGACTGATCCTGAGCTCGCAGGAGGCGTTGAAGTACTTCGGGCCGGAGGGTGGAAGCATCATCAATATCGGTTCGGTGGCCAGTTCGAGCAATCCGCCAACGGCGAGTGTGTACACGGCGACCAAGGGCGCGGTGGACTCGGTGACTCGCACGCTGTCGAAGGAGCTTGGACCGAAGAATATCCGGGTGAATTCGATCAACCCGGGGATGGTGGAGACGGAAGGAGTGCATACAGCAGGCTTTATTGGGAGCGACTTCCAGAAATGGGCCGAATCGCAGACTCCGCTGGGACGAATCGGGCAGCCGAAGGACATAGCGCCGGTCGCGGTCTTCCTGGCTTCGGATGATTCGAGCTGGTTGACAGGGGAGTTGATCCTGGCCGGGGGCGGGTCGCGGTAATCAAAAGGCAAGGGAGCCGGAAACGGCTCCCTTTTCATTTAGGCATTGGGGGAGTGGGCGGTAGGCTCGCTTCGATCGATGATGTTCGTCCAAGGCAACGGGAGTTCGAACGACATTGAACCGAAGATTTTTTTTGAGTTTGTTGGCGAGTGGCGTTTCTGCCGCAGCGCTATCCGCAGAACCGGCGATGGCGGCGGTGACCGGAGCAAAGATCAAGGCGATTGCGTTCGATGGATTTACGGTTTTTGATGCGCGGCCGGTTGCTGCGCTTGCCGAGCGAGTCTTTCCCGGGCACGGGGAAGAGATGAGTGCTCTGTGGCGGACGCGGCAGTTTGAGTACACATGGCTGCGGACGGTTGGACACCAGTATGTCAACTTCTGGCAGGTAACGGAGGAAGCTCTGTTCTTCTCGTGCAAGTCTCTAAAGCTGGAGCTGACGACGCCGGACCGCGACCGGTTGATGCAGAGTTATCTTGAGCTAAAGGCGTGGCCGGATGCGCTCTTGGCGTTGAAGGGATTGAAGGCGAGCGGGCTGCGGCTGGCGTTCCTTTCGAACTTTACGGTGACGATGCTGGATCAAGCGGTGAAGAACTCCGGACTTGAGGGTATCTTTGACGATCATCTAAGCACCGACCGGGTGAGGGCGTTCAAGCCGGACCCCCGAGCCTATGGCATGGCGATGAGCGCCTTTGGTCTACAGAGAGAAGAGATTGCCTTTG
>Ga0210398_10006761_pt1 | contig 10493 bp, 7 predicted proteins | sample IncBWC4OmetaG_FD_161047 | JGI IMG/M metagenome (GOLD analysis project Ga0210398, IMG submission 161047) | Forest soil microbial communities from Barre Woods Harvard Forest LTER site, Petersham, Massachusetts, United States - Inc-BW-C-4-O | ecosystem: Environmental > Terrestrial > Soil >... | reverse complement strand
CTACGAGCCGCCGGACATCGATCCCGCCGAGCACCATCTCTTGATTCACGGCCTGGTCGATAAACCTCTGATCTTTTCCATGGACGACCTGAAGCGCTTCCCTTCCGTAACGCGCGCGCACTTTCTCGAGTGCAACGCCAACGGCACGCCCGGCGGCCCAACCGGACAATACCGCGTCTCCCCCAACGCGACGGCGCAGGACACGCACGGCTTCACCAGCTGCAGCCTGTGGACCGGCGTTCCGCTCTCGACGATTCTGAAACGCGTGGGAGTGAAGCCCGAAGCGAAGTGGATCATCGCGGAAGGCTCGGAAAAGGGGAAGCACACCAAGAGCATCCCCATCGAAAAGGCGATGGACGATGTGCTGATCGCCTACGGGCAAAACGGCGAGGCGCTGCGCCCGCAACAGGGCTATCCGATTCGTCTGCTCGTTCCCGGCTGGGAAGGGATCAACAACGTCAAGTGGCTGCGCAAAATCAAGCTGGTCGAAGAGCCTTACATGGGCATGTGGGAAAGCACTAAGTACCCGCAGCTGCACCCCGACGGCCTGTCGCGCTGGTTCCAATTCCAGATGGGCCCCCGCACGGTGATCACGCGCCCCTCAGGCGGGCAAAAACTGAACGGCCCGGGCTTCTACGAAATCAGCGGCCTGGCCTGGTCCGGCGGAGGGGCGATCAAATCGATCGAAGTTTCCACCGATAACGGCAAGACGTGGCGCGAGGCGGAAGTTCAAAGCCCGGTGTATCCGAAGGCGCACGTGCGCTTCGGGTTCGGCTGGGACTGGAGTGGCGAGGAGACCGTTCTGCAATCGCGCTGCACGGACGAGATCGGCGAGCGGCAGCCTAGCGTCGCCGAACTCGCCAAATTCTGGAAAGTCGAGCCCGACTATTTCGTCAAGACCGGAACTATTCCCGGGCACTTCAACGCGATTCAACCCTGGAAGGTGAATGCCAACGGGAGCGTCCAAAATGCGATCACCTTTTGAACTGCTGGCGCCGCTGGCTGCCCTGGCAGTTTGCCTCACCGCGGCGGCGCAAACGCCTGACTACAAAAATGTGGGCCGCACTCCCACGGCTGACGAAATCAAGGCCATGGACATCGCCGTCGGCATCGACGGCAAAGAGCTGCCGCCCGGCAGCGGCAACGCTAAAACGGGCGCGGTCATCTTCGCCGCAAAGTGCATGGCCTGCCACGGCGAGAGCCAGGAAGGCAGCGCGCAGGCCCCGGCGCTGGTCGGCGGCAAGGGCACGCTCGCTACCCTGCATCCCAAGATGACGGTGGGATCCTACTGGCCGTTCGCGACCACGATTTTCGACTACATCCGCCGGGCCATGCCGCGCTATCAGGAAGGCACGCTCAAGGCCGATGAAGTCTATTCGCTGACGGCGTTCCTGCTCTATCGCAACGACATCATCAAGGAAGACGACGTCATCGACGCAACCACACTGCCCAAAATCAAAATGCCCAATCGCGACGGGTTCATTCCGCAAAATACCGACGAGATCCACGATTGGAAGAAGCGCGGCTGCAAGCTGGGGCACTGCCCGTGAGCGGACGGGCCTGCGGTTTGAACCTTTGAACGGTTGATTAGATTGCTTCTCGACGCTCCGTCCCCGGCGTCTCACTGTGATACCATTCCGGTAAATCGGACAGGAGGGTCATATGAACCCGAAGCAGACCAATCGCAGGGGATTCCTCAAGAGCGGCGCGGCGCTGGCGGGACTCGCCGTTGGAGCGCCCGCAGCCGCACTTTCCGCGGCGGACGCGCCGGTACTTGAAAAAGTGGACGAGCTGCACCTCTACGGCGAGCGCTCCCACTATGTGAGCTCCGCACGCAACGGTAGCATCAACAACCCGGAGCGCCGCCTGCCGAATGAGCAGGTGGCCTTCGGCCTGCGCACGCCGCTGCAGGATTCGGTGGGGATGATCACGCCGTCGGCGTTGCACTTCACGATTTCCCACGGTTTCGAGCCGCCGGACATTGATCCCAAGGAACATCGCCTGCTGATTCACGGCATGGTCGATCACCCTCTGATTTTTACGGTGGACGAGATCAAGCGCCTGCCCTTCGTGACCCGCTTTCATTTCGTCGAGTGCCACGGCAACAGCTCGCCGCGCGGCCCGGGCGGCGACGCACGCGTTTCCGCCGATGCGACCCCTCAAGAGACACATGGCTTTACCAGTTGCAGCCAGTGGACCGGAGTCCCCCTCTCGCTATTGCTGAAAGAAGCCGGCATGCAAAAGAGCGCGACCTGGATCATCGCCGAAGGAGGCGACGAGCCCAAGCATTCCAAGAGCATTCCCATCGGCAAGGTCATGGACGACGCCCTCGTCGCTTACGGCCAAAACGGCGAGCCGGTGCGTCCCGAACAGGGCTTTCCTCTGCGCCTGATCGTTCCGGGCTACCAGGGGATTAACAACGTCAAGTGGCTGCGGCGCATCGAGCTGGTGGACGAGCCCTACATGGCCATGATGGAAACGAGCCGCTATCCCAGCATGACTCTCGACGGCAAATCGCACTGGTTCGAATTCACCCTGGGACCGAAGTCCGTCATCACCCGTCCCGCCGGCGGATACCAGATGCCCGGCCCCGGCTTCCATGAAATTACCGGCCTGGCATGGTCCGGAAACGGCGCCGTCAAGCGCGTCGAGGTTTCTACCGACGGCGGCAAGGCGTGGACGGACGCGACGCTGCACGAGCCCATCGCGCGCAAGTCGCACACGCGCTTTTCCGCTCCCTGGACGTGGGATGGCAACGAGTGCATCCTGCAATCGCGCTGCACTGATGACACCGGAACGGTCCAGCCGACGGTCGAGCAAGTTGCCAAACTGTGGAACGCCGACGTGAACTTCCTCCAGCAGTCGCAGCAGGTCGTCGGCGACTTCAACGCCATTCAACCCTGGAGAGTCAACCGCGACGGGAGCGTCAAAAATGCGATTTTCCAGTCTTAGCATTGTCTGCGCCGGAGCTTGCTTGGTGCTGGCGGGCGCAGCGCTAGCGCAGACGGCCGACTACAAGAACATTGGCAGAACCCCGACAAAGCAGGAAATCGAGGCCTGGGACATCTCCATCGGGCCGGACGGCAAAGGGCTGCCGCCAGGACAGGGATCGGCCAAGGACGGCGCTCCGATTTTTGCCGCCAAGTGCGCGGTTTGCCATGGCGATCAGGGGCAAGGGGGAAAGATCGGCCCGCGCGTGGTGGGAGGGATCGCCGACACCGAAACGCTCGCCTCGCTGAAGCCTGTGCGAAGCGTTGGCGGCTATTGGCCGTATGCAACCACCGTGTGGGACTTCATCCGCCGGGCCATGCCCCGTGACAATAATGGGACGCTGACGCCCAACGAAGTGTACGCGGTGACAGCGTTCATTCTGTGGAAGAGCGGGATCATTCAGGAAGGCGACGTCCTGGACGCCAAGACGCTGCCGCAAGTGAAAATGCCCAATCGCAACGGATTTGTGCCGCCGAAATTTTCGGACATCCCCGACGAAAAGAAGCGCGGCTGCACCCAGGGCATTTGCCCGTGAATCTGGTCGTAGCGCCGGCATCTTGCCGGCGGTTTTTTGCGCGGTTGAGTTCGGGCAAACCGCCGGCGAGACGCCAGCGCTACGAATTCCTTCCTACGCCAACACCCGGTATGCATCCAGCGTCAGGAACTCATGGAAATTCGGGCTGGTCATCAGCTCCCCCATGATTTTCCCGGCCGCGGGAAACGTGCTGGCGTTGAACTTCGCTTCGCCCATTTTGGCTTTGATGCCGTCCAGCACTTCGGCCAAGGTGTCCTTGGCCATTTGCACCGTCACGATTTCTCCGGTGTCCAGCTTGGCGCCGTGCTTGACCCACTGCCATACCTGCGTGCGGGAGATTTCCGCGGTGGCCGCATCTTCCATCAAGTTGTAGATGGGAACGCACCCGTTTCCGGCAAGCCATGAGGCCAAGTATTGAAGGCCGACGTCAATGTTCCACCGCAGCCCCTGCTTGGTAATCGAGCCCTTCGGAATCTCCAGCAGGTCCTTGGCGGTGACCTTCACATCTTCGCGCTTCACGTGGATCTGGTTCGGCCCCTTCATGTACTCGTCAAAAATGTCCTTGGCCACGGAGACGAGGCCCGGATGGGCCACCCACGTGCCGTCATGCCCCGCCTTCACTTCGCGCACTTTGTCTTCCCGCACCTTGGCCATGGCCTGCTCGTTGGCCACGGGATCGTTCTTGATGGGAATCTGCGCGGCCATGCCGCCCATGGCGTGGGCGTTGCGGCGGTGGCATTGCTGAATCAGCAGCGCGACGTAGGACGCCAGGAAATGCTGCGTCATGGTGACTTCGGCGCGGTTCGGGAGAATGAAGTCGGGACGCAGGTCGAATTTCTTGATGAAGCTGAAGATGTAGTCCCAGCGCCCGCAGTTCAGGCCGGAGGAGTGCTCCTTCAGCTCGTACATGATCTCGTCCATCTCGAACGCCGCCAGGATGGTCTCAATCAGCACGGTGGCGCGAACGGTTCCGCGCGGAATCCCCACATAATCCTGGGAGAAATTGAAAATATCGTTCCACAGGCGCGCTTCCTGGTGGCTCTCGATTTTCGGCAAATAAAAGTACGGGCCTGTGCCGTGCGCCAGCAGGCTTTTGGCATTGTGGAAAAAGAACAGGCCGAAATCGAAGAGCGCGCCGGAGATCGGCTTGCCGTCCACCAGGAAATGCTTTTCTTCGAGATGCCAGCCGCGCGGGCGAACCAGCAGCGTGGCAATCTTGTCGTTGAGTTTGTAGCTCTTCCCCTCCGGGCTCGTGTAAGTAATCGTGCGGTTCACCGCGTCGCGCAGATTGATGTGCCCGTCCAGGTTATTCGCCCAGGTAGGCGAGTTGGAGTCCTCGAAGTCGGCCATGAACACGTTGGCGCCGGAGTTGAGCGCGTTGATGATCATCTTGCGGTCCACCGGGCCGGTAATTTCCACACGCCGGTCCATCAAGTCCTCGGGAATGGACGTCACCACCCAACTGGCCTTACGGATGTGCTCGGTTTCGGGCAGGAAGTCCGGCAATTCACCGCGATCCAGTCGCGCTTGCCTTTCGCGCCGATGGGCGAGGATCTTCTGCCTCCCCGGCTCAAAGGTGGACGCGAGCTTCTTGAGAAACGCCACAGCTTCTTCGGTCAATACCGTCTTGTGAGCCTCGGAAAGCGGAGCTGTGACGTGAATCTGAACCGTCGGGCTTGCCATTGGACCTTAACCTCCCTGAAGTTGGGTACCGCAGATGGGCACTCCAAACATGGTACCAGAAACACGGCCTGGATGAAAAAACCGGAAGCGAAGACGGCTTGCGCCGTGTGAGCGATACGCCGAGGGCTAGTCCGCCGGGGCCGGGGCGACCGCCTCTTCGCGGCGGATCAGGCGAACGCGAAGCGGCTTGAGAACGAGCAGCATCAAAAACGCAGCGATAATGTTTGCAACCGCCGCGATCACCAGCGTCATATGCCAGCTTCCGGTGCGAGCGGCGAGGATGCTGCCGATGGGCACGAAGAACGCGGCGGCGCCCTTGGCGGTATAGAGCAGCGCGTAGTTAGTGGTGGCGTACTTATTGCCGAACTGATCGGAGGTCATCGCCGGGAAAATGCTGAAAATGTTGCCCCAGGCGAAGAAGACCAGCCCGGCAAGAATCACAAACAGGACCGGATTGCTGCCGTAGCGGTCGAGGAAGAAAATGCCGATGCCTTCCGCGAGGAAGGTCAGGAACATGGTCATCTCCCGGCCCAGCCAATCGGACACCCAACCGAACAGGGGCCGGCTCGCGCCGTTCATCAGGTTGTTCAGCGAAAGCGCGAAGACCAAAGCCCCAGCCGTGACGCCGAACAGGGTCACATTCGTTTTTGCGATCCCAAAACCGTTGGCGATGGGCGCCAGCTGCGCGGTGGCCATCAATCCGCTCGCTGCTACCAGCACAAAATCGAGGTACATCAGCCAGAACACGCCGCTCGAAAGGGTTTGCACGGGCGTCCAGTCGGCCTTGGTCTGCGGCAGGCGAGGATTCTTCTTGCGAGCGGCGGCTTTGCCGGACGGCTTCTTCAACACCAGAGCCGCCACCAAAACAACGATTCCCTGAATCAGTCCAAAGCGGAAGAAAGTCGCTTGGTATCCGCTCGCCGCTACCATGTGCACCAGGGGCAACACCGTCAGCGCTGCGCCCGCACCGAAACCCGCGGCCGTCACTCCCGCCGCCAAACCGCGCCGCGTTTGAAACCATTTCAAGGCGTTGCCGATGCAGGTCCCGTACACCAGTCCGGTGCCGATGCCGCCGATCATGGCTCCGATGTAAAGCTGGGTGAGCGTGTCAGCCCAGGAATACAGCATCCAGGAAAACCCGATCATTACGCCGCCGATCATCACCAGCGGACGCGGGCCAAAGCGGTCAGCCAGGTAGGCTTCAAAGGGCACCAGCCAGGTTTCCAGAAGAATGAAAAGGGTGAAAGTCAGCTGGATGGCGGCCTTGCCCCAGTGGTATTTCGCATCGATCGGGCCAACGAAAACCGTCCAGCCGTATTGCAGGTTGGCGATCATGGCCATGCAGATGACGCCCGCGACGAGTTGAACCCACGGCTGGATGGTCGAAGTGGAAGCCTGCGCGGCGGGCGCGGCTACCGCCCCGCTGATGGCGGAACCGTCGCCGGACAACGAAGCAGAACCATCGGGTTGGCTAGCAGAAGCCATGTCGAGCCCTCCGGGCGGCAAACATTGCGCGCCCTTTCCCCCTCAGGATCGGTTCCACGATTGCGAAGATGGCTCATGGTACCAAATTTGAACGCTGTTTGAGCCACGCTATTTTCTGCTTTATTGGAGTTTCACGGCAGTGTGGTCTATTTGGAGGACCACTTCAAGTAGCGCAGGCTTCTAGCCTGTGGGGTTTGGTTGCGGCACAGTGCGATGTCCTATCAACCAAACCCCACAGGCCGGGTGCCGCGCCCTTCACGCCTTCTGTGAAGGGTGCGGGTTTCCGCCAGGACCGGCGCGGTCTTGAAACTAGGGAGGAGAAGGACAAAACCCGCACCCTTGAAAATCACAAGGGTGCGGCACCCGCGCACACCAACGGCGGGGCCTATGTTTTCAAAAGATGCGGGAACTTCGCCGCGCTATTGTCAAATCCCGGGAAGACGGATTGCAGATTCTTGCTGCCGAGATGCCCGGCGATCAATTCTCCGAGCACCGACCGGAAGTCAGTGGTGAGCGTGAGGTCGCGCCCTTCGTTGAGCTGGCTCGGCCCAAGTCCCGGCCACTTGCCGTACACTTTTCCGCCCTTCACTGGCCCGCCCATCACGAACATGCAATTGGCATGGCCGTGGTCGGTGCCGCGGTTCCCGTTTTCGTGCGCGGTGCGGCCGAATTCGGACATGGTGACGATCACGATGTCGTCCATGCGATTGCTCAGGTCTTGCTGCATGGCGGCGAGGCTCTGCCCCAATTCGCGAAGCAGGTTCGCCATCTGCCCTTGCGCGCCGCCTTCGTTGACGTGATTGTCCCAGCCTCCGGTATCGACGAAGCCAACCTCCATGCCGATGTCAGCCTTCAGAAGCTGGGCTACCTGTTGCAGTGTTTGTCCGACGCGGCCCTTGGGATAGTCGGCGCCATTTTCGGGCTGGAAGCGCGACGGGTCGGCTTTGCGCAGCATGTCGATCGCTTCAAACGTTTCCGTGCCCGTGCCGCGCAGCACCTTGTCCACCGTCTGCGCATAGAGCGCCTCGAAACCGCCCTCTACGGCGGTGGACTGGCTCATCACACGAAACTGCTTGACGTCGGGTAAGGCGATCGCAGGCGCCGGGCCGCGCAGCGTGAGCGGCAGATTCGGCCCCATGGCTACGGCGCGGAAAGGAGATGCGCCCTCTTCGGGTATCTCACCGACCGTGCGGTTCAGCCAGCCGTCTTCCGTCGCTTTCACACCGGGCGTGCCCGATTCCATGAAATCCTGTGCGTCAAAATGCGAGCGCGTTGTGTCCGGCGATCCGGCGGCGTGCACGATGGCCAACTGCCCGTTATGGAACAGGGGCCCAAGAGGGGCAAGACTCGGGTGCAGGCCGAAGAAACCGTCGAGATCGACGGCTGCGCCTTCGCCGCCGCCGCGCGGCTGGGGAATCGCGATCGTCGGGCGAATGCGGTAGTAGTTTTCCTCGCCGTAGGGAACCACGATGTTCAGTCCGTCCGCGGCGCCGCGCTGAAACAGCACGATCAGCTTTCTCTTGTTGGGCATGGGCGTGGACGCCACTGCGCGCTGCAGGAACGCGGGGATGGTGCTCATGCCGATCATGGCCACGCCGCCGCTCTTCAGGAAAATGCGCCGTGAAACTTTCATCGTCGTGCTCCTTCTGATCTCGTGGCACAGCCACTCTTGGCTGTGTGCCTTTGCAATCTTCATTTAATCTTCGGCCTACATGCGGCCTACAAACCCGCACAGCCAAGAGTGGCTGTGCCACTTACCGCCGCTGAAATTCCGGCGAGCCGAGCACCAGGCCCGCAATCATCGCCGTGTTTACCTGCTTGACCTTGTCGTCCAGCGTGGCCTGCAGGATTTGCGGATCTTCCATTTGCTGCGCCAGGGTGTCGCGCGTTTGTTGCGAGACCTCGCCGCCGAGCAACAGATGAATCGCGCTCTCCAGCGTAGCTTTGGGATCGGCGCTCGTGTCGCCACTGAACAGCGAATTGACGTCCACCTGCGCGCCGCGCAGACGGCCTGAGGTAAGCGCCAGCGAAAAATTCAGGCGGTTGAGCAGCGCGCCCGTATTCACCCAGGCGTCGGCCTTGTCGGAGTAGCCGGTGGGCGGCTCGCACTGGTACAGCGGCTCGCCAATGCGGCTGGTCCACTGCACCAGCACCAGCGGAACGGCCACTTCCGCGCCCACGGCGCGCGTGGCTGAAGCCACCAGCTCGAACGGCGTCTTGATCTTGGAGCGATAGGCGTCCTTGGACCAGAACTCCGGCGAATAGATCATGGTGCGCAGCACTTCGCGGATGTCGCCGTCGGATTTCAGAAAGGTTTGCGCCATGCGGTCCACGAGCGCCGGCGGCGGATTGTCGGTGACGAAGCGCTGCGCCAGCTCGAACGAAATGTGGTGCGCGGTATGCGGATCGCGGGCCAGAATGTCCAGAACTTCCTCGCCGTCCTTCATCCCGCCGCCGCGAATCTGGCGCCCCAGCACGGTCTTCACGCTGGTGTCATGCAATCGTTCCTCGAAGAAAAATTCCGGATCGCGCCGCGGCTGGCGGATGCTCCAGCCGGTAAACGCTTTCGCGACGTTGATCACGTCGTCCTGCGTGTACCCGCCATCGACGCCCAGCGTGTGCAGCTCCATCAGCTCGCGCCCGTAGTTCTCGTTCAGCCCGCGCTCCTGCGGCTGTTTTGCGGGGGGATTATTCGGATCGTTGGGAATCCCGTTCACTCCCGGGCGTCCCTGCCCGCCGGCAAACGGCCCACCGCGCATGGCACGCCGGTTTTGCATCTGCTCCTGCAGCTTTTGCCAAGCCACAGGATCGGCCGAGAGCCAGTTGTCCAGATAAAACAGCATCGCCGGACTCTTGGCCGTAGCCTCAAGCAAATCGCGGAACTTGCCCATGGCGTTCGGGCGGATGGCGTTCTCTTCAAAATCGGTGATCAGCCAGCGGTCAGCCCCTTTGGCGGCGAACACGTTGAAGTGGTTGTACCAGAAATCCACCATCATCTCGTTCAGCTGGCGTTCGCTGTAAATCGCCCGCGTCATCTTGGCCATCGACAATTCGGCGACGATCCTCTGCGGTAGGCGAATCTGCTCGTAGTTGACCATGCGACTGCCGATCGCACCCTGCCCCTTGCCCTGGCCTTTGCCCTTCGGCGGGTTGGGATTCAGATTGTCGTCGACGGCATCGAAGCTGGGCATGCGCAGCGCGTCGGCCGACTGCATGTCGCTCTGCGCGCCTTGGCTCTGGTTCGCCGGCTGCATGTCACCCTGCGCATTGCCCTGCCCCTGCGCCATGGCTTCGCGCATCATTTGCTGCTGCTGTTGGCGGTATTGCTCGACGGTAATGCCCTGGCGGCGCGCAGCCATCTGCGGCTCGGGAAACTCCTCCAGAAGCTTGGCCGACGTCATCTTCAAGGTGGGAAAGCGCTGCAGGCGGTCTTCCAGGCCGACGTCGTTGATCGAATTGGGATTCAGTTGTTCTTCGATCCAATTTTGCAGGCCCATCTGCTTGACCAGCTCAAGATCACCCGGCCGGGGCCCGAAACCGAGGCGATTCAGCGCATGCAGGACGGCCTCGTCCTCGGTCCGATCGCCGGTGGGCAGTGCCTTGGACGATTTTTGAGCGGCCTGCGTTTTGGGTTTGGCATCTTTGCCGTCAGGCGCGGCCAGCAAAAACGGGCTGGCGAAGGCGCCGGAAGCCAGCAAAAAAATCGCCATCATCCCGGCCAGAGACACCTGTCGATTCGCATGCACGATTGCTTTGCGGGAAGAAACTCTCTTCATGTTCGTGTCTCCCCTAGCGGGAG
>Ga0210398_10006760_pt1 | contig 10493 bp, 6 predicted proteins | sample IncBWC4OmetaG_FD_161047 | JGI IMG/M metagenome (GOLD analysis project Ga0210398, IMG submission 161047) | Forest soil microbial communities from Barre Woods Harvard Forest LTER site, Petersham, Massachusetts, United States - Inc-BW-C-4-O | ecosystem: Environmental > Terrestrial > Soil >... | reverse complement strand
CAACCCGACTTTCTCTCGGGCGCCTGCAACACGGCCGGGCTCGGCGCGAGCAGCCTTTGCAACCCGTTTGGAATTGCGGTGGATGGGACCGGCAACCTTTACGTTGCAGATGAAAATAATAACCGCGTGCTCGAATACAACACACCCTTCGCCGGATGCGGTTCGTTTCCATGCGTCGGCGCAGGCGCCAGCGTCGTCTTCGGACAAGGGAGCAGCTTTACCGGCAACGTTTGCAACAACGGCGGTGCGGGAGCGGGCAGCCTCTGCAGCCCGGTCGGAGTTGCGGTGGACGGGGGCGGCAACGTCTATGTCGCCGACTTCAACAATAATCGGGTGCTGGAATACAACACTCCGCTTACGACCAACACCGTCGCCGATCGCGTCTTCGGGCAGGTCGGCAGCTTTACTTCGGACAGTTGCAACAATGGCGGCTTGTCCGGGGGCAGCCTGTGCGAACCAATCGGGGTGGCGTTGGACTCGAGCGGCGACTTGTACATCGCCGACAACCAGAACAGCCGCGTGCTCGAATACAAGAGTCCGCTGTCAACCGACACGACCGCCAACCTGGTGCTCGGACAGCCCGACTTTGTCTCGGGTAGTTGCGATAACGGCGGGGTGACCGCGAGCAGCCTATGCGCCCCGTTTGCAGTTTCGGCGGACTCCAGAGGCGATCTCTACGTCGCCGACCAAGGCAACAGCCGCGTGCTCGAATTCAGCTCGCCGCTGGCCAGCAGCATGGCTGCCAATTTGGTATTCGGGCAGGGCAACAGCTTCAGTACCGATACCTGCGATTTCGACGGGTTGAGCGGCACCGCGGACAACCTGTGCGATCCGTCCGGGGTAGCGCTGGACGTCACCGGCAATCTGTATATCGCCGACACGGACAATAATCGCGCGCTCGAATATGACCAGCCCTTGATCATAGCGGCAACGCCGACCGCAACCGCGACAGCTACGGCGAGCGCCACTGCCACAGCCACACGAACCGCAACCGCCACGGCCACGCGAACCGCGACTGCGACGAAAACTGCGACACCGACGGCGACAAAGACTGCCACTGCAACCGCGACCAGGACTGCAACTGCCACGGCCACCGCCACGAACACGGCGACGCCGACCGCAACTGCCACAGCCTCGAACACGGCGACTGCCACGGCTACCGCGACAAACACCGCGACGGCGACGGCCACGGCCACCAAAACCGCGACCGCCACTGCAACTCAGACGGCGACCGCAACTACGACATCAACTCCAACGGCAACTGCGACTGCGACCGCAACGGCCACGAACACCGCGACGCGGACTGCAACCAACACCGCGACCGCCACAGCGACCGCGACCAAAACGGCCACCGCCACCGCGACCGCGACTAACACTGCGACGGCGACGGCCACGGCGACCGCGACGGCAACCAATACTGCCACTGCCACGGCGACCGGAACTGCAACCTCCTCACCGACCGCGACACCAACCACCTCAATGTCGGTGACGGCGACGGTGGCCTTCGGCAATGTTGCCGTCGGTCAGACGACTACCAAAACTGTGACGGTTACCAACTCTGGAAGAACCAACGCGCTGATTGTCTCAGCCGCGACCCCGTCGGATCCCGAATATGTGCTGAACGGCACCGGAACCTGCGGCTCGCTTCCGGCGACAGTTGCGCATGGAACGCATTGCACGCTTGGGATCTCATTCTCACCGAGCGCGGTCGGCGCGCATCCTGCCTCGCTCGCGGTCGTAGACAACTCGACCACCAGCCCTCAGCACGTGACGCTCACCGGCACCGGCATCGCAGGTCTCACGACCACCAAGAGCAGCCTCGTATTCAAGGACACCAAGTTCGGCGCGGTCGGCATCGAGGCCTTCGCCGTCGTCAATCATCAAACTCAGCCGGTCTCGTTGAGCGAGAGCTTCAGCGGGGCCAACCCCGGTGACTTCACCGTTGGCGGAGGCACCTGCACCTCGAGCCTAGGCGCGCTGAAGGCGTGTTCGATAATCGTGCACTTCTCGCCGAGCGTGCTCGGAACCGAATCGGCGACGCTGTTAGTCTCGGACAGCCCCGATCCAGTGGCGCCGTACACCGTCGCACTCAGCACGGGACCGACGATCCCTGATAGCGTCCTACCCGCGACGCTCGCATACGGCACGCTGACCTCGAGGACGCCGACGAAGACCAAGACCGTGACCGTCACCAACCTGTCGGGATTCCCGCTGTCGTTGGCCCAGAGCATCAGCGGCCCCAACGGATCAGACTTCACGATTTCGCCGACCAGCACCTGCACCACCACCGCATCACCCAACTCCGCCTGCACGATCGCGGTGACCTTCACCCCGACTGCGGGCGGATCGGCGGAAAGCGCCAGCATGTCGGTAACTGTCGGCAGCGATCCGACCAGCCCGCACATCATCAGCCTGACCGGGACCGGACCATGACCGCGTAGTCTGCTTCGGGTAGAGATCAAATCTCAGTGGCAAGGCCCATCCCTGCTTGACAAAGCAGGGTGGGCCAAGCGTGAATGCATCGGTGGGGAGAGGAGTTAGTCTGCCGGCTGCGGCCGGGCGCTTCGCCAGGGGCATGGTGCGGCCGGCGGTATTGGCTGCGCTCGTTCTGCTGACGATGCTATCCGTCCTCACCCTGCGCAATTCGCTACACGCCGCCAACACGATAACCGTCAATACGCTCTCCGATTCGAGCACTGCGGGCGACGGCGTGTGCAGCCTGCGCGAAGCGATCACCAACTCCAACAGCGGATCAGATACCACCAAGGGCGATTGCGTCGCCGGCACCGCCAACGACACTATCGTCTTCAGCCTGAGCGGCAAGATTACGGTGGCGAGCACGCTTCCGTCACCGACCGGAGTCCTCGAGATCGATGGAAGCGGCCAGACGATCGATATCGACGGCGGCAGCGCCAGTCGCATCTTCCTCAACCTGACCGGCACGCTGACCCTGAACGACCTGACAATTTCCAATGGCAGTTCGACCGGCAACGGCGGCGGCATCCTCAGCAACGGCGATCTAACCGTCACCGACTCCACGTTTACGGGCAACAATGCGGTCGGCGGCGGCGCCATCTTCAATTCGATCGGCGGCACGCTGAACATCACCAACTGCACATTTTCAGGCAACGGCGCGACCGACGGCGGCGCCGTCTTCAGTAGTCACGGCGGGACCGTGACCAGCAGCACGTTCTCTAACAACAGCGCCGTGGGGGCAGGCGCCGCGATTTTCGCCAACGGCACGACCGTCGAAGTTGTTAACTCGATTCTTGCCAACAGCACCGGCACCAATTGCGGGGTGGAGAGTGCTGGCACGATCGGAAACGGCACCTTCAACATCGCCGACGATAGTTCGTGCGGTTTCGGCAGCAGCACCGGCCTCAATGGCGACGCGATCGGCGACAGCGTCCTGCCGCTGCTCGAAGCGCTCCAGAATAACGGCGGACAGACAGACACGTTCGCGTTGCAACCAAACAGCCCCGCGATTGACGCAGTGCCGATTGCCAATTGCCCGCCGACCGATCAGCGCGGCGACCCGCGGCCTGGTGATGGCGGCAGCGCATGCGACATAGGTGCGTTCGAATCGAGCCCCACGCCAACCCCGACCGCGACCGCAACTGCGACTCCGACCGCAACTGCGACCGCCACGCGAACCGCTACGGCGACATCGACCGCGACCAATACCGCCACGGCGACGTCGACCGCCACTGCGACCAATACGCCGACCGCTACCGCGACTTCGACCGCGACGCCGACCAACACCGCCACGTCGACTCCCAAGCCAAAGCCGCCGCAGCTCACCGTCGCGCCGAAAACAGTGAAATTCAAAAAGGTCCGCACGGGAAGCGTCGCGACAAAATCGGTCACGCTGCATAACAAGAGCAAGACGACGAACGATGTGATCTCGGCGCTGCAGACGACGGGACAAGCCTTCAGCATCGTGAGCAACGATTGCGCTGCCGGTATCCCGCCGCGAGGGACCTGTCAGATAGGCGTGAGCTTTGCCCCCGTGGCACGCGGTACGAACAATGGAACGCTCACCTTCACGGATCTATCGAAGAGCAAAAATCACAAGGTGAAGCTCAATGGAGTCGGCGTGGCGACGCCCTCATCGACGCCCTCCCCTACCGCCACATCGACGTCTACTGCCACGCCAAGTCAGACAGCCACCCTAACTCCGACTGCGAGCCCGACACCGACCGCCACGGTCGTCACACCGACTGCGACGCCGACGGCCACCCCAACCGGCATCACGCCGACGGCGACCGCGACGCCCACATCGACGCCCAGCGCGACGATTTCAGGCACGCCGACCGCGACGCCAACCGGCAGCGCGACCTACTCGCTCATGGCGATTTCTGAAACCGAAAGCGGCTACGTCGTGTTGGACAACCCGAACGGGGTGTCGCCGAACCCGGTCGAAACTCAGCAGGCGGCCGCGGCCTCGACGCCGTCGTTTAACAGCAACCTCAGCCTCGTCGACACCCAGGTCGATATGTCGGGCGCTGCGTCTGCCGGTCAGACCTCGGACGCTGACGGTTCGTCAATTTCCGTCGACGCGACTGCGGCCGTCTCAGGCGATCTCTCTCAATGTGCCGATCAACCGCTCCCGTGCATGGCCGAGAACCAGGGCCTAACGGATTTCTCGGCTGAATTCTGTATCAGCGCAGACACGACCTACACGCTGAGCGGCTTGATCGAGGCGGACCCGAACGAGGACTTCGGAAATATTACGGCGGTCTCGTTCGTGACCATCACGCCGATTGGAGCGGACCAGATCCTTAATCTGCAAGCGTCGAACGGCCAGAGCGTTCCGCTACCGATGAGCGTGCCGCTGGCCGCGGGATGCTACGACATCGAAGCCGAGGTCTTTGCCAATATCGTCGCGACGTCGGGCGGCAGCGTGACTGCGACCTGCAACGTGAATCTGAGTCCCTCGCCCTGAGCCGCGAGCCCGACACAGATGAAACGGCTGCTGCTGTTGGTTCCGGCTGTGATACTGACGGGCTGTCTCGCGTCCGGAATCACGGAAGATGACCTGGATTCGCGATTCGATCCCGCGCAGCGCCTCAGTCCGACCGCCTTCGAGCAGAACGCCACGATGAAGGACACGTCGGTCCACGAAGATCCGAGCCTTATGCGAGTCGGTGCTACTCGCGATCAGATCGCAGCTGCGTTCGGCAAGCCGAATGAGACCAGCGATCAGTCGGGCCAAGTGCAGGACGTGTACGAGTTCAACCCCGACGGGTCAAAATTCGTGAAGCCGAAAGTCTATGCGCGCAATATCGCGGCCGGCGTGTTCACCGGCGGTATCGCGACCGTCGTGCACCAGGCGAGGATTCATGCGACCGAGCAAGAGCTCACGGTCTACCGCCTCACCTACGGGCCGGATGGCATCGTGCAGTCGGTGCAGAAGGAATCGCGTCAGGATGACTCGAATGCCGGCGGCTCTCAACCGCCGCCGAATCCTTAAGACGGCGTGCCGGAAGCGTCAATGGCCCCAGGAGCTGGCGCAGCTCAGGATGTCGATCTGAGTTCCGTTCTCGACCGCCTCGTATTTGTCCAGGAAGCTGGAATCGATTTGCTTGAGTGCAGCCGGTTCCCGACGTCGCCATCGATTGCAGGCGCCCGGACCGCCGTTATAGCCGGCGTAGGCCGAGCGCGCGAGGTGGCTGGAAATCAACACGGGATCGAACTTGGGCTGCGACATCGACGCAAATTGCATCATGCGCGCGAGAATCTCGCACCCTGCCCCGGCGTTGTACAGCACGTCCCACTTCAGCCGCTCGATATCGTAAAAGCCGCGCCACACATGCTTGTTCACCTGCATCAGGCCGATGTCGCCGGTGGCGGATTCGAGCCATCGGATGCGCGTGCCGTCCATCACGAATTGCCGCCAGCAGCTTTCCTGCCATGCGGTGCTCAGCACCAGCGAGACGTAAACGCGGCCGTTGTCGGTCTCCAGCGCGCTCAAGCCGGACGTTACCTGGCCAAGCTGGTACTGGGCGCTGAGCCTTAGCAGCAAGCCCATGTCGGTGCGGTAAGCGTCAGAATTTTGTTCGTTGACGACCAGCTGATAGAGGCGGTCGGCAACATCCTGGAGGCGGGTTATTTGCGTAGCCCCGCTGTCTTCAGCGGCGTCGGCTTCGTCGGGCGAGATGAAGCGCAGCAACCTGGCGATTGGCAGAGGGACAGAGCTGTTGGTGCCGTGCGAGTTTGGCGGCGCGACGGGAGCGGACGGCGGCACGTTCTCTTCTTCGATCGGATGGCGGCTCCGTGGCGGCTCGGGGACATCAAAGAGTTTTTTCAGATTGGGGTCTTCGTGGTTGTCGAATTGCAGCGGGTCGCCCGTCGCAGTGGGCGCCATGATGTGCGCGAGGTGGCGGAGATCCGCGGCCGAGATACGCACCCCAAGCGCGGGAGCTGCCTGATCGAGCGCGAACAGCGCGTCGCCCGCCGAGATGAACGACAGGAATTCGAGCGCGCGCGCGCCCAGCTTCCCGCGCTGCGCCGCTTCGCGCACCGCGTCGTGCAGCTGATGCCATTCGTCGAGGAACATCAGGCGGACAGGGTCAGGCCCGTTAGCGAACGGCGGACTGTTGAGCGCCTCGACCAGCCGGTAGCGGCTGTCGAGCAGGATTTGCAGCAGCTGATCGCGGAACTGCTGATCGCCGACCGCGTCACCGAGCTGCTTGATCGAGAAAACCATGAACGCATCCCATTGATCGAGCGTGTCCTGAAATGCCCTGAGCTCGGCGGGCGTTGCCGCGGACGCTCCTCCCGGATTCGCAGCAGGCGCCGGCCCATCGGGCACCGTCATCACCAGCGTGACGCGGATACCGTCGTCGAGCGCGGCGATATTCGGCTCGGCGGTCAGACTCGCGACGGCGGCGCGCACTCGATCGGCGGCGTCAGCTGGAATCGAGTCGTTGATCATCGCAGCGAGCTGCTGCACGGATGGCCTGAGATCGTAAGAAAAATCGTCGAGCCGCGGAATGAGATAGCTCTTGATCAGATCGAAGCCGCGGCTCGCGATCGCCGTCTTCTGATGCGCCGAGTCATACAGATTCAAATCGGTGAAATGAAATTTAAGCTGGAGGCCGGGCGCGATGTACGGAACGCCGAGCGCATCGACGATGCCGCTCCAGTCGATTGCGCCGACACATTGCGAGCCCATCGCGACGCCAAGTCCAAGGCTGTTGGCCGTTTCGAGCTTCACCGTGGCGGAGCCGGGCTCGGTCGCGCGTGAGAACTCCGGATTCTCCGCGTAGAGAAATTGGCACTCGTCGAGGCCGTTCCACAGCTGCGCGCGGCCGCCGGGTGCCGTGTAGACCTGGCGCTTGAGCGCCTCGCGCAGCGTGAGGTAATCGATCGTCAGCGGGATGCGGACCTGCGATGCGCGCGCGGGAGCGGTGCACGTGACAGTTGCGAACAGCGCCGCGACGATTATCCACAACCTGATCGCGAGGCTCGAGTTGCGCGGCGAAGGTGACAAGCGTGGCGATCGGTCGCGGATATTCATCAATTGCTGGTTTTGGTCACGAAGGCGACCGGGAATCCGCTCGTCGCATAGCCACTGGTTTCACGAGTCAACTATTATGGCAATCATGATCGTCCTTGAAAGCCGTCGCGTTGCTTACGATAATCAAATCAGAACAATAACAAGAAATTGCGGGTAAGCCCGATGAGCACTGAACGCCAGGTTGATTTTTACGAAGCGGAACCGCCGCAGGCCTCGCGCGAACTGGCGAAGCTGCGCGCTTCGACCGGCTACTCGGCTCCCTTCGAAGTAGTGCGGCGGCGCGTGATCGACGACGTCTACGACGGCAAGATGACGGTCGACGCGACGCTCATCATCCGCATCGGCGACGTCGAGGAAACCGAGGCCGCGTCGGGCGTGGGCGTGCTGCATGCGCTCGACGTCGCGCTGCGCAAGGCGCTGCTGAAATATTTTCCGTACCTCGAGCCGGTCAAAGTGATCGAGACCTACCAGCATGCGACCGGCGCTTCGACCGAGGCCGACGTCGTCTCGGTCAAGAAATTTGCCGACGGCGATCTGGTCTGGACCACGCTGGCCAAGTCGTCGAACACAATGGAGGCGGCGTGGGTATCGCTGGTCGATGGCTACGAATGGCGCATCGTGCAGGAGAACGCGCGGCTGCGCCGGATGAACGCGAATCCGAGGTGGTCAAAGCGCTGAGCTTCGCGGCCGGCGCTGATGGATGAGCACGCAGGATCAAGCGGCCAGCGTCGGCAAGGCGTCGCCGGGAATGCTGGCGATTTTGTACGACGGCTCGTGCGCGATGTGCCGCGCGAGCCTCGACGGCATCCGCCAATTCGACAACTCGGGCAAAATGGAGCCGCTCGATCTTCATCTCGAAGAAGTGCGCACCAAATTTCCGGACCTGAAGCTCGAGAGCCTGCTCGAAGAATTGCACGCGGTTGACGAAAGCGGTCGCGTGTATCGCGGCGCGCGCGCCATCAATGAAATCCTGCGCCGCCAGAGCGGCCTCAGAGGCTACCTCGCTTACCTGTGGTACCTCCCCGGCTACGCTTGGCTCGCCAATCGACAATACAAACGCATCGCGGCCTCGCGGTACTCGCGCGACGCTCGCGGGCATCTGAAAGATCGGCCGCTGGAGGAACAGGGCGGTACAGAATCCTGAATCGCGCAGGGCGCTGTAAGCGGACCCTCACCTTCCTCCTCTCCCTAGCTAGCAGGGAGAGGAGACAGACGGTCGCCTCCTACCCCCCAAAAACTTCCTAACAGGGACGAATTCCCGCATCTTCTCTTATCATCGGGTGCAGGGGTCACCCCTGCCGAAGGAAGCGTGAAACCCACCGCGGGTTTCACATTAGATTAGTGATTTCCCTTCTCCGCTCGCCGCCTTGTTCGATATCGCGGGCGCACGATAAACTTCTGTTTCGCACTCGTGAAACCATTTTACATTTTCAATTCGCTGAACCGCGCGGTCGAGGAATTTCAGGCACAGAACCCGCCCGAAGTGACGCTCTATTCATGCGGGCCGACGGTCTATCTGCCACAGCATCTCGGTAACCTGCGCGCGTACGTCTTCGTCGACAGCTTGCGCCGCGCGCTCGAGTTCAACGGCTACCGCGTGCGTCACGTGATGAACGTCACCGACGTCGGGCACATGACGAGCGACGAGGACGCGGGCGAGGATAAGATCGAGAAAACCGCACGCGCGCAGGGCAAATCGCCGCTCGAAGTCGCGAACTTCTATCTCGAGCAGTTCCAGCGCGATTGCGCCACGCTCAATCTCGAGCCGCCGCAAGTATGGTCGCGCGCGACCGATCACATCGGCGACATGATCGCGCTCATCCAGAGAATTATCGACGCCGGCGTCGCCTACGTAACCAAGAGCGGCGTGTATTTCGACGTCGAGAAGTATCGCGGCGAGAATCGTGCGGGGCGGCTCTCGCGCCAGAGCCTCGACGAGCAGGACGCCGCGCAACGTCTCGAGCATTCCGCCGACAAGCACAGCCCGCACGATTTCACGCTGTGGGTGCTCGGCCAGCCCGGCCATCTGATGCAATGGGACAGTCCCTGGGGACGCGGCTATCCGGGCTGGCATATCGAATGCTCCGCGATGGCGATGAAATATCTCGGCGAGACTATCGACATCCACACCGGCGGCATCGATCACATCCCGGTGCATCACGAGAACGAGATCGCGCAGTCGGAAAGCGCGACGCATCAGCCGTTCGCGCGATACTTCGTGCACAACGCTTTCCTGGTCGGAAAAGAGGGGACCAAGATCAGCAAGAGCGCGGGCAAGTTCCCGCTGCTGAGCGATCTCGGGACGGCGGGAATCGATCCGCTCGCGTTCCGGATTTTTTGTTACGGCGCGAAATACCGCTCCGAGATCGCGTTCAACGACGAGTCGCTGCACGCGGCGCAGAGCAATCTCGATTATTTTCGCGAGTTCGCGCGCAGCGTGCCGGATGACGCGGCCGCCAACGGCGTCGAAGCAGCAGGATGGGCGGCGGAGTACTACGAGCGCTTTCACGACGCGATCAACAACGATCTGAACACGCCGCAGGCTCTGGCGGTAGCGCTCGACCTGGTCGCGGAAGCATACCGGCGCAAGGATCTCCGTGCGTGGCCGACGCTGCAGGCACTCGACGCGATGCTCGGTCTCGACCTGGCGAAGCATCGCACGGCGGCGCACGCCGACTCGATCGAGCCCGACGTGCAGCAGTTGATCGACAACCGCGCCGCGGCGCGCAAGGCCAAGGATTTCATACTGGCCGACGCGCTGCGCAAAGAAATCGAACGGCGCGGCTACGAAGTGAAAGACAACCGCGACGGCACGGCGAGCTATCACAAGCGTCACGGCTGAGCGCGGGTGCGCACTTTTAGCCCGCAGATTTGCCTTGAATGATTGCGCGGAAGTCTCTTACAATCGCGCCTTGACTAACCGGATCGCCACAAGGAACAGATGGGGATTGAGTTAAAAAAATTCGACACC
>Ga0210398_10006759_pt1 | contig 10494 bp, 6 predicted proteins | sample IncBWC4OmetaG_FD_161047 | JGI IMG/M metagenome (GOLD analysis project Ga0210398, IMG submission 161047) | Forest soil microbial communities from Barre Woods Harvard Forest LTER site, Petersham, Massachusetts, United States - Inc-BW-C-4-O | ecosystem: Environmental > Terrestrial > Soil >... | reverse complement strand
CTACGACCGTGTAACTGGCCAGCGGATCCAGATTGCGGATCGGAAAACTGGCCGAGGGGGTGCAGCCAAGCAACCGGTCGTTGAGATAAACCTGGTAGCCTGCATTGAGATAGTATTGTTCGCGCCAGTGCACGTTGACACCGTCCAGGCCGACGCGCTCGAGCCACAGATTCTCCGGCGCGCTCGGCAAAAAATGGAAAGCGTCCGCCGGGGCGAACTGCACTTCCCAGTGCAAGTCGCCGGTTTTTGAGGGCGTCATCCGCACGGCGGCCCAGCCCTGATGATTCATTATTTCCACCGGCACCTGCCGCAGACCGGCGTGCGCGGTGACCTGTTGGACCACATAATTTGTCCCGCGCGGAAAGACAAAACGCAGTTCGTAAGGGTCATCTTTGATAACGTGACTGGTTCCGGCAATGGTGTCGCCAGTTTTATTCCGGCTCAATGCGGCCAAATCCACCCAGCCCTGGGTAATGTGGCGGCTGGTGGAGATGAGTTGAATCTGGCCGTCGTCCGGCAGCAGCGTTAGCACGCGGCAACTTGTCGGAGCCGAGTCCACAACGATTCCACCTGACCAGTCGCCAAGATATTCTTGATTCCAAAAATCGAACACATGAACAAGTTGATCGTCCGGCAGGCCGAGTTCCTGCCAGTTCAAGCGGACTTGTTCCGCGTTGCCCGCGTCGAAGTTGAAAACACCCACAACGTCGTAATCCCGGCCCAGATGATTGATCTTCAAATCCCAGATGCGTTTGTTGCGCGCGCTGGGGAAAAGATCAAGCGGACGGATGTCTGTGGCCGGATAAACACGCCGTAACAGTTCGACCCGTTCCGGCGACAAATCCGGGAGCCGGTCGCTTGACATCAGCGCCTGACCGCTGAGTCCCTCCACCGTCGCCCAGACGCGGGCCTGGTCCAGGGTCAGCGGCGAGCGCACCAGCAACACATCCGGGTCCGAATACCAGACTATGTTGTGCAGATAATAAAACTCCATCGTCGGAAGCAGCGCGACATGGAACCCTCCCCAGCCCAGCACAACATCACCGCCAGTCCGGGAACCATTCATGATGCCCGCGCCTTCGAGCGGGGTGCCCCAGCAACCGAGGAGGTAACGCTCCGGTCCAATTGCGGTGCGGATGCCCTCCAGGGTTTTGCGATACAGTCCCGCCGCATCGTCAGACGGATATTGCATGAAGGATTTTTTTGCCCCGTATTCGTCCACCACGATGGGCTGGCCATCAATCTTGAAATAGTCGTATCCCCAGCCGGCCAGTTTTGTGAACAAGTCCTTCAGATAGACGGATGACTCGGGAGCGGTGGGATCCAGGAGGAATTTGCCCTCCCAGGTTTCGGAGGCGCTCGTGCCGCCGGGCTTTAACAGAAAGACGTGCGGATTGTTGGAGACAAACCGCGGATTGCTCTGCCCGTGGGGCGCGAGCCAGAGGCCGGGCTCCAGCCCAAGGGATTTGATGTAAGCGGCCAGGTTTGCCATGCCGTCGGGAAACCGCTGGGCATTCACCGTCGTCCAGTCACGCTGACCGTCGGTTCCGCCCGAGCCCTGCCACCCGTCATCAATCTGCACATACTTTGCGCCGTAATCCTTGAGATGGGCGGCGATCCACACGGCATTGCTTTTCACTTCGGCTTCGGTGACGCGGTTATAATAATAATACCAGGTGCACCAACCCGACGGCGGCGCGGGAAAATGCGATTTGTCCAGCGGCTGGTAGAATTTTATGCCGCGAACATCACGGTAATAATTTGAAATGACCGTGTTGTCCCTCAAGGTGACCTCATCCTTCACGGGATCAAACACGCCGCCGGCGATGGGTGTTTTAACATCGCCCAAAGTCATCACGAACAAATCAAGGTTGGTGTCGTCTTGAATGCGGCAGGCAATGACCTTTGGCCAGGCCCGGCCGGTCACCGCCGGCATCTGCGCTTCCACGAGCCCGCCAACAATGTTTAAGAGAACTACAAAAGGAACAATGTATTTCATGGGGCAGTCTTCTGCTTGTGCCCGGATTCACAAATTCAACCGGGCTCGAATCGTTGCAGAGGTTCATATATCCGTAATTCTCCGAAAAGGAAATACGCACCGGTGATATTCGATAGGTTGCTGTGCATTTCATCTATGGCCGGTCGCGCCCATTTGCGGCTTAATGTCCCTGCGACGGTGGAGGCGAATAATTCAGTTTATCCGCGAACACGCAGCCGGGAATGACTGGTGAATCATCTAATGATTCAGCCGGGATATTTTGAGACGACTTTATAAAGCAAACAGAAGAAGACAACGTGCGCTACGAATCCATTCAACCTGAACTTTTCATCGCGAACCGCGAACGGCTGAAGAAGTTGCTGCCTCCAAATTCACTCGCCGTGGTCAATGCCAACGATGTGCTGCCCACGAACGCAGACGGCACCCTGGCGGGCGTGCCGAATGCTGATTTATTTTACCTGACGGGCCTGGAACAGGAACAGACGATTCTGCTGATTTATCCCGACGCCGATGACGAAAAACACCGTGAACTGCTGTTTTTGCGAGAACCGACCGCCGAAAACGAGCTCTGGGAGGGGCGCAAGCTGACCAAGACGGAAGCCCGCGCCGCCACCGGCATACAGCACATCCACTGGCTTTCGGAATTTCCGCGCCTGTTCCACCGCCTCATGTGCGAATCCAAACGGATCTACTTGAACAGCAATGAGCATAAGCGGGCCGTCATTGAAGTTGAAAGCCGGGATTCACGGTTTATCGCTGAGACACGCCGGCTCTATCCGTTGCATGATTACGAGCGGCTCGCACCACTTCTGCACCGGTTGCGCGCGGTCAAGTCTGACATTGAAGTGGCGTTAATCCGCCGGGCATGCGATCTGACCTCGAAAGGTTTTTTGCGCGCGCTTAAGTTCACCCGGCCGGGCGTGACCGAGATGGAGATTGAAGCGGAATACTCGCATGAATTTATCCGCCACGGCGGGCGCTTCGCCTATCAACCGATCATAGCCAGCGGCCTGAACGCGTGCTGCCTCCATTACGTGAAAAATGCCGATACTTGCGGCAACGAGGACTTGTTGTTGCTCGACGTGGCGGCCGCTTACGCCAATTACAACGCTGACCTCACCCGCACTATTCCCGTTTGCGGACGTTTCACGCACCGCCAAAAGCAGGTGTATAATGCGGTGCTTCGCGTCCTGCGCCAGTGCACCGGGAATTTGACACCCGGCAAAAAATTGAAGGACTGGCAGCAGGAAGCTGAAAAATTGATGGAGAAAGAACTAGTGGACCTGAAATTGCTAACCCCAAAGGAGATAAGAAAACAGGATCCCGACAATCCAGCCTTCAAAAGGTATTTTATGCACGGTGTGGGTCACCCGCTCGGTCTGGATGTCCACGACGTCGGCCCAACCGTCCAGCCGATGCAGGCCGGTTGGGTGATGACTGTTGAGCCGGCGATTTACGTGCGAGAAGAAGGTTTTGCCGTCCGCCTGGAAAACAACGTGCTGATTGCCAAAGACGGTCCGGTGGATTTGATGGCCCACATTCCGATTGAGGCCGGCGAGATCGAAGAACTGATGGCGTCTCGCGCGAAACCATTCTCTTCAAACGGCCAGAGCCACGAGACGGGACAAAACAGACGCAGGTCCTCCCTGCTTAAAGTTTGAGCTGGAACCCGGCTCTTTTCGATCTGCATTGTCAACGTCCCTCGTCGCCATTAGAACTTTAGCACCGAAACGCGCTTGAAACTGGACCAAATCATATGCCTGGCCGGAATAGTTTTGGCTTTCTCCACGGATGTGACCGGCAGCATGGCCGACGACCGCACGGCAGGCGCTGACAATGGCGCGCCTGTAATGATCATGCTTCACCCGCCGGAGCAGGATTTTTTTTCCAAGGAGCTCATTTATCACGGGATTCCCATCAAGGCGAACGATGTGGTTTCGGACGCCGCGATGTATGAAGCTTACCGGCGGGTATCCATGTTGCTGACCAATCTCGCCTTGAAGCAACCCATGCTGATTTCCAATCTGATCGCATCAGGCGTTGAAATGCACATTATCGGCCAGCATCAGGTCACCTCGGATTTGCCAGAATTCCGTGATCTCAAGGGCAAGCCGCTTCCCGAGTACAACGGATTGACGATTGACCAGCGGACTCGCGGCATGGGCGGACAGTTGTCCTCCTGTGGCGAAGAAAACCTGCTTAAACTCAAAACTGATCATTATTTCGGACGCGATATCTGTGCGCACGAGTTCTCCCATGCCATTCGCAATTACGGAATGCCGATGGAAGTTGTCGTGCTGTTCAATCAACAATACCGGAGTTCCCTGGCAAAAGGACTTTGGAAGGGGGCTTATTCGGCAAGCAATGCCGATGAGTTTTTTGCCGAACTGACAATGTGGTATTTCGGAACGCACGGAGACTTGAACATGACCGGACCCAAACCGGAAAATGGTCGCGAAGGTTTAGAAAAATATGACCCGGAAGCCTACGCGCTCTTTGATGATTTTTATAACGGGCAAATTCCCATCGGCAAAATGAACCGGGGCGGGCACGAATGGACAGAAGGTTCAAACACCACGAACCCTCCCGGGGCAGCCAGGCAATCCAGGTAAAACCCGCGTGAAGGTTCAAAGTTATTGTTCCGGATTGTTTTTTTTGACGTGTGCGGGCTCACTGGCTGCAAACACGGCCGTCATCAACATTGACGCAACTCAAAAGGGGCCGCAAATCAACCCGCGCATGTATGGGATCTTTCTGGAGAACCTCAATCATGCCGTGGACGGCGGACTTTACGCGGAGCTGATAGAAAATCGCGGCTTTGAAGATGCCAAACCGCCCGAGGGTTACATCTATCACGATGGCCGGTGGGTGGATTCATTGGGCGCAAGAGCCTATGACGCGGGATTCGAACGCTTTGGTTATTTCACCAACGGGCTGCCATTCTGGTCACTGGTCAAGGATGGCGGCGCACAAGGTTCCATGAATCTGGACATGAGCGATCCGCTCACGCCGGAATCGCCACGTTCGTGCCGGCTGGAGATTGACAACGCGGCGTCCGGGCGGCTGGGCATTGCCAACCACGGTTACTGGGGCATTGGCGTGGCACCCGGCGAGAAATTCGAGTTGTCATTCTGGGCGCGGTGCGCGGATGGATTCAACGGAGCGCTGACAGCAACGCTGGAAGACGACGCCGGCGACGCCATCAGCAAACCCATCAGCGTGACTGGTGTTACCACCGGTTGGAAACAGTTCAAAGCGACACTCACTGGTGTGAAAAATGATTCAAACGCCCGTTTTGTACTGGCAACCAGCGCGAAGGGCACGGTCTGGTTCGACATGATTTCACTGTTTCCCGCAAAAACTTTCAAGGACCGACCGAACGGATTGCGGAAGGACATTGCCCAAATGATCGCTGATTTGAAACCCGGTTTCGTACGCTTTCCAGGTGGTTGTGTGATTGAAGGCGGCACAATTGCGACCGCCTATAACTGGAAGAACACGATCGGTCCATTGCAGAATCGCACGGAGATTTGGGGGCCGTGGAATTATCGTGAAACTTACGGCATGGGATTCTTCGAAACGCTTCAATTTTGCGAAGACCTGGGTGCGGAACCGCTCTACGTAGGATTTGCCGGCGAAACCTGCATGTTCCGCAACGTGGAGGACGTCCCCCTTCCGGAAATGGGCTGGGTTGAGACCAATTTTCTCGACGCCATTCAATACGCCAACGGTGACGCTTCAACAAAATGGGGCAAACTACGCGCCGAAGCAGGGCATTCCAAACCCTTTGATCTTAAAATGGTTGAGGTTGGAAATGAAGGCGGCACGCGAGGGTTTCCACCACGGTATCATTTGGTTCATGCCCTGCTCAAAGAAAATTACCCCGACCTCACCTATGTAAACGACCTTTCATTTCTTCCGCGCAGATGGATTCCCGGCGAAACTTCCGACATGGAGGACAACCATTTTTACAACAGCCCGCAATGGTTCATGAACAACGTGCACCTCTATGACCATCGCGACCGCAAGCTGCCGCCGGTGTATGACGGAGAAGTCGCCGTCACCTCGGGTGAAGGCGGGCCGGACAAGGGCAATCTGATCGCGGCGCTGGGTGAAGGCGCGTTTCTGACTGGACTGGAACGCAATGCCGACGTGGTGAAAATGGTGTCGTACGCGCCTTTGCTGGCGAATGTCAGCGGACGCACGGACTGGCACGGCATGATTTACTTCGACAGCACGCGCGTATTTGGCACCGTGTCATATTATCTCTGGAAATTGTTCGGCGAAAACCGCCCGGATTATACCGTCCAAACGGAGACAACCCTACACCCGGACAAGGCCCCAGCCATTACCGGCGCCATTGGCGTCGGCACCTGGAACACATCCGCAGAATTCAAGGACATTCGCGTTGAGCAAGATGGCAAGCCACTTTACGCCTCGGACTTTTCCACGAACATTTCAGGCTGGCGGGAGGACGGTGGCACCTGGTCCATCTCGGGTGACGCCTACAGACAGAGCGATGACGCTGTGGGATTGAGCTATTTTGGCGATGAACATTGGCACGATTATACGATGACGCTCAAAGCGCGAAAGCTGCACGGGTCGGAAGGATTTTTAATCGTGTTTGGACACAAAGGAGATGACAAATACTGGTGGAACGTTGGCGGCTGGGGAAACCGCGAACACGCCGTGGAATTCAACCAAAATACCATCGGCGAACACGCCTCCGGCAGCGTCGAACCCAACCGCTGGTATGACATCAAGGTCGAGGTTCACGACCGGAACATCCGCTGTTTCCTGGATGGAACGCTCGTTCACGAGATGGTCGCGCCGACTGCCGATCGTTTCTTCGCCCAGGCGGGACGTGACGAGACGAGCGGCGATTTGATCATCAAGGCCATCAATGTTTCACCTGATCCTATGAACACGACGATAAATGTCTCCGGGCTGGGCAGTTTCGGGCCCCGGGCCTTGGCAACCGTGCTTGCCTCCAGCCATCTCACCGACAACAACTCTCTCGATAACCCCAGCAACGTTGCGCCGGTGACGAACAACTTTTCGATTGCGGGCTCGAATTTTGTCCACGATTTCCCCGCCAACTCATTGACGGTGTTGCGACTGAAGACAAGATAAGATCCTCCCGGCAGTTTCTTTCTGAAACCGGCAAAACCTCGCTTTCAGGCCGAGCGCGGACCCGAATTTAGTTTTGTTCGGCGATACTCCGATGGTCGCCAGCCAATCCATTTGGTAAAGGCATTGGAAAAGACGAAGGGGTTTTGATAACCGATTTCATGGGAAATCGATTCGATGGTCTTTTCGGTCGTGGCCAGAAGTTCCGCCGCCCGGCGCATTCGAAGATAAGTCACCTGGTGCATGGGGCTGCGGCCCAACTGCCTGCGGCACAGCCGACGCAAATGTTCATTGCTGTAGCCGGCCTCCTGCGCCAGTTTGGCCAAGTTCCATGGATCTGAAATCCGGGAAGCCACCCGTTCCCAGAGCAGACGCAGCTGGTCGGACTGGTTGGAGGGCTTGATAAAACGCAAGACGTAGGCATTGATCAGATCGGTCCATTCCTGCATGAGTGTCGGCTGGTTGGGGCCGCTGCACTCATAGATCAATCCTTTAATCGCCGACTGCAAGGGCAACGCATCAAAACGGGCGAGGACCGGAGCGATGATATCCGCCAGGGGTCGTTGATCCGCCGGATGCAGGTAGCATACCCAACAAAATTCCCAAGCATGCCCCCGCAGGGCCTCAAAGGCATTCAGGGTGTGAGCCGGCAGGAAGCAGGCATAACCTTCCCGACAGATTCGCCAACTTCCGTCAATCAAGACCCTTCCTTTGCCGCCGGTGCAGGCTAAAAAATAAGAGGTGGTCTGTTTGGTGCGGACAATGCGGGTTGGCGCGGTTGTTTTTTGGACTCCAAGGTGAAGAATCTGATATTGATTCAAGATGGGACACACGGGAAAATTTTCAATCCAGGGGCGGGATTCCACATTCAGTGCCTGAACCCCATGCAACTCCGTACGCGGGCTGTGAACCGTAACTTCGGTCAATTCTTTCTGGGTTCTCATCGTAAAAAGATTGACACGGCCATCATTTTAATCGAATCGTCCGGTTTGACCATCAAATAGCATTCTTGTTCTAATCCTGGCCGGGGTTGAGGATGTTTTTGCCCATGTCAGCGGATGCCCCAGATGAACGGATCCTTTTCATCGAACAATTGTGTCGCCTCGGCATTCACAAACGCGGTGCCTGTGATGACGGGTGAAATTTTTCCGGACGGCCGGTCGAGCCATTGGAACCGGCCCGCAAACGTGCTCCCGATGATGCTTTCCTGAACCCAGGTCTCGCCCGGCAGCAGTTTTTCGTCCGCAGCGAGACACGCGAGCTTTGCGCAGGTACCCGTGCCGCAGGGTGAACGGTCATAGGCCTTGCCGGGACATTGGACAAAATTCCTGGAATGCGCCCCCGCAATGGTCGGGGCGCCGAACAGCTCGATGTGATCCACTTCGGGAAAACCCTGATCGTTCACGGCCTGCCGCACGCGCCAGCAAAACTCGGTGAGCCCGCCCGCATTCGACAGCGCCAGTTTTTGCCCGTGGTGCTCAACCAAATAAAACCAGTTGCCGCCCCACGCGACATCGCCCGTGACGTCGCCGATGCTGGGAACCTTCACCGTGAAATCCTTTTTTGCGCGCCAGCTCGGGACGTTGGCGATGGACACATCGCCGTTCGTGTGCAGGGTCGCGCTGACCACGCCGACGGGTGTTTCCACCTTGTGTTCACCCGGCGTGATTTTCCCGAGATGGGCGAGCGTGACAATGAGGCCGATCATGCCGTGCCCGCACATACCAAGACAACCGACGTTGTTAAAAAAAATGACGCCAGCCACGCAAGATTTGTCCTCCGGTTCGAGAAGCAACGCGCCGACCATCACATCCGAACCTCGCGGTTCATTGACGATGCCGGAACGAAAACGGTCGAATTTGGTTTGAAACACCTCACGACGCACGGCCGGCGGCCCGGCGCCCAATTCTGGTCCGTCGGCTATGACCACTCGAGTCGGTTCGCCACCCGTGTGCGAATCGACGATCTGGATTTTCCGGACGCCTAGCTTGCTCATCGGCATACTCACTCTGCCCGGCGGCGCAACGCGCGTCTTGCCTAATTCCGCAGCGGCGGCTACGATTTCGGCACAACGGATTGCGCATCATTTCAGCCCAGTCAGCCCGGTCGATCGCCAGTTTTTTCAACAAGAACTTCAGAAGCGAGCATTTCGTGGTGAACCGAACGCGCAGGCCGTTCTGCGACATTATTACAACCATCGAACTGATTCCCAAGCCGTGGAATTCTAAGCCAAAACTGTCACAAAAAATGTCGCAACAGCCTGTGATAGTGGAAAACACCCAATGATTTCACGGATTTCAAGCCAGACGCGCAGGACTTGATAATTGACGCTCCTTTTTGCCTGCCATCCTCGCCGCTCTCGGTGCTGGCCCTGACGACGGCTCTGCGACGGCAAGCGGACTACCGCGCACCAAGATCAGCCAGAGCCTGAGGCGGCTGCCCGACCCACGTACGAAACCCTGTGTATAACCGTAGGTCGTGTTGGTGCCCCGCGCCCACAGCCGGCCCGCAAGCCGGCCGGAATTGGTGTAACTGTAAACCGGCTCCTTGTTGTCGTCATACTGTTTGGAATTGAGCCAGCCCCGATACCCGTCATAATTCCAGCTGGTGACCCGTGCCCCAGCTGTCGGGAATAACGCCCAGTTCGTCATCAAGGTCATACGTTCCTGTGCGTCGTAACCGATGCCAACCTCGAAAATTGCCTGTCTGGATTCAACTCCCGCCGCCTCACCAATACGGATAATGCCGATTAATTTGGCTAAACGGGACAAATACGCGACGGTTCGCGTATACAAACGAAGTGAATCAATCCCGAAACCGAGCCAATCCTCTCCCGGAAAGAGAGCGTCCCGGTTAAGGTTTACACCACCAAGAACCGCGTTTACCGCCCTGCTTGGAAGCAGCCGCGCATCCCCCAATCAAGGGTGCGAAAACAAAATTCCGCCGGCGGCACGGTCATTTTTGGACAAGGTCATCGCCAACATAAATGCGGTAGTCCTTGATGCGCCCGGCACCCTTGTCCTGGCGGGGCACATAACGGAATCCGGAAATGGTTTGTGATTGTCCGAGGTCGAGCACGAGCTCATGCGGATAATTCGGCTGTTTCGCGCTCCATTCAGTATGCCAGAAATCCGCTGTCTGGCCATTGATCGCATTTTCCGCCGAGCCATCTTCACTGGAGCGCTCCTCGCTGTCCACATAAGCGATCGTCCAACCATCGTGACTGATTGGTTTGCCGCCGGCATCGAGCAAATCGAGTTCGGCCACGGCGGCAAAAGGTTTGCCGTCCTGCGCGCTCAACGATTCAAGACAGAAAAATCTTCCGCTGGCTGGCGTGGCAAATTTGATTTCTTGCGCGTCGGGGC
>Ga0210398_10006758_pt1 | contig 10494 bp, 8 predicted proteins | sample IncBWC4OmetaG_FD_161047 | JGI IMG/M metagenome (GOLD analysis project Ga0210398, IMG submission 161047) | Forest soil microbial communities from Barre Woods Harvard Forest LTER site, Petersham, Massachusetts, United States - Inc-BW-C-4-O | ecosystem: Environmental > Terrestrial > Soil >... | reverse complement strand
CCGCCGATGAGGCGATGCAAAATGTGGTGGTAACCGCCGCGAAAAGAATGCCCGCAGAGGGGCGCAACAGGCAGTCCGCGCAGGACGCGACTCGCGAGCCAAGCGTAGCCGGCGCGCCCAGCGCACCTACCGCGCAGGGTGTGCCCATGGCACCGAGTGCGCCCTCCGCGCCGAGCGCGCAGGACAACGTTCAGCGTTTGACCCGAAGTGAGCGAAGTATTGCCTCCGGTACGGCCGCCTTATCCTATTCGCCGCCGCCCGCGGCCGCAGCCATCGCCCCGGCGCCACAGGCGATGGACCCTGCCGCGCAATTGCGGAGGGCCGCTGAGATCGGCGACGTTGGGGCACTGCGAGCTCTGCTCGGCCAGCGCGCCGCCGTCGATGCGCGCGATGCCGGCGGCCGCACCGCGTTGATGTTGGCGACGCTGCGCGGCCGGACCGAGGCCGTCGAAGCCTTGCTGTCAGCCGGCGCCGATCCCAATGCCGCGGATGCGGGGGGGACGACGCCTCTTCAGGCCGCCCTGGCCGCCGATCAGACCGACATTGCCGCGGCGCTGCGGCGCGCCGGCGCCCGCTAGTGGTAACAGACTAGTGGCAACAGACTAAACGACATCGCGGCGGCGCAGGCTTGACAGGTGACCAAATAGTCACCTATTATTTTCCCATGGACGATGTGTTCAAAGCGCTCGCCGACCCCACCCGCCGAAAGCTGCTCGACCAGCTCTTTGAGAAGGACGGCCAGACATTGAAGGCGCTCGAGAAGCGGCTGCCGATGACGCGCTTCGGCGTCATGAAACATTTGAAGCTGCTGCAGGAGGCGGGACTGGTGGCAACCCGGCGGCAAGGGCGCGAGAAGCTGCACTATTTGAACGCTGTCCCGATACGACTCATTCATGACCGGTGGGTGAACAAGTTCACCGCGCCATGGGTGACTGCGCTGAGTGACCTGAAACAAAATTTGGAGGGCAGGACGATGAAGAAGGTATTCGAGATCTATATCAAGACCACCCCGGAGTTGCTGTGGCAGGCGATCACCGACACCGAGATGCGGCGCAAATACACCTTTGGCGCCGTCGTTACTTCGGACTGGGCACCGTCCTCCCGTTACCAGGGCGTCGGCGGCGGATCACCGATCTTCGAGGGGGAAAATTTGGAAATCGATCCTCCGCGGCGGCTGGTACAGAGCTTTCGGGCACTTTGGGGCGAAGACGTGAAAAGCGAGGGGACCTCGCGAGTGACCTGGGAAATCGAGCCGGTCGGGGATTCCTGTCTGCTCAAGGTCACCCACGATCAGCTGCGCGAAGACGCCAACAGTCAGCTCTTCGGCGGCTGGCCGATGATTCTCTCGGGAATGAAGACGCTGCTGGAAACGGGCGAACTGCTCACCACCCCGGGATCGCTGCGCTGGGTGGGTGACCGAGCTCAAGCGCCGGGAGCCTGTTCCTAGACTCGGGCGACGCGCGGCGCATGGGCTGCGCTGCGCATTGGCTGCGCGGTGCATTGGCCGCACATTGATCGCCGCGCCGAGGTATCTTTATCTGATGGCAGGGCAGCGTTGAGGGGCGGAAGTCGATGTACGATCTACACATAGCGAACAAGAACTATTCGTCCTGGTCGCTGCGGCCCTGGGCGCTGATGCGCGAGATCGGCATCGAGTTTCGCGAACATCTGCTCTTCTTCGGGCAGGAATCGAGCTGGGTGGGCTTTCGGAAAATTTCTCCCAGCGGCAAAGTTCCGTGCCTGGTCGATGGCGAGATCGTGGTCTGGGATTCGATGGCGGTAATGGAATACCTGGCCGAACGTCATAATGGGGTGTGGCCGGCGCGCTCGGATGCGCGCGCCTGGGCCCGAAGCGCGGCGGCGGAGATGCACTCAAGCTTCGGCGAACTGCGCAACCGCTGTTCCATGAGTTGCGGGATTCGCGTGCGCCTCAACGAGTATCCCGACGCGCTCGGGCGCGATGTCGCCCGAATCAGCGCGCTCTGGACCGACGGCTTGCGCCGCTTCGGCGGTCCGTTCCTCGCCGGCAAGGCATTCACCGCCGTCGATGCCTTCTTTGCGCCGGTCGCATTCAGAATCCAAACCTATGGCCTCACTCTCGAGCCTGCGGCCGTGGCGTACGCGAATCGCCTGTTGGGCACGCGCGCGCTGAAGGAGTGGTATGCCGACGCCCTCAAGGAAACCGAGCGCGATCAGCCGCACGAGGAAGATGTGGCCCAGGTTGGGCGCGTGCTGGAAGACTCGCGCGCCACATGAGAACGGTCAAAATCTCCAGAATCGTCTTGGCGGCCGGTTGGCTGATCTTGTCCCTGGGCGTTGATAACGCAATCGGCCAAACGCCGCGCAGCGATGCCTGGTGCGCAGATATACCGCAGCCCGCGTATTGCGGCGCCGTGCGCGGCGCCCGCGCAGAGGGTTGGCCGGCGCAGACTCGCTCGGAGGTCATGGCCCGGCATGGAATGGTGGTGACCAGTCAGCCGCTGGCCGCGCAGGCGGGGCTGCAAATTCTCATGCGAGGCGGCAACGCCATCGATGCCGCGGTCGCCACCGCCGCGGTGCTCAATGTGACGGAGCCCATGATGGTGGGCGTGGGCGGGGATATTTTTGCCTTGGTCTATGTGGCCAAGGAAAAGAAAATCTATGTGCTGAACGCCAGCGGCACGGCGCCGACGGGCGCCACCCTCGCGCGCTTCAACGCCTTGGGCTATCACTGGGATCCGAAGAATTGGGGACCGAGTTCGGGAATGCCCATCCATGGCATATTGCCGGTGACCGTGCCGGGTGCCGTGTGGGGCTGGGACGCCGTGCTCAAGCGCTTCGGCAAACTCACGTTCAAGGAAGTCCTGGAACCGGCGGCCCAGTATGCGGAGCACGGATTTCCGGTATCGGAGCGCATCGCGCACGACTGGCTGCTGCCGAACGCATTGCCGCTGCAGAAATGCTGCACGGAAAAGGATCCTGAATCGGTCAAGACCTGGTACTTGAACGGCCGGCCGCCACGACCGGGGCAGATCTTCAGGAATATCGAGCTCGCCAAGACCTTTCGCGTGCTACAAGCGAAGGGCGCCGACGCGTTCTACAAGGGCGAGATCGCAGAGGCCATCGTCGCCAAGTCGCAAGCTCTCGGCGGGACCATGACTCTGGACGATCTGGCCCGGTACAAGGGCGAATGGGTCGAGCCGGCCCGCACTCAGTACCATGGTTTCGACATCCTTGAATTGCCGCCGCCCTCGCAGTCTTGGGCGGCGAACGAAATGCTCAATGTGCTTCAGGCCTGCCTGCCGCAGTGGGCGCCGGGGGAGACACTGGCCTCCCTCGGTCCCAGAAATCCCAAGTACTGGCATTTGTTGGTCGAGGCCAAGAAGCTCGCGTACGCCGATCTGTTCCAATTCAACGCCGATCCCAATTTCGTCAAGGTACCGCTGGCGAGGCTGCTCTCCCCGCAGTACGCGGCATCGCTGTGCGGCAGGGTGAATCCGTCGCGCGCATCCACTCCGGCTGCACCGGCGAATATATCTGCGCCCGGCGACACCATCGTGCTCTCCGCGGCCGACGCTGAGGGGAACATGGTGTCCTGGGTCAACAGCAATTTCGATGAATTCGGATCCGGCATCACCGTGCCGGGCTACGGCTTCATTCTGCACGACCGCGGCGCTCTCTTTACGCTCAATCCCGCGAGCCCCAATGTCATCGAACCGCATAAGCGGCCGTTCAACACTCTGTCCGCCGGGTTTGTCCTGAACGGCGGCCAGCCGTTGATGACGGTCACGCTCATGGGCGGCGACATGCAGGCCCAGGGTCATGCGCAATGGCTCATCAACGTTCTGGATCTGGGCGCCAATGTTCAGGCCGCCGCCGACATGGCGAGGTTCAGGCACGGCCAGGTATCGAACCTTTTGAGTCTCGAGACTCCGCTATACGATCTGGTCGGGTCGCAGCTGGCCGCGATGGGCCATACCGTGAAATCGGTGAACGGCGACGAGATGGGGGGCGTGCAGACCATCATGGTGGTCGACGGCACCTATCGCTCGGGATCGGATTTCAGAAAGGACGGCGAAGCCGTGGGTTGGTGAGCGTGCGCACAGTCGCCGTCGTTGTGCTGTCGATGATCGCGAGTGCGCTCCTGGTGCGCACAGCTCCGGCACAGGAGGAAATCCAACACATCACCCGCGCGGGATTGAAGCAAATGCTCGAGAATCCGGGCACGGAAGCCGTGGGGGCCGCTAAGCCGGATGTGCTCATCGTCGAATACTTCGACTACAACTGCCCATACTGCAAGAAGCTGGTTCCGGTATTGAAAGCGCTACTGGCGCAGGATCATGGGGTCGCCATCTTGTACAAGGACTGGCCCATCCTGGGCGACATGTCGATGTATGGGGCGGCATCCGCTTTGGCGGCGGGATGGCAGGGGAAGTACCTCGCCGCCCACGACGCGCTGATAAGCGGGCCGCGCCTGGTGCAGACGGACCAGGTGGACGGAATCCTGCAGATGGCCGGCATCGATATCGACAGGCTGACAAAGGATCGTACCGCTCATGCCGCGCAGATCGCCGCACTCCTCGCGCGTAATGACGAGGAAGCCGGTGCGCTCACGCTGAAGGGCACGCCGGGCTTGGTGGTCGGCCGGCAATTCGTGCCGGGCATCGTCGATCTGCCCGCCTTGAAGAAACTCGTCGCCAATTCGCGCCGCGAAAAGTGAGCGGCACGTTGCGGAATTACGGCACGACGTGGGAAGTGCCGACGTCCTTCCATTCGTAGCGCGGCACCTGGATCCACTGGCCGCTCTTGAGCTCCGGCACCTTGTGCACCTTCGTTTGATCGACCACCATCTTGCCGTCCTTGTCGCTGACCCAGAAGTCGATGTCGTAGATCTGGTCCTTGGTGCCGGCGACGCGAAAGTCGGTGCAGGCGAAGTAGTGCCCGTCGTTGTCGAGCTGTCTCACCGGCTGGTGGGTGTCGATGAACTCTAGCTGCAGCTCCTTGCCCGTTTTGTCGTCCTTGAGCACGAACACACCGTTGTTCTTCAAGCTCTCCTTCACGGCGTTTTGTTCCACCGCCGACATCACCTCCCAGCCGCGCTTGGTCGCGAGATGCCCGGGGTGCTCGGAGGCGGGTATCCACCACCAGGGAACCGGCTGACGCGCCACGGTGGTCCATTTGTCCTCAGCTTTGAGCGGCTCCTTGTAGATGCGGATTTCCTGTACCTGCAATGCGCCGTCTTCGGGCATGACCCAGAAATCGATCAGGTACTTCTTCTGTGCATCCTTGGAGTCGTGAAACTTCACGTCGGGGAAGAAGCCGTAGCCGTCGATGGTGCGGGTGAAATCAACGTCGTCATAGCTCAATTTCAGGTGCTCGCCGTTGAGCGGATCCTCGAGCGGGAAGATCCCATTGTTCGCCTTGAGCGTGTTGGCGATTAGTTTCTTTACCACGGCCTCCGCATCGGTGCCGGAGAAGTCCTGCATGGCCTGCTCGGTGGACTCGACGCTGCTGGCGGCGATGAACGTACGGGCGCGCTCGAGATTCTCGGCGGGATTTTCCAGAAAAGACTTCTTGGCACCATCGTTGTTGAAGCAGTAAGTTTTGCCGTCCTTGTCGGTCCAGGTGGTCGTGCAGTCGGTCATCACGTGCCGGCCTTCGGCCAGCGCTTCCACGCACTGGCCGCCGAACTGATTCGGCGAGGGCGCTGCCGCGGTCTCGGCGGCGCGCGCGCCGTGAGGTATTGCGAGCGACACGAGCGCAAGCGCTGCTGCGCAGAACACGATGCGCGCGAGCGGCGGCAGATAAAAGCTTGGTTCCGATGCGTTGTGCTTCATAAGGACGCCCCCCGAATGCATTGTATAAGCCGATTGGGCGCCGAAGTCGATGTCCTTTAGTTCGCGGCTAGTTTGCGGCGACGCGGGGCACACCGGGGCGGCCTTGCGCGCATTCGAGCGCGCCGCGATCCCAGGCCGCGGCGCGCGCTGCGGCCTCATAGGTGCTTTGCAGAAAGGCGAGCAACGCAGCGTCGGGGTCGTCCGCCGTGCGGACCGCATCGTAGGGGAGCAGGAATTCGCCGAGCGTCTGGTGGAAGTAAGCGCCTGCGGGCTGGACGGCGGACTCGCCGAAACCAGCGGGTGTCGGATAGGCGTAGGAGTAGAAGGCGGCGAAGTCGGTGCCGCCGCCGCCGGGCCAGAATCCCGCGCTGCTGACTTCGTGGGAATAGGCGTCACGCATGACCGCGGATGACACTCCCGGGATCTCGCCGGCATAGGGCGGGGCGCGCCGGCCCGAGAAGCGCGTCACCGCCAGATCGAAGCTTCCCCAAAAGAAATGCACGGGACTGCTTTTGCCGATGAATCCGGTGCGAAACTTTTTCAGAACGACGTCGGTCCGCAGCAGCACCTCCCAGAAGCGAAGCGCGTAATCGGCATCGTAGGCCGAATGAATACGATCCTGGCTGAAGGCTGTTGCGCCTGCAATCTCACAGGGCATATCGTTGATACCCACCGAAATTCCGAGTTCGGCGAGCGCCGCCATCACCGCGGCATAGAAATCCGCGACGCTTTGCGGCCGCAGGGCGAGGCGGCGCATCCGGCCATCGCTCATGGTGATGTCGAGCACCTGTTCGAGAAAATCGAATTCAATCTCGAAGCTCTCGGATCCGTGCGCAATGGGCGATGTCGTCAATCCCCGCGAGGTGACGTACAGGGGTACATGCCAGCTGTGATTCAGCCACGGGGTCAACCTCAAGCGAATCTTGCCGACGACCTGTGTCCACAGGTGCAGGGTATCGCGCGTGTCCCGCCATGCGGCGTAGTCGAGGCTGGGCCAGGGTGGGTTCATCTGATCACTTCCCGCGTTTTGCGACGAAAGGCTCTTCCGTTACCATGCCCCATTGTCCCGAACGGCGTCAAAGGATGTACATGCTCCGAGCAACCCACCTTGCGATGATACTACTCGCTCTGGGTTGGGCAGCCGCCGGCGCCGCACCCGCCGCCGCGACCGTCAAGCCGGCCATGGATCCGGCGGCGGCAGGGCGCTTCGCCGCTCTCGCGCTCAAGTGCCTGCACGACGAATATCCCAACCACATCAGTCACACGCTGGACGGCGACGCCGACGCGCTACCTCCGCACGTGCTCACCCCGGCATTCTACGGCTGCTTCGACTGGCATTCGGACGTACACGGTCACTGGCTGCTGGTGCGGCTGCTGCGCCTGTTCCCGGATGCGCCCTTCGCCGCGCAGGCGCGAGCGGAACTCGCTCGCAGTTTCACGGCACAAAATGTCGCCGGTGAACTTGCCTATCTGCGCCGGGCGGGCCGCGCCTCCTTCGAGAGACCGTATGGGCTCGCGTGGCTGCTGCAATTGTCGGCGGAGCTGCGTTCCTGGGACGACCCTCAAGCGCGCGAGTGGGCCGGCACACTCCGGCCTCTCGAAGCCGAGGCCGCGGCGCGGCTAAAGACGTGGATCCCGAAGCTGCACTATCCCATTCGCATCGGCGAGCACGACCAGACCGCCTTCTCTTTCGGGCTGATCTGGGATTGGGCGGGCGTGGCCGGCGATGCCGAGATGCGCAGCGTGCTCGGGGATGCGGCGCGGCGCTTCTACCTCGCCGATCGCCGCTGCCCCATCGACTACGAACCCTCAGGCGAGGATTTTTTGTCCCCCTGTCTGGCGGAGGCTGATTTCATGCGCAGAGTGCTCGACGGCCACGCGTACGGCCGCTGGCTTAACGGTCTGCTGCCGCAGATACCGGTGCATCCGAGTTCGACCTGGCTGCAGCCCGCGGTGGTCACCGATCGCGCCGATCCCAAGCTGGCCCACATCGATGGACTCAATTTGAGCCGCGCCTGGATGCTGGAAGGCATCGCTCACGGGCTTCCCCGCGGCGATCCGCGCATCGCGGTGCTACGCGCTGCGGCGGCCCGCCATCGGGAGGCCGCTCTTCCCGCCGTGACCGGCGAGCACTACGAGGGGGGTCACTGGCTCGGCACCTTTGCGGTGTACTTGACCAGCGAGGCCGGAATCTGAGCCGAAAAAAAACGGCGGGGTTTGTGCCCCGCCGTCTGAATTGCGGCGTACCGCGTTCTTGAGTTTAAGGATTGCTGGGCGTGTTGGGTGCACCGGCCGCGGCGGCGGCGTGCAAACCCAGAAAGTTCTTGACGTCCAAGGTGCTGTTGCCCAAGACCTCGCTGTAGGCCTGTCCGGGCTCCACGGTGAAGGCATTGTTGTTGCCCTCGATTCCGCGATGGAAGAACTGCAGCTGCTTCGGCGCGTTGGCTCCGCCGAACAGAGTTTGGACCGCGGAGAGGCCGTAAATCAGCGGATTGACATTACCCAATCGGCTGCCGTTCAACTCGACCGCCAGCGCCAACACTCCGGCCATTTCCGGCGAGGAGGAGCTGGTGCCGATGAGCAGGAAGGCCTGGCCGCCGATCCACACGATGGCGGCGCTGCGCGGCAGCACGAGGCAGTTCTGCGCCGCGAGGTCGGCATCCCCCGGACAGCCGCCCATCATCAGCGACACATCGGGCACGGTACGATGCGTGTTGCTGGCGGTGTGGACGAGGTATTGGTAGAACGGTTTGGAGAACACTGAACTGATGCCGCCGCCCGATCCCCAGGTGTTGTTGCTCACCGTGACCGTGGTGGTGGCGCTGATTTGAAACTGCGCGGGAACCCGCGGATCGAAGTCGGCATTCTCCGACGTATAGGCCGCGTCATCCACGCCCGGAGTGGCCGTCGTCTGCAGGTTCGTTCCGCCCACCCCCGTGACGTTGGGGTCGGAGGCCGGATTCTCGACGCCCGGCACGAACGAGGTTCCGTTGGTGGGGTTGTTGGCAAACGCCGCGGACACACAGGGGACCCCGCCGTTGTCGCCGGAGCTCGCCAGGAAGGTGATGCCCTGCGCGTTGCCCTGCTGGAACAGGGAGTGGAAGGTTTTCAGGATGCTGGTGAAATCGACGCCGCCGTTATAGGCCGGGGTGAAGTCCAGTTCGCATTCGCCGAAGGAGGAGCTCACGACATCGACCACGTTATCTTCATCGACCGCCGTGTAGGCGTCGATGATGGAAGCATCGCTCAGGTCCGGCATGTTGTAGAGCGTTTCCTGCGCGCCGGGAGCCGTCCCCAAGGACATTTGCGTGTCGAGCGAAGCTTCGAGAGCATCATCCGAATTGGGATTGAACGGTCCGCTGCCGCCATCGACCGGACGGATGGTGACCGTCGGTACCGGCAAGTTGGAATTGGCGGAATACGCTTGAATCAGGTTCAGACCGCCGCCCAGAGGGAGCGTCGAGTTGAACGTGCTCGCGAGGTCCGTCGGGCTGATCACCGAGGAGATGACGATGCCGATGTGCGAGCCCACTCCCGCGATCTGCGCCGGGTGGCGTGAGAACGGGGGCCTGACCTCGGTTTGGAACGAGGGCAGTTGATAGGCCTCATTCAGGTCATTGGGATAGAAGAAGCTGTCGTTGCTCGACAGCCGGAACACGGGAGAGGTGCTCGTCAGGGGTTTGAGGACCTTGGAATGAACATGCGCGGCAAGGTGCGTCGTGAATTCCGGAACGACGGCGCCCATGGCGGCGAGAGCCTGGGGGACGTTTACATGACCTCCCGCGGCCGCCAGCTTAATGTTGCCATGCTTCGTTTGGACCCGGTTGAGCCGCGTGTTGAACAGCCTTTCCGTGTTGGCCACGGAACCCTCCACCTCGATGCTCTGCGTCTTCTCGCTGACGATCGTAAAGCCTTCCGACTCCAACAGCGCCTTGGTCCGCGCGACATCCGCGGGCTTCGGTCCGAACTGCTGCTTGAACTGGGCCGGAGTCAGCCAGTGGTGGTAAGTGTTGGAAGTCGAATCGGTCTGCGCCTGCAATAACGTCTCGAGCGCGTCGCTGTGCGTCAGTGGGAGGAACACATTGAAATGCGCGATCGCATTTTGATCGGCTGCACCGAGCGTCTCCACCTGCATGGCGGCGGGTGCGTCTTGTGGAAGCAGAGTGAACGCAAAAAGGGCGCCCATCACCGCGCCCGTTGCTACGGAACGGATTCTCATATCGGCTCCTTGAATTTTGATTGATCCCTTGATTTTCGAATTGGTATCGCGAACGCGGCGAGGCCGATTCGTTGGCCGCGCCCGCCTTCCCTTGACTGTGATACTAGTCGCTCCGCTGGGTCGCGACTAGCTCTCTTCACCGTGTGTTGGTCACTCGTGAAGGCCGATCACGGGTAGCGCGCAGTTAACATAACTGAAGCAATTCGCGTCGGATCCGGTGCGAGCGTCAGCGCGCAGGTGTCGTTGTCACGCCATGTAAACAAGCGTCAGCGCGCCGGTAGGATGCGCGCGATACTTGCACCCGGCACCCAGCCCGAGCGCTCATTCTGAGTCTGCACGAGGATGAAGCCGTCGTGCTCCGCCCGCACCGCGACGATGGAGGCTTCGGGCAGTACGAAGAGCGGCTCCTCCTCGGTGACGGGTGACACCCGCACCGGCGTCGAAGGTGCGATTACGACC
>Ga0210398_10006757_pt1 | contig 10496 bp, 6 predicted proteins | sample IncBWC4OmetaG_FD_161047 | JGI IMG/M metagenome (GOLD analysis project Ga0210398, IMG submission 161047) | Forest soil microbial communities from Barre Woods Harvard Forest LTER site, Petersham, Massachusetts, United States - Inc-BW-C-4-O | ecosystem: Environmental > Terrestrial > Soil >... | reverse complement strand
ACAGTGAGCTGCCGCCGCGTTGATAAAAAACGCGGCTGGCGGCGCCTCTCCGAATCATTTCGCGGGCTGTTGAGGAAGACCTGCCGCTCTTTTAGATCACTACAACTTGATTAATAGGCCCAACGCATCAGGACTGCGCCGGTGGTGTAGCCGGCGCCTACGGCGATCAGGAGGACGAGGTCGCCTTTGCGGAGGCGCTTTTGTTCCACGGCGTCCATCATGCCGAGGGGAATGGTGCCGGCGGTGGTGTTGCCGAAGCGGTCGATATTGACGAGAACTTTCGAGTCGTCCACGCCCAGGCGTTCCTGCATGCCGCGAATGATGCGCAGATTGGCCTGATGCGGGACGACCAGGGCGAGATCTTTGCTGGTCAGCCCGTTGCGTTCCAGGATTTCGACGGCCAGCTCGCTCATGCGGCGCACAGCGTATTTGAAGACTTGCGCGCCTTCCTGATGAACGAAGTGCATGCGGTTGTCTATGGTTTGTTGCGAAGCGGGATGCAGGGAGCCGCCGCCGGGCATGTAAAGGTTGCAGCCGCCGGAACCGTCCACGTCGTGAATGAAATCCAGGATGCCTTCGGAATCGGAGGCGGCGGGCTCGATGAGGACCGCGCCGGCACCATCTCCGAAGAGGACGCAGGTGGCGCGGTCGGTGTAATCGAGAATGGAAGTCATCACGTCACTGCCGATTACCAGAACTTTTTTGTGAGCGCCGCTGGCGACGAATTGCGCGCCGACGGTGAGGGCATAGAGGAATCCAGAGCACGCGGCGGAGAGATCGAAGCCCCAGGCATTTTTCGCGCCGATGCGATCCTGAATGAGGCAGGCGGTGGCGGGGAAAAGCATGTCCGGAGTGACGGTGGCGACGACGATGAGGCCGATGTCGTCTGGGCTTACGCCGCGGGCGGTGAGAAGCTTGCTGGCCGCTTCGGCACCGAGATGGGAAGAGGCGACACCCGGGTCAGCGTAATGCCGCTCGCGAATTCCGGTGCGGGTGCGAATCCATTCGTCGCTGGTGTCCACTCGTTTTTCGAGATCGAGATTGGTGACCACGCGCGGCGGAACGTATCCGGCGACTCCGGTAATCTTTGCGGCGATGCGTCGGCCCATTCATTTCCCCCAGGAAGAAAGAAAAGATTGAATCAAAATGAGTAGTTGGTGATTGTATGCAATCGGACGCAGGTGTGACAAGGGATTGTCGCGGTTGGCGATGGGCAGCCTTTGCCAAGACGCATCCCGAGTTTCAGCGGGTGTGCTTCGCGACGCGAGCGACCAATTGGTCCAACCTGGAAAGTAGCAGCTTCAAGATGGGGGAGTCGTTGGACTTTTTGTAGCCGAGGAGCAGTTCGACAGTGGGCGCATCTCCCTTGAGAGGACGACTGGTGAGCGACGCGGGGAGGAAGTTCTTTGCGTAAGCGGGTAACAGGCCTACGCCGCGGGTTGAGGCGATTAAGGACAATCCCATGGTGACATGGTCCGCCTCATGAGCTGGGGTGAGATTGACCCGGGAGCGCTTCAGGTAATTGTCGATTATGGCGCGGAGCACGGGAGCCGTGCGCGAGACAGTCACGAATGTTTCGCCGACTAGATCTCTCGGAGCGATCGACTTGCGCGCAGCGAGACGGTGGTTGTTGGGCAAGATCACCGTTAAAGGCTCTTTGATGAGAGGGCGGAACGCCAAGCCTGGCGCGCCGCGTTCGCGTCGAAGAAAGGCGGCATCGATCTTTCCTTGTGAAAGAGCGTCGGCAAGGAGAGGCGAGTATTGACTGGATATCATCACGTCAATGTTAGGCAGCTCGTCGCGCAGGATGCGCAGGGCTTCGGGCATCCAGGTCAATTCGTGGCCAGTGAGAAAGCCCAGCGAGAAGCATGGCTTGGCGGGACGAGCGGCGCGGCGAGCAGCTTCGGACGCGGCTGCGACCTGGGAGAGTACCGAGCGGGCGTGATCGAGAAAGGCGCGACCTGCCGGGGTCAGTTCGATGCCACGAGCGCGCCGCGTGAGGAGTTGCGCGCCTACCTCGTGCTCAAGATCTCGAATCTGGCGACTTAAGGATGGTTGCGAGGTGTGCAGTTCTCGGGCTGCCGCCACGGTGACGCTTCCAGCCTCGGCGACCGCGACGAAATAGCGCAGATGGCGCAGTTCCATTTTGTTCTCCCATACTTGCAGAGCATTGCTCACAGCTTAACAAAGTATGCTGTAGGGCGCTACCAGGAGCGGCTTTCCCCATCTAACGGAGTGATAGTGATCTGAGTTGCCCGGAGCTGGATTAGTGGAGCTATCAGTCATGCTCCGCCAGCATGGGTCGAGATCAATGGAGGCAGTGCCATGAGTTCACCAGTTGTTTTGATTACCGGCGCGCTGACCGGCATCGGTCGCGCTGCGGCAGCGGTATTCGCGCGAGAAGGAGCACGTGTGGTTGTGTCGGGCCGTCATGAGAAAGAAGGACAAGAGTTGGTTGGGGAGTTGAAGGGGCTCGGAGCGGAGGCCATTTTTGTGCGCAGTGACGTCCGCAAGGATGAGGATGTGCGCAACCTTGTGGACCAGACGGTCAAGCGTTTTGGACGCCTGGATATTGCAGTGAACAATGCCGGGACGGAAGGCTTGCGCGGTCTGGTGACGGAACAGACGGCAGAGAGCTACGCGGCTACGTTCGACACCAACGTACTCGGCGTGCTGCTAAGCATGAAGCATGAATTACGAGTGATGTTGCCGCAGGGGAGCGGAAGCATCGTCAATATTTCCTCAACCTACGGCCATGTGGGCGCTGCGGGAGCGTCCGTTTATGTGGCTAGCAAACATGCGGTGGAGGGTCTGACAAAATCTGCTGCACTGGAAGTGGCGGGGACTGGGGTGCGAGTAAACGTGATCGCTGTGGGCACCACGGATACGGGCATGCTCACGCGGTTCACCAACACAGATGAGAACAAGGCGGCGCTGGTCACAACCGTACCGCTGAAGCGCCTGGCGACACCGGACGAGATCGCTCAGGTGATCGCTTTTGTGGGCTCGGCGAATGCTTCGTACATGACTGGGTCGTCTATCCCGGTGGATGGAGGAAAGCTCGCTCACTAATTCCAGGGGCGGTTACCGATAGGATCGGGGTTCCGCGGACGGCAATACGCACAACGGGCCCGGCCCTGCTGCGGTGGGCAGGGCCGTGTCCCTACGAAGACTTCGGGAGGATTTCGAAGCGATAGGTGATGGTGGCGGTTTTGCGAAGCATGGCGGCTACCGAGCAGTATTTGTTTTGGCTTAATTCGATGGCGTCGCGAACGGCTTTTTCTTCCAGCTGGCCGGAGAGGCGGTAGAACATTTCGATTTTGGTCCAGACGGAGGGCGGGTCTTTGGCGCGTTCTCCGGAGATTTCGATTTCGAGGGTGGAGAGTTTCTGGCGTTTTTTTTCGAGGATTGAGACGACGTCCACCGAGGTGCAGGCTCCTAGTGCGCCCAGGAGCATTTCCATGGGGCCAGGGGCGGTGTTGTGTTTGCGGTCTGCGTCAAAGGGGACGGTGTGGCCGGAGGGTAGGGCGGCTTCAAATTCTTCGCGGGCGATCCATTTTATGGTTGCGGTTTGCATGAAGAGGCTCCCGATGTAATTAGGTTGCGAGATCTACGGAATAAACTTTAGCGGGGATTAGGTGGGGCGTCTAGTGTTGGGGTGAACGCCGCGAAGCGTTGCGAGTGGAACAAAAGATTTAACACAGAGGGCAGAGAGGAAAGGCGGAGGGCACAGAGAGAGAAAGAGAGATCCTTCGGCCGGCTTGAGGCAAAAGTGCCGCCCTCGGGATGACGATGCTCGTCGCATCGTCAGAGCTGGGAGGAGAGGTTTTCGGAGTCGGAGGCGCCTACGGGGGCGGCAATGTGTTGTTGGGGGGCGCGGCGCATGGCTTCCACGAAACCGCGGACGATTTCTGGATCGAATTGGTTTGAGGCGCAGCGTTCTAATTCGGAGAAGGCTTCTTCGGGATTGCGAGCTTTTTTGTAGGTGCGCTCGGAAGTGATGGTGTCGTAGGCGTCGGCGATGGCGATGACGCGCGCGCCAAGGGGAATCTGATCGGCGGAGAGGCGGTCGGGATAGCCGGTGCCATCGTAAAATTCGTGATGGTGGCGAACCATTTCGCGAATGCGATTCATGGCGGCGAGCGGCTCGAGAATTTTCGCGCCGAGCTCGGTGTGGGTTTTCATGGTGGTCCATTCGGTGGCGTCGAGCGGGCCGGACTTGTTCAGGATGATTTCAGGGATGCCGACTTTGCCGATGTCGTGCAGCAAGCCGGCGAGACGAATTTCCTCGACCTCGGCCTGGTTCATGCGCAGGGCTTGCGCGATCATGACGGAATACGCGGAAACTTTTTGTGAATGGCCCTGGGTGTAGCGGTCTTTCGCGTCAATGGCAAGCGCGAGCGAAGTGACAGTGTCCACGACCGCGGGCGGAACGGGATCGCCCGCGGCGCCATCGCCGTGTTCGATGAGCGAACGAGTGAACTGTTCGAGGCGGCGGTAGATTTCGTCGAAGGCGTCAGGGCCAGTGGAAAATTGGCGCTTGAGCGTGACGCCGAGATAGGCTTCGAGGACATCTTTTTTCCAGCGCTTGGTGTCTTTGGGGTCGCCTTGCTCGGCGCTGGAAACGGAATTTCCTCCCTGATGTTTCGAGAGGTACATCGAAGAGTCCGCCACCTGAATCAATTCCTGCGGGGTGGATCCGTGCACGGGGAAACCGGCGATACCGAAGCTGGCGGTAATATTTTTGTCGCGCAGGAGCGGATCGGCCGCGACCCAGCCACGGAGTTTGCTGGCGAGCTGGATGGCTTGTTCGACGCTGGTTTCGGGCATGAGGATGACGAATTCATCTCCGCCGTAACGGGCGACGACATCGGAGCGGCGGCAATTCTGTTCCAGGATGTGGCCGACGCGTTGCAGGACGACGTCGCCTTCGAGGTGGCCGTAGAAATCGTTGACGAATTTGAAGCGATCGAGGTCCATGAGGACCAGAGCGAAAGGGCGATTGGCGCGGGTTGAGCGCTTCCATTCGGAGGAGAGCGCTTCCATCAGGAAGCGGTGAGTCTTGACGCCGGTTAGACCGTCGGTGATGGCCTGTTCCTGGGCTTTCTGGAACGTGACGGCATTGTGCAGAGCGCCGGCAAATAAATCGGCAAGAGTGCGGAGGAGGCGAATTTCTTCGTCGGCGAATTCGCAAGGTTTCGAGGATTCGACGTAGAGCACGCCGAGCAAGCTATCCGCGTAGGTGACGGGGAGAGCGATGGCGGAGACCGTTCCCGGGAGGACCGGCGTGGGTGAATCCGGACCGACTGTGGTGACGGCGGCGATCTGGCCGGAGCGCGCCACATGGCCTACCAGTCCTTCACCGAGGAGGATACGGCGACCGAGGGCATCGCGACGCGTGCCGGCTTCGGCCTGGATCTCGAGTTCCTTGGAAGTGTAATCGAGAATGGCGATGCCGATATGATCGTAGGTGAGCGCGTTTTCGATTTCGGCGGCGATCTTGGCGAGCATTTCTTCGGGATTCAGAGTGGTGATGGCGTGGCTGGAGACATTGTTGATGAGCGTCAGCTGCTTCGATTTTTTTTGCTCCGCGGAGAAGAGGCGAGCGTTTTCAATGGCGATGGCAGCTTCGCTGGCGAGAACGCGGAGCAGCTCGACGTGGCCTTCATCGAAGGCGCGTTCTTGCACGCTGTGAACGGCCATCACGGCGACGGCCTGGTCGTAGAGGATGAGCGGAACGGCGCACATCGAGCCGGTCAGCCTTTGCGGCTCAAAACCGAGGCGCGCGGTTTCTTCAGCGAATTGCTCGCGGATCAGCAACGGTTGCGCGGTGCGAATCACGTGTTCGGCGAGGTGATTGCCGGCGGGCCGCGTTCGTTTGGGCTGGCGCACGCCCTCGATGACTTCGATTTCAAAGCGGAGCTGTTCCGATTTGCGGTCGTAGTAGGCGATGAAGAGGCAGTTGACGTCCAGCAGGCGCTGCATTTCGGAATAGATGCGTTCGAAGAGCGCGTCAGGTTCGAGGGTGGAGCTCAAGGCACGGCCGATTTCATTTAGGATGTGGAGTTCTTCGCTGCGGCGCGCGGTCTGCTGGATCAGATAGCTATTTTCGACGGCCATGCCGATCTGGTGGCCCAGGGCGAGGAGCAGGCGCAATTCCGGGGGAGCGAAATTGCGATTATCGGGCGTGCCGAGGAGCAACATTCCGAAGACGCGATCTTTGGCTTGCAGGCTGATGCCGACCACGGTGCGGAGGCCCTGCGCGAGCAGCATTTTACGAATGTGGCGGAAGGGTTCTTCTTTTTCGAGGGCGACCCAGTTGGCGTCGCGCGCGAGATCGCGGAGGACGACGAGGCCGCCGAGACGGGCGACGAGGCGGACGACATAATCATCGAGATTATTTTCTTGCACGGAGGCGCAGAAAGAATCGTCGAGGCCGGTGACGACGACGGATGCCGGACCATTTTCGTCGCCATAGTGCAGGATGAGCGCACCGGCGGGGATGCGCACGACGTTGAGCACGCGATCCAGAGCTTGCGCGAGCATTTTCTGGATTTCACCGCCGGCAAAACTGGAGGTGGCCAGATTCAGATTGGAGAGGGCCAACATGTTGCGTTCGACGCGGCGGCGCTCTTCGTCGTACACAGCCATCAGCATGAGGACGCCGCCGATAATTTCGGCGAGCAGAGCGAAGGGCAGCAGGTCGGCATGGGCGAGCGGGCCAAGGCGCGCCTGGTAATGGAAGAGGAGAAGCAAAGCGCCGGTTACAACGAAAGTGCAGGCCAGTAGCTTATCGGCGCGTGATTCCTGTTTGCGGCCTTCCTGCCAGAACACTTGCGCGGTGAGGAAGAAAGCGACAGCGACTCCTAAGGCGAGCGGAACCGCGATCCAATCGCGGGGGTAGGCGAAGGACCAAACCGCCGCGCCGGCGGCCGCTAACGCGACGCGGCGCGCGGAGAGCGTGAAGCGCGCGTACAACCGGGAGGAACAATAGAATGCGAGGGCGGCGAGCGCCAGGACCCAGTCGTTGATAACGGCAAACCATCCGGAAAGAGCCACCGGACCAGCGAAAGCTGAGCGCACGAAATAGAGCGAGAGCAGGAACCAGGCGGAGGCCCAAAGGAGGAGGTAGGCCTGGCGCTTCTGTTGGTACACGTACACGAAGAATGTACCGAGCAGAAACGCGCCGGCGAGGAGCACGACCGCACTCGTATTGAGATAGCTCAACAACTCAAGACTCCGTAATCAGGGCCCTGCAGATTTCCCCTGAGAATAGCAGAAAATACGCGGGCGTTCGGGCGAGTGTCCAGGCGAGTTTCGTGGCGGTCACCTGTACTACTGAGCCCCGAGAGAGACGCAAACGCGAGCGCGGATTGGTCGAATACCGCCCAAAAATGCACATTGCATAGCCTAGGCCAATGATAGCGCGGCCTGAGAAGACTATGTAATGAGCGAACTACGAGGTCAACAGTACCGCCGTACCAACCCTCTTTGGCTCAGCGTTTTGCACAGGTTTTTTGGAGTGACTGCGGCGGGTTTCTATTGCGGTTTTGCGGGTGAGGTCGCGGGAGCGGAATTGGCATCGGGGTCGGCGGCTTTGGGCTTGCCGATTGTTGAGAGAGTTTCGACGTTAAATTTCTTGTAATCGGAGTAGTGGGTGGTGCCGTCCACTTTGATTCCTTTCACCAGCAGGACGCGGACGTCAATGTGGACCTCTTCGTATGTGGGCAGCCAGACTTCATTATTGACGTAGGTTTGTTCGAGGATGACGCGGGTGCCCTTCTGGAGGTCGGCGAGGAGGCCGCCGGCAATTTTGACGTTGCTGACGAAGAAGGCGTCGAGGCGCACGACATCGAGGGCTTTTTCGTCGATCCAGATGACGCCGCCGAGTTTTTGGATGACTTTTTCGACGAGGCTGCGGGCCTTGAATTCAGGGTTCGGCTCGAAATCGAAGACCAGGACGTCTTGGCCGCGGAAGCGTTCGCGGCGGGGATTGACGAACTGGCAGGCGCGGAGGAAAGCGTCTATGGAGATGTCTTCGTCTTCTTCTTCCTTTTGTTCCTGCTTGTCCTTCTCGCCGGAGCTGGCTTTCTTGCTCGCGCTCTTCTCGAGTTCGTCAATTTGCTTCAGGACACGGGCGTTTTCCTTTTTTTGGGCTTCGGTGCTGAGGGTTTGGCCGTTAATTTTGACGAGGGTGGAGACTTCGGTGCCGTCGAGATAGAAGAAAGTAGATTCGCGAACGTCGGGCTTTTTAGGCTTGCCGCTGCCTTCGAATTCGGTTTCTTCTTCGATCTTGGTGCCGGCGTAATTTTCTTTAATTTTGTCGAGGGCTTGCTGATTCGAGTCAATTTGCTTGAAGAGGGCTTTGAGATCGGGGAGTTGCACTTGCGATTTTCTGGGGAAATCGAAGACGCGTTCGCCTACGGGTTCGTTTACCGCGGCGTGGGTTACGTCAATTGAGTAGATGGTGGCGCCGCGATGGAGTTCGATTTTGTGCGGGAGCTCAACGCCGTTTTCAGGGCGGTAGTCATCGTAGAGGATTTCCTGGTTTTGGCCTCCTACTAGCGCCGATTCTTTCACGATCAAATGCGATAGGGCGTCGAAGAATACTTGCCACTTCACACCTGAGGGCATCGCGACTTCTAGTTGCGCGGCATCTCTGCCACGGACCTGCGCAGCGCCTACATAGGTGATGACTAGCTTGTTCTTCTTCGGATCGAGAAGGCGCGAATTGTAGTAACGCGCGGCGGCTTCGAGTTGCAGGCCTTCGGGGCCGACAAGGGTGGCGAATTCTCCAGCGGCGTTCTGGTGCCACGCCGATTTTCCGTTGAAGGATTCGATCCAGCTTTGATCGCCAATGACCATTTCGGAATAGTAGCGGTTGGGGAGTTTCACGTCGAAGGTGTAGGCGCCGGGCTTGCCGCCGTTCTGCGTCGCGACTGTGCCTTCCAGCGTGATTGTTTGGATTTTCATCAGCGCGCGCGAGCCGCCTGAGGCTTGGATGTATTGATTCAAGATCTTCGCGGCATCCTGCGCGTGCAGTGGAGCCGCGCCGTAGAGGAGGAGTAAGGCGACCGGGAGAAGCAGACTGTGCAGACGTGTGCGCATGGGCTCAGGTTTATATACGCAGGCGCCCGGAAAATGTTCCGGGCACTTTTCGGACTTCGAGTCGGGGGAATTGGTCACGTCTAATTATAAAGGCAGTGGCTAGTGACGAGTGGTTAGTGGCTAGAAAAATTCGAAATTGTGTGCAGCTTGGCGGACGAAGCGCTGGGTTTGGGAACTCACGCGCGATTTGGGGTGGTGAATCGGTCTCCGATAAATGCATTTACCCGGAGCTGGGCTAAAATAGGCCGCGTGTCGATGACGAGGTGGCCGAATGTCGTGCGTTCTACGGGTAAGAGGCACTAACTTTGCGGTCGATGAGTTCCTGTCCAAGTCGACGTTGAAGCCCGTGGTAGTCGTCCGGCGGGGACAGCCGCAATACCCAAATTCTGCGCCCAGCAGGATTCCTAATGCCTCAGGGTTCCACGCCGTTGCGAGCGAAGCAGACTTTTCCCAGCTCCAAGTGCAGGTAGGGGACGCGGTTCGGTTTCTCGAACAAAATCACACTGAGCTAGCGCGACTCGTTGCTTTCCCAGAGGTCGAGAGAGTCTCACTCGACTTCGGAATTGAGGAACGCGACGTGGCAGCTCAGAGCGAATGCTTTCCACCCGATCTCCTACGGATTGCGGGAAATCTTGGTATCTGGCTCGAGTTCACCTTGTATCCATACCAAGAGTCCGAATCCTCGCCTGCAGTCTCCTAAGCCCCGGGAAGTCGCGTACTCGGAAACTGACCCGCTACCTGATTTGGAGCTGCTCGATTTTGGGGCGTGGTTCCGATAAGATGAATGACTCTCATACTAGGAAGGAATCCAACAGAATGTGTGCCGACCAGAAACCACGCGTGCGTTTTGCGCCCTCTCCGACCGGATATTTGCACGTGGGCGGAGCGCGCACCGCTTTGTTCAACTGGCTTTTTGCGAAACACGAGGGCGGGACGTTGCTGCTGCGCGTCGAAGACACGGACGTGGAGCGCAACAAGCCGGAGCTGGTGGACGGAATATTGGTGGCGCTGAAGTGGCTGGGGATCGAGTGGGACGAGGGGCCTTTTTTTCAGTCGCAGCGGGGGGAAATGTATCGTGCGGCGGCGGAGCGGATACTGGCGAGCGGCGCGGCGTACGTTTGCTACTGCAAGGCTACGGCGTATGCGGGTGGGGATTATTCCGCGGCGGAGAATGAGGATCACGAAGGCGAAGGGGACGACGAAGGGCCGAAGACTTTGAAGGCGGTGGCGTGTGCTTGCCGAGATTTTTCGGATGCGGAGCGCGCGGCGAAGGAGAAGGAAGGCGTGCCGCGGGCGATACGGTTCAAGACTCCGCGCACGGGCGTGACAAAATTCGAGGACGCGGTGTTTGGACCGCGCGAGATTCAGAACGCGGACATTGAGGATTT
>Ga0210398_10006754_pt1 | contig 10499 bp, 9 predicted proteins | sample IncBWC4OmetaG_FD_161047 | JGI IMG/M metagenome (GOLD analysis project Ga0210398, IMG submission 161047) | Forest soil microbial communities from Barre Woods Harvard Forest LTER site, Petersham, Massachusetts, United States - Inc-BW-C-4-O | ecosystem: Environmental > Terrestrial > Soil >... | reverse complement strand
CCGGTCGAGGCCACCCCGAAACTCGCCGTCACCGCGGCATCCCCCATGCGGGTCGAGAACGGAGTGGCGGCAATCACGTTGCGAATCTTCTCCGCCACCGCCATCGCGCCTTCGAACGGGGTTTCCGGCAGCACGATGATGAATTCCTCTCCACCATAGCGCGCCACCCAATCACTGTTCGAACGGATGGATTTTTGTGCGCGCGCCGTGAACTGCTGCAACACATCGTCGCCGGCGGTGTGGCCGCGCTCGTCGTTGATCTGCTTGAAATGATCGATGTCGCACATGAGCACGGACAAGGGGTAGGCATAGCGGCGGCAGCGCTCGAGTTCGCGCGGCAACTGCTCCATGAGATAGCGGCGATTGTAGCTGCCGGTGAGAGCATCGGTGATCGACAGAATCCGATTGCGCTGGTTCGCGACCCGAAGCGAATGCTCGAGATTCAATATGCGCCGTCCGGCATTCAAGCGCGCAATCAATTCGGGTTCGTGCACGGGCTTGACCAGGTAGTCATCCGCGCCGGCTTCGAGACCGGCGATGATGTTGTCCTTGGAGTCGCGCGCCGTCAGGAGCAGCGCATACACATAGCCGTCGAGCTGCATGTTGCGCACCGCCTTGCACAAGGCGATGCCGTCCATCTCCGGCATCTCCCAGTCCGTCACCAACACGGGGTAGTAGCGCAGGGTCATCTTGTCGAGCGCCTGCGAGCCGTTCGCCACCGCGTCGACCTCATACCCGGCTTTTTTGAGAAAACGGGTCATGAGCATCCGAGTCACCGGATCGTCCTCGGCGAGCAATATCGTCGAGGATGGTTCGACTGTGAGGGAAGTCACAGAATCCAGCTCAGACACGTTTGAGGACCCTCGCCCGCTTTCTAGTAAATGGGGATATCGGCGCATCGACCTTTGACTTGACTCATGATAGAGCGTCCCATTCTAGATCTACGCACTGTCGCTCAATGTGGATACTTGTTGGAATTGTGAGCTGTTCGGTCAGGCTTCTGCCTATTCGAGCGCTAGGTCCATCAAGTGCGCCTCCCTGCAGACCGATAATTGGGGATGTCTGACTCACCTCTACCGCCGCGCAACAATCCCGCAGCGTCCGCCAGCGCGTCGGCGGCCGGCGCCGACGGGTTGTGGGGCCTGGTTCTGTGGAAGGGTTCCGCCTGGTTCAGCGATTGGTTCTACCAACGATTGCAATGGCCCACGGCCGTCAAGCACACGCGGCTGGAGGACCTTCGGCCGAACCTGCCGGAGGGTGCCTGGGAAACACTGCTGGCCGCGATCCGCTCCCACCTCGAGCAGGGAATACCTTTGGATGCGGAGCTGCGCGTGCAATTGAATGACGGCCGGATCGAATGGTGGCGTGTGACCGGCGCCCTCGAGCGCAATGTCGGTGGGCAACCGGTGTATCTGGGCGGACGCATGCAGGACGTCACCGCCGAATCGCGCCGCGGCCCCCCGGCGGCCGATCCGAAATAGGATTACGAGCCGTCGCCGCCCTCGGCCGGGGGTTCCTTCGGCGGCTGAGCGCCGCCGACGCCTTCGCGGCCGGTGAACCAATTCACCGCGTACTGCACCAGCTGAGTCCCGGTCGCGAGATTCAACTTGCGCTTGATGCGCTGTCGGTGTGATTCGATGGTCTTGATGCTCAGGTTCAGCGACTGCGCGGTCTCGCGAGTGCTCATGCCCTTGCCGATCATGTGCAGAATCTGCAGCTCGCGATTGCTCAGTCGGTCGATGGGATTGGCTGAAATGTACGCCCCGCCGGCCGCAAACTTCTGAATCATGTTGTTGCCGACGGCCTCGGACACATAGATGCCGCCGTCGAGGACGCGCCGCAAAGACGCCAGAAACTGCTCGCTGGCAGCCTGTTTCATGATGTAGCCGTTGGCGCCGGCCGAGAGCATGCGCTCGGCATAAATAGTCTCATCGTGCATCGACAGCACCAGGATCGGCAGCGTCGGGTGATGAGCGCGCACGTCGCGTACCAACTCGATGCCGTCGCCTTGTTTCAGGCTGATGTCGGCGATCACCACGTCGGGGTTGAGTTCCTTGATGGCAGTCCGCGCATCACGGGCGGATTCCGCCTCGCCGCAGACCACGAGGTCCTCTTCATTCTCCATGACCCGGCGCAGGCCCTGACGAACAATGGGATGATCGTCGACGATCAGCACCCGCCGGACCTTGCGTTTGCCATTGCTGGATCCCGATGGGGACGCTGGCGAACGTGCCCAGGTGTTACTGGCAGCCATCAACATTCACTCCTTAGATTGATGTGGGCCGACTAGGGGCCGCCGTCAGCGATCGTTCCCCGGTCACACGAACCACGGTACCCCGCGGCTTCCTGGAAACTATCTCGAATTTCGCACCGATCATACCAGCACGGTACTTCATAATGTTCAAGCCCATGCCAGTATACGGCGCCGCGTCCTCGGCCATGCCCTCCCCATCATCGCTCACACATAGCAAAAAGGCATGGTGGGTCGCCGATAAGGCAATTTCGACCCGGGATGCGTGCCCATGCCGCGCGGCGTTGGTCAACGCCTCTTGTGCAATGCGATAGAGATGGTTGGCCTCGGGTTCGCTGAAATGGTCCTCCGGCGAGACCTCCAAATGGACGTCAACCTCGAGACCGTACAAATCACGGCTGCGCGAAGCCAGCTCTTGCAGCGCCGGGGCGAGGCCTCCCGTGTCGCGCACCGGGAGCAGGCCGCGCGCCAGCGAGCGAGCGTTCTCGATCGATCGGTTCACCACATCCGTGATCTCTTGGATCGACGCCGCCGCTTCGGGAAAGCGCTCCTGCACCCGGCCCGCAAGTCCCCTCAACATGAGTGCCACGCCGGTCAACTCCTGCCCCAGTCCATCGTGCAAGTCGCGGCCGATGCCTCGGCGCTCCCGGCCCGCGATATCGAGAATTTCCTGTTCCTGGCGATTACGGCGATCCGTGACTTCGATCGACAGCACCACCAGGCCGATGACGCCCCCAATTCCCCTCAGCGGCTGTACGTCGACCTCGAACCAACGCGACCGCCTGTCCGATGAGACGACTTCCACCGCCTCGTCATGAAAGGAGCTGCCCTGCAAGGCACGCGCGTAAGCGTCCAGTTGCAACGCCGAGGTGGGGGTCAGCCACAATGCCGAGGTTCCCAGCAACCCGCCCGGAGGCGCGGCGAACGAGCGCATCGCACTCGCGTTGGCATAGGTCACCTTCAAATCCGCGTCCAGAATCAGCAGTTCAAACGGCAGATTCTCGACGGCTTCGATCAGGCCTAAGACGGGGCCCGTCGGTGCGAACGTGAGCATGACCGCGCGCTGCCCAGAAACCGAAGGCAGGAGCTTGATGTCCGTCAACACGGATGCCTCCCCCTCGGTCAAGCGCCAGGACAGGACACAACTGATGGGCGATCGGCCCTCCGCCAGGCCCGCCAGCGTGCTTTCGAGCGTCGCCACCGAGGCAGCCGCCATCCATCGATGAAGTGAGGTCTCCACCAACTCAGCCGCATCCGCGGGGTGCGGCAGACATCGCCGTGCCGCAGCATTTGCCAGCACCACCGGCAGATCTTTCTGCCGAGCGTCCACGACGACCACCGCGTCGCGCAGGCTATCGAGAGCAGTGTCCGCCAGGACGCGAAACGAATTGCCCGTGTGCCATAGAAAATCCGGAGATGTCGCCATCCTTCCTTGCTCCGGTCACGCAAAAATCCTTATTGCGTCAATTTATACACCCTTCATCCACTGAGAAAATACCCGGGCCAAAATTTGCGGGATCCCCTCAATAGCCGGCTCCCATGCCGGCCGCCTGGCGGAGACGGTCGTCACTTCTTGAATAGATCGTCCAGCGCCGATTTCGCCCGGGCGAGCGCCTCAGTGTCCTTGGCGACGTAGGCGCCAGCCTTCGGCTTGAAGTGATCGCAGAAATTTGCCTCGTCCTTCTTGCGCACTTCCTCCGCCGTCGGCTCCTTGCAATGTTTAGCGTAGGACGTGTCGTACTCGACACACATCTTGCACACGTGCAATTCCGCATTGCACGCCTTGCAAACGTCGAGCCGACGGAGCGGCAAACTGAGTTCGGCAAGAGACGCGCCGCAGCGCCAGCAGACGAGGGAGTGTGGCATCGGCTATTGACTCCAAATTTGCCCATTGTCGCCCAATATGGATATTCCCAATTGCCCCGACACTAGCTATCTACGCATGGCCTGATCATTGCAACTCGAAAACACCGTCGCTCCTATTTCCGCGAATCAGAATTCAGCTTGCAAATTGACCACAATCTTACCTGCCAGCCATTGCAACCTGCAGAACCTCTGCACACCGACCTAAGAGCCGCGCCGAGCAACTTACTTCGGCTTTATATGTTCATCTTTTTACACAAATGATATCGTCCAAGAGAGATGTCAATTCAAAAAAAGCAGCATGGATCAGATCTAAGCGATCCACTGAAGGAGGCGACAATGATCGCGCTGAAACGCGTGATTAATCCACTGGTCGACTTGATGTTCGATGCGGGTATTACGGTACGCGAATTTAGTCAGTTAAGTAGAGAGAGCGCCGTACGGAACGCAGCCAGGAGGGTAACAAAAGAGATTGGTCGGGACAGCAAATCGAGGGTCGCGATTATTACTGGTCTTCCGCGATCAGAGGTAGCACGAATACTCAGAAGCGATGATATATCTCCCGGAAAGCGCTTGGGGCAGCATCCAGTCAGAAAAGTACTTGCCGCTTGGTTCAACAATCCTCGTTTCCTAGAGGCGACCGGCGACCCCGCTATATTGCCAATATTTGGCAAGCGACGAAGTTTTGAGCAACTAGTCACTAGGCACAGCGGAGGCATTCCGGTGCGCGCAATGTTGGACGAACTCACGCGAATCGAAGCGGTGGAGAGATTATCAGACCAGCGAGTTAAGGCGATATCACGCGTTCCAATCTTGAGCGGCCTCACAAGCAATGCAATTGCGGTGATTGGAGAACGTACGGGAGATTTATTGGAAACCCTTACGAGCAACTTGAAACGAACATCAAAGCCGCTATTCGAGGGGACAGCTCTATTGGAAGAAGTCGAACTTGATTCCGCTTCTCTTATTCGTCGAGAGATTGCAGAGCAAGGAGCGAGCTTCATAACCAGCGCCAATTCCATATTGAGCCGTTCCCGCATCCGGCCCAACAGATCAGTCGGAAAATCGTCGGGGAAATATCGCCTCGGAGTCACCGTCTACTATTTTCAAGACAATGTCGAAGCGCCAAAGAGGACTGGCATCGAAGCCAGGTACGGTCGCCGCAAGAATCTTCGCCGTAAGAGTCGACCGCCAGGTCAGAAGGGAAAGATGGGCACGATGGGCCGATCAGTGAAGGCTGACTCGTGATTAAGAACTCGCGGCGGCGACCCCTTGCAGAGCTTGCAATTCAGCAGGGAGCTACCGCACTCGTAGGAGCTACACTCGCGTTCCTTCGCAGAAATAACATTTCGACGAAATTAATTCTGAAATCCGTACAGAAGGCCAACGGATCACCTGTGAGAGTTCACCATTACCGAAGGCTGGTACGGGCCTATGAGGACATGGGTATCGTCATGTCTACCTGGTACTCGCTACCAAAATTTCTCGACTCAGACAGCCGACCCATTCCACTGAAAACTAACCGGGGAGTTCGATCTATCGCAAACTTAGTTCGGTTGTCCCGCGTCAGAACACCGCTAACCCTGGCAATCGAATTGCTGCGGCGCTCCCCGAGCGTTCGGATCGACGTACACGGCAATTTTGTTGCCAAAAAGCGAGTATTCGTATTGCCGGACTTTGAAGTTCCTCGAGCTGCACTGGTCATACAGCGGTATCTCGATACGTTGCGCAAGAATACTTCCGCTCAGAAGAATGGCACCAGTCTATTGTTGGAACGAAATTGTCATGTGCCCGAGGTAGATGTCAGGCGCATTTCTCCGATCCTTCGAGACATAAAGGAGCGCGGGACCGCGTTCATGGATTCGGTAGATGGGGATATCGAGGCTCACCGCGCCCGAAGGTCACGACAAAAGGTAGTCGGAGACCTAGGAGTCCTTATCTTCGCGTGGACTCGACCGTCGACCCGCTCGACGATTAAAAGCAAGCCTCGTAGGCGAACTCCGAACTAGACGCAGTAGCGCATCCCACCATTCGATCCCGAAGAACCCCTGAGGTACCGACAATTGATCGCGGTCGAGCCGCCGAGGTTCCGACGATCGACGACGTACCAACTATCGATCTTGGGCTGGCAGCGGATGTGCCGACGATTGAGGACGTGCCAACAATTGAGCGCGGGTTAGCTGCCGATGTACCGACAATTGAGGAGGTTCCAACGATGGAGGATGTTCCCACGATTGACGACGTACCAACTATCGATCTTGGGTGGGCTGCCGATGTCCCAACAATTGATGACGTGCCAACAATTGAGGATGTTCCAACGATGGAGGATGTTCCCACGATCGACGACGTACCAACTATCGATCTTGGGTGGGCTGCGGACGTGCCAACAATTGAGGACGTGCCAACAATTGAGCGCGGGTTAGCTGCCGATGTACCAACAATTGAGGATGTTCCCACAATCGACGATGTACCAACGATCGATGAGGTGCCCACGATCGATGATGTTCCGACAATTGAAGACGTACCGACAATTGATCGTGGTCGAGCCGCTGAGGTTCCAACTATCGACGACGTGCCAACAATTGAGCGCGGGTTAGCTGCGGACGTACCAACGATTGATGAGGTGCCCACGATGGAGGATGTACCGACAATTGACGATGTGCCGACAATCGACGACGTGCCAACGATCGAAGATGTTCCGACAATTGATCTTGATCCAATCGCCGACGTTCCGACTATCGACGAGGTCCGAGCGACTTCTGCGCTGGCTGGTGTAACAGCTGCACAAAATACCAATGCGGTCGCGCCTATAACGGAGGCACTCGCCATCCCTAACTTCCTGTTCTTCATCCCCATCTCTCCTTTCAACGTAAGTTCAAGTCAATGTATTGGTTGTTTAAATTCGATTACGTCCCGCAGTCGCGTGTTGTCGGGAGTTGATTCAACGTACAAAAAGCACTGCAGGCCGGCGCGAATGTCTGCGACTTCGCCAGCTTTGATACCCATTTTTTCTTGAAGATCCACAGCAGCGAAGGTGTCGACCCGCTGCAAGAATTGGCCGCCAAAGAGTTTTAGATAACCCTGTAGCTCACGTAATTGAGCGCCCGTCAGCGGCGCATCGACAATCATGGTGCGTTCGAATAGGTCGGTCCCGTCGCGTTTGCCTCGAGTATTGTTCTCCAACGTCGACAGCAGAGATTCAACAAGACTGGCCATGCGGCCGAGATTTTCGGGCGAGAGACTCGGTTCGATATATTCTTGCTTGAGAGGCTTCCAGACATTGAAGCCAACTTCCGTCACGGCCCCGACCCGCCGAAGCTCATCTAGTACGACTTGCGGTGAAACTCCAGCAACGTGTCGGGCTGTTAGATTGGTGAAGCTCAGCGGACTTCCCTCGAACGGCAGGTCCACAGGGAATCCATACGGGCCAACGTAATCCCGGTCGTTGTGCCATCCATGCAAAACGCGGGCAAACGGATTGGACGCCTCAAGAAGTTCGCTGGAATCGAATCGCTCCTGCTCAATCAGCACAGCCTGAACTTCCTGGACGCTCATCCCAGTCAAAGCGCAAACAGATGTGGCAGACGATTTCATTCCCTTTCCTACAAAGTCCTTGGCAGCCGATTCCACGAACGCCATTTGTGCAATGGCAGCAAAATGAGAATATGTAAGACCCTCACGCAACATAATCTTCACCAGCGGCTTGAGTAACCGCAGAAGCGATAACGACAACGCCGTTTTTACATTATCCGGCATTTGTGAACGATTTCACACATTTTGCACGCAAATTGGTGTTTTCTCTTAATTTGGTTTTCTTAAGCTTATGTCAAAACATTGAAAATGTATGCAACAAGCCCATGAAATCATTCGTGTTGCTATGAATCCGCGTCGCCAAGTTCCTGAATGGACTTGGAATTTGTTGCGCTGCGGAATACTTTTATTTGTCATAACCGGTTGTGGCGGTAAGAGCACAAACGGTGACAACGACTCGGCCCGCGCTTCGGGCGATAAGTCAAATGCGGTGAGGATGCTCCGGCGTGGGCTGCCAGGGGAGCCCCGAACTTTGGATCCTCAGCTCGCCGAGGACACTTACTCGTTTCCAGTATTGCGTGATCTCTATGAAGGGCTCACCGCGGAGGATCGGAACGGGCAAATCGTTCCGGGTGCCGCAGAGTCTTGGACTGTCGATAGCACTGGCACCGTGTATACGTTTCAGCTTCGACCGAACGCCAAGTGGTCGGATGGTGACAGAACCGTCGCGAATGAATTCGTTCAGGGGTTACGGCGAGCAGTTGATCCGAAGACGGTCTCGGGATCATCTGCACTGTTGACGGTCATTAAGGGCGCAAGCGAGATCATCGCTGGTAGGAAAGGAGTAACTGAACTCGGAGTCACCGCGACCAGCGAATCCTCCGTCCGGATCGAGCTCGAACATCCCGCTCCATTTGTCCTGCAAATCCTATCCGAACCTATCGCCGCGCCTACTCACATTCGAGTTAATGCGGACTCTGCGATTCCGGGTTCCCCAGACAAAACAAAGGTATCAAACGGCGCATATAGGCTGGTAAGCAGGATTCTAGGTTCGTATATCGAGCTGGTACGAAACCCAAACTATTGGGATGCGGCTCATGTGCAGATTGAGCATGTTAGGTATGTCAATGCTGAATCGGAGGCAACTGAGATAAGGGAATACGTTGCGGGAGAAGTGGACATGACATCCACAATTCCAGCGCCCGATCTCGAGCGGGTAAGTAAGAAATATGGCGCTGAGATACAGACTGCGCCAATTCTTGGGACCCTGTACCTTGCATTAAATGTCTCCAAATCGCCACTTCGGGACAATCGCGATCTTCGGCAGGCGCTATCGATGGCTGTCGATAGAGATCTGATATCGGATCACGTCACCATAGGTGTTACACCGGCCTATACGTTTGTCGCGAAAGGTATAAGCGGGTACAAACCCCCCGCGTACCAGTGGTCTGAATGGACTCGGGAACGCCAGCTAGCGTACGCGCGAAGCCTATTCACCAAATCAGGTTATTCAGAGAAAAAGCCTCTCCATCTAACTTTGTATTTCAATAGCGGTGAGAGTATTCAACGGATCATGATTGCAATCGCCGCCAGCTGGAAGAAAAATCTGGGCATTTCTACTGATCTCGTCAGTGACGAATTTCGAGTGTTTCTTGAGGGCCGGAAGGATCACAGTCGATGGGATGTTGCTCGCCTCGGCTGGTACGCAGACTACGACGACCCTTCGAGCTTTCTTGAAGTTTTCTCGAAAGACAACATCCAGAATGATCCAGGTTACGTCAGTTCTGAATTCAATAATCTAATTGACGCCGCTCGAATAGAACCAAATCCAGACAAAAGAATACTGCTGCTGCAGAAATCAGAGGAGGTACTCCTCAATGACTACCCGATAATTCCCGTCTATTTCTACATGGCACGGCGACTTGTGAAGCCGTATTTGGGTGGCGCGGCAATCACACCGCTGAGTCACACATATTCCAAACACTTATATTGGAAGGATGGCTCATGATTGACTCAAGGTCGCACTATCGCGTTTAGGTTCTCCGCCATGAGGATGGTTGAGCGGCCGCTGGCGCAGCGTCAGTCGAACGATTTTCGTAGGTCATGCATCCTTGCTGAAAATTGCGCCCCTAAAATCAGCTGTCATCCGCCACCTACTCCGTCCCGCCCGCGGCGGGGCGGCGGCGGTTCTGATCGTCTTCGCCGTACTTCTCGCCATCGCCTCTAAGGCCGGCCTTATTAGGGGTCTTGTAATCACCGTTTTCTTGGCGTCGTGGTTCTTCAAGTACGCATACGTCCTCTTTGACCACACCGTTCGTGGCTTTGATGAGCCGCCCGTCCTCGACATCCAGATGCTGAATCCTCTCGATGAACAACGCCCGCTCGCGCAGGTGGTGATCTTGGCCCTGATCTATGTCGCCGTGACATACCTGAAGAACACGTTGGGGTCGGCGGTGGCCGCAGTCGTTGCCGTGGCGGCGATACTGCTCATCCCTGCCTCGGTGGCGGTTCTCGGCCTGGAGAGCAACATCATCAAGGCGGCGAATCCGGTCGCTTGGGTGCGCATGGTTGTCGGGTTGGGTCCCATGTACCTCCTCGTGCTCATGGTCATTGCCGGCTATGGATTACTTATAGCGATTTTGGGCTGGTGGGAACTGTGGTTAGCGGTGCAAATCGCCATATTCTTGTTTGGCGTTCTGTCGGTATTCAGCGTCCTGGGCGGTGCCTTGTACGAGCGGCGCCATGAGCTCGGGCTCGAAGCTTGGGCATCGCCGGAGCTAATCGAGGAAAGGCGTAAGGCTCAGGAACTGCGCCAGAGCGAGAACGAGGTGACCGAGGCCTACGGACAAATGCG
>Ga0210398_10006753_pt1 | contig 10500 bp, 11 predicted proteins | sample IncBWC4OmetaG_FD_161047 | JGI IMG/M metagenome (GOLD analysis project Ga0210398, IMG submission 161047) | Forest soil microbial communities from Barre Woods Harvard Forest LTER site, Petersham, Massachusetts, United States - Inc-BW-C-4-O | ecosystem: Environmental > Terrestrial > Soil >... | reverse complement strand
TAAGCTTCGCCATTACGGCGTGCTGAACATTTTTTGTGAACGCGCCGCGTCGTAGTGTTAGATTAATCCAGGGCATGACCTCTCCTCGTGTCAGCGGTCACATGTCGTCTCCTGCAACTCTTGTCTTTCCAGAGCCGTCCGCTCGCCTCCAAAATCACATACACGGCATTCAAAAGAACTGGTGAACTCACATCGGTAGCTTGTTCTTTCAGATCTACCTGCACTGGACTGCATTCCCTCCATCCGAGGCACCGATCATGAGAAGTGCAACCCGGTAGCCAATTGGATCTCACTGAAAACAGGGCTCGAAACGGCAAATCGCGGGACGTAATTCGGGGAAAATGCTGAATTTCGGGGAGTTGAAAGACAGGCCTTACCGGATGCTACATTTCTTTATCTTGAGTTGTTTGATTTTCATACCCAGCGTCGACCGCGGAATTCCAAGTTTAGCAGCGGCACCATCTGGCCCAGCGACTTGTCCACTGCTTTCTGCAAGAGCCGCTTTGATGCGTTCCTTCTCATACTTCTGGAGGGTCTCTGTGAGAGGACCTGATGACTCTACACTTGCGCGAATCCACCATCCACGAACAATTCGATTCCCGTGATGTAGCTACTGTCGTCCGACGCCAGAAACACCACGGCTTTGGCAGTCTCATCGGGCGTTCCGAACCTTCCGAGCGGAATGGTCTCGGCGATCATCTTTTTGCGTTTCTCGCCTACCGCGGAAGAAGCCAGTAAATCACGCGCTGCGGGCGTGTCGATTGAGCCTGGGCTCACTGCGTTTACTCGAATGCGGCGTTCCTTTAAGTCGGTCGTCCATGTCCGCGCGAACGAACGCACCGCCGCCTTAGTCGCGGAGTAGATGCTGTATGCAGGCAGTCCTTTGCTGCCAACCATCGACGCATTGAGAATGATGGATGCGCCGTCGGGCAGCAGAGGCAGCGCCTTCTGAACCGTAAAAACTACGCCTTTTACGTTGGTATCGAAAATCGAATCGAAGAACTCCCCCGTGATGGCGCCCAACGCGGCATAGCGGGCGATACCGGCATTCGCAAACACGATGTCGAGCTTGCCCTTCTCCCGCTTGATTTGGTCAAAGACGCGATCGATGTCGGCGAGGTTCGATACGTCTCCCTGCACGCAGGTGACATTTCTTCCGATCTCCTTCGCGGCGGCATCCAACTCCGCCTTCCGGCGTCCGGTGATGAAAACGTAGGCGCCTTCGCGGACAAACTGCTTCGCGGTCGCAAGGCCGATGCCGCTATTGCCGCCCGTAACGAGCGCGATTTTTCCGTCAAGCTTGCCCATGTGTCTATCCTTTGACGCCCAACTTGCACATGTATTTCTCTTCACTGATCGGGGCGTCAGATTGTGAGTACAACCCTGCCGAAAGGGCGGCCCTCAACGAGGTAACGCAGAGCATCCGCCGCTTCAGCCAGCGGGAACGTCTTTGCCACGATGGGCTTGACCGCGCCGGATTGAAGCAATGGAATAATGACGCCCCATGCGGCGCTCCATACCCCCGCAGGTTGTGCGAACAGGGAGAAGCTCTTCATACTCGCGCGCTTCCAGATCAGATCCGTGACGTCGATGGTTGACTTGCGCCCCGCGGCGTAGCCCAACGTAGTCAGGCTTCCTCCGAGCGCGAGCGTGCCAAGAGCCTCGCTCAAGATTTCTCCGCCGATTGCGTCGATCACGATGTCGGCGCCATAACCTTCCGTGATCCGACGAACGCCGTCGCTGAGCTTCTCCACAGAAAGGTCGATCACCTCGTCGAAGCCCAGAGAACGTGCTTGTTGCGCCTTCGCATGATTGGTCGTCGTTGAAATCGCATTTTTCGCTCCTTGAGCCCGCGCCAACTGAGTGACTGCGTTTCCGACCGATCCTCCAATCGCAGGCGACAGCACCGTTTTGCCCTTCGCAAATCCTGCGAGGCTCAGTGTCATTTGGGCGGTGAGATAGGCAACGGGAACCCCGGCGGCCGAAATATCCTCGATGTTGTCGGGAATCAAGCAAAGATTCTCCTTTCGGACAGCAAGCCACTCACTGTAGGCCCCGTTCTCTGAAACGCCATATGGCCCGGCAAACATGACGCGTGAACCGACGGGAAACGACGTTCCGCCGCCCTCCTCCACCACGGCCGCTCCCTCCCCTCCCAAGACCAGCGGCGCTTTCGCGCGTGGGTGTCCCCCCGATAGAATGGTGTGGTCAAGTGGCGTGACTCCGGCCGCCGTGATCTTTACCAGTACCCGTCCATCCGAGACTGCCGGTTTTGGAATGTCCACCAGCTTCAAATCCTTGTAACCGCTGAATCCTTCTGCTCTCATTGCACGCATGATGGTTGTCCTCCTTCAGCGAGCGATGTGCTAAGCGGCTAAGTGCGCCGGAGAATTCCACGTGGGAAATTCTCCGGCGCACGTTCCACGAGTTAGCGTGCTGCTACAGCCAGCGCGCCTTTGGCGGCTTTTTCGATCACAGTCGCCACCGCTTGCGGGTGCGATACGTAAGTCGAATGGCTGCCCTTGACCTCGACGATCACCGCACCCGCGCGCTTCGCCATCTGCCGCTGGGCGTCGGGTGGAATCATCTTGTCCTCGGTCGTAAGCAGGTACCAGCTAGGTTTCGCTTTCCATGCCGGCTCACTGATCGTGCCGTTCAGCGCGTTCACACCCCATGGCACTTGCGAGTCGGCCATGAATGCTGCCTTCTCGGGGCTCACGTCGGCGGCGAAGAACGCGGGGAACTTGGCCTTGTCGAATAGTAAGTAGCCGTCCACGGGCGGCAAGATCGGTAGCACCGGCGCGCCAGGCGGCGTATTTTTGATCAGCGTGGATACGGACTCACCCTTGTCAGGCGCAAAGGCGGAGATATACACCAGTCCAGCAACCTTCGGATCATTACCGGCTTCGGTGATGACAGCGCCACCGTACGAGTGGCCGACTAGAATCACCGGACCGTTCTGCTCAGCAATCGCGCGCTTAGTGGTGGCGACGTCGTCGGCGAACGATGCCGTCGCCTCCTGAACGACTGTCACCGCGTATCCGTTCTTCTTCAAGGCGTTGTAGACGCCTTCCCACCCGGATCCGTCCACCAGGCCGCCGTGGACCAGCACAACATTCCGCACTTTCTGTTCCTGATTCGTTTGTGACATAAGCCCCTCCTTTGAGGCGAAAAACAACATCGCTACCAAAAAGCTTCTTACGAGTGCGGTCATGTATGACTTCTCTTTTCCATGCGACCTGCGCATGAGTCCCTTCGCGTTTTTCATGGACATCCTCCTTTTCCTGAGCATCTGTGAATAGACATCCGAGCACCGATCACGAGAAGTGCAACCGAGTAGCCAATTGGATCTCACTGAAAACAGAGCTCGAAACCGAAAATCGCGTGACGCAATTTGAGGAAAATGCTGAATTGTGGGGAGTTGAAAGAGGGGCCTTACGGGATGCGATATTTCTTGATCTTGAGTTGTTTGATTTTCATATCTAGTGTTGACCGCGGAATTCCAAGTTTGGCAGCGGCGCCATTTGGCCCAGCAACTTTTCCATTGCTTTCCGCAAGAGCCCCTTCGATGCGTCCCTTCTCATAGTTGCGGAGGGTCTCTGTGAGAGGTCGTGATGACTCGACGCGAGCACCGCCCTGACCTGAAAGCCAGGCCTCATCGATCCAAAAAGTATCCCCTGTGCAGAGAATTACGGATCTCTCGATGATATTCTGCAGCTCGCGAATATTGCCTGGCCAAGGATAGGACTGGCATAACTTGAGCGTATTCTTGTCGATCTTGCGGATTTGCTTTCTCGCCTTCGCCGCATAGCGCTTCACCAGGTACTCGACCAGCATCGGAATGTCCTCATTGCGGTTCCGCAAGGGAGGCACATGGATCGGGAAAACATTCAGCCGGTAGAAGAGGTCAGGGCGAAACGCTCCTGAAGCAATGGCGGTACCCAAATCGCGGTTGGTAGCGGCGATTATTCGTACATCAGTGGGAATGACACGGTTACCCCCCACTCGTTCAAATTGGCGCTCCTGGAGCACACGCAACAATGCAATCTGCGTTTCCGCGGGAAGCTCGCCGATCTCGTCGAGAAAAATGGTGCCCGAGTGCGCCAGCTCAAAACGACCTTGTCGGAGCTGCAGGGCACCGGTGAAGGCTCCTTTCTCGTGGCCGAACAATTCTGAGGCGATGAGCGAAGAAGGAATCGAGGCACAATTCACGGTAATAAAAGCCTGGCCAGCACGCTGCGAACCCTTATGTATAGCGCGCGCAATCAGTTCCTTCCCGGTACCTGTCTCGCCCGTAATCAGCACCGTAGAGTCGGTCGGAGCGACTTTCACGACGCTGGAGAGGACCGTTTTCAACGCGGGAGAAGAGCCCACGATCTCCTCAAACATGAAAACCTGATCGATTTGCTCTCTGAGGACCACGTTCTCGTCATGAAGGCGGTCTTTCAGCCGCTTGATTTCTTCGAAAGCCTTCGCTAATTCATCCTCAGCGCGCTGTCGTTCAAGAACTTCCTTGGTCAGTTCCTTGTTGACCGTCGTCAGTTGGCTGGTCCGCTCAACGACACGTTGTTCGAGTTCCTCATTCAGGCGCTTGATTTCGGCCTTAGCTTGTTTGTGCCCAGCGGTTTCAATAATGTCCCAAGTCCCGCGTCGGTTTGTCACTGCAAACTGATGTGTACGCACCACATCCAGGATTTCAGCAGCTCCGAAGGCGGCCAGCGGGTACGTGCATAGGACCGTCAGACGCTGGTTGGCGATAGAGTGGTTGATTGAATCCTCGTACTCACAGAAATCCTTCCAGTCCTGCTTTTCGAGCCATGCGCTGTCTCCGGTCACCCTCACGCCTGCGTAACCTCTGGCTGATGCGTGCGCGAGTTTCTCATTCCAACCGCCAGTTACTCTGTTGCGATCAAACCTGCCATTGTGCAAATACCAATCACGAGCCAGGACAATCTCTATGCTCTGGTCGTTCAGGTATCGATCGAAGTCAGGAACAGCTCGTTTCAACGCGTGGGTGACGTCTTCCCCCGTGAGGGGTGCGGCCACGGCCCACAGGCAGAACTCCTGGCTTTCCAAGCCAGCTTTGCAGTAGGAAACCAATGGTTCGAGGAGATCCATTAGCGTCTCGTAGAATAGACAGAAGTGTGTGCCCCAAGGCATGTCGCCCACGACGTCCACACCGGTCTTACGCATCTCGGCTGTCATAGCGGTTACATGTTTGGATTCAGATCCCGCCGGGTGCACCACACCCGCGGCATCACTGAGTTTTATTTTGTGCTCCGGTTTGAGGTGTAATTGCGGAGAGCTCATCATATTCTCGACCTTTGGTTCCGCGTTCGACCCTTCGCGATACGATACCACTCAAGACCAATGCATGCCATCGAAGCGCGCTTCGCAAATCCGACAGGCCAGCCACAGTGCAAGGTATCTGCTTTCTTGCCGTCACTCTCTTTAGGTCGCGAACTTGCCGCCCTCGTGAGCAGAAGATTACGCTCGGAGTTACTTGGCGGCCGCTTTCTCCAAGTGCCCGCCGAAACCGTAGCGCATCGCGGAAAGAACTTTGTTCTGGTAGTCCGCTTCGCCGCGTGACGCGAAACGCTGATATAGAGAAGCAGAGAGGACTGGGACCGGAACTGCTTCGTCAATCGCCGCCTTCATTGTCCAGCGGCCCTCGCCCGAGTCGGAAACGCGGCCTTCAAACTGATCGAGGGCTGGGTCCTTCGCCAAGGCCGCTGCGGTCAGATCAAGAAGCCACGAAGCAACGACACTGCCGCGGCGCCATACCTCGGCGATATCACGCAAATCGAATTCATATTGATAATGCTCAGGGTCGCGCAGCGGCGTGGTTTCTGCATCGATGGAGCTTCCTACCCTGCCAGCGTTTGCGCTGCGCAAGATGCTGAGCCCCTCGGCGTACGATGCCATAAGGCCGTACTCGATTCCGTTGTGGACCATCTTCACAAAGTGTCCGGCACCATTGGGGCCGCAATGCAGGTAGCCCTGTTCGGCGGTGCCACCGAGCAATTCGCGTCCCGGTGTTCGCGAAGCGCCGACAACGCCTGGCGCGAGTGTCGTGAAAATCGAGTCCATGTGCGTCACCGCATCTTTTTCCCCACCAATCATCATGCAGTAGCCCCGATCGAGACCCCATACGCCGCCGCTGGTCCCAACATCTATATAATGAATTTTCTTCCGTGCGAGTTCCTTAGCGCGACGAATGTCGTCGACGTAGTAAGAGTTGCCGCCGTCAATAAGAATGTCGTCGGTCTCGAGATGTGTGAGCAGGTCGGCGATATTTTGATCCACAGCCGCTGCCGGCACCATCAGCCAGATCGCTCGGGGCTTCGCGAGCTTTCTTGCAAAATCCGCCAGCGAATCTGCTCCCATTGCTCCCTCCTGAGCCAACTCTTTTACGGGCTTTGGCGACCTGTTGAAGACTACACATTGGTGCTTTCCTCTTAACATGCGCCGCACCATGTTGGCCCCCATCCTTCCGAGGCCGATCATTCCGATCTGCATAAATCACCCCCTGCGTACCATGGTTGCTGTCACTTCCCATCGCCGAATGAAATATCGCGAATGTCGATGGCTACCAGCACAGGCTCCGGAATCTTTCGTTTGTTGGCGTCCAGTGCATAGACCCTGCGTTTTGTTGGCACAACAATTCCATCTACGTTGCGATAGTTAGCGGCGTAGTTTGAACCCGGCGCGCCGCCCATGACTTCCACTGTGTAATCGTGCCTTCGTAACAGACCGTCCGGACCAAAGTAAACCATCTGTTCGCGCGAGTGACTGGCGATGGAATCAGGAACGATCACTTTCAGCGGTCGCCATTGCTCACCGTTTTCTTCCCAGGGAGCAAGTTCTTCGGTCATGAAACCGGGATAGGTGTAAAGGAAAGGGATGGTGAGGTAGTTCCACATCGCATAGCTGCTGAAATACGCCATGTGCATGTCGTCCCAAGGAGTCTCTGACGTGTGGCCTCGGAAAGAAGAGCGCGGATCGTCGCGGCCATCCACTAGACGACCGCTTTCGGTCTGAACTGTGATTCGCCTCGGCTCGAAGACAGTGCATAGGCCCTGACCATTGAAATGGGTCACCAATCGTTCCTTATGCAGTTCAGCTTCGATACTGATGTCTTTGAGCGCGTCAGGCTTACCCTTCACTTGCCAAATTGCGCCTGTGATCGACACGCTTGCCTTTACCGTTTTCAATCGATTCCACCGCGCCAGTCCCCCGTGGGCATCGACGGCAAGCCGCAGTAGGTCATTCATCTCCTTGACTGCAAATCTCGGCGAAACGCTAACGGAATTCACGACGAAATCTCCCAGGCCACGATCGCTCCTGCTTCGTGGTACCCCGCTCGCTCCCACGGCTTTACAGTTGCAGCCGAAGTGCGAACTGCCGTTTCCTGAGATTCTTCTACGCGAAGCCTGATCTTCATGCCCGCTCCGCGCTCATGCGGGAACACATATCGTTCCGAGCATTTTCCGCAAAGCCAGAGATGCTCTATCCTAGGCGGTTCTGTGGGAGACTTTGGATCTCCCGAAGAGACTCGAACCAGTCGGCCTTCGCGGTAGTCAAACGGCAAGCCGCATTCGGGATTCAAGCATCTCTCGAACATACCTTCTGCCTTAACTTCGCGAGAATTGACGTTTGTCGCAGTCGGCAAGCCGTCCCGCAGCCGCGATGGTTACCTTGCGCCAATCAATAACCGGAGCTTCACTCGGCCAATCCGCCTGTTCTAACTCCTCTATCCAGCTGTCTGCCGCCCGCCACGCTTGCTCAGCACCGAACAACTGGTGGACCGCGGAAACAAAGGCGGACAACTCCCTTTCGGCCAAGGCCAGTTGCAGCGCCTGCGAATCCCCTTCTTGATCAGCCACGCCGATGCTTCCGTTGCTCATAAGAGCCCTCTCGGGTTACGGTTAGGCCCGTCACACGGCAGTCTCGATCCGCCATCGATCCCTCTCGTCGCCTAGCATTCGCTTCAGTATTGTTCACTTCGTGAACGCATCGCCGAACATCGGGAGACCGCTCTTCGATTGCTCGCGCGTGACTTCGTCTTCAATCACATCCCAATGCTCGGCCAGAACACCGTCCTGGATGCGAACGATGTCCGCCGCAATCCAGTTCACCGGCAGGCCGATGCCCGAAAAGCGCCCATGCACGATCACAAAATCTTTTTCGGCTACAATCTCTCGCGGTTCGTACTTCAGGGTCGGCGGCATGCTTTTGATGAGTTTGAATAGGCCATCGCGACCAGGTTCGATATGAGCGCTGTGCTGAATGTAGTTGGGCGACCAGTAGGGTTGGGCCGCTGCATAGTCCCGCTTGTTGAACAACGTGTCGAAGGCCTTAAGGACAAGCTCTTTGTTCTTATCTTCAATCGTCTGATTCATTTTTATCCTCCATGCTGAATGGGTGTGCCACGCACGTGAGAGTTATCGCGCCGATTTGCCACCGTCGACGAGGTAGGAAGCTCCCGTGATGAAGGAGGCTTTGTCGGAGGAAACAAAAAGGATAGCTTGAGCGATCTCTTCGGGTTTTCCCGCGCGCTTTAGCGGCACGTTCGAGACCAGACCAGCCTTTCTTTCTTCGGTTTTCGCGAAGCGATTCAGCATTGCTGTTTCGATTGGTCCAGGAGCAATGACATTCACCCGCACGCCCGTCCCGGCCGCTTCCAACGCCGCCGACTTCGTGAGTCCCTCCACCGCATGCTTGCTGGCGGAATAGACGGAAGCCCCAGGCGCGCCGGTATGCCCAAATGTGGAGGATATGTTCACGATGCTGCCGTTTTTTTGTGGCAGCATCACGCGAAGTTCGTGTTTCATGCTCAACAACGTGCCGAGCACGTTTGTATCGAACGTCGCCGCGTAGCTGTCCGCGGTTTGCTCCGTAATAGGGCCGGGCACGCCTTCCGTGCCGGCAGTGTTTACGGCGACATCCAGGCGGCCGAATCTCTCCACGGTTTTGTCGATCAAGTTACGTACGTCTTCTTCGCGGCGTACATCGGCATGGATGAATTCAGCTTCCGCACCTGCCTTGCGGATTTCACTGACGAGCTTTTGGCCTTCTTCGTCGCGCCGACCGGACACAACAACCTGAGCGCCTTCCTTGGCAAAAGCGAGGGCCGTCGCCCGTCCGATGCCTGTCAGTCCTCCTGTAATCAAAACAACTTGGGTATTCATTGAATTTCTCCTTCATGTTCGGATTCGGAATTGGCCTCCGTGCTCGCCTATGGGAAATGCGTATTATTCATGCGACTGCCATTCTCCCTTCATAGAACGGATAATCGGTGTAGCCGCGAGCGTCGAAAGTGTAAAACGTGGCACGATCATAAGCATTCAGAGGCAGCCCGAGTCTGATGCGCTTTGGCAAGTCTGGATTCGCTAGGAAATACCGTCCGAATGCGATCAAATCCGCATCGCAATCTCGAATAGCAGCCTCGGCTGTGTCCGGTTCAAACCCCCCGGCCGCAATAATCGTTCCCGTGAATATCTTTCGCAGCCTCGCGGTCGCAATGGGTCCTTGGCCCTCGGCGATCAGCACGTTCCCTTTGATACGTGGTTCGATGATGTGCAAGTAAGCGAGTCCAAAGTGGTTCAGTTGTTTTGCCACGTAATCAAACAGTGCGATCGGATTGCTATCGGATACCCCATTCCAAGTTCCGCTGGGCGCGATACGCACCGCGACACGGTTACCGCCCCACACCGAAACCATTGCTTCAACCACTTGAAGCAAGAAGCGGGATCGATTCTCGATCAAACCGCCGTATATATCGGTTCGCCTATTGATGCCATCCTGCAGAAATTGATCGGGCAGGTAGCCGTTACCCGCGTGAAGCTCAACGCCGTCAAAACCCGCGGCTTTAGCGCGCCCGGCGGCTTTGCGATAGTCCTCGACAACGCCCGGGATTTCCGCAATTTCAAGCGCGCGGTGAGGCGAAGGCTGTAGCCAACCGTGCGGGGTAGAGGTTTTTATCGTTGGATCCTTCCAATACTCGGGGTTGACTGAAGAGCTGACAGGGGTGTTGCCGTTCGTCGAGTCCACATGCGCAGCACGCCCCGTATGCCACAGTTGGGAGAACATGTGCCCGCGCTTCCCATGAACGGCGTCTGTGATTCTCCTCCAGCCTGCAACCTGCTCGTCCGAATACAATCCGGGGGCTCCGAACCATCCTCCGCCTGCGATCGAAATCGAAGTTCCTTCAGAAACTATGAGGCCACCATCTGAGGCCCGTTGTGAATAGTATTCGAGCATGAGGTCACCCGGGATACTCCCCGGTTGAACGGAACGCGAGCGTGTGAGCGGAGCCATCACCACGCGGTGCTTGAGCTCCATGGGTCCGACTTGAATTGGTGTGAACAACTTGTCTGCGCTTAGCGTTTTCATGGACCGCGCTCCCTCAGACTTCCTCTGCTAACCTGAGGCCATACGCCGGCTTCCCAAGCGATGCTCCTGTTACCCTGGCCTTGCTCTGTTCAACGTCCCGAGCGG
>Ga0210398_10006750_pt1 | contig 10501 bp, 7 predicted proteins | sample IncBWC4OmetaG_FD_161047 | JGI IMG/M metagenome (GOLD analysis project Ga0210398, IMG submission 161047) | Forest soil microbial communities from Barre Woods Harvard Forest LTER site, Petersham, Massachusetts, United States - Inc-BW-C-4-O | ecosystem: Environmental > Terrestrial > Soil >... | reverse complement strand
CCGGTTGACCGTAAGATCACCACCCAGCGCAAAAGTTCCAGCCGATTCCTTTAGCAAAGTCGTCATGTTGTTTAGGATTCGCGCCCCTTATGATTGGTTTCTCATTATGCTTGGTCCTGCCACTATTGTTGGAGCTGGTCCCAACGGCTTAGCCGCTGCAATCGTCCTGGCCGGAGCAGGGTTCAACGTGGAAGTCCGTGAGGCGGCATCGGTTGCCGGTGGCGCGGCACGCTCGGCTGAGCTAACCCTCCCGGGCTTTATCCACGACATGGGCTCAGCGGTGCACCCCATGGCCGTCGCTTCGCCTTTCTTTTCAACCCTGCCGCTTGCCGAAGCTGGATTGCGCTGGATTGCCCCGTCTGCGGAGTTGGCCCATCCCCTGGATGATGGAACCGCCGTAATGTTGGAACGTGGCATCGCGGATACAGCCAGCCAATTAGGATCCGATGCTGCCGCCTACCACCGCCTTTACACTCCACTCCTGGAAAACTGGGATGATCTTCGCCAAGACTTGTTGAAAGCCATTGGATGGCCGAAGCATCCGGTCGCCACGGCTCGATTTGGACTTCTTGGCCTGCGCTCCGCCCGTTCTATCGCCGACAGCTACTTTCAAGGGGTCCGCGCCCGAGCGCTATTCGCAGGGCTGGGTGCGCACTCGTTTCTTCCCCTGGAATCCCCCGTGTCTGCCGCCTTCGGACTAGTGCTCGGAGTAGCTGCCCACGCGGTCGGCTGGCCAATTCCGCAAGGCGGCGCGCAATCAATCGCGGATGCGCTCGTGACCTGCCTCACGAAAGCCGGAGGCGCCGTTATCACCAACTCACCTGTTCATTCTCTTCGCGGTATGGACCGCCCAACTCTTCTCGATGTAACGCCCCGGCAGTTCCTGGCCATGGGCGGCGAAGACATCCCTCCAGCATTCCGTCGCCAGCTTCAGCGATACCGCTACGGCCCTGGCGTGTTTAAGGTCGACTGGGCCCTGAGCCAACCCATCCCATGGCGCGCCCGCGAATGCCTGCGCGCAGGCACCGTACACCTCGGCGGTACCTTCGACGAGATCGCCGGCTCGGAGCGGATGCTCCGAGCCGGCGCCATCAGCGAACGCCCCTATGTCTTGCTATCCCAGCCCACGCTGTTTGACCCCGCCCGGGCGCCTGCGGGCAAGCACGTAGCCTGGGCCTACTGCCACGTCCCCAATGCTTGGTCTGGATCTGCGCTCGAGGCCATCGAATCTCAAGTGGAGCGCTTCGCACCCGGCTTTCGCGAGTGCATCCTGGCCCGCGCTGTTTTCAACACCCAGGCAATGCAGGCCTGGAACGCCAACCTGGTTGGGGGAGACATCAACGGCGGTTCCACTTCGGGCCTGCAATTCTTCTTCAGGCCAACCTGGCGGCAGTACGCGACCCCACTCCAGGGGGTATATCTTTGTTCGTCCTCAACCCCACCAGGCGGCGCGGTCCACGGCATGTGCGGATATTGGGCAGCTCAGCAGGCACTTATGCGCTATAGAGAACCTCGAGCATCGTGAAGTCATCATTGGGTGGGGCGCCGGCCATAAAGCTCTCCACCTTGCTCAGAACGCCTTCGATGGTAGAACCGGCAAGTGCTGCTTCCAGCCGATCCTCCCCAAAAAACTCTCCGTCTGTGCTCTCCGCCTCGGTAACGCCATCGGTGGCCAGCACAATCCGGTCGCCGGCCTTTAACTGCAAGCGCTCAGACTGGAAGGTAGCCTCTTCGATCAGACCCACAACCATGTTGGCATTCTCCAGCCTCTTCACTCCCGCGCTGTTCGCCAGCATAGGCTGCACGTGTCCGCAATTTACGTATTCGAAGGTCCCGTCCGGTCCCAGCTTGACCAGGATCATGGTGGCGTACTTCTGCACATTTTTTTCGCAAATGTAACGATTGGCCACGTCCGCAATATCGGCCAGCGGCTGACCGGCAAGCAGCAGCCCATAAAGCAATCCCTGCAGTGTCGAAGCAAGAATCGCCGCCGATACGCCTTTGCCGGAGATGTCGGCGATCACGACATAGAGACCGTCCGCAGTTGCAATGACGTCATAAAAATCGCCGCCAACCTCCTTGCAGGCAACGCTGCGCGCGTGGACTCGCGCGTAAGGCAGGTTGGGGATGGCAAACTCCATCAACCCTTGCTGAATCGCGGCCGCGATATTCAGCTCTTCCCGGTAGCGACGCGCCGATTCTTCCGACTGCGCCAGAAAGGCGTTCTCCACCAGGGCCGCGGCTTCGGTCGAGATCGTCTCCAGAAGGTCATTGTCCACCTGGCTTAGTTTGCCGGCCTGCAATCGGCTATCCAGGTACAGCACGCCGAGAATGTCTTTTTCGTGGAACTCATTCCCCGCAGAACGCTTGCGCAGCGGTATGCAATACACCATGCGGATGCTTTGCTGCACCATGCTTTCCGTGCGCGAATTTGCCTCCGCGGACAAGGTGTCGGTGACGATGAACTTCGACGCTTTGCAAGCCTGTGCGATTGCACTGTGAGAGATCGTCGAATCATCCTCCAGGCGCTCGCCCTTGAGGCTGCGCCCGGCCGCCAGCGTCAATTTGCCTTTCTCATCTCTCAGGAAAACGTAGCCACGCTCCACCTGCGTCAACTCCAGCGTGGCTTCCACCAGCGTTGCAAGAATCTCGTTGACGGCACCCAGGGTGTTCAACCGCTGCGCTGCACTCAGGAACCAGCTCAGTTTCTCGAGGTCCGACGTGGGTGTCGAAATCGCATGCAACTCGTCCAACAATTTGTGAATGGTTGACGTATTTTCCTTGGGCGGACCGAAGTGCAGCGAGGGCCCGTTCAGCGACCCCAGGCGGATTTCATCTCCGGGCTTCAACGCCTGGCGATCCACCAGGGGCTTCGCATTCAGAAATGTGCCATGCCGGCTGCCACAATCGACTACATGAAACTGGCCTTTCTCGTAGACAATGGCAGCGTGATCGCGGGAAATGAAGGCGTGCGCCAAGACCAGGTCGCGGTCCTGCAGCCGGCCGATCGTGAATGGTGTGTGGGTAACGTTAATCTCTTCCTGGCGAGATTCGTCGATAAGCATCAAAGCAGTGGCAGGAATAGGTTCGGCCATAAGGCGATAGCTCCGGAGGTTGGTTGCGCTTGCCGGGATCACCGGACGGATGTTAAGAAAAGTACCACATGCATGTATGGGAGGAGACCCTCTCCGAGGGACCCGCCTGATCCACAAATTGTTGTCTTCGTGACAGTCACTATAGACTTTCATCGGCATCCAAGCGTGCAGAAAAGGCGCAACCGGGTGCCATGTACATTCAAGGCAGAGGAGAAGAGAAATCGTGCGAATGTCCCTTACCCCAACCCCCTACAACCAAGGCTATGCCAGCTACCTCGCCGCCATGCAGCTATGGGACGAACCGCACCAGCTGTCATCGCTTGAGCTTCTCAAGTCTCTGGATGACCTGGATGAAGAAGACGACGAGGACGACGAAGACGACGACCTCGAGGACCTCGATGAAGAAGAGGACGAAGACGATTTAGATGAGGATTACGACGACGATGATGATGAGGATGAGGACGAAGACGAGGAGGAAGACGACGAAGACGGAGGGGTCAAGCCTCTGAAAATGCACCTCTAACCCTCATGACCCGCGTCGATCGCGGAAATGGGTTCCCCACCCTTCGCGTGCCCCGTTTGCTGGAGTGCCCAAGCTCGACAGCAGATAGGTGGGTGTGGCGAAGGGTGGGCTGCACGCAACAACTCCACTTGCTGGCATTGCGCTTTGCATCTTGCCGCAACGGAGCAGTCCCGCAGGGACCACACAGCCTGGAGCCCGGTACGGCAGTGCCGGGTAGGCTAAGGTTTATACGCGAGTCCCGAAGGGACGACACGTTGCCCCTCCCATTGGTCCGCTGGTAATTGCCTGAAAGTGGAAGCTCTGATTCGCCCCAACTGGAGTACCTTGACATTGGCCCCTACCTGGAGAATGACTGTGAAAAGGCGCATTCTCGTTGTGGACGATGACGATGCAACACGCCACGCTGCGGCGCACAGCCTGCATACCATGGCTGGGTGGGACGTGGTTGAAGCTTATTGCGGCGCCCAGGCCATTGAAAGCGCCACGCGGCATCAACCGGATGCGATCCTGCTTGATGTCATGATGCCGGCCATGGACGGGCCCGCCATGTTGGCCAAGCTCCGATCGACACGTGCCACCAGCCACATTCCCATCGTGTTACTCACGGCAAAGGTGCAAGCGGCTCAGGATGGCTCTTTTGCACACCTCCCGGTCGAAGCCATTTTGCTCAAGCCATTCGATCCCTTGCGTCTGGCCAGCCAGGTCGCCGACGCGCTAGGCTGGAAAACCGAATAAAGCCCCTGGGCCGTTTGCTCTGACAGCGTTTAGGCCAGCAGCGGCCGCCCGGCGCGGAACGATTGCACAATTCGACCCTCCGTCGACAGGGCCACGAAATTAGCCTCCCGTCCTTCTTCCACGCAACCCCATTGCTGCTCCAGGCTCATCAGCCTGGCCGGATTGCGTGCCGCGCATTGCGCACTGGTGGCCATGCTGGCGCCCGTAAACAAAGCAAAGTTGCGCACCGCTTGATCCATGGCCAGCACGCTCCCCGCCAGTACTCCGGGTGATCCAACCGAAGTGCAGCGTCCCTTGGAGACCTCCACGTCCAGCTCGCCCAGCTTGTACCTTCCATCCGGCATGCCGGTCGCTGCCATTCCATCGGTGATCAAAATGGATTTCTCAGCGCCCTTGGCTTTAAAGAACAAGCGGATCATGGCGGGGTCTACGTGAATGCCGTCGCAGACGATCTCAGCAAACAGGGAATCGTTATCGAGCACATACGCTGCGATGCCGGGATCACGGTGATCCAATGCGCGCATGGCGTTAAAGGTGTGGGTGGCACTGCGTGCCCCGGCACGGAATCCGGCCTCCGCCTCGACCAGGGTCGCATTGCTGTGGCCCAAACTGCATACCACGCCCAGGCGGGCTGCATACACGGTCAATTCGAGCGCCGTGGTCAACTCAGGAGCTATGGTCATGATCCGGATGTGTCCCCGAGCTGCCTGCCAGAACCGATCAAACAGCGCAATGGATGGCTGCACCAGCAGAGCAGCCGGATGCACCCCGCGCTTGGCGGCGGAAAGAAAGGGACCTTCCAGATGAATGCCCAGTGGCACCGCGCCCTCGGCCGCCGTACCCTGCTCGATTACTCCGGCAATCATGTCCAGGGCGCGCAGCGTTTCCTCTGTGGAAGAGGTAACCGTCGTGGGGTAATACGCTCCTACCCCGTGCCCGGCAAGAGCCGCTCCAATCGCCTGCAGGGCCTTCGGAGTGCCTTCCATGACATCGTGGCCTACGGCGCCGTGGACATGAATGTTGAGGTAAGCCGGGACCAGCAGCGCTTCAGGATACGAATCGCGCGCCCCGCCGCGCTCGCGGCTGGTAATGGAGGTAATATATCCGTCCTCTACCGCAACCTCGGGATACTCTACGATCCCCTTTTCGCGCAAGAGTCGTCGTGCCGTAATGGTTGTGCGCATTCTTTGTTGCCCACTGGCAAGCATATAGCAACCGAAGAATGCCCTGAAACGAGTCTCGCCGCCAAAGGTCAACCCTTGGCGGCGAGAACAATCGAGAACCCCGGCAACAACGAAGCAATCGGACAATCAGAAACTAGATGAAGAAGCCAATTTGCTCCAGAACCTCATCGCTCATTTCGATGTCGCTCAGTTTGGCCGCACGGGTGAACTTCAGTTCTTCACGAAACCGGTCCAGGACCGCGGCATTCAGGTCGGTCCGCTTGTCCAGCAGGTGAAGCAGTTCCGCGGCCGTGGTGGCATGCTGATAATTGGCTTTGACACCGCGCGAATTTTCGATAGTGACGGATAGCGGTAGAGTACGAAAATCGCTGCCTTGCTGGTGGGGTGAGCGGGCTCGAATGTTGACTCGCATATTGGAGACGATAGTGTCATGCGAATCTGACGTCGAAAATACTACCTTAAGGGCGGATCAATACCTGGAAGGGGTATCAACTAAGAGGCAAAGGGCCAGTATCGTTGCCGTCGCGCCAGGACCAGGTAGCCACCCACCCCGGTGACGAAAACCGCCAGCACGTAGAGCATATATTTCCATCCTTCGGGCTCGAAGGCCTGTACCAGGAAGATATAGAGCCAGCACGTCATGGCGAATAGAGCGGGTAGTGGATAGAGCCACATGCGGAAGGGACGAGGTGCTTCCGGATGGCGCTTTCTGAGCAGCAGAAGGCCGATGATCTGGCCCACGAACATGATCAGAATTCGCGCCAGTATCAAAGCTGTAATAATTTGCACCAGGTCAAACAAGCTGGCGATGGCCGAGAGGATTCCCACCAGCAGCAGCGAACGGTGAGGAAAGTCCTTTTTAGGATGGGTCTTGCCGAAGAAGCGGAAAAATGTGCCGTCAAGCGCCGACGCGAAGGGAATGCGCGAATATCCCAGCATCATGGAGTAGACCGAGGCGAAGGCGGTCAGCAGCACCATGACGGTCAGCCACTGCGAGGCCCAAAAACCCGCCACCCGTTGCATAAAAACCGAGCCCACCGCGTCATAAATGACGGTTCCGGGCACAATCATTTCCCGCCATGGCAAAACTCCGGTGAATGACACAGAAATCGCCAGGTCAAGCAACAGAACCAGGAAAATCGAGCCTATGATGGCCCTCGGGATCACTCGTTCGGGCTCCCGAACCTCGTCCCCCAGGTGGCAGATGTTGTAATAGCCGAGAAAGTTGAACATCACCAGCATGGTTCCATTGCCCAGGCCGAGCATGAACGCCAGATTCAGGTGAAAGGCTCCTGGCGGGAAATCGAATAGCAGGTGCAGCTTTAAATGGACCACGCCTTCCACCACCACCCAGAGGCTGGTGAGGAGCAAACCGCTCCAAAGCACCAGCATGATGCGGGCAATATCGCGGATCTTGCGATAGAGCAGGATCATGGCAGCCAGGGCGAAGCCCGCCGCCAGTGACCGCATGGCCCACGGCCGGCTGACCAATCCCTTGAATACGAAACCGGTATATAGCGCCATTCCAACGGTCCCGGTGGCGATCTCCAGGGTGGCGCTGAACAGGAATTGCCAGACGAACAGCCACGCCATCAGCCGCCCCAGACCTTCTCGTCCGAAACACTGGCGAAGGTAGGTATAGGAGCCGCCGGAGCTGGGAAAGGTGGTGCCCAGCTCCGCAAACACCAGCCCATCTGCGATTGCGATCACCGCTCCCACAAACCAGCAAACCAGTGCCTGAGGGCCGCCCATGGTGGCAAGAATGGCCGGGACTGTAATAAACGGTCCCGTACCCACCATGTTCGACATGTTGATCGAGATCGCGTTCAGCAGGCCGAACTTCTTGGGCAGATGGACAGTAGGCATGAAATAGGGATTGTGTGCTTCAATCTAAACTATTTCCACCCACGAAAGTGCAAGCAAAGGAAGGCGCCAGGCAAAAGACCCTTATATCGCCAAAGCGGTTAGGGCCATCCTGGGAAAGAAACCGCAGGTCCCTTCACTGCGCTCCCCCGGATTTCCTGTCGAGATCAGTGACGTTGATCAAATTGCATGCGGCTCTCTCTACGGAGAGCTGCACGCGTGGTCGTTGCTAGCACTGAGAAGTAGGAAATCCGTGTCCGCTCCGGTCGGGATGACGGTTCTATTGCGGGGTCAAGTATTTCTCGCTTAAGCTCTTGCGCGCAAAACAGAATTGTCATCCTGACCGGAGCGAAGCGCGGTGGAGGGACCTGAGGGTTCTTTCCCCGTATCTATACACCATGGTGAGGCAGACTATGAAAGTTACAGAAAGTTCTGACCGATTCGGCTACACGATAACGGAAACCGGGCCGATTTTGGTGCGAGGAACCTATTGCGACCTGCGGCGTGCTTTGGTCACCAGTGCCGGAAGCCCGGCAGCCGCATTCAAGTTGGCCGAACCGTTCCGCAGTCCAAAGCCGCAGGATTCGCGGACGCACAGGTGAGGAGCAATCTTGTGCGTTATCGCAGGTTTGTTCTTGCCCTCGATTCGGTCAATAAGCAATTCGGTCGCCATGCAGCCCACTTCATACTTGGGTAATTCCATGGCTGTTAAGGGCGGATCGAATAAGCGAAGCCACGGATAGTCGTCCAGGGTGACCAACCCAAAATCCTGTGGACACCGCATACCCATTTCCTGCGCTGCCTGCAGGAACCCAACCGCCATAAGAAAATTGGCCACAAAGACGGCGTCAGGACGATGCGGCAGCAGAGACAGCCCAGCCCGATGGCCGGAGTCGATGCGATAGTCCCCTTCATACACCAGCTTGGGATTAAAGCGTAACTTGCTCGCCTTGAGCGCCTTCTTGAACCCCTGGAGCCGGGCCCGGCCGTTGCTCACACTCAGTGGGCCGCCCACCATTGCAATCGTTTTGTGCCCGATCCTGGCCAGATGAGAAACTGCTTCATAGCTGCCCTGCAGATCGTCCGTGATGACCGCTTCGTCCGTGAGGTTCGGATAGGTCCGCATCATCAGGACAGTGGGAACATTCATGCCCGACAGCAGATTTTTGGTTTGAGCACTCAGTTCACCGGGGGATTTAGTCAGCAGGATGCCGTCCACCCGTTTCGCCAATAACAAGTCGAGGTAATGCTCTTCTTTTTCCAGAAGCCCGTCGCTGTTACAGAGGAGAATACTGTAGCCGCGCTTTTGCGCCGTGTCCTCGGCGCCGCGCACCAGCATCGGGAAAAACGGGTTGGAGATATCGGGAACGATCACGCCCAGCGTTCGGGTACGCTCGTTGGCCAGGCTTTGGGCCAGAGAATTGGGACGGTAGTTCAGTTTGACGATGGCCGCATCGACGCGTTTTTTTAGCGGCGCACCGACGTGACTCTTGTTATTGATGACCGCGGAGACGGTGAAAACGGAAACTCGTGCTTCGCGCGCTACATCATAAATCGTAGCTGTTTTACGTCTGGATGTCCGTGAACCGCGTACTGAATCTACCATGCCTCTCGTTTCCTCAATCCAGTTAGCGGCGGATCAAGACTTCAGAAATTCTAGCATTCGTTCTAATCGCTTCGCCGCGGCGCGAAAATAGTTGTCAGCAAGTCTGGCTTGCCGATGATTCGGGTAAGGTGAGGTGAGCGCAGACCCTGGTGATAATCAACTGAGAACTCCGCATAGTAACCACCGGAGATAGTAAGAAGGTTAATAGGTCCCGAAGTCGTTTCGGCGTTCACGATTGCCTCGCGCAGTAACTCGGCGGAATAGACACGATGATTTACGCCCACGACTTTGACTGCCGGAGCCAGCCCGGCCCGGCCTGCCGCCGAGTCAGGAACGATATCCACGATCGTGCCGTCCTGTTCGAGCACCAGGCCGATTGAGGTCGACAGGTCAATCTGCTGAGAAGTAATTTCCTGATCGACCGCAGCAGTATTGGGCTCGTCGTTATAAACCACTGTCCAGCCCGCTGCTTCGAGACCAGGAGAAACCGGTTTTGGCCGCGTAGCCAGCAGATCGCTCTGGAACAAATTGTTCCAATTGAAAGCGACGACATGGTTCAGTGCCGCAACCAGGTCGTCGTAAGTGTAGGGCTTGACAGTAATCGCCCCGTCGGGCGGCCCAAAGAATTCGGCGGCGAACGTGTCCAGGCTGCGAGTTCCTTTACTTTGTTCCCGTAGAACTCCATCAACCTGCAGCCACAGAAGGGGTCCTTCCTTGTAAAAGTCCGTGGAGCGTCGAAGGATTGTCCACTGCTGCTCAGAGGAGTAGAGCAATTGTGCCGCTCTCGACACGTCTTGCAGGTTTCGCCAGCTGCGCCCGGCGCGGGCGTCCATCTCTGCCTGGTAGAGAGCGAGCCGATCCTTCGCCTGGTCCTTTGTTACCAGGCCCGAGCGTGTAGCCAGCACCTCTGCCCAGTAGCTGGTAAGCCCTTCGTAGACCCAGAGCAGGTCGCCAACCATCGGTTGCTGGTAGTCAGGCGTAGCCAGACCCGCGGGCCGTCTGAATTTTCCATTCCAGGAGTGGATCATCTCGTGCGCCAGCAAATCTCCGGCTTCGGACGAGAAGGAGGAACTCACCATGCCCAGCGTCGGCACTTGCTCATCGCTGGACTCGTGATGCTCCAGACCGTCGCTGCTCTCGCTTTGCGCTTCGACCAGGAAATGGTAACTGCCATAGTGATGTGAGCGGAATAATGCCCGGGCCTCCAATACCAGGTCGCGGTAAGCCGCTATGCGATCCGCCGGCACATTAAGACCTTCGGGCGATTCCTCAAAAATGTCCAACAGGTGCCGCTCGGAAACTCCTTTGGGCGTGATATCGAACTCGCGCATGATCGAGCCGCACATCAGGGGAGAATCGATGAGCGTCGTAAGCGAGACCGGATCGAAGTGAATGGTACCAGCCTGGGCGGCCGAGTGTGGCAACGCGGTGGCATACGACCATTTGTCTGGAAGCCTGATGGATGCCGTGACTGTTATCTGATCGGCGGGGGTGT
>Ga0210398_10006747_pt1 | contig 10503 bp, 12 predicted proteins | sample IncBWC4OmetaG_FD_161047 | JGI IMG/M metagenome (GOLD analysis project Ga0210398, IMG submission 161047) | Forest soil microbial communities from Barre Woods Harvard Forest LTER site, Petersham, Massachusetts, United States - Inc-BW-C-4-O | ecosystem: Environmental > Terrestrial > Soil >... | reverse complement strand
AGAATGCGGTGGGGGGCGGCGGTGTTTCCCTAATCGGCAAACACGGCTGTGCTTCATAATCGGTGCAAACGCTCCGACTCAGACAGCGTAGCCTGGGATGAGCGTTGGAGGTTGGCTTTCCGCTCTTCCGGTGGAGACTTGATGATGGCTAGCAACTTCTCGCACTTCTGGCGATCGCTCAATAGTTCATCAGCATCGATTTGGGCTATGGCTCCCAGTTGATCATCTGCCAGCGCGCGGGCGCGCGGATTTGAGAGGTGGTGGACTATGCAATCATCAGCTACGTTCATCGCAGTGATGATCTCTTCCTGGGGGACCCGGTAACCACGGAAGAAATAGGAGTCGGTAATGGCCTCCCTAACGAACTTGGCGATTGCCACGAGCAACGTTCTAGCGTGGGCCCAATTGGAAACATGAGTAGATTCGGGTCCAGGAACAAAGCTGATACTCGCGTAGCTGACGCCTGGAAGGTAGTCCCCACTTACGGCAGATCGGAGGCGATCCTCAAGGCCCGTCATAATCTTGGCCACGGTTTCGGCATCGATTGTCTCGTTCGGATGGAACTCATGATAGAACTGATTGGCGTCTTTTTCGATTGCTTGCCGGCGCCGCTTAGCAAGCGTAGACGCGTCGTTGCCGATCAATCCGTGGATGATTGCCTGGGCTTCGTCTTCAAGTCTGTTCCACTCCTTCTGGAAAAGAGGCTTCGCAGCATGCGGCATCCAGTGTAGATTCTCTGCGATTGGAAAACTGAGCCGCTTCAGTAGTGTCGTTACTCCTTTTCGCCGGTTGTTGAGGTCCTTGTGGGTCTTGTCGTCAAAGATCCGGAGACGGTACTTTGTTTCACGCGACAACAAACCGACAGACCGAAGGCTTTCGACCCCGAGCCATTCGGCCTTTACCGGCAGCTCCAAAGGCGGTGTCCTACTACTCTTGTTAATAGTGACGATGTGGCCTTTGCTGAGAATGCTTGCGAGAGTTGGGGCGAGCGAGTCAGGTGGTTCTATCCCGGCGTCCCGGCACATGCGTTCAACTGCCGCGTTTGTCCTTTCTTGGGTCACCTCTTTGGCGCCCTCAGCGTTTGTGGGCGGTGGAAGACAACTGCTTCCCAACTCGCAACAAGAATCGAGATATGCCCGCCAAGATTCCGCCGCCTCCAAGCTGCCGCGAGCTGGCACGAGACGTGGAACCCGTGCTGTAAGAGCGGTCAATGGAACTGCGGACTCTCGCAAAATCACGAAACGATCGAGCCACATCTTGAAGGCAGCTCCGTCGGCATCAATATGCATCCCGAAGTGTCCTGAGATATCCCCGGAAATCCTAAGCCTTTTGGCATTCTCGAACCAGAAGCGGTACTGGCTGTTGTCTTTGCTGACGCATGCTACTGTCGTGAACGGCGAGGTTTCGCTGTCCGATGCAATTGGGAGGAGGTTAGCCTCGAGTCGTGGACGCAGTTGTTCCGTGAGTTGCAGCAATTCGGCGAGCGTGTCCTCTTGCGTCGAAGAGGCGGGATAGACGCATGCCAAGATCTGGATACGCAACTTCGGATTCGAGTTCAGGAACCGCTCCAGATCCGCGATGACACGGTAATCGACCTGTCCGATTACCGCGAAGAAAACATCAATGTCGTCCGAAAGAAACTCAGGCTGCCCGCTATCGTTCACAAACTCCATCAGCCCTCCACGAACGCCAGAAGCTATACACAAACTATCTATTATAGGAGCGTCTATCAAACCGAACCATGTGATGGCGAGCCTTAGCTTTCGCGATGCTGTTGGTCGGGCATCCTTGGCCATTGCCGAATTTGGGCACTATGCCCCGAAGAATATAGGGGCGTGTGGTACAAGGGCCTGCAGCTGCTTGGCGGGGGCTCTGCTCAGCTTTAGCTTGTTGCTACGGCTTCCGCTACGAATGTCACACCACCTAGCGGTGGTTTCTTGCAATTGGCAGTACGCATTGAATCCTCAATTGACGAGAGGGCCTCTTTGATTTCCTCTCTCAGCTGGTCGGCCTGCTCGTCGATGACGTTAGAGCATGACCCCAGCTCCGTCAGCTTTGTTTTGATTGTTCTGATCCGTCCAAGCGCTGTACGAATAGCTTTTACCTGCTGTTCGATTGAAGCAGAGTCTACTTCTGGTGCGGCAGCCCGGAGCGTGGCCAGCCTGCGCTGCACGATCAGGAATCGAACAGCCGTGATGAGATGCTGTTGCGTACAAGCAACCCACAGTCCGCGGTCAGAAATCCCCTCAGCCCATTCACCTATCTCGCGAAGACTCAGGCCATCCTGCGTGCGTGACAAATAGATTCCGGCATTGGCACCACGTTCAGCTAGCTTCGAAGCCATGTCAGCTGAAATGGCCTTGCGACCCATTGCGCGTGACCCACGATCGCGGACCTCTACAATAATCGACATCGGATCAGCAATCAGGCCATCACCGCGGACGGTAATGACGACATCGCCTGGTTGGTTGTCGACGCCCACGTGGTGGACCTCGGCTCCAGCGGCACGAGCCCATACCTGCAGGATCCCGGTGACTTCCTCCTCGTACGGAGCACCCTTCAGTGTCGTCTGCTCAAGGGCTTCCGCGGCGGCTTCCTGCCCACGGACCTCCTTTGTTAACTTGTCCACTTCAGTTGCGAGCGGGTTGACTGCTTCCGTGACCACCTCCTTGACCGCCTTCGCAAGCGCTCCATCTTTACAGGTAACAGTTTTGACTGCCTGCTCCAGGAGGCTCTGAACAGAATCATTCCGCTTCGGATCAAGGACGTCTCGCGGAGCGATTACGGCAAGCACTCTGGCTGCCCAGCGCGAACTGAAAGACCTTGAGCGTGAACATGAGCGTCTACGCCGTGAACTCGAAGCGCGGCTAGCTGCCGCCAAAGCGTGGGAAGCAGAGGTAGAGAGCTACTACTTGCAGGCCCGCGGGCTCGGTTTGCTTCCGGATTCGGAAGCGATTGCGCCTAGCTGGTCCCTCGACAAATACATCCTCGAACTCCGCAAGGTGCCGACGTTGGTCGAGTCAATGGATATACCCGATGTCAAAGAGGGCACCAACGAGGCAGCTGCTATGGAATTCAGCCGGGTGGCCAACGAGGAGGATCAACTCGCACAAGAAACGGGATTAATCCGTCGCCGCTTGGATAAGGTTGAGCAACTTTCAATGACTCTCAGCCACTATGGGAGCGACCTTGTTAGCCAAGAAGATCGGTTGCAAGGGGTTGGATGGTTCGGAGAGAAATTGCAAGACACGCACATATGCCCTGTATGTGCAGCGGTACATAAAGACGGCAACACACGTCTTGCCGAGCTCCAAACGCTGGCGCAGGAGATGAGAACGTTGACGGCCTCAGTCCACCAAGCACCGGCCAAACTCGACCGCGAACTTGCAGCATTGCGAGTCGAGTTGCGCGAAAAGGAGGTCTTGCTTGGCAGGGCGAGGCAGAAGCGCAAATACCTAGAGACTCAATCGGCTTCGCTCGCTGCGCAACGCCAGAGGATCCGACAAATCTACCTGTTTGTCGGTCGCGTGCAACAAGCATTGGAGAATGTATCTGCGAGCAGCAACGTAGACGATTTACGTAAGCAAATGCAACAGTTGGCGACAAGGATCGCTCTATTGAGGCGCGAGCTCGATCCCAAAGCCCAGGCCGATAAATTGAGAGCAGCTGTTGACAAAGTATCGGCGGGAACCGCGAATTACGCTCGGCTACTGCAATTGGAACACGCGGCAGAGAACGTCAAGCTCAATTTGCGTGAACTGACTCTCCAGTTTAGTCCATTATCCGGACGAACAGATTTTCTTTGGGAAGTTGGCAGTGGCCAAAATTGGGTCGGCTATCATGTTGCCGGAATGCTTTCATTGCATGAGCACTTCCTAGGTATGCACGACAGTCCGGTTGCTAATTTTCTTGTGATAGACCAACCTAGCCAAGTGTATTTTCCCGAGGCATGGCCTTCTATGGAGCAGGCACCGGAGACGACTGGCAAAGCCGATCGCTCGCCTGACATAGAAGGCGTACATCGCATCTTCACCGCGCTTTCCGCGTTCCTTGACGCCGTCTCTGCGCAATTTCAGATCATCGTAACCGAGCACGCCGGTTCAATTACGTGGCGCGGTGTGCAACACGTTCACCTCGTTGGAAACTGGAGAGAGGGCCACGACCAGTTCCTCATTCCGGATGCGTGGATTCCCCGGCAGTAGGTTTCGGGCATCACTGCGATCATAGGTACGTATGAAGAACGGCCTCCACTTTGTCTGCACCGCGTAATCGCGAACAACAGGTAACTGTGCTAGCTGTCCTTCCTGGTTCTGCATGGGGTTAGCTAGGTATGAATAGCCGACTGACATTCCAACAGCCGCCTGATCAGCCAGGTCTTATCCAATCGCTCATGAACTTCGTGATTGTCGCTGAGGAAGCGTGCGATTTGTGTGCCTCTTTTCGGAGAGGGAGCCGTGATTGACGGTGTCGATCGAGCCGATTGTGAACTTCGAATCCGGCTGGCGCGGTTTCGAGACTTTTATTCGCGGCGTACGAGTACGATACTATTCGCGAGGGAAACAATTGTTTTTTCGTAAGACATTCCTCGGCTTAAACCTTCGGAATAACAAGCGCGACTACTGAGTCCCATTCCTTCCGCGCCTTGACCAGCACCCGACAAGGCTTCAATTGAGAGCCACTGCTCGTTCGCCACCAGTTCAGGTCCTCGACCGCTTGCCCTGAACCGCCTGAGTCGAAAACCTGTGTTATTACTGACTCGGTTGGAATGCGCCACTGCCTGTGCATCAGAACGCCTTCATCCCTTGCGGCGACATTCGCCGTCACGTGGATCGCACGGAGCACCGGAGTTGGTTCAACGAGGCCCACGTCCAGAATCATTTGACTTGCACCTGATTCCTCATCCTTACGCAGGGCCAATCCTGCGGTGAGCAAAATGCACGGCTGCGGGAGAGATTTGACAATCCCTATCATGGCAGCTTGGCGGCTCGCGGTCGGGCAATATTCTTGCCGAATTTGCTCGATCATTTCGAATGAGACATCCCCACTGGCATTAGGCAGGAAATCGGGGAGAAAGCCCACTTCGCCCGCAATCGCGTCCATCAAGCGTTCTTCGGGGTCTTGGACCGCCATGCTGGAGTGCGTTCGGCGGAATACCAATCGCATCTGCGGTGTCAAAGTGAGTAGGTGGGCCAACTCGTGCCACTTCGTAAAGTACGAGCGAAAGGATTTTTCACCTCTGCAATCAATTACAGATACAAATTGAGGTTCCCACGGTTCCCGGTGAACTCGCCTTATCGTTATCCCGAAATCCTTTGCCCCGCGCAGTTCGGCTTCAAGATTCGCAAACCCGCTCTCACCTTTCCGAATGTACTTCTCCTGAACTTTTCGCAAGTCATCGTTGCTGTGAATGTCTTCGAATGTGGTTTCGACCTCGCCCGCGACTGCCACGAGCAACCCGTCCAAGTTTCTGCAGGAAAATTTCTTCGCGATTTTCCGAATGCCGCGCACAACAAAGTCGAGAATCGTCCGGCTAGGCCTGTCAGATTTGGGCAGGCCAAGGTCGGCTGCTAAGGTCCAGATTTGGGGCTTGCTGTCGAGACGACGGCTCATCCATAGACTCTCCGAATGACGCTCTTCACAGCGGCGTGCAATTCTTTCCAATCCTTAACCGACATTGTTCCCTTCGACCGATTGCTTCGACGGGCCACGACCGAGTTATATGCGTCAAGCAACTCGAGAGTGTCGGGATACGATAATCGCAACTCTTCCGCAGCCTGCGAAAGTTCTAGGGGGATGACAACAGGTTTGCGCTCGCCCAACTGCTCTCCCTCTCCCGTCGCCAAATAGCCAACGGAAGCACCTAACGCATTTGCAATCCGCAGGAGCAAATCCAGGCTGATGTTCTTTCCGTGCTTTTCCACCTCACTCAGGAAACCCCGACTCACTTTGGACTCATCCGCAAGCTTTTCTTGCGTCCAGCCTTTTGCTTCACGTACTTTCTTAATCCGTTCACCAACCGTTGCCATTCCGTTCCCCTTGGTCAGAGTTCCTAACGGTGAAATCTATCATGGCCGAATCTGTTCGCGAAACCAGAACTTGACCCGTATCCGTGTATTCGTTATAATGAATATATTCGATGTGCGACACATGTGTGTACTCAACTTCGCTGCAGCGAAAATACTTTGACGAGATTGTTCAAAATGGCAAGCCAGAAGAGACATCGAGTTTCATTTGATGCCCATCGCCCGGTGGTTGAGGAAGTACCCGTTCGATTCAAAACTCGCGACGGTGAAAAGGTCTCGTTCGAGGCTCGGAAAAAAATCAAAGAGCCGGTGCGAGTGAAATTCATGGCGAAGGACTAGAGGAACAACTGGAACGACGTGAAAAATTCTGGCCGAGGAGATTGATCATGTTAAAGCATTTTGGACTGGCAGTGCTGCTTGCATCTTTTGCGATTGCCCAAACGACTGGGGGTCCTACTGCGGTGAAGTCTCACTACAAAGTTGGAGATACGCTCCACTATGTCGTTACGTTTGACGATGATCCAACATTCACAAGCGTCACTCTGTACTTCTCCACTTCCGCGACCCCGCCCGAGCAGCCAGGACTTTCGCAAAACTTTAGCATTAATCAGACTCAGAAGCTCGGTCCGGGAAAGTTCGAGGTGGAAGGCAAGATCCCTGACAGCGCTGTAACCGGAACGTACAGACTCGCAACGGTTCAGCCCCGTATCCCTCCCAGTGGTGTGAAAGACTACGACGCAACGAGTTTTCACGAGTCCTTTGACGTTGAGAACCCGGCGATGTACAAGTTCCCTCCGTTGAAAGATGTCAAACCTCAGTGACCAGAGCTCGAAGGAGTAATTATGGGACTTGAAATTGATTTTCTCGCTGTTGGCGACGGCGAGAAAAGCGGCGATGCAATCGCCGTGCGCTGGGGAAACCTCTTCGGTGCACGGGCAGAGCAAAAGATTTTAGTTATTGACGGCGGAACTCTGGAGGCGGGCCAGAAGCTCGTCGATCACGTTACGACCTACTACAAAACTGACTCTGTTGACGCCGTCATCTCCACCCACCCTGACATCGATCACGCCTGCGGTCTTAAAGTAGTCTTGGAAAAGCTGGACTTCAACGTGCTGTTGATACACAAACCTTGGGATCACGCGAATGAGATTTGCGAGTTGTTTAAGAATCCAACCACTCCCACGAAGCTAAAAGAGAAACTACGAAAGGCCATCACGACGGCACACGAGTTGGAGACTCTCTGTATCGAACGCGGAAAGAGGATATATGAACCGTTCGAGGGAACTGATCTTTATGGTGATGGATCAGCCATCGTGCTGGGCCCTAGTCGCGCTTATTACCAACTGCTGGTATCACAATTTCGTGATACCCCAGAGGCAAGTTTCAGCGTACCGGGAATTTTACAAAAGGCTGTCGCAGCCGCCAGTGAAGCGGTCGAATGGGTAGCCGAAAAGATGGACATGCAGTACGAGAGTCTTGACGATTCCGGCGTAACCAGCCATGAGAATAACTCATCGGTGATTCTGCTCTTAACCATTGACGGTCGTAAGATGTTGCTCACTTCTGACGCTGGGATACCCGCGCTAACGGCTGCAGCGGAATACGCGGCAAGCCGGAATATTGCGCTTCACGATTTGACGTTTATGCAAGTGCCGCACCACGGGAGCAAACATAACGTCGGAAAGACGATCTTGAATCGTATAAAGGCAGGGACCGCATACGTTTCTGCTGGAGCGACGGCTCCGAAGCATCCGGCAAGAAAGGTGACGAACGCGCTCATCAGAAGAGGCAGTGCGGTATATAAAACTGCAGGAACGAACTTGCTGCACTCCAAAGAATCGCCACAACGGAGCACGTACTCCGCTGTTGCGTCATTGCCGTTCTATGATCGAGTCGAGAAATAAGAATGGTTCAGATGAAGAGCAGTCTCGACGAATACACGAGAAACGCGAGACTGAAGCCCGCATTCCTGGTTGCGTTGCCTCTGGCACTCACAGTCGCCGTTCTTGGCTTCAAGGGGTCTGCCACTGAAGGCACGCTGTTCGGACTTGCGTCATCGCTGGGATTTACGTTTCTGCTGTCACAACTCGTAAGGGACAGGGGCAAGGCGAAGGAGCCCAGGCTTTTTCAATGGTGGGGAGGAAAACCAACAACTGCAATGCTTCGCCACCGGGACCCACGTCTCAATGGTCACACTCGTGGTCGATATCACATGCGGTTAGGTTCGATGCTCCCAGGGATAAATCTTCCGACTCAAGAACACGAGCAAGCAGACGCTGCTCTGGCTGACTCGAAATATGCAAGCTGCGTCGATTTTCTACTCTCCAAGACGCGTGACAAGGGACGTTTTCAGCTTCTTTTCCAGGAGAACATCAACTACGGCTTCCGCCGAAACCTGTGGGCAATGAAGCCCGTTGGCATCACGATTGCCATGCTTAGCCTAGGTGCACTCGCCGTGATAACCGCGTTAGAGGCACGCACCGATTCGATTCCGTGGTTTGCGAATGCGACGGCCATCGTGATTACTAGCTTTCTGCTTACATGGTGGTTGGTGCGCATTACCCCCAATTGGGTAAAGACTATCGCCGACGCCTATGCTATTCGGCTGCTGGCCTGCATTGATGAATTGCAACCTAACATTGAAGGCTCTACGTCCGGGAAATCCATACCGTCGCCGTAGCCCGTTTTCCTGTTACCGAGGTTCCCAGAGTGGCATCCAATGCTCAGCAATTTCTTTGGAGGTTATGCCATGACCGAAGCAGCAGCAACTGCCGTACCACTCCCTTCACACGACATTCCTGAGAACCCGAAGCCAAAGACGGCCCGTGCAGGTGTGGAGACCCTCAGCCATGTTTCGGGCATCATCGGTCTGGCCGATGCCGGTACTCATTTGGGAAAAGTGGCGACCGTCCTAGAAAGATGTATCAACGAGGGCGCGACTAAAGCTGCCACAGTAGCCACCAAGTGGGGGTGGCACCAACTGGCCGGATTGTTTCTGAAAGTCGCCGCTGCGGCACCGCTCGCAGCCAAGATTCTAGTTGGTATCGCAGTGGTGGCCCTGGCAGTGACCATCTATTACGTGATTCGGGCAGCTTAAGCCGAAGCGTGATTTCTAATCGTTGGTAGACGTTCAAAGCCTGTCGCGATTCGACAGGCTTTTCTCTTCGGTGGTATGACACGAACGCTTCATCCTCTTGCCACTTGAGCCCGAGAACGTTCGACTGACTGTCGGTTAGCCAGCACGTTGTGTTATCGCAAGCTCCTGACTCCCGTCCTGTGTGCCGGAAGTGGGCCAGCAAAGGCGGAACCGGCTCGCGATTCTAAGTGTTCACACCTGCCCCAGCTGCGCCGTTCCACCTCTAGTTAGCGCTACTGCTAGACTGACCAACGACGGTCCTCCTGAAAGGATTCTTGTGGATCTAGAAAACGTATTGGCAGAACTTAGATCAGAACGCGGTCGCATCGACCAAGCCATCTCGGCACTAGAAGGCCTCGCCGGCTCACCCGGTCCCCGTCGTGGCCGTCCGCCGAAGTCAAGAGCTACCCCAACAATTACGCCTCGACGTCGCCATCTGAGTGCATCGGCCCGCAAGCGGATTTCAGAAGCAATGAAACAGCGTTGGGCAAGATGGAAGGGAAAATCCGCTCCGAAGAAGTCCAAAAGCCGTCCAGCAATGAGTGCCGCTGCCAGGAGACAGTTGTCGGCGTTAATGAAGGCGCGTTGGGCGGCGAGGAAAAGGTCGAAGGCTACAAAGTCTTAACACCGCCGGCCGAGGTTTGCGGTCGTCTTCCATTCCTTGACGATGAAGCGTTCGAGACCCGGATGCGGAGCGCCGGGAGATATCATCACATAATCGGTTGAATAGCCGTGGAGTGATCAACAATGTCTTCCTCATCGTTCGGAAAACACGCCGGTGGTGCGACGAGTAGTCAGCCTGCAGTCCCCGAGCCGTCGTTCGCCGAGCGAGCGCGCACATTGATGCACTCGGGCCGCATTGGTAGTCTCTCGACCCTATCGCGCAAACAACCGGGCTTCCCCTTTGGATCCTTGATGCCTTACGGGCTTGATGGCCAGGGGCGCCCAATTTTCCTCATCAGCACGATGGCCATGCATACCCAGAACCTGCAAGCGGACCCGCGCGCCAGCCTGTTTGTGACAGAGCCCGACGCCAACGGTGACCCGCTTGGTGCGTCCAGAGTCACGTTGATAGGAAGTGTTACCAGAATTCCGGAGCCGGAACTGGCGGGCGCGCGTACCGTCTATCTAACGCGCTATCCAGGCAGCAAATACTGGGCCGACTTCGACGATTTCTTCTTCTACCGAATGGATGTCCTGGACGTTTATTACGTGGGTGGCTTTGGAGTGATGGGATGGGTGGCCCCTTCGGAGTACTCCCAAGCACAATCCGATCCGCTGGCAGAGCACAAGAGCAATATTATGCAGCACATGAATGCCGACCATAAGGATGCGCTCATCCTG
>Ga0210398_10006743_pt1 | contig 10504 bp, 11 predicted proteins | sample IncBWC4OmetaG_FD_161047 | JGI IMG/M metagenome (GOLD analysis project Ga0210398, IMG submission 161047) | Forest soil microbial communities from Barre Woods Harvard Forest LTER site, Petersham, Massachusetts, United States - Inc-BW-C-4-O | ecosystem: Environmental > Terrestrial > Soil >... | reverse complement strand
GGTTCTGTCCCGATTCCTGTAGAAAAGTAGAAGGCGTATTCTCCTGAGAAGTCAGTGAAGGAGAAAGCCCGGAATCTCCTAGCGAGAGATTCAGGGCACAGGAGGAATACGCCATGGCGAAGACTAGCACTGCAGTAGAAGTGGGCCAAGAGGGTTCTCTGCGAGAGGGGTTGGAGGCTGCGATTCGAGAGCGGGTGAGAGAAATCATCGAGATGGTTTTGCAAGAGGAAGTGGAAGCAGCGCTGGGTGCGCCACGCAGCCAGCGGGTGGCGGAGCGGAGCGGTTACCGACATGGATCGAAGCCCCGGAGGCTGACTCTGCGCACGGGGACCGTGCAGTTGGACGTGCCGCGAGCGCGGCTGGCGGAGGCCGATGGCGGGGAGCGCGAGTGGCAAAGTCAGCTGGTGCCGCGGTACCGAAGGAGTAGCCGGGAGGTGGAGCAGAGCGTGCTGGGAGTGTATCTGTCGGGGTCCAACACACGACGGATTCGCGGAGCGCTGGAGCCACTGCTGAGCGGGGCGGCGTTGAGCAAGAGCGCAGTGTCGCGGCTGGTACTGCGGCTGGAAGAAAGCTACCACACCTGGCAAGGGCGGGATCTGACGGAAGAAAAGATCGTGTATTTGTACCTGGATGCGATTTATCCGAAGGTGCGCAGTGGAGGGAGAGTGGTTTCGCTGCCCGTGTTGGTGGCTCTGGGGGTGCGGGAGAACGGCGAGAAAGTGCTGCTGAGCCTGATGACTACGGGAGCGGAATCCGCCGACGGCTGGGAGTTGATGCTCGACGATCTGGCGGCGCGGAAGATGGGCCGTCCGCGGCTGGTGATCAGCGACGGCAACGCGGGATTAGCGGCGGCGCTGGATCGGCGATGGCCGGGACTGCCACTGCAGCGCTGTACGGTGCACAAGCTGCGCAACTTGTTGGCGAAAGCGCCGAAACACACGCACGAAGCGGTGCGCGAGGAGTATCACGGGATCGTGTACGGGGAGACTCTGGAAGTCGCCCGGAAAGCCCGCGAAGCGTTCTTGCTGAAATGGAAGAAGCAGTGTCCTGGCGTTGCGGCCTCTCTCGAGGAAGCGGGTGACCACCTGCTGACGTTCTATCGGTTTCCGGAAAGCCAGTGGCGGTCACTGCGCACCACCAACGCTATCGAGCGGATGCAACTGGAGTTCCGTCGGAGAGTTAAAACGCAAGCCGCGCTGCCCAACGAGGGAGCCGTACTGCGCGTGTTTTTTGGACTCTGGATTAGCGGCCAGATGAAACTGCACCGTATCAGCGGCTACCGCGACATCGGAGGGAAAGAAAAAGCTGCTGCTTAAAAAAAGAATTTCATGACTTCACAGCCAAAATGCGCTATTCACTTTTCTACAGGTTCCGGGACACTACCGGTTGACGCCCTCTCGATACGGTTATATCTATGGTTAACGGACACGAGAAGGTGGGGAAACGTGGGTGCCGACAGAAAACCGTGTTTCGGACCGCGAAAGTGACAGTGACTGGAATCATTGACTTTGGGTCAATAAGAAAGCAAGCTTCAACTCGTGTAGGCTAATTGCGTACTGATGTTAGCCTGCCTGTTCCGCAGCTCAAGTGAACAGACGGACTCCGAGGTGCCTATCACCCATAGGTTTACCACTTTTCCAAAGCTCCCCGAAACGTCCTAACTAAGCATACCTGAAGAACGTAAGGAGTCGAGATGCTCGAACGAGATATGGAGGACCTCATCGCTAGCCACCCCAATGATTTCTTTCCCGAGAGAGGGTTTGAACTTAAAGGACGTCAGAAGTCTTTCGCAGGAGTTGGACGTTTTGACCTTTTATTCGAGGACCGATTCAATACAAATATTCTTATGGAGCTGAAGGCTGTTCCGGCGAAATATGAGGATGCTACTCAACTTGCCAAATATAAGGACGAGTTACAAAATCGCGGTGAAAAACACATCTTAATGTGGCTTGTTGCCCCGCAGTTGTCCAACTCCGTCCGTGAGTCTCTTGACCGGATAGGGATTGAATACAGTGAAATCCACGAAGGCGAGTTTCGGCGCGTAGCTGGGAGGCATGGACTGCCAATTCGCAGCGAGGTTCCGGAAGCGAGCAAACCCACCAAAGTTCGCCAAGCATCTTGGCACTGCAACGGCACTTCCCGTTCATACTTGAGTAATTGATTATACGTAAAAACACACGCGCGACTAAGTGGCAAACCTAACCCATTAATTTTAAACGGAATAGCCTCTTTCTAATACTCCTAAGAATGGCCGGACAATTGCTCTCCTCTGAGTAGTTCTTGTGTGTCTTCGCAAGGGGGTCGCGTGCGATTGAGCCGGATAGCTGTGTTCCTAGTATTTTTCCTCGGATTCCAAGCCGTTCCGACGTTCGGACAGGTAGTCGCCACTTGGACCAGTGGCAACGGCAATTGGAGCAATGCCTCGAACTGGAGCAGCAACCCATCCGTGCCCAACAACGGTGCCGCCACGAGCTACAGCGTCACGATCAGTGGTTCCAATTCGGCTGTCACGATGGACGTTCTCAACAACACCATCGATAATTTGAGCCTTGGCTCAACAGACTCACTGAACATCAACGCTGGCGACAGCCTGAGCCTGTTTTCCACAAGCTCCAACTCTGCCACAAGCTCCAACTTTGGCACGCTCAACGTCGCCTCTGGTTCTAGCTTCTACAGCGGCGACATCTTCAACAACGCCGGCACATTCAATAGCGCCGGCACTGTTGAACTAGGCGTGTTCAATAATTCCGGCACGCTTATCAACAGCGGCACGATTCAAAGCGACGCCACGTTTACGAACTACGGCACGGTAATTAACGCCTCCGGGGGTACTTTCTCCGTACACGATGCCACGTTCAACTTCGGAACGCTAACCAATAACGGCCAGTTCGTAATGTTCGCCACTGTCTGGAACTACGGCACATTCACAAATTATGGCAACGTCCCTCAGAGCAATTTTATGGGCCAATTGCTGAACTACAGTGCCTTCACGAACTACGGAACGTTCAACGATTGCTGCGGCAGTGTCAATTATGCTGGAGGCACGATCACAAACTACGGTGTGATCGTCAACCCCGTTTTCGGTCTCTCTAACAATGGAGTCCTGAACAACTCAGGCACGATCATAAACTCTAACGGCACGCTAACAGGGTTCGACCAGTCTACGGGGCCTATGCTTTTCAATAGTGGCACGATCAACAACTCCGGGACGATCAACAACCTTTCTGTCGGCGCCGTCGGCGCCGTGATCAACAACACCGGCACGATCAGCAGCACTGGCACAATTAACAACACAGGGACAATCAACAATGCATCTGGCGCTTACCTCAACAACTACGGCACACTCAACAACACACTAGGCGCCAACCTCAACAACACTGGAACGCTCACGAACTCAGGGGCGCTCTACAACGATTCCACCAGCACGCTGTCGAATACCGGCACGCTCAGCAACACTTCTGGGGGCAACCTCACCGACTACGGCACGCTATCCAATTCGGGCACGCTCAACAACATGTCAGGCGCAAACCTCACCGAGTTCGGCACGCTATCCAATTCAGGTACGCTTAACAACACGTCTGGCGCCAACTTAACTAATTTCGGCACGCTATCCAATTCGGGCACAATCAACAACACCTCTGGAGCCAACTTTACGAATTTCGGCACTCTCACGACCGCGGGTACGATCAACAACAGTGGGAACTTTACAAACTCCGGATCAGTGACAATCTCCAGCACGGGCCTTTTCACAACCACGACCAATTATCTGCAGACAGTCGGGAGTACTCTAGTGAATGGCACGCTTACTGCATCGGGCGGAGCTATTGTGAATATCCAAGGCGGCACGCTCGGCGGCAACGGCACGATCAACGGTAACGTGACCATGGGCGGAATATTAATGCCTGGTTCCACTGGTACACCTGGCACGCTGACGGTTTTTGGAAACTACGAGCAATCTGGAATACTCGATGATCTGATTAGCCCGACCTCGCGAGCCCTGTTCCAGGTCAATGGAAACGCCACCCTCGATTCTGAGTCCTTGCTGCGAATCACACTTTTGAACGGGTACGATCCCCTTGGGCAAACCTTCGCTGTCATGGACTATAACTCGCTAACTGGGCAATTCGCTAACGGTGCCACTTTTTGGGACGACGGCTATTTATGGGACGTTACTTACGGCCACAACCAGATCGATGTTACCGCCGTGCCGGCCCCGGAGCCCGGCACGTTCCTTCTTCTCGGACTCGGGATGATCGGATTGGCCTTTTATTCATCGCGCAATTGGGCTCGTTCGCTCTGGCAAAGGCGTGCTAGCTTGTAGTCCAATCAGTATTCGCGATTCACGATGAATCTCTCCTCGAAGGAGAATCTCCAATGTCCAATGAGGGCGGCGGTTCCAGTGTCACTAAGTTCGTCTGGATTCTGGCGGGTTTATTAGTTGCCGTGCTCGCCGGGGTGCATATTTTTCTTGTGCTTCGCAGATCGTCGGTACAGTTCGCCACTCCCTATCAAGCTGTACTTCTGACGAACGGTTCCGTGTATTTCGGTCATCTGCAGGACTACGGCACCTCTCACCCTCTCCTTACAGACGTCTACTACATCGTTAGTCAAAATAATCCGCAAACCAAACAGGTGACCAATTCACTCATCAAAAGGGGCAAAGAACTGCATGAACCGGACCGCATGTACCTCAACCCGAACTCGATCGTCTTCGTTGAGCCGGTCGGCACGAACTCAAAAGTCGCTCAGCTAATCGAGCAGGCGCCTCACTAGCGGATCGTTCGTCTAGGTTTGGCATCACACGTGTCTGTAAACGGTCGAAGTCGAACCTTGCACAAATAGGAGCAGCATCATGCTAACGGATGTGAATACTGGACTCGAAGTGGTACATGTTCCTCGCCGCGCTGGTCGGGAACTTGACGAAGTTCTGTCCCGACTATCACGGGAGCAGATCGCCGCCATGGAAATTAAGATCGAAGAATTGGCAAACGCAGTCGGAGACGAGCGCACGGATTTCTTGGCGTCAAACTGGTTGACCGGGAGCGATTGGAACGAGGTCGCTGACGGGGTCTTCCAGCCGTTGTACGAATCCTGTTTGGACTACCATGCAAATCCGGTCGAATACGCGGGCTGGATGTTTGGTTGGCTGGTGCGCCGGGCCATGATTCGCCTTGGCCGAAGTGCAGAATGGTGTTTGTACAAGAACCCCGAGGCTGGCACGGACGAAGCTCCTCGCAACATGTGGGGCACGTTCTATTGGCGTGCGAATCGGCGTGCATAGGTTGGGGCTGCCAAAACTTCAGCCGGGACCAATCCGGTATCTTTACACCAACCAATGCTGGTCGGGTTCCCACTGAGCAAGTCGCAAGGTGTCGTGCCCGCCTGATACCATTTCGAACACACTGTAAAGGAAACCAAATCAGATGACGATCTACTTGAAAGATATCTGGCCAATTTCGAACCAGACGGACTATAAGGTGCATTTTTCGCGTTGGAACGGAGTAGAACAACCGCTGGAAGCGTGGACGCGCGACCGCAAAGCATGGCAGGGATGGCAGGAGTATCGCCCAGGTCGCAACGACTTTAATCGGAAGTTCATTTTCTCCCTCATGCAGTTCTATCACGAGGCCGACACATGGCTTTTTGGTGGTGTTTTTCGAGTTCTCGCGGATACAGGTGATAGCTACAAGGTGGAACTTTGTCCCGATGGAGCAAGCTTTATCGGGCGATTGAAGCTCCGTCTTGAGTACCGTGACCGTGGACCGCGAGTGAATTTTGAGAACCACTATCCACTGTTCGAAGTTCAAGAAATTCTGAAGGAACCCCACTCAGGTCAGGGATTCCCCGGTTACGAAAACATTAATTTATCTTTCGACGAATTGGAAACAATTATTCGCCTTGAGCGACCAGACTGGAAGGCGGCGCTCCAAAGCACCAAGGGAATTTATCTAATTACAGACAGGATCAGCGGGGGACGATACGTGGGAGCTGCGTATGGCGATGTGGGTGTCTGGTCGCGATGGTGCGATTATGTTGCGACTGGCCACGGGGGAAACGTCGGATTATTGGCTCTGTTGAATCAACTACCCGTTCCGGTCAAGACTGAAAAAGTAGAAGAAGGGCTTGGACCGCCCGGTGACGCACGCATCGGCTATTGCCGTGCCAATTTTCGGTTCTCACTTTTGGAGCACCTTCCGAATCGGACCACGGATGAAACGGTGATGGAACGAGAAGTCCATTGGAAGCGGGTGCTTTTAACCCGTGGCGAACATGACTTCAATCGTAATTAGCCCAAAATGACCTTAGACTAATTCCGCCAGTCCCTAACCGCGACCGAGCCGCCAGCCGGACTCACAACCTCACGCACGCCCTCGTCGGACTGTGGTGGAATGCCAAGGGCGACTGGAAACAGGCACACGACTCCGCGCAGCAGGACGAAAGCGTCGAGGGATCGTGGGTTCACGCGTATCTCCACCGCAAGGAAGGCGATCAGGGCAACGCTGCCTACTGGTATCGGCGGGTGGGTAAGCCCGTATGCCGGGAGGCGCTCGACCGGGAATGGATCAGCATTGTCGAAGATTTGCTTGGCTGATCAAAGAGATAATGCGACCGCGATGACACTCCCCTTTGAGCAAATCCGGCCAGGAACGGCGTTGTGGGAAATAGCTCCTGCTTTGTCGCGTTGTGTTTACCGATCGTGTAAGATGGCGATCGCGATCTCTGTTTTAGCCTGAGTCACGGCGCAGCGGACGCGACACTTGATCCCGGCCTTTGACGCTCGCCAGAAATCTCGTTCTCGGAAATAGCAACGATCGCTGAATTTGGCCTGGAGGCGGCGGTTTTCCCAACCTCTGCAGAAAATTTCAAGGAAAGCTCGCATTGATTCTGCAGGAGTTATTCCCTCTTCCTTCTCGTGCCGGTCACGTTTTCGCGGTTATAGTGCACCAAAAGTGCACCAAGCCAACTCGAGAACTGTGCTAAAGTATTGGAAACATTGGAGGAGAGGTGCCAGAGTGGTTTAATGGGTCGGTTTGCTAAACCCACCTGCCCTGTTTGCACTCGCTGATTTTAACGTCTTTTCAGTAATTTACGCCGCTCTCAGTTGCACAGACATAGCCTCATTTGCAGGTTAAAGTGCACCAAGAGTGCACCAAGAATTCGTCATAGCTATACTTCCTCGAGCGGACTTATCAGGTAGTTCCCTACCGATCTCCTGGGCACTAGAACGGTAGACGAAAGGCTCCGGTGGCGGTTCCAAAATCAATCATCAACAAATCAATCGATATTCCGAATTTGCGGCTGCAGAAGCAGCCTCAAGCTGCTTACTCTGAACATCGGCCAGTCGTCGGACGCGCCCTGTATGTGCTCGGAAATTCTATATTCCGGATCATGTGACACCCACACGTGGTCTGAGCGGACAATGGGCATAGCGCTCAGAAGCAGATAAATCCTGGCCGCCTAGGTTGAATCTGATCTGGCCTATTCTCACGCTGCGACTCAGAATCGGACCGGAACACCGCACGGATCGCTACTACGAATCGACCTTGAAGGATGCGTTTCCGAAGAGTACCGTAATCGCCGTTGGTTATGAGTCCTGCCGACTTCGCCTACGACGTCTTCCTGAGCCATAGCTCGAAAGACAAAGCTCTCGTCCTTCCACTCGCAGAAAAACTGAAATCCTCGGGCCTCCGCGTCTGGATCGTTGCGTGGGAAATTCACCCTGGCGACAATATCCCAGCCAAAATTGAGGACGGCCTGGAACGCTCCCGTATTCTCGTTCTCTGCATGTCGGCCAATGCCTTCGGCTCCGACTGGACCGGACTTGAAAGCCAAACTTTTCGCTTTCGCGATCCCCTCAACAAGCAGCGTCGCTTCATTCCCTTACGCCTAGACGAGGCTCCGATCAAGGGTTCGCTAGCGCAATTCTCGTACATTAGTTGGCTAGCAGAAAATCACGAGCAGGCGTACGCGAAGCTTCTCGGAGCATGTCGTCGGGCGTCGCGGTTGGCGCTGGCATCCGGCGCTAGCAAAGGGCCTCCGGATGAGCCAATCGGGCTCGACACCAAGCCGGGATCCGAACAGCACACGGGTTCCGATGAACCGAAGTTTCTAGGTTCTAGTCCTCTAGCCAAGTGTCTCCACGTCCTCAAGGGCCACCAAGACAGCGTCTATGGAGTTGCGGGAAATTGTCTGTGGGGCAAACGGCAGAATCTACTCTTCATCCGATGACAAAAGCATTCGCGTCTGGGACCCGAGTACTGGCGACTGCATCGCAACTCTCACGGGGCACCGGGACGTGGTCTTTGCCATAGCCCTTTCACCACACGGAGGACGCCTCGTGTCCGGTTCCAGAGACGAGACAATGCGAGTCTGGGACGTGGAGAAGAATACCTGCGAAGCAGTGTTGGGTTATGGCAAGGCATGGGTAAACGCGCTCGTTATCACTCCGGACGGTGAGACTGTTGTTGCCGGTACAGAAGATGGTTGGATCAGTGGATGGAACATTGAGAGGGGCAAGCAAACACTCTCTCTTGGTAAACACTCCTCGTGGGTTTGGGGCCTAGCCGTCGCTGCAAACGGGTCCGACTTAATCTCTGGCTCGGGGGATTCAACTGTAGGACTGTGGGATCTGAAAAGTCGCCGCCGTATCGCTGTTCTTGAAGGCCACACCGACAAGGTCTCTAAGGTGGCCATTTCGAGCGACGGACTGTGGGCAGTGTCGGGATCTCTGGACAGAACTGCGCGGATTTGGAACTTGAAAGCAGGTGCTCCTGCGGCGTCACTTCGTGGTCATGCAGCCTCGGTCGAGTGCGTCGCACTTTCTACGGACGGTGAGCTAGTCATAACTGGATCCGACGACTTTGAAATCAGGGTATGGCAGTTTACACGTGACGAGGAAGCGCGGACCTCAAGAGGCACAAGCCAATATACGAATGCCAAAGTGCTCCTCGTTGGCGAAAGCGGATCCGGCAAAACCGGCCTCACCGAACGTCTCGTACACAATCGCCCTCCTCGGCGAGGCCCATCGACCGCAGGCACCTGGTCCACTCAGTGGCCGCTGGGCGACCTGCCCCAGGAGCCTGGGACAGAGCGCGAGGTCTGGCTGTGGGATTTCGGCGGCCAAGCCGATCAACGCCTCATTCACCAGCTCTATCTCGACCACACCGCGCTCGTGCTGCTCATGTTCAACGCCGATCGGGAAAGCGTGGTACCCGGCCTGCGCGGGTGGCAGCAGGCAGTGGCCCGCTCCGTGGCACGAGACACGCCAACTCTGTTGGTCGCCGGCCGAGCCCGCATACGATCGCGGCATATCGCGATTCCTTTCGCTTGCTCCTGAAGTTTGCGAAGGAACAGCTTCACAAAAGCCCATCCCAGCTTTGGATCGAAGATCTCGATGCACCCTTTATTGGGCTCTTCCTCGATCACCTGGAAAGTACTCGCAAAAACAGCGCTCGCACACGGAACGCCCGGCTGGGAGCCATCCACTCCTTCTTCCGATACGTGGCTTTAGAAGAGCCGTCGCTTGCCCTGCATTGCCAGCGGATCCTGGCGATGCCCAATAAACGCCACGTTCGAAGGCCGATCGAGTTCCTCAACCGAGAAGAGATCGATGCGCTGCTCGCGGTCCCGAACCGTTCCACCTGGATAGGACGTCGCGATCAGACCCTCCTTCTGGTTGCGGTCCAGACGGGCCTGCGGGTTTCCGAATTGATTGGGCTGAATTGCCAAGATCTTGTGCTGGGAACCGGTGCCCATGTGCGCTGTCTCGGGAAAGGCAGAAAACTGCGTTGCACGCCGCTCCGCCCGGAAGCAGCAAAGATGGTAGGCGTGTGGCTACGGGAACGTCATGGTCAGCCCGAGGACCCACTCTTCCCCAGCATCCGCGGTGGCAGACTCAGTCGCGATGCGATCGAGAGTCGCCTTACCGAATACAGTCATCTGGCCGCGCAGACTTGCCCCTCGCTCAAACACAAGAAGGTGAACCCGCATGTCTGCCGTCACGCCACAGCCATGGACCTTCTTCACCACGGTGTGGATCGTTCCGTGATCGCGCTCTGGCTGGGCCACGAATCGACCGAGACTACTCAGATGTACCTGCACGCGGATATGCGACTGAAAGAGAAAGCACTCTCGCGCACCGAGCCGCTCGGAGTAAAACCCAAGCGATACCGACCGCATGACAAACTGTTGACATTCCTGGAAAGCCTCTGATTATGCCTGGTCAAAAAACGGCCCGAGCCCCGCCAGCCGCTGTATCCTGATGAACAGTCGGCATAATCCGGCACTCGGCATGAAACCTGTTATGCCGATATCGGCATAACAGGTTGTAGGCCAGCATGGCCAGTTGGAAGTGCGCGCAGTTCATGGCCCAGCGCTTCGAGGGATGCGCGGCCAATCCGACATCGTTGTTGGCTTCCTTGATCAGGTTTTCCGCACAGGCGCGTTGACGGTAAAACCAGACCAAAGCATAAATAGGCTGCTCGTCCATGTTGGTTACAAAAAC
>Ga0210398_10006742_pt1 | contig 10507 bp, 10 predicted proteins | sample IncBWC4OmetaG_FD_161047 | JGI IMG/M metagenome (GOLD analysis project Ga0210398, IMG submission 161047) | Forest soil microbial communities from Barre Woods Harvard Forest LTER site, Petersham, Massachusetts, United States - Inc-BW-C-4-O | ecosystem: Environmental > Terrestrial > Soil >... | reverse complement strand
CTTCTCTGGATCAGCTACATCCTAGTCTGCCAAGTCAGGACCATGACGTCTCAGGAGATCTTCACCATCTTTGACCTGACGAGAAAAGTAAGGCGTCAGTCGCGATTGGGTACCTCCACATGATTAGCAAAGGTTAATTCAAAGCTATTTATGAGAGATGTTCAAACCAAAGTAACAAATGAATGATCGACAATGCGCCTGTCACCCTCGCTCTGATAGACTCCCGGCCATGGCTTGGATACACCTACCCAAACAACACCTGGCAGCAGTTTTGGGTCCGCCATCTAATGAGAAGTGGACTCAGTTGTGTCGTGAAGCCTCAGATGAGGAACTTCTCCACCTGAGAACGATTGCGCTCGCCTCTCTTCATGTAGATGGCGTAGCGAATCAACGTTGGTCAATCTACGTCAGCCTTGTTGAGGGGACTTTACGAGAACGCGGCATCTAGCTCTTGTGCCATCCAGGGCGAATGGATCTCGCACACCTTCAATCCAGGCGGCTCGAATCATTGAGGACAACGACTGCGACGCGGGTCCCCGAAATGCCCGCGCGCTAGCCATGAGGCAGGTGTCAACCGTGCGTTTGGCCTGACGGATACGCCTTAAAGACGTTTGCTTCGTCGTTGGCCCTGTCTTCTCAGAAGTGATTCTTCAGTCCAGTTTCAGACCTCTCTGCCGAATGATTGCTGAACTTCCTGTCCGTCACCGGGTTTCACCGTCCCCGGGTTCACCCCGGTGTGGCCCTCATTCGGGAGCGAGAGGTGTCCCCGCTGGCTTCCTCTGCGCTTGAGGGTGGAGCTGGACTTCTCGAAAGTGGAAAACGGAGCGTTGCAAATTCCATGAGACTGTAGGATGATTCTTATCGGATTCCGATAAGAGGGCGGCATGGGGCAAAAACATACTGATCTTCTACGTGGAACTCTCGACCTGCTGGTGCTGAAAGCATTGTCCCTGGAGCCCTTGCACGGAGTTGGAATCTCTCGACGTATCACGCAAATCACCAAGGAAGCTTTTACGGTAAGTTTCGGTTCACTTTTTCCAGCACTACACCGCATGGAGGAAAGGGGCTGGGTAGAAGCCGAGTGGCGGTCGTCCGACAACAATCGCCGCGCAAAATATTACCGGTTGACTTCCGCTGGGCGCGCTCAGCTCAAGGATGAAGCGCGGCGATGGAACCAGGTGGTAAAGATCATGGCGGCGGCCGTTCAGTCCACGTGAATCCAGATGGGACGCATCATGCCCAAGCGAATTCTGAGTATATTTCGGAATCTCTTTCGCAAGCGCGCGATTGAGCGGGCGCTGGATGATGAACTCCGTTCAACGCTGGAAGCCCTGATGCAGGAGAAGATGGAGCAAGGGCTTTCGCAATCGGTGGCCCGACGAGAAGCGCTCATGGAAATTGGCGGTATCGAGCAGGTGAAGGAGGGGGTTCGCGCAGTACGTGCTGGGCACTTTGTCGAGGACCTCGCCAGGGACATCCGCTATGGCCTGCGCCAGTTGCGCCGCAATCGGAGCTTCACCGCCGTAGCCGTCCTGACGCTGGCACTTGGCATTGGAGGGACTACAGCCATTTTCAGCGTGGTTAACGGCGTCCTCCTCCAACCTTTGCCCTATTCGCACCCGGGGAGCCTCGTAGGAGTAGGGCTCGACCTTCCCGGCATCAACCAGTTCAACTGGCCTTTATCTCCCGCGGAATACTTTACCTTTCGCGAGCAGAGCCGCACTTTCCAGGACATCGGTCTCTACTATACGGGTTTCGGCGGCAATATCTACTCGGTCAACGTCACCGGCCTCGGACGACCCGAACACGTGCCGGCTCTCGGCGTGACCGACGGGGTGCTCCCAATTTTGGAAGTCACACCTCTGTTGGGGCGCTCCTTCACGCGGGAGGACGATGAGCCGGGCAGCTCGGACACAGTGATGATCACCTATGGCTACTGGCGCAGCAAGTTCGGCGGCGACCGTTCAGTGATCGGGAAAACGATCGACATCGAGGGGAAGCCCAGCACGATCATCGGCGTGTTACCGCAGCGCTTTCGCTTCCTGGACATGACCAATCTGGGCATACTGCTGCCTCTCAGGCCTCGAACACAGCGAGGCTATAACTACTTTGCGGTTGCCCGGCTCAAGCCGGGGCGGACGCTGGCCGAAGCCAATGCAGACGTAGCTCGCATGATACCAATGCAGCTTGAGAGGTTTCCCGAAGCGGCCGAGTTCTTCAAAGAAGCGCGGATAGTGCCGAATCTACAGCCGCTGAAGCAATACGTCATAGGCGACGTAGGCAAAGTCCTGTGGGTTTTGATGGGTGGGATAGGCCTGGTGCTGCTGATCGCTTGTGCAAACGTGGCCAGTCTTCTTTTGGTCAGAGTCGAAGGGCGACAACAGGAGTTAGCTATTCGAGCGGCTTTGGGCGGCAGCCCCGGACGTATCGCTGGCGGTTTGTTGCTTGAAAGCCTCGTGCTGGCGATGATTGGCGGCGCGCTCGGCTTGCTGTTTGCTTATGGTGGCTTGCGGGTCTTGATCGCTTTGGCGCCAAGCGATTTGCCCCGGCTTAATGACATCGGCATCGATGGGCTCGTCTTGCTCTTCACCCTGGGCGTTACGATTTTGGCAGGTCTCTTGTTCGGCTCGATGCCGGCTCTTAGATATGCTGGAGTTCGCGCGGGGGCTGGGTTGCGCGAAACGGGCCGCTCTGTCAGCGCCAGCCGGAAGCGACATCGGGCTCGTAACGCGCTTGTAGTCATCCAGGTAGGTCTGGCTCTTGTTTTGCTCGTGAGCTCGGGCCTCATGATCCGTACCTTCCAAGCCTTGATACACGTTCAGCCCGGATTCACGGCGCCCACCGAAGTCGAAACGTTCCATGTCCATTTTCCTCCGGAAATGATCAAGGCTCCCGAGCGGCTGGTCCGTATGGATCAGGCGATTCTCGACAATATCGAAGCGATTCCTGGCGTTTCATCTGCCGATTTCAGTGGGGCCGTGCCCATGGATGCCGGCGCCGAAAGCGATCCCGTGCTCGTAAAGGATCACATGCTTCAGGGTCAGCTCCCGCCGGCTCGCAAGTGCTTTTGGGTTTCGCCAAGCTTTTTCAGGACCATGGGAATTCCCATCGTCGCCGGCCGCGATTTAACCTGGAACGACCTATTGAACAAGCGCCCCGTGGCTATCGTGTCGGAGAACCTCGCACGTGAGTATTGGCATAATCCGTCGGATGCACTTGGGAAACAAATTGGCGGAAGCCCCAAGGACTGGCGACAGATTGTGGGCGTTGTGGGGAACGTCCACGATGACGGGACCAGCCAGGAAGCTCCGGCGACGGTTTATTGGCCGATAACGGACTCCGATGTTTTTCTGGGCGGCCCGGCCTTCGCAATCCGTAGCGCGCGCGGGGGGACGCAGAGCTTCATGAACGAGGTCCGGCGAGCAGTATGGTCCGTAGACCCGGATCTTGCGCTGTACGAGGTTCACACGCTGGACTATTACTACACCAAGTCCATGGCGCGCACTTCGTTCACACTGGTGATGCTGGCATTGGCGGGCGCCATGGCGCTGTTACTCGGCATCGTGGGCCTGTATGGCGTTATCGCCTACTCGGTTTCCCAACGCTCGCACGAGATCGGCATCCGCATGGCCCTGGGGGCGCAGAGGCGCGACGTACTTAAACTTGTCGTGAAGGGAGGCATGGGCTTGACAGTGATTGGTGTGGGCGTCGGAGTTGCAGCCGCCTTAGCTCTGACCCGCTTCTTGTCCAGCTTGCTCTACGGCGTCAAGCCCACCGACCCGCTGACGTTCGTCGTCGTCTCGTTGGTGCTGACCGGAGTCGCGCTGTTCGCCTGCTACGTTCCGGCACGCCGCGCGACGAAGGCGGACCCCATTGTGGCCTTGAGGTATGAGTAATCATGCACTCTTGCCGAAGACTCACCTTATAAACATGCGGGAGCTTGCGAAGCCCAAGCAGAGTGGACGTTCGATGGTCTGTAAGCACGTGGAGGAGGAACGAGTATCTTGACCCCCGACCGGGCACGAAGCGCTATCGAGCGCATACATCGACAACTCGACCGAATGAGTAGCGCCACGATAGACTTCTCGGAAAGTCAGTTCAAGACCCTGAAGTATCGACCAGAGTTCCCGGAACACTTCAGCTCGATCCAGTAGCCTGGAGCGGCTCAACGTTTCCTGTCAGAGACCAAACTAGACCGATCATCCAAGCAAAAGGAATCCAGCCAAACAAAATGCTGAGTACCAGAATAGCCTTACGGTCCTTGTGCCGACGCTTAAAAGCTATGAGTGCAGGGATGAGGCTAAGAAAGAAAGCAATCCCCGCGACCATAACGAGAATCGTTAAGATACCAGCCGCACCTCCGCTCGCGGCAACCGGGACAATGGTGGCGTCGAGGGCAGGGGTAGGAGCCACTTCAGGAGTGGAAACTTCCTCATGAGCTACCGGAGCAGGAGTAGCTTGGTCGGGGGGCGGGGCGGACATGTAGGGTGTAGCCACTTCCGAGGCGGGGGAAGCTTGCTCATCACCGGGGGGAGCAGGAGCGGTCATATCCTCTGTGGGAGCAGGAGCAGGAGGTGTGGCTACATCCTGGGCTGGAGCAGTTTGGGTGTCTGCGGGCGCTGGGGTTTGAAGCGTGCCGGGATACGCAGGTTCAGATTTTACCGCCAAACCGACGATCAGGACGGCGAGTAATACGGAAGTGCGTTTCATTTGAAAGCCCCCTTATCAAGCGCAACAGAAGAACTGTGCAATATGCCGGCGTCCTTCCGCCCCTGCTCCTTTTTAATCTGCCTGCCGTGGTCTAGCCACTCACGGTAAATCGCGGCTTGGAAAGGAAGCCAGACCTCGAAAGTGTTAGTAGACCGATGACTAATGAACAAAGTTGAATATGACGGCTGAGAAATGGAGATATTCCCAGAAATGTGGCTTAGGCCTGCATCAATGCAGGGTTGAATGACCGTTGACTACCGTAAGCCGTCCAGGTCCTGACGGGATTAGACCGAAGACATGGCAAGAATGTATAAGACTCCGAGTTACGGCTCATAATCTCCGAATGTTGCATCGCCGGTAACTCAGGGGAAGAGGCAGACACTTCAAGTCGCACCAACTCCGGCGCGGAGTGCCGAGCTATCAGGATTGCAAAGAGCACGGTGTTCCCCGGGCAACCTTGGCTGTGAGCCGGTACCTGTGACCACGTTGTTCTGTGTACTGATACAAGGGGCGCGTAGCAAGTTCGCAACTTGTCTTATAGGAAAATAACTTATGAACAGCATAACTCGCTGCCGATCTTTATTGGTGGCCCTGTCAGTTTCGCCCTTTGGGCACACAGGAGTTTGTTCGTGCTTTGGAACAGCCGATCGATCGGCGATTGGTTCCTCAGAAGGGCGGCCGACCGGCTAAACCACGCCAGGATGCAAGACAATCAGATCTTGATTTCAGCTTCTGACGAAATCCTAAAGCAAGGCGTTTTGTTGCAACTGCCGAATGATTGGTGAACTTCCTGTCCCTTCCCGGGTTTCACCCCACAGGTCTCCCAGACTTCGCGGCGCTCATTTTCATTCAGAGGCGCCATGGCCCAGTCGTCAATGACAAGAACATCGATCCGGCCCAGTCGAGTCAGGAAGTGGCGCAAGCTTCCATCGGCCCGTGCCAGGGCCAATTCACGCAGCAAGGCGGCAGCCGGCCGCCGCCCCATGCACCGCTGTCGTCCGGATCCTGCACGAAGCGTTAGCGACCAGAGGCATCAAAAAAAAAGTGCTTGCAATTCATTACACCTTACGGTGTAATGAACGTATGGATCAACTGACAGATGTGCTGACAGCCATTTCCCACCCGACCCGGCGAGCGATTATTGGGCAGCTGGCACACGGCCCTGCTCGATTCCTGGATGTCGCAGAGCCGTTCGACACTGCATTAAACGCGGTGACGAAGCATCTTAAGCTGCTCGAAAGAGCTGGACTCATTGAACGCGAGAAACGGGGTCGCGAAGTCTTCATATCGTTTCGAGGTGAACCACTTCGCGAGGTGGCTGGATGGGTTCATGAGTACGAACGGTTCTGGAACCAGCGCCTCGACCAGTTTGAGCGGTATTTTGAGGACAAAAAGAAAAAGGGGAAAAAGAAATGAGCTCAAGCACCAAGACCATTGAATTTAAGTTTGAACGAAGCATTCCTGCTCCTCCGGTTGAGGTGTTTGACGGGTGGCTGAATCCGGAGATCCCCGGCAATCCGTGGAACATGGCTGAGAAGCTGCTCTTAAATGCACAAGTGGACGGTTTCTTTTATTGGCTCATTAGGGGGAATTCTCATTACGGGCGATTTACAGAAATGGAGCGACCAAGCCGCATTCAGCATACGTGGATGTCACGAAGCACCCTGGGTGAGGAGACGATGGTTACTCTAACATTCAAAAAACAGGGCGAAGACACGCTCATGACCCTCGTGCATTCCGGCATTCCCGAGACGGAGGCTGGAAGAGGACACGAGAAAGGTTGGAACTACTTTTTAGACATTTTTCCTTGTCAGTTTGGAAATGGCTCGCGAAAGGAGAAGTAGTTCTATGAACTCAGGCAGCGGTACAACGACGGAAGCCCGCGGATACGCGCCTGTCAACGGTCTGAAGATGTATTACGAAATTGAAGGCGCCGGCGATCCGCTGGTTTCGATCCCTCCTGCCTTCGGATACGCGGGCGTGAACCGGTATCCTGCGCTGGTTCAAAGCCACACGGTCATTACGGTCGATCTTCAGGGGCATGGTCGCACGGCCGATATCCCGGGACGTCCGCTTTCGATCGAGCAATACGCCAAAGATGTGGTTGGCTTGTTGAAATATCTTGGAATCTCAAAGGCCGACTTCTTTGGCGAAAGTTATGGCGGCAATACAGCGGCCATGATCGCAATTCGCTACCCCGAGCTTGCCGGTCGTGTGGTGACCTACGCAGCAACCTTTGGCCCTCCTCAGATTGCCTTAAACCCTGAGACAACGCACTTTGACCACCCGCCTGCCGCTGATTCCAGGAACATCCAATTTCAGAGAGAAAACTACAGGAAAGTGGCTCCTGATCCAAACTACTGGCCCACAATTTTTGACAAGCTTGGAAACATTCGGTGGGAAGGATTTTCGAACGAAGAGTTGGCTTCAATCAAATCGCCGATCCTCATCCTTCTCGGAGATTACGATTTTGTCCGCGTTGAGCATGCCCTTGAGACCGTCAAGCTCATCCCCAACGCCGAACTCGCCGTGATCCCGTCCGCGAGCCACTTCGTCCTATTTTCGGAACAGGAGAGGGTGATTCCAATCATTAAACATTTCCTGGAAAAGCCCGAGAAGAGCATTCCGTTGGCAACTGCTGAAACTGGCTATCACCCTGGCGAAACCAGATAAAGCTCTACGTAAGGAAAACCATATGAAACTCACATTAATGACATTGCTCTTTGCTGTGGTAGTTGTGGTGCCCCCAGTGATAGCTCAGGAAAAAGCAAGTAGCACCGCCACCGAAACGGGGCTGGGACGATGGGTCCGCGTTGAGGCGACTGTCAAAGCGCCCGTGGCGGAGGTGTGGCGCGTCTTCACGACATCGGAGGGCGCCGAGGAGTTCTTTGCGCAGAAGGCGAACATTCGCCTGGCAATCGGAGGACCCTATGAGATCCAGTTTGATCCCAAGAACGAGCAGTCGGGGACCAAGGGTTTGAAGATTCTGAGTTACGCCCCTGAGGAAATGATTTCGTTCCAGTGGAATGCACCGACAGAATATCCCGAGGTGCGCAATGGTGGAACCTGGGTTGTCGTTCAAATGCGGCCCGAAGGGACCGATCGGACGCACGTAACCGTGACGCACTACGGTTGGAAAGAAGGCCTGGAGTGGGACCAGGCATACGCGCATTTTGTACGTGGTTGGGGCGACCTGATAAGCCGCTTGGAGCGGCGGTTCACCGACGGACCAATCAACTGGAATAAGGAACGGATGATGTACAAAGAGGCGAAGGATGAGATGAAAGATTCACCGGCACTTAAGATTGCACTTGCCCACGCAGAGGCCTGGAGCCGTCATGATTGGGACACGACAAGAGAACTACTCGCTCCAAACGTACATGCTTTGGTAACCAGTACGCTGCCTAACGCCGGTACTGCCGAATTTACCGGCATCGACAAATACATGGAGCTCAAGGTCAAGGCCGCGCAGCTAATCGAGCCCGGAAGCCTTCAGGTGCTTTCAACAATCGGAGATGAGCGCAACGCACTGACATTGAGCACCTTCAAAATAGCCATGGGTCCCGGTGGGACGATGGTTACCATGGTGAGAGCCAGTCTCTATTTGATAGATGAAAACAAGAAGATCCTAGACGAACGGGATCAGTTTTTTGTGCTTTCAAAATAGGCTGCAAACATGAAGCCGTCATGATCTCATCACGCACCAAGGCTGCTCTGGCCGCTGCGAAGGCTCGCGGGACGCGGTTGGGAAACCGACATCACAGATCGGTCGTAGAGCTTCCGAGGGAGCACAAGCCAGCGTCGCAGTACGCAAGGCTAGGGCTGCTAAACGGTCCGCTGATCTCCTCCCAATGGTGCGTAAAATACAGGCCAGCGGTGCTGAATCCCTCAGGCAGGTTGCAGGCGTACTCAACACTCGCGGAATACCAACTCCAAGGGGTGGCGAGTGGTCGGCAGTCCAGGTAAGGCGGATTCTCGCTGGATAAATAGGGTCCCATTATCAAGGAGCAGGCCGGGTGCCAGGGTCGCCGGGGATGCCGGTTTGGAATAGGCGGGCAGGCGAGGCGGACCAGGAGCACAGCAACGGAAGGTCCAGGTTTAGCCGTTCGTTAAGGACGCGTAAGGCAGCGCCAAGAACCATGATGGGGGAAATGCCACCGCCAGGGGTACCCTCCGTACGGCGAAGTCGAAGCAAAGAAGCCTCCCAGACCCTCTGATTCACATGATCGCAGTCACCCATGTGGCCGAGGCTGCCGGATGACTCAGGTTGCACATTTAACGGTGCACGCTGTAGCATCCTCTGCTAGGACGACTATGGCGTCACGCCAATCCCGTTAGCCAAAGTGAGGCAAACAAATTGACACCTGGCACAGAACAAATGCAGATCGAAAACCATTCCAAATCCACCGCATTCCCTACCGCTGTAGACCCGACAACGATTGGAAAGAGCCTGAAGATCAAAGGCGAAGTAATCGGTTCCGAGTCTTTATTCATCGACGGCACAGTCGAAGGAGCAATTAGCCTTCCTGATTGCCAAGTCACTATCGCCCGGGATGCAGAGGTCCGTGCCAACATCAGCGCTCGGGAGGTGGTGGTCTTCGGTAAGGTGTTGGGCAACGTCGATGCCAGCGACCGTGTGGACATTCGGAGTGAAGGATCGTTGACCGGGGATGTCATTACAAGGCGCATCAGTATCGGCGAGGGTGCCTTCTTCCGGGGCGGTATCACAATAACCACCCCAGTCAATTAAGAGATCGAATCGCACCGCGCCAATCGGGTTCAGGTTCGGCCCGCTCGCTGGGGTCTCATATTGGTCGGCAGCCGGGAGCCAGGGAGTCTCCCCGTTTGCCCGTTTGGGATAGGCGGAGGCCTCGCAGGCAGATGAGGACACTACTATCATGCGATTGCCGTATAAAGCGTCTGGCGCGATACCCCGTACTCAGCAGCAAGACCAGCCTTTCTGTCCCCTGCCTGCACCCGCCTGCGGATTTCCTTGACTGCTCTGCGTCAGTGACCGTTTCCTGCCTTTGTATACCCCTGCCTTCTTTGCCAGTGCTATGCCTTCCCGCCGCTCCCTGATCATGGACCGCTCGAACTCCGCTACGGCTCCGAGCAGCGAGAGCAGCAGGTTGGACATGGGAGAGTCCTCACCCGTAAAGGTCAAGCTGTCCTTGATGAACTGGACGTGTACGCCCTTCCCTGTGAGGTCCAGGACCATCCTCCGCAAATCATCCAGGTTCCTGGCCAGCCGGTCCATGCTATGGACTACCAGGACATCGCCTTCCCTGATGTAGTCCAGGGCAGCCTGCAACTGTGGCCGTTTCGTATCCTTCCCACTGGCCTTGTCTGTAAACACCTTGTCCAGCTCCTGCCCCTCCAATTGCCGGTCAGTGTTCTGGTCTACGCTGCTAACCCTGATGTATCCCACTCGCTTGTCTTGGCTGGCGTCATGGTCGTGTCCTCTATGTCTATTTAGAGTTCAGACCTAAGAAATGGCAGGGTCCCACTGACATTCACAATTCGACTTCATAATTATGGTTACGCACCTGCCCTTGATGTAAGTGTCTATATCTCTCAAACGGCTGGTGGGAAATACCGTTGCTGATGAAAAGAACAAAGTGTGCCTTGAAAACGCCGCAGAATGCGTACGATCAGCCGAAGAAGTCACACGTCAGATGTGGTGGGATTATTGACCTCAATTGACCGAGCTAGAAGTCGCACCAGTGAGTTTGGCATCCATGAGACGGCGAGGCTTTCCAACCTCGCAGCGAGTCCTAGCAAGTTGACTATAACGCCG
>Ga0210398_10006740_pt1 | contig 10508 bp, 12 predicted proteins | sample IncBWC4OmetaG_FD_161047 | JGI IMG/M metagenome (GOLD analysis project Ga0210398, IMG submission 161047) | Forest soil microbial communities from Barre Woods Harvard Forest LTER site, Petersham, Massachusetts, United States - Inc-BW-C-4-O | ecosystem: Environmental > Terrestrial > Soil >... | reverse complement strand
CCGAATGGCTGGGGGGATAGAGAAGCGTCGAGGCCCGTAAGAACAGGACCTCGACGCTTCTCTATCCCCCTCGGCCTTTCATGCCGGACGCTCAAAGTCACGGTGCCGGAGGACGGGGGTCGAATGGCTACCGTCGGTCGGGTGGCTCCGTGCGCACTCGTCAACCGATAATTCAAATGTCCCTAACACCGCCGGTATCATCGGCATAAATCGCCGCAAACGTTTTGCGCAGGGCATTTTTTTGCACTTTTCCCATCGCGTTGCGCGGCAATTCCTCGACCAAGAGGATTCGTTTCGGCACTTTATAGCGGGCTAACCGGGTCTTGATGGATTCGATGATCGCCTCTTCCGAGAGTGCCGCGCCGGGCTTTGCCACAACAACGGCTGTGACACCCTCGCCGAAATCCGGATGCGGCACGCCGAACACGGCGCTTTCCAGAACTCCCTCGACGGCGTCCAACTCGGCTTCGACTTCTTTGGGATAGACGTTGCAGCCGCCGCTGATCACCAGGTCTTTGGCGCGGCCGACGATATGCACGTAGCCGTTGCGATCGACTCGCCCCACATCTCCCGTCTTGAACCAGCCGTCGGCGCAGAACTCACTGCGCGTTTTCTCCTCGTCGCGCCAGTATCCTGCGAACACATTCGGACCTTTGACCTCGAGGGTGCCGACGACATCCGGCTCGGGTTCGACCCCGCCGCTCTCAGCCTTCCTCACGCGCACCGAAATTCCTTTTAACGGCGGACCGACCGATCCGGGCAATCTCACGCCATCATAGGGATTGGATGTGTTCATCATGGTTTCCGACATGCCGTAGCGCTCCAGAATCACATGACCCGTGCGCTGCTGAAATTCTCGGTGAGTCTCCGCCAGCAAGGGCGCCGAACCCGAAACGAACAGGCGCATCGTCGCCGTCGTATCTCGATTCAGACCTCCTTGCTGCAGCAGGCGCGTGTAGTGCGTCGGCACGCCCATGTAAACCGAGGCCTGAGGAAACTGCTCGAGCGCCTGAGCCGCATCGAATTTCGAAGCCAGCAGCAGACTGGAATTTGAAGCGAGAACGGTGTTGATCGCGACAAAGAGGCCGTGAATGTGAAATAGCGGCAACGTGTGCAGCAACACATCCGCCTCGCAGAAGCGCCACGCCTCGGCCAACACGGTTGCATTCGAGGTGAGGTTCGCGCGTGTAAGCATCGCGCCCTTAGGACGGCCGGTCGTGCCGGACGTGTAAATGATGGCCGCGATCGAGCCGCTTCCCAGTTCGCGCCGTGCGGCGAAATCGGCGGCGCATTTGCCGGCGAGCAGCGGCAAGGAACCGGAGCCGTCCGCAGCCAAAGTCTCGACGCAATCGATATTGGCTTGCCGTGCCAGCGGCTCGATCAACGTCTGGTCTTGCGGCCGGACGATGACGGCGCGCGGCTGCGAATCGCGCAGAAAGTAATCGACTTCGTTGGGAGTATTCGCAACATTGATGGGCACGAACACCGCACCCATACGCAGACAAGCGACGTAGAGAAAAACGGCCTCCGCGGATTTATCGACTTGAACAGCGACGCGGTCGCCGCTGTTCACGCCGCGCCGCGTGAGGGCTGAGGCGATTCGCCCAGACTGCTCGCAGAGAGCCGAATAGCTGAAATTGCGGCCCTCCGGCGTCCTCAAGAATAATCTGTCCGGTCGGCGGCGGGCCTCCTCGATCCAGTCGATTGGATCTCTGATCGTCGTTCCGCCGTCCATAGCGCTATTGGCCACCCGTCAGCCGCTCCCAGATCGGTGTCACGATCGTCTTCGCCAATCCGATATCGTTGGCCGTTGCGAGCGCCTCATCGGCCGTAATGACGCTCTGTGTCTGCAACAAGGATAAGGTTCCCAGCAGTTCCCCGGCGCATAGTGCCATCGTCAGCGCTTCCGCGGGCGATCTTTCGATGGCGGCGACGAGACGCGGCGCGCTTTCCCATTGTTGCGCGACACGCAGCGAAACCTGCGGACCCAGCGCCGCCGTCAGGTCGACCAACAGCGTGGCATTCGGCGTCAGCCGCGGTTGCTGTGAGTACAAATCGAGGGCGGCGCCATACACCACCAACGGCCCCAAGGCGCTGAGCAGGATGAGAAGCTGCGCCTCAAAGCGGTCCTGCGGCAGGGCCTTCAGCGCATACAGCTCCGCGGCGCATGCGGCGCGTTCCGTGCGTTCCCACAACATGCGCGGAAAACGCGGAAAATTGCTGCGCGTCGCTCGAAACACCGGCTGCAGCATGGCCGTCGCCACAAGACCTCGCAGCGCATCCACGCCGAGAACGACGATTGCGCGTTGGATGGTCTCGATGGGCGCGGGAGAAGTTTTGTAAATTGGCGAGTTCGCGAGCCGCAGCACATCGGATGTCAGCACCGGATCGTGCGCGACGATGCGCGCCAGCTTGTCGGGGGCGCTGCGCGGATCATCCACCGCGCGCAGCAATTGCGGCATCAAGGTCGGCCGCCGCGGAAAATACTTCGGGTCCAGCGTATTGGCCTGTAGCACTGCGAAGACCCCATCTCTGACCCGAGCGTGCGCAGGTTCCAAGGGTTGGGCCTCCGGCGCTGCCGCGAATGCGAGCTTCCAGAGACGTTCGGTTACCAGATTATTTGCCAATTCGGCTCTGGCGGCATCCGGTACCGAAGTGGGCGCGCCGCCTCGCGACTTAATGGACGCGGCGCTGCCGCTCGAGGAGAGTAGGGGCTTGCGAGCCCGGTAAATCAACCACGCCGCGAGGCCGCCGAGCAGGCATGCAATTACGATCCCAACGACAACCATGCCCGATACCTCAATCTCATTAATCAGTAATGAGGCGGCCGCTCCTGTTCCAATGTGCGCCCATCGTCCGATGGCGCACCCGCCATTCTTTCTCTGATTGCTTTTAGCTGCGCCTCGATCGACTGAATATCCTGGTGCTGTCGGAACACCGCATCGCTCAGCTCCGCCATGGCGTGCTCGAGATACGCTATTTTTGTCTGCACCCTCTCCAGCGGGTCATCCTGGGCCGCGGTCAATTTCTCGCGCCATAGAATGCATAGTCGGCCGTGTAGGGGGCACGCCCCAGTTGTCCGGCCTGCTCGCTGCGGCATCCTCCGGCGGGCACGCTGCCCCCGACCGTATTTAAGCGCTGGATGAACTGCACGTGCGTGAAGAGGCCATTGCCGGCCGTCGCCTTCGCCTTTAGCAGCAGCCAAGGTATCGAGTTTGGCTTCGGGCTCGGGCTGCTGCCGATCATCTCCCCCACCACTACACTGCCATCATTGGCTTCCCATGTCGGTCCCGCGTAATGCTTGGCCACGATTCGGCCCCCTTTGGTAGCCAGGCTGGCTTCGGGGGCTTTGAACACCCACGCGAATTGCGAGGGATCATTCTTCGTGGCCTGGCACTCGTAAATCTGCACGCCCGTCGCGTGCAACTGTTTGATCAGCGATTGATCCGCAGGCACACGCAACGGTCCGGGCGCCGGCGGTGCTGCCGCGCATCCTGCCATTGCCGCACACAAGACAACATAGAGGCCGAGGAGTGGTTGAAGTTTCATAGTGCCCATTATGTCAGGAGATACGACTGACGAGCCAACCCTAAGTGCGCTATTGTGCGGATCATGGAACGAAAGGCTCAGCGGCGGGTGCTCGCCATCGATGTCGGCGGGACACATGTAAAAGCCAGGGTCTCCGGCCAGCGCGAAACACGCGAATTTGAATCCGGACCAACGATGACGCCGCGAAAGATGGTGGCACGCGTGCGCGAGCTGACCGCCGATTTGAAATACGATGTCATTTCCATTGGCTACCCTGGGGTTGTCGCCCACGGCAAGATCGTCACTGAACCCTACAATCTCGGCCGAGGCTGGGTGGGTTTCGACTTCCGCAAGGCCTTTGGAAAGCCCACCCAGTTGATGAACGATGCAGCGATGCAGGCAATTGGCAGCTACGAAGGCGGACGCATGCTCTTTTTGGGCTTGGGCACAGGACTTGGCTCCGCGCTCGTTGTCGATGGCACCGTAGCGCCGATGGAACTTGCGCATCTGCCTTACAAGAACGGCCGCACCTACGAAGACTACGTCGGCGATCGCGGCCGCCGCCGTCTCGGTCCCAAAAAGTGGCGTGTCACGGTCGCAGACGTGGTCGAGCAACTCAGCAAAGCCCTCGAAGTAGACTATGTGGTGCTGGGCGGCGGCAATGCCAAGAAGCTGAAAAAACTGCCCAAGAACGCCCGGCTTGGAAGCAATGAATTCGCCTTTTTGGGCGGCTATCGAGTCTGGCGCACGCCGGCGCCCCGCCTCGCTGTATAGCGCCGCCTCGCTGTATAGCCCCGATCAAGCGGTTGCTATTTAACCCGACGTAACTCGAAACCCAATCGGGGGAAGTGCACGACTACCCTGCCGGCGCGCTGATCCTCGCGCGCGATCGAGAACCGGGTCTTGGTGGCGCCATAAAGCGTCCCCTCGATTGGGTCGGTTCCCGTATCGGTCGCCGCCGCGACCACCCGATCGCCGATGGCAAGGCCATGCGAATCGACATTACCCGCGGATTTCGCCGGCGTAGCGTCGCGGGCAATGGCGATGGCGGCGCCGCTATCGAGTTTCTCGTGCGTGCCATGGCCGAAGTCAGCCACGCGCTGCCGCCAGTCTTGGAGCGCCGGGAAGGATTCGAGGATCTTCGCCACCGGGCCGCCGCGCAGGACGAACCACAGACAGTGATAAATCGAGAAATCCGCGATGCTCGGCGCCGCTCCACAGAAGAAAGTCTGCTTGCCGAGCGTCTCTTCCAGCCGTTCCAGATAGAGCGCAAAGGCCGCATTCGCATCCGCCGCACGCATGCGCGGCATATTGGCGCGGAACACGTTCCGGTCATCGCCGAAGGCCTTGATGGTTTCGGGTGGTACGCCATCGAACATATGCGCCAGTCCCGCCGGCTGCATGGCGAAGGGAACGGCGGTCCAAAACAAGGTGGAATCCGCCCATTGCGCCAGGACGCGCGATGCGGCCGCGACGCCGCTGGGATACAGAGTTGGGCTCGGTGCGCGCTCATCGATCACATCGGCGATCAACGCAGTGTCGCAATAAATGTCTGCGCCGATTTGCATCACCGGCGTCTTGCGATATCCGCCGGTCAGCGCCGTTACATCCGGCTTCGGCATGATATTGGGGATGTGCACGGAAGACCAATGCAGGCCCTTGAAACCTAGGATCAATCGCACTTTCTCAGCGAAAGGCGACATCGGATAATGGTGCAGGATGATTTGTTGCATGGGCTTTTAGTATAGGCGGACCAACTGCTTGCCGAAGTTGTGACCCTTCAGCATCCCGATGAAGGCCGCTGGCGCGGCAGCCAGGCCCTCGGCGATGGACTCCTGATATTTCAATTTTCCCGCGGCCACGAGTCCTCCTAAAGCCGATAACCCTTCAGGCCACAGATTCAGATGATCGGAAATAATGAATCCTTGCATCTTGAAGCGGGCCACCAGAAACATGCCCGGATTCATAATGGCGCTCTTCGGCACGTGACCCGGAGTCATGTTGTAGTCCGTGATGAGGCCGCAAATCGCAACTCGCGCGAAGGGATTGAGCAGTGTCATGACGGCGTTCAACACATCGCCGCCGACATTTTCGAAGTGCGCGTCCACGCCTTTGGGCGCCGCGGCCGCAATCAATCCCGCCAATGACTTGGCATCGGCGGCCGTCTTGTAGTCGACGCAGGCATCGAATCCAAGCTCTTCCGTGACGTAGCGGCACTTCTCGGGGCCGCCCGCAATTCCCACCACCCGTACTCCGGCAATACGTGCCAATTGTCCGACTACGCTGCCCACTGCGCCGCAGGCCGCACTGACCACAACCGTCTCGCCTGCCTTGGGTTCCATGATCTTGTTGTAACCATACCAAGCCGTCATGCCTGGCATGCCGACCACACCCAGATACGCCGACAGCGGGATATGACGCGTGTCCACTTTGGCGATGCCTTCGGATTTGCTCACGCCATACTCGGCCCAGCCCAGCATGCCGCGAACCGTGTCTCCGACGGCGAATTGGCTGCTGCGCGACTCCACGACTTCGCCCACCGACGCCCCGCCCATGGTCTCGTCGAGCTTTTGCGGCAGGGCGTAGGATTTCGCGTCGTTCATTCGCCCCCGCATATAGGGGTCCAGCGATAGATACTGATTGCGCACGCGCACTTCGCCCTCGCCGAGCGCCGGCATGGAAGACTCCTCCAGGCGAAAATTTTCCGGGCTGGGCCAGCCATGCGGCCGGGATGCCAGCACGATGCGGCGATAAGATTCAGCCATCGGCGATCGCTCCTGATTTTAAGTATTTGAATGTTCCCATCGCTTTGGCTATCAATCGATCACCGGTATCGCGGACTTCGCCCTCGCAGAACGCCATGGTCATCGAGCGATGATACGCAAATCCGGAAACGAGCAAGCGCGTACCGGCTTTCGCAGGCTGCAAAAAGCTCGTCTTCATCTCGACGGTTACACCGCCGCCCGCGCCCGCATTGAGTGACCGGCCGGCTACCGCCATCGCCACATCGAGCAGCGACATCAGCACTCCGCCGTGCGCAACCGACCAACTGTTGAGGTGCCAAGGCTCAAGATTCAGCGCAACCACCGAGCGGCCGTCAGCGGCGCTGATGAACTCGACTCCGAGCTCCTTGATAAAAGGGACATTAAGTCGAAATGCGGTCGATTGAGTCACACGAAACCGTACCTTGCGCCGGCGGTGCATGTCAATCAAAGGCTGCGCCACGCGCCGCATGTTGCTGGCACAATGAGCAGGATGATATCCGCCGCCAGCGCAAGTGTTCTGCGATTCGCCGCCCTGGTGCTCGCAACGCTGCTGCTTGGCATTCCCGGGGCGTGGGCCGCGCTGGCACTCTGGTATCAAGGAGGCCAACTAAAAAGCGTCCTTGTGTTGCTGTGGAGCGCATTTACGCTCGGCGTTCTAATTGCGCTCTGGCAAGGCCGTGCCGGACTTGCCTTCTTGAGCTTCGCGCTTGCCTTCGGAGTCTTACTCATCTGGTGGCAGAGCATTGCACCTACCAACGAGCGGCTCTGGGCAGACGATGTCGCGCAAATCACCAACGGTTCTGTCGACGGCAACCACGTGACGCTGCGAAATGTCCGCAACTTCGACTGGCGCAGCAACACCGACTACACGCAACGCTGGGAAACCCGCAGCTACGATCTCGACAAGCTCACGTCGGTCGACATGGTCATGTCGTACTGGGACGGCTGGGCCATTGCGCACATGTTGATATCGTTTGGTTTCGATGACGGCCAACACGTCGCCTTCTCGGTCGAAGTACGTCGCCGCAAGAATGCGACCTATTCGGAGCTCGGCGGTTTCTTCAAGCGGGACGGCCTCAGCATCATCGCGGCCGATGAGCGCGACGTCATCCGGGTGCGCACCAATATCCGCGGTGAAGACGACTATCTGTACCGCATTCGCATGCCACAGCCTGCGATGCGCTCCCTGTTCCTCGGCTACGTCGAGCAGGCTAGCCGCCTGGTCGATACGCCGCGTTTCTACAACACCATTACCGTCAACTGCACCACGCTGGTTTATCACATGATGAAGCGCATCGTGGGCCATTTGCCTTGGAGCTATCGCCTGCTGTTCACCGGCTATCTGCCCGCGTATGTCTACCGCGTGGGGGGCCTGGATCAACGCTTCACACTCGAGGAGCTGCGCGCGCTGGGCCGGATCACCGATCGTGCCAGACAGTCGGACCGCAGCGACAGCTTCTCCGCGGATATTCGCAAGGGCATTCCCGTCATTGAGCCGGCGGATTTGCCGGTGGGCGAGTAGGACGTCGGCGTTGCGATATTGACCGGTATAGGGCTCGTCAGGGGGTGTGAGAAGACTCAAGGCCCGAAGGCAGAAGGTCCTGGTAGCGACTCGAAACTCGGCCTCCGACACGGTGAAATTGAGCGTGCATCCTGAATGGCGAGGGGCGATGGAGAGCTTCGAGGCCCTGCGCTCTTCCGGGCCTTGAAGCTCCTCATCGCCCCTGGCCATCCGGGCCGCCGCTCAATCTCACAGTGCCCGAGGGCCTAGTGAACCACCCGCTCAGGTTCCTCATGCGAAGGCGTGAATCCGTAGTGCCGGAACGCCAAATCCCCGGCAGGACCACGAATATAGGCGAGAAATTTGGCCGCATCGCTGCGCGCGCCGCTGGTCAGCGCAACAGGATAAATGATGGGCATGTGGCTGCTGGCGGGAAACATACCGACCACGCGCACATTTTTGTCGACCATTGCATCGGTTGCGTAAACGATGCCGAGCACGGCCTCGCCCCGATCGACGAAGGCCAGCGCCGAGCGCACGCTGTCGGCTCTCACCAGCCGCGGCGCGACTTCGTCCCAGACGCCAAGATTGGCCAAGGCCTCATGCGCATACCGGCCTACCGGCACCGAATCCGGATCGCCCGTTGCCAGGCGGCTCTTGCCCACCGCGGCGGCCAGGGCGAAGTGCGGTTCGATCTTCAAACTGATTTTACTGTCGAGCGGCGCGATCAAAACCAATTGGTTTCCCAGCACGTCATGTCGAGTCGCCGGTTGAATCAAGTTTCTGGCTTGCAGGTAATCCATCCACTCGAGATCGGCCGAAAAAAACATATCGGCGCGCGAACCATTTTCGATCTGACGCGCCAGCGCCGAACTGGCGGCAAAGGAGAAGCGCACCGGGATTGATGTGTCCTTGGTGAATGCATCGCCTAAATCCTGGAGCGCGTTGGTGAGGGAGGCGGCAGCAAACACGGTAACCGCTTTTTCCGAGTCCGCGGCGAACGAGTGCAGCCCCAAAAGACAGGCGCTCAGCAACCACCATGCGCGCAACGTCGGCTTCATGTTCTTTAGTTGTGCGCGAGCACCGGCGATCCGCTATAGAGTTCTGGAAAGGTGCGCCGGAAATTCTCAATTTTCGGCATGTCGTAGATGGCGATGTAAGGCTGCGTTGGATTATGGATCAAATAATCCTGATGGTAGCCTTCCGCGGGATAGAAGCCCTTGAGCGGGTCCACGCGGGTAACGATCGGTCGCGCAAACGCGTGCGACTGATCGAGTTGGCTGATGTAAGCCTGCGCAATCCGCTTCTGATTCTCATCGGCGTAAAAAATGGCCGACCGATATTGAGTCCCGACGTCGGGTCCTTGTCGATTCAATTGCGTCGGATCGTGAACCACTGAAAATGCGATTTGCAATATCTGCCCATAGGAAATCGCCGCGGGATCGAAGACGATCTTGACCGATTCCGCATGGCCCGTGGTTCCGGAACTGACGGTTTCGTAGTCCGCGGTGGCTTTCTCGCCGCCCGCGTAGCCCGCGATCACGTTCTTTACGCCGCGCACGTGCTCGAATACGCCTTGCACACCCCAAAAACAGCCGCCTGACAACACCGCTGTCTGATCGGGGCCTTGGGATTTGGGATTGTCGACCGCAGCGGCGGCGATGATGACGGGCGCCTCCGCGCCGAACAGCGGTGCGTGCCAGAGAATCGCGCCCGCCGTGATGGTACCCACGAGTGCGGCAAGCCGCAGCGATTTTGAAGACTTCCGAAAAAACATATTCGCTCTCCTATGCGCGAGCCGTGAAGTGCAGCGCGACTGAATTCATGCAATAGCGCAGTCCGGTGGGTTTCGGGCCGTCGTCAAACACATGGCCCAAGTGCGCGTCGCAGCGCCGGCACGAGATCGCATCTCGCGACATTCCGAAAGTGGTGTCGCTGCTCTTGACCACATTCACCGCTGAAATGGGCTGCCAGAAACTGGGCCAGCCGGTGCCGGATTCGAACTTGGTTTTTGAATCATAGAGCGCTGTATCGCAGCAGATGCAATGATAAATCCCGTCCGCGTGATTCCGGTCGTACTCGCCCGTGAACGCGACTTCCGTGCCCGCCTGCCGCGCGACACGGTAGCTGAGGGGCGACAGTTGCGCTTTCCACTCTGCATCGGTCTTCACGATTTTTGCAACCCGTACCATCCCCAGGCTCTTGCCGGCCGGCGAGAAATTCTCAATCGACACGTCGCTGCTGACCGCCGGACCGGATAGTGTTGCCGCCGCGACCCTGCCCACCAAAGGCACGGCCGACAGGGCGCCCAACCCGACGATGAAATAACGACGACTTAACATTGCCCGCATGACATTGCCCTCACCCGAATGTAAATGAATACGCTTGCACGCCTGGATCCAAGAACTCGATTGAAAACACGTGCTCGCCGACATCGCCGGACTGTCGGATCAATTGATACAGCCGCTGCCCGTCAATGATTCCAGCGCCACTTGCGTCCGTATCGGCGCCATGATTGGCCGCCGGCGCGGCCCCGTCCAAGGTCACGCGGAAGCGCACCGGCTTGCCGCTGCCCGGACCCAACACCAAATGCAGATCGCGTGCGTAGAATCGAAACACTATTTTACCGCCGCTGGCGCCAAGCACTGCTTTTTCCGGATCTACATTCCAAGACCCGCTCAACGCCCATTGATTCAACTTCAGTGCCGCCGGAG
>Ga0210398_10006739_pt1 | contig 10509 bp, 10 predicted proteins | sample IncBWC4OmetaG_FD_161047 | JGI IMG/M metagenome (GOLD analysis project Ga0210398, IMG submission 161047) | Forest soil microbial communities from Barre Woods Harvard Forest LTER site, Petersham, Massachusetts, United States - Inc-BW-C-4-O | ecosystem: Environmental > Terrestrial > Soil >... | reverse complement strand
CACCGATTTGCCGCGAGAGCAAGTCAGATGTAGTCGCCTGATGCTTTTAGCGTTGGTTAGGTTGCCGTCTAACGCCTCAATTTTACGGCCGATAGCAACCTCGCAAAGCGGCTCGACGTCTACACTGACTGCAAGATCGCAGTCGTGAGAAACGACGATGACGACGGTGTCATCCGGCGACTCCGGATGAAGCAGGCCAAGCTCCTTGGCACCCTCTAGCGTTAGAGCATGGCCCTGGCGCCATGGATTGTCATGGAGCCAGTCGGCCACTTTTTATCCAAGTTCACTGAATGAGTGAGAGTTTGGGTCGGGCGGCGCGACCCGACCAGAAAAACGCTCCGCAAGCGTCCGTTGAGTAGATCTTTCGCTGCGCACCATTGTGAGCAATGATTGAGCCGCTGCGTGGCCATCACCGCCTGTCTTGATTGTTTCAAGGAGTGTCTTGCCACCCGGCAGGGTTCTCCGAAGTGTGTGTGCCGTCGCGGCAAGACCTTCTTGAGCCAGAAGGATCGCGGCGGCCTTCAGTTGATAAACTCGTTCGGCGTTTCGCTCTTTGATCCGCGATCCGGCCTTCCAATTGTACAAAGATTGGCGTGTTACGCCGAAGCATTTTGCCAGTTCGGCAGTGGAAACCTTGAGGACAGACTTGATGAACGCGACATCCTGAGCGGCCGAGATCGCCTCTTGGGCCGTAGGTCCATTGTCGTTCATCGCATGGCGACGCTGAATTCCGAAGCCGGAATCCCTTTCCTTAAAGAGTGCGATCCGGTCAACCGTAGTCGCCCCCCCAGTTCCGATGCTCAGTAGGAGCGTTATAGGAACGGAGAGGACGGCCTTGGGGACAATCGTGGAGTATGGTGTGGTCTGATTCATGTTCTCAATTCCAAACGTTGAGCGCATGGGGGGTCGCCATCTGTCCGAAGGAGAATCTTACTTCATCCCGAAGTGAAATCAGCGATTTTTTAATCTCCCCAAGGTCGAATTTTTCGCGTCCCTCAATCCAGCTGTCCGTATCGATAATGCCGTATAGCCCGCTTATCCCACGAAACTTTTCAGTAACCTGCAACGCGATTGGCTGCAGTTCTTGAGGGAATGCGACGCCTACAGTCGGCTGATTCAAGATGGTAACGCGGCCTAGTAGGAAGACTTTGCCTTTTTGGGTCTTGGTTTCCGACGAGGCGTGAATGAGATTCCTATCACCAATTTGGTCCGACAAACTCAACATCGACGGGATCAAATATTGGCTTAGCGTTTCTCCCTCGCGCGGACACACGGCATCAAAATATCTCAACCCGAGACGTTCCGAAAAGCTGAGTTCAACGTTCTTATGCAGTATCTCAATACCGCTAAGTAGCGCCTCCGAAAAAGGCTCAAACACATCGTAATCAGTCGTCTGAAAAGACAGACTTGATTGGTCCAACAAAAATCCGGACGTCCGCGAAGCGTTTAGAAATTGGTATCGAGCGTGCGATTCCAGCGCAGGAACGACTTGAGCGCCACCGCCGCCAAGGTCCATGCTTATGGTCGCAAGGACCGCTTTGTTGAAATCGGGGTAGCCCGCCTTGCGCAAACTGTCCTGCAAATCAGGCACATACCGATCCAATAGCGCAACGGTGTTAAAGCGCACCTGAGCGAGCACGTAGTAAACTGGCGCGTTCTTAAGTTTCCTTCCCATGCCCCTCACTTGTCACCTCACTTGACACTTTACAAGTGACTTTACATTTCCTTGCACGATATTTTCGAGGGACTCAAGGGACGGTTAACGGGCTTGAACAATTTCCCGTATCCCAGTCGCTGCCATAGCCCATGATTCGTCTCGTTGCCGGAGACAAATGTACCAAGTTATGAGACAAAAGTCAATGAATTTGCGACGACACGCTACGGCCGCGCCACGCGCGGCAAATAGCTCTCGAGCTCCGGCGCCGGGAAGTTGATCACCTGGCCGATCTCGGCGGAGCGATAGAGCGCCATCAGCATCTCGGCGACCGCGACACCGTCGTGGAAGGTCTCGATCGGTTGCCGGCGATGGCGGAACGCATCGACCATGTGGCGGTTCTCGCCGACATAGCCGTAGATGTCGGCCTCGTTCTCGACCACCGGCATCAGGCCCTGCTCGGCATTCTGTTTCTCGACCAGATCCTCGCCCTGGCCGCCGGTCACGTCGCGCGACAAAAAGACTTTGAGCCCGGTATTGAGCGAGGAGAATTCCATCGAATATTCGGGGCCAAGGAGCTCGATCACGATGCGCAGGCCGGCCCCGACATAGGCCCAGGAGTTGGTCGCCTCGACCATGACCTCGTTGCCGTCGGGGTCGACGAAGGTCAGCGCGCCGCGGGCGAAATCTTCCGCCGGCCGCGACGCGTAATCGACTTCCGGGCCCATCATCTCTTTCAGCCGTTTGACATATTCCGGCCGCGTCCATTTCAGATTGCCGACGGTGGCGCTGGCGCTGACGAGCTTGAGATCGTTGCGCGGCGCGCCGGGCTTGGTGAGAAGAAAGCGACCGACCTCGACGCTGTGACAGGTCATGTCGGAGAGCACGCCGCCGCCTTGGCGCCGGCCCTGCCAGAACCATGGCATGTGCGGCCCGCTATGCTCCTCGGCGGCGCGTGCCAGATAAGGCCGGCCGCACGCCGGCACGGCGCGACGCCACACGATGTCCTTGCCGCGCTGTACGGCACTGGAGAACACCTGGTTTTCAAGATAGCCGTGCAGCAGCTTGGCGTCTTCGGCGAGGCCCAGCATCTCGCGCGCTTCGGCCAGCGTGCGTCCCAGCGGCTTTTCGCAAGCTACGCCAATAAGCTTTGCCCAGCGCCCCGTCACCAGGCGATGGATTTCACGCATGGTGTCGAGCCGCGCGAAGTTCGGCACGCCGATCCACACCGCGTCGACTTCGCCGGACAGCAGCATCGCTTCGAGCGACGGAAACGCGCGGCACGGCCCAAGCTCGAGCGCGTTGGCTTTTGCCGCCAGCGCCTCGCGATGCGCCGCCGTCGGGCTAAAGATGCCGGTGACGCTGACATGGCGGACGCTGAGCAGCGCCTGGAGATGAAAATTGGCGATGAAGCCGGAGCCGATCAAACCAATCCGCAACCTGGCGACCGGATCGCTGCCGTTCATGCATTCCTCCCCACCATTTTTGGCTCTGGCAAGTTTTGCACCCGCCTTGTATCGGACCCGGGAAACAGGAGAAAGCCGGAATGAGCGCTCTTCCGCCGTCGAACGCCATCGTCACCGGCGCGTCGCGCGGCATCGGTCGCGCGGTGGCGCTGCGCCTGGCGCGCGACGGCTTTGCCGTCGTCGTCAACTATGCCGGCAACCGCGACAAGGCCGCGGAAGTCGTCACCGAAATCAGCGGCCATGGCGGCCGCGCCGTCGCCGTGCAGGGCGACGTCGCCGAAGCGGCGGACATGGTGCGCCTGTTTGACGAAGCCGAAAAAGCCTTCGGCTCTGTCGGTGCCGTGGTAAACAGCGCCGGCATCATGAAGCTTTTTTCGATCGCTTCCGGCCGCGTCGAAGACTTCGACGCAGTGTTCGCCGTCAATGTGCGCGGCACCTTCAACGTGCTGCAACAGGCCGCCAAGCGCGTCGCCGACGGCGGCCGCATCATCACGATGTCGACCAGCGTGCTGGGCATGAACTTTCCGAATTATGGCCCCTACGCCGCGTCGAAGGCAGCGGTCGAAGTGTTGACCCGCATTCTGGCGCACGAACTGCGCGGGCGCGGCATCACCGTCAATGCGGTGGCGCCGGGTCCGACCGCGACCGAGCTGTTTTTCGAAGGCAAGAACGAAGAACAAATCCAGCGTCTCGCCAAGCTTGCCGCGCTGGAGCGGCTTGGCGAACCCGACGACATCGCCAACCTGGTGTCGTTCTTGGCCGGTCCGCAAGGCGGCTGGATCAACGCCCAGACCGTGCGCGCCAATGGCGGCTACACTTAGAGCATGATCCCGAAAAGTGGGACCTGGTTTCCGGAAAGCATCATGCTCGGACACTTGGGCGTGTACTCATAAATTGCGGTTGGTGCACAGAGATCGGCCCAGTGCTCGCTTTGCGCTGCTTCTGATCCGCTCCACCCCCGACAGCGGACATTCGTCAGCGCAAACGGCGTGGCCGGCTTTCCAGCTATTTGGGCTTGTAAGGGTTGGGGCAGTGGAACTGTGCAAGAATGACGGTCGCATCCTTGTACTGGCTCTCGATTAGATGCGCCGCTTTGTCGGAGCACGCTAGCGAATCTGCTATATCATTCTCTAAACTGTGCCAGAACTTCGCCGCAGATGAGCAAAGTGCTGCGTCGGTATGCGGAAGTGGCTTGATTTTGCCAACACGGTCTAGTTGGCCAAGATATTCCTTCATATCAGCTTGAAGCCCATCCAGCTTTGCATTGAACTTTGCACAATCGCCAGCCCAGGCTGATGTGACGCTGACAGTGAGCAATGACAACGTTGCACCACGAAAGACCGCCATCCTTGAAACTGTCATGAACCCTACTTTCACGTGTTAGACTTAGCAGCGCTGCAGGCGCCCCGCACCCGTTCACCTATAGTATTGAAACTATGGTGTTGAAACCCGGACATTTACGAAACCGCCTTGGCAAAGTCTGCCCGCCCTTGTGCTGGTTTTATGTTGTCAGCGAACATTCTGGCCGGTCCGCGCCATGTCTGCCATTCCCCCCGAAAGCGGGCACTGCGCCACGTCTTGCTGTCCGTTATGTGTCCACGCCCTAGTCCGGTGCTGCGCATCAATATCCCGCCGCGACCGCGCCGCGGGTGCGCGGATCGGCGGCGCCGGCAAAGCCTGACGGCGTCACCAGGATCGAGTTGGCCGAGGTCACAAGCTTGCGCACCATCACCGTGTCGCCGCGCGCCACCAGTGCCGCGACGACGTCATCGGGAAATCCCGGTTCGGCGTACACGAAATCAGGCATCCATTGATGGTGCAGGCGCGGCGCCGAAACCGCGGCGCCGATATCCATGCCGCGGTCGATCACGTTGACGACCACCTGCAGCACCGTGCTGATGATCCGGCTGCCGCCGGGCGATCCGGTGACCAGAAACGGCTTGCCGTCCTTGAGCACGATGGTCGGCGTCATCGACGACAATGGTCGTTTGCCTGGGCCGGGCGCGTTGGCCGCGAAGCCGAGGAGGCCGTAGGCATTCGGCGCATCCGGCTTGGCGGCGAAATCGTCGAGCTCGTTGTTGAGCAGGATGCCGGTGCCGGCGGCGACCAGGCCGACGCCGTAGCTGAAATTCAGCGTGTAGGTATTGGCGACGGCGTTGCCGAAGCGGTCGATGACCGAGAAGTGCGTGGTGTTGCGGCCTTCGGATTTCGTCGGCATCGCGTCGGGATGGATGTCCTTCGCCGCGGTGGCGTGCGCCGGATCGATGCTGGCGCGCCACTCGCCGGCATAACTTTTTGAAATCAGCCGCGCCACCGGCACTTTCACCACGTCCGGATCGCCGAGAAAGTAGGCGCGGTCCGCATAAGCGCGCTTCATCGCCTCGATGATCAGGAACAGCGCCTGAGTCTGGTCCGCATGTGCCAGATCGTAGCCTTCCAGAATATTGAGCATCTCGATCAGCGCGACGCCGCCGGACGACGGCGGCGGCATCGAGACGATGTCATAGCCGCGATACGTGCCGCGCACCGGCGCGCGTTCGATGGCGCGATAATTTTTGAGATCATCGGCGGTCATGACGCCGCCTGAAGCCCGCACCGCCGCGGCGATCTTCTGGGCGACGTCGCCGTTATAGAATGCTTGCGGCCCGTTTTGCGCGATAGCGGTGAGCGTATTGGCGAGATCGGTTTGCACGAGACGATCGCCGGGCGCGAGCGCGCCGCCGTCGGCTCTGGCGAAAATTTGTGCCGACGACGGCCAGCGCACGATGCGCGGCAGATCCACGGGCAGCGAATCCGCGGTGTCGTCGGCGACCGCAATGCCGTCGCGCGCCAGCGCGATCGCGGGCTTGATCAGGTCGGCCAGCGTGAATTTGCCGGAGCCGTATTTCTGCGCGGCGAGCGCCAGGCCGGCGACCGTACCGGGCACGCCGATGGCGAGCGCGGAGTCGCGTGACTTCTGCGGATCGGCATTGCCCTGCGCGTCAAGGAACGATTTGCCGTCGATCGCCGCCGGCGCGGTCTCGCGATAGTCGATGGTGGTGTCCTGGCCATTGGCAAGGTGAATCACCATGAAGCCGCCGCCGCCGATATTGCCGGCGCGCGGATAAGTCACCGCCATGGCGAAGCCGGTTGCGACCGCGGCGTCGATGGCGTTGCCGCCCTGTTGCAGAATCTCGGCGCCGACCCGTGCCGCAATCGCTTCCTGCGCCACCACCATGCCATTCGCAGCAACGACCGCTTGGGTCGGCGCGATCCGCGGGCTCTCGCCGCCCGCCGATAGCGCCAGGGCCAGCACGGCGACCAGCGCCAACGCCAGCTTTGGGAGGGGACGCCTATTCATCGATCAAACAGCCGGCGCGGACGGCTTTGAGTGCGTGCGACACGCCGGCCTACTGCACCGGCGTCGGCGGCGTCGCGCCGGTTGTGGGGCCGCCGGTCTTATCGCCGTCGGTCTTGGCAAGCAGGACATAGCCGCGCGTCTTGTTGGCGTTGGCCGCGTCGGTCGTGTTCATGGCGTCGAACAAGTCGGATGTCTTGACCCAGACCGGCGGGTATTTGTAGCGCGCCACATCCAAAATCAGGAAGCGGTCCTCCTTGGCGTCGTAGGCCGCAAGCGGCGAGATGTGGCCTCCGGTCTGCTGCCCGAGCGCTTTGCGCAAATAATTCACGATCACGAAATGATTCCTTGCCGCGAGATGATCGCGCGCGGCGGTGCGGAAAGCATCGAGACTGCCGTCGGCGGCGTGATGAACCTCGATGGTCAGCGGATGGAGCGAAAGCAGTCCGCCGAGCTGGTCGAGCGTCATGCCTTGTCTGGCGAGGACTTCCCGCGGCAGCACCGCGTCGGTGCGCTCATCAAGCAAATTGTCCTGGGTAAAGACGTGGTAGGGCTGATATTCCGGCGTCGTCGGCGCCGGCACGCCGGCCGCGTTGAGAACCATGACGATGCTGGCGACGCCGCAATAGCTTTGCGTCTTCTGGGTGACGAAATTATCGGCGATCGAGAAGAAGGTCGCGAGCGCGCCGCTTTCGCTGAAGTACCGCTCGCCCTCCTCGGAATTGAGATCGGTCAGATTGCCGGGCAGCGGCAGAGTTTCGGCTTGCGCGGCGCCGGCGAGCAGGCTGAGCGCGAGAACGAGCAAACGTACGGTTGCGCTAAACATCATCACCTCTCAAATCGTTTCCAAATCTGCAGCGACTTCGGCTTTCCGGCAAGCACCTCGGACGCTAAGCATGGCCAAAGCGCGTTTGGCGCAAGCTTCATTTAGCATTCTTCACGGCGATGACTTCGATCTCGACCAAAAATCCCGGATTGGCGAGAGCGGCGACGCCGACCACGGCGCGCGCCGGCAAGTTCGGCTGATCGCCGCCGAAGAATTGCGTGTAGCCCTCCATGAAGCTCTTGAAGTCCATCGGCGCCCGCGCGTCGTTGACCAGGAATACCTGCATCTTGACCACGTCGCCCATGCCGAGCCCAAGCGTCTCGAGGATGGCCTTGATCTTGTTGAGGACGCCGACGGTCTGGGTCTTGGTGTCGCCGTACGCCTGCGGGCTCGCCGGATCGGCGTCTTTGTTGACGAGCGGAGGGACTTGGCCGCTGACATAGTAGGTCGTGGTGTTGCCAGAGACTTCCACCGACTGGGCAATCGGGAAGTTCGAATTCGGGATCGGGTGCCGCACCACCTCCGCGCCGGCCGGGCCGAGGCCGAGAAGTAACGCACCAAAGACAAGGAATGATCTGTTTTTCATCATCTGCTCCGCATTTCCAGGAACAACATTTTCATCAGCGTGCGGCTTTGACATCGGCCGCAGTCACCGCATCCCGGTAGTCGTTGCCGAAGTGCGTCCGCACATAGTTCACAACCGCGGCGACCTGATCGTCGCTCATCATCATGCCGACCGGCGGCATGCCGTGCTGGCCGTGGACGACGACGTAAACCGGATATCCGGCAGCTTCGAGCGCCTTGTCGCCGGCGAGTGCCGGATAGGCGCCGGCGCCAATGGCTCCCTTGCCGTCCGGCATGTGGCAGCCCTGGCAAACGTTGGCATACAGTTCTTCGCCGCCGGCTTCGGAAAACGCGAAGCCGGTGCTCAAATTGGCTGTAGACGAAGCGTGCGCTGGATTTTGCGCCAGCGCTGGCGCGGCGAGGCCAAGCGATACAGCGATGGCCGGCACGGCAAGGGCCAACAGCCGGGCAGGTGGCGGATGTCGCAATGGTTCGGGGCGCTTCGCTGACATCGCTCTGCGTGGCCCTACGTTTTGACCACACGCTCGTGCAGCCGGGTGATGGCGTCGAGCGATGAGAGGATCGCGCCTTCCTGCCACACCGGAATATACGATGCGTGCTCGCCGGCGAGCACGATCCGGCCGTCGATCTGGCACAGGTCGTTGTAATGCTGCGCGCGCGCTTCCTCGGTCCAATAGCCGGCGCAGCCGAGCGCCGACGGCACGCGATGCCAGGCGACCGCAATGCCGTTTTCGAACTCCGCCGGGTATTGCGGATGAATGCGCGCGCCGAGCGCGACGGCGCGCGCGACCCTCTCCGCGGGTGTCATGGAGGTGAATTCGTAGGCGTTTGCGCCCTCGACAATGTAGGCGCCCAACAAGACGCCGCGGCCGCCGCGATTGAGCCCGTAATTCGGATAGGCGATCTGGCGGATCGGCAAGTCGGTGTAGCTGATGCCGCCATAGATCGCCTCGTCGTCCTCCCAGAAGCGGCGCTTGAATTGCAGGCCGATCTTGACCGCCGACAGGTAGGGAACAGCGTCGATCGCCGCCTTCATCGGCGCGCCGACGTCGATCGGGATCTGACTGAGGATCGAGAGCGGAATGGTGCAGACGCACCAGTCGGCTTTGGCCACTTGCACGGCTTCGGGTTTGGTCGCGCTGACATAGCTGACGGTGACGCCGTCGCCGCCCTGCTGAATCCGGATCACCTTGCTGTCGTAGCGAATGACGTCGCCGAGTTCCCTGGCGAAGGCCTTGCCGATCATGTCCATGCCGCCGACCGGCTGCAACATCGTGGTCTGGAACGAATGCGAGGCGAAAGTTTGCAGATATCGCCACAGCCGTGATTTCAATATCTCCGACAGGCCGATCGGCTCGCCGGCGACCGGCGCTCCATCGAGACCGCCGCCGGGGCCCTTGGCGTAGCCGCGAACGTCCGCGGAAATCAGGTTGGCCTTATAGGCGTAATTGCTGTCCAGCGCCCCCCACGATTTGAGCGCCTGCAGCAGCATCTCCTTGTCTTGTGCCGAGACTTCTTCATCGAGCCGGCCCTGCGCGGTTGCCTTGGCAAGGAGCTCGGAGACCTCGCCCTGGAAATCGGCCTTGATGGCGCGAATGCGCTGCGGCTCGCCACCGAACGCGCCGGAGGCGTGCAGCAAGGCGTTGTGATTGAGCTGGACGAAAGGCTCGATCGCGACGTTCAGGCGCTTGCAGTAATCGAGCAGCGCGCGGTGATGATATGGAATCCGCCACGGCCCCGGATTGAGATAAAGTCCCTCCTCGAATTCGCAGCTCTGCTTGCCCCCGCCGAGCTCGATAAACGTGTCGCCGCCGCGCAGCGTCCAGTTGCGACCGCCCGGCCGCTGATTGAATTCCAGCACCGCAACTTTGTATCCGGCCTTGCGCAGCTCGAGCGCCGCGGTCATGCCGGCGAGACCGGCGCCGAGGATCAGCACGGAGGCGCCCCTGACGTCGCCGGCAAGCTTGATCGGCCCCTGATAGGCGGAGTCCGACGCAAAGCCGAGACTGGTCATGGCGTGATACATCGCCGTGCTGCCGGCGAGCGTGCCGATCAGCGCCAACAGGTCACGCCGGCTGAAAGGCGAATTGCCGTCGTTCTCCACCGCCGCTAGCCCCGCATCTTTATGATCACGGTACACTCCAACTGTGCCATCAAGGCCATCGTGGGGCCGGTCGAGACCGGCGCCCGCAAGCCTCAATCGAAGCGCGGGCGCCATCGGAACATGTGGCCGCCGCCGGCGCCTGGCGCAACCCGCACTTCATCCCGCGCCGCGCAGCGGGGAGGGGTGGAAGAGAGCGCGGGCCTGCTCCCTCTCCCCGCACGCGGGGAGAGGTGGGTGGCGGACAAGCAAAAGCGTTCTCGCGACGCATGTGGCCCGAGTTTTGCCGGTTACGACGCGCAAGAAGCGAAACGTGATCCCGTCATGAGGCGGCGGCGGTGGATTCCGGCCGCCTCCAGATCACGTTCAGCCTTTAGTGGAGCATGATCTTTTCGGAAAACCGGATGCCACTTTTCCCGATCATGCTCGAATAAATCAGGACGGCGAGACGCCGACAGACGCGTATTCCTTCCGTCCGCATCCTTCGGGATGCGGTCGCGCGCTGAGCGCAGCGCGCTCGCCTGTCGGCGTCCCACCACG
>Ga0210398_10006736_pt1 | contig 10511 bp, 8 predicted proteins | sample IncBWC4OmetaG_FD_161047 | JGI IMG/M metagenome (GOLD analysis project Ga0210398, IMG submission 161047) | Forest soil microbial communities from Barre Woods Harvard Forest LTER site, Petersham, Massachusetts, United States - Inc-BW-C-4-O | ecosystem: Environmental > Terrestrial > Soil >... | reverse complement strand
TCAGAATGATGGGGGCATCGAAACCTGCGATGGATGTGGCCGTAACAACGGGGTCACGGCATAGCCGGCGATGACGCTGCCTGAGCCGGGATTTACGTCGATGGAAAAGTCAACGCCGTTGCCGGTCAGCGTCGTCACAGGAAGCGCGCCGGCGCCAAACTGCACCGTCAGTATGCCAGTCCGCGTGCCCGTAGCGGTTGGGCTGAAGGTGACCGGTCGATCCCGCATCCGCCGGCATGCTGATTTCCTGTATGGAAATCGCCGGTTTCACCTTAGACTAAAGGCACCGCAAGGTAGCTACTCTTTCAACTTCATCGTCCGGTTCGCCGGCGCGAACGTGTGCCACGGGTGGCCTTCTGTCTTCCGCGGAGGAGTGCAGCATGGAGGAACGCAATATCGAAGCGGCCGTCGCAACCGACCATACCTATGGTCTGCGGCGCAGCGTGCTTACGCCGGTGCAGACGCTGGCGCAGTCGATCTCCACTATTGCGCCCACCTGCACGCCGACCATCAACATCCCTCTGGTCTTCGCGCTGGCCGGTAATGGAACGTGGCTGGTCTACTGCCTGGCGCTTGTAGGCATCATGCTGGTGGCGGCGTGCGTCAGCAAGTTTGCCTGCTACACGGCATCACCCGGCTCGCTCTATAAGTACGCGAGCGATTCCCTCCCCGCCTGGGCCGGCGTACTGACGGCATGGTCGCTGCTGCTGGCTTACGTGGAGACGGGCTCCTCCGTGGCCGGCGGATTTGTGCACTACGCGCAGGTGCTTCTTCCCGCGGCGAGCGGGCACGGCATGCTTTGGCCGATGCTATGGGGCGTGGCCGTGGTGGGCGCGGCCATGATCTTTGCCTGCCGCGAGGTGGAGATCTCCACCCGCATGATGCTCTGCATTGAGGGAGTCTCCGTGCTGTCTGTCTCGATCGTGCTGGGACTGGTGCTGTGGCATCACGGGCTGCATGTGGACGCGGCGCAGCTAAGGCTGCAGGGCGTGACCCCTGCAGGCGTGCGCATTGCTCTGGTACTCGCGGTCTTCAGCTCGGTAAGCTTTGACAGCGCGGCCACGCTGGCCCATGAGGTGAAGGATCCGCTGCGCACCATACCGCGCGCGATGATGCTGAGCGCTCTGCTCGCCGGAGTATTTTTTGTGGTGAGCGCCTATACGGAGACGCTCGGCTTCAACAGCGCGGGGCTGGACCTGGGTTCCACCGAAGCGCCGATGCGCGTACTTGCCGCGCTGGTGCATCTGCCGGCCCTGGGCGTGATCATCGACGTCGGCCTGTGCATCGGCCTCTTCGCGTGTACGCTGGCATGCATCACGGCGGCGGCGCGCATCATGCTGCTGATGGCCCATAAAGGCATCGCGCACAAGTGGCTGCTGCGCGGCACGAAGACGGAGCAGCATGCGCCGGTCGAGGCTGCGCTTGTGAGTGGCGCGCTGGTGATGCTGCCCGTGGCCGGGCTGACGCTATTCGGCGTGAACGGCTTCGACATCTATGGCTGGATGGGGTCGATGGCGGTCTATGGATTTCTCTCGGCGTACGCTCTGGTGTGCGTGGCGCTGCCGGTATTTCTGAAGAAGCGGAACGAGCTTTCCGTGTGGATGATGGCGCTACCGGCGACGGCGATCCTCGCGATCCTGCTGGCGCTGGCGGGGACGCTCTACCCGGTGCCCGCGCCGCCGTACAACCGGCTGCCGTATGTCTACCTGGTGACGCTGGCGCTGGGACTAGGTTCGAGCTGGGCGCTAAAGAAACAAAAACATGCCACGGATTAAAAACAGGAACACGGATCCTCACGGATAAGATTTTGAAATTATTAAATTTTTTTGTTTTTAAATCCTTGTGTCTTTAAAAATCCGTGGTGGGTCTTTACTCGTGCCCGATGTCTTCATTCCAGACATCGGGATTTTTTCTGATGTAGCCGGCGAGCATCGCGGCGCACTCATCGGAGTTGAGGTCGACGACCTCCACGCCCAGGTCGAGCAGCCATGCGGCGCCGCCGGTGAAGTTGCGGCTCTCACCGATGATGACGTGGCCGATGCCGAACTGGCGCACCAGACCGCTGCAGTACCAGCAAGGCTCAAGCGTGGTGACCATGGTGGTCTCGCGATAGGAGCGCATGCGGCCGGCGGCGCGGAAGGCGTCGGTCTCGCCGTGGATGGAAGGGTCGCCCAACTGCACACGGCGGTTGCGGCCGGAGCCGAGCAGATTGCCCTCCGCGTCAAAGAGCGCGGCGCCGATAGGAATGCCACCTTCGGCAAGGCCGGTGCGTGCCTCTGCCAGCGCGACGGCAAGCATGGCGTTGTAATTAAGAGCGTTTGGCATGGTCACCTGTCTCTCAACGATACCGCACCGCAAAAATATCGGGATGACATTGCGGCATACCGATCAATCGAGGAAAGCTTTAGAAGAGCCAGCTCAGAGACATCTGTATCTGCCGCGCGCTGCCGATGGTGTGACGCGCAATGCCAAGACCTGCCGGGCAGGCATAGACGCCGTCGTTATCAAAAGCACCGGGTGAAGTAGCGCAGTTTTGGGGTATCACATTCCCCTGACCGGTCTCCACCGGTGCAAAGTTATTGTAGAAGGGATTTTGCGCCACATTGTCCGTGGGAATGTCCAGGCTGGTGGTGTTCGTCAGATTATAGACATCGAGGGTATAGCGAAGAGTGTTACCGGGTGTGATCTTCATGGTCTTCACCAGAGAAGCATCCGCACGTTTCTGGAGGGACTGGCGGAAGATATTGCGCTGGCCGCTGACGAACTTGGTCTCAAAGTAATCGCCCTGGGGAACACCGTAGGATTGCCCCTCCGGCGTTGTGGGATCGAGTAACGGAATATCGAAGCAGCTGGCCTTTAGCGCTGCACCTGTATTCGTGTTTTCGTTGTAGAAGGCACCGGTAAATCCCGTCTTGGCATTCTTGGGTGTGCATCCGGGCGCAAGCGGAACGATGGGGTTGGTGATGCCGTTGAAGGTGGAGTAAAAGATGCTGCCCACGGCGCCGGTGTAGTCGATGATGCTGTAGGGCTGGCCGCTCTGCACAATGCCGAGACCCTGGATGGACCAGCCATCGGCGGCACGTCCCTTCCAGCTGGTCTCGCTGAAGAACTGCGGCAGGGTGTAGGACCAGGTGAAGTTAAAGACATGCTTGCGGTCAAAGTCCGCCGAACCGTAACCGCCGCGCAGATAGTTCGGATTGTTGCCGTTGTAGAAGAGACCCATGCCGCTCTGCTCATCCGTGGTGTGGGACCAGGTGTAGGAGGCACCGGCCTGCAGGCCGTGGCTCAGGCGCTTCTCAAAGTGCACCTGTAGCGCGTGGTAAGCAGAGATACCGGCCGCGGTATACGACTCAGATTCCGACGAATAGCCGATGTACGGTACGCGAAGATCGATATTACCGCCCTCGTAGTTGTCCATGTACGTGCCGTAGGCGCAGCCGGAATCATTGTTGACGCAGGCGGGCGGGCCTCCGCTGCCGTCGGTAATCGTATAGCCATAGCTGAAGTCCTGCTCGGCCGGGGTTCCGGGGTGCGTGGGGTTGGTGGGCAGCGCGAGATTGGCTTGATTGAACGGCAGTGGAATGATCTGGTGGCGACCCAGGTTGCCGACGTAGCCGATCTCGATCATCATGTCGTTGCGCGGCTGCCACTGCACGTTGAGCGTAAAGTTCATGCTGTAGGGCAGCTTGTTGGCGCGGTTGTATACGCCCAGGGTATAGGGCGATGTGCCCCCCTCAATATCCGATACGCCGGGCAGGGTCACGCTTGCCGCACTGGGATTGCTTGGTCCGGGTGTCAGAGTCAGACCCCATGGCGTGGCCAGATTGAATCCATCGGTCACGCCGGCGAGCGGATCGGAGCCGCAGATGGGAATGAAGTTCTCATAGTAATAACCAACGTCATAGTTGCCTTGATAGTTTGTGCAGTTCTGCTCCGTCACGAACGGCGGACTCTGCTGTACGCCGTTGGGACCGCCTCTGATCTCGCCGGCGGCAAAGCCCGGTGAGAGATAGGTGAAGAGTTCGCCGCGATCGTAGTACAGGCCCATGCCGGTGCGAACAACGACCTTGTTGTCGAGGTAGCCGGGCTGCCATGCAAGACCAAGACGCGGCGCCATGCCCCACTGCCGGCCAGTCAGCGTCGTCTTGCTCACGCCGGGTGTTCCGTTGGCATTGTTGCCGGCGATGATGAGACCGCTTGAGGTCGCGTTGCTGCCGTTGAAGACGTAATTGTTGGGATTGAAGTTATAGATGTCGCCGTTCTTCTCTGACAGGCCCCCATTCCAGTCGTAGCGCAGACCGGCGGTAAGGCTCAGGCGCGGCGTAATCTGGAACTTATCCTGCAGATAGAGGCCGATCTGGTTGGCGCGGTAGTAGCGATTGGCATTGCCCTGCAGATAAGTGGTGGCCGCGAAACCATCGGTGGTGTAGGGCGTCACCCAATTATGCTCATAACTCTCGAAGGTCGGCGTGGTCACCAGGCCTTTGCCGGTGCGCAGGTCGCGCACGTTCAACTGGGTATAGGCAAAGCTGCCGCCGAAGGTGACGGTGTGCCTGCCCTTGATCCAGATGGCATTCGCTGAGGGCTCAAGACGGTTCTCGAAGACGCCGGTGTTGGAGCCCTGCGACTGAGCGTTCGGGCCGATGGCAAGTGTAGGTTGCGTCGGCTCGCCTACGGGCTCGCCCCCAGGGTTGTTATAGCCGAGTGCATCGATGATGGTGATGCCGGGAAAGTAGGTACCGAAGGCCGAGCTCATGCCGATCGAAGCCGGGTTGAAAGCCTGATCGTTGTCGACATAGACCTTCTCCCGCAGGAAGCCAAGAGTCTCAGTCAGATTAAAGCTGGAGTTGATGGTCTGCGCGTTGTTGATGGAGAAGACCTGCGAACCCGCATCGGTATGTGCCGTGAAGCCGGGCACATTCGAAAAAGCATAGGGTGAAGTGGAAGGATCATGCTGGTAGTAGTACTTCAGCGAGAGTGTGTCCTTGGCGCTTGCGTTCCAGTCCAGATCGGCTACGGCCTGGTCGGATTTGAATGTAGCCGAGCCCGGCATGAAGGCATCATATGGCGAGAAATAATCGGCGTAATCCCCGGGCGTCTGATTCGGGATCAGCCAACTGCCCGGCTCATTGCCGATGGACCCGTACTGGAAGAGCCTTAACCCAACGGGATTCGTCGCCCAGTCTGACGAGCTGTCCGGCACGAAACCCCAGCCCGACGCCAGCGCAGTCAGCCCTGCTGGCGAGCGATCGTCCGTCAGGCCATAGGGCACATCCAGCAGTTCATCGCCCGTCTCCTGGTCGGAGATATGGACGTGCTGATACGCAAGATAGCCGTAGAGCTTGTTCTTGAGGATTGGGCCACCTACATCGCCACCCAATGTGTAACGATGCAGCTCAGGATTCTTGTCGGCAGCAGGAATATTGTGATCCTTCTTGAAGAAGAACGGCGCGGCATTGATCCAGTTCGTCCCGCGATGGAGGTAAGCGCTGCCGTGGATCTGGTCGCTACCTGACTTGGTGCTGAGATCGATATGCGCGCCGGAGGTAGAGCCCTGCTCGGCGTCGTACATCGAGGAGTTTACGCGTACCTCTTCCACCGTCTCGGGCGCAGGCGTCGGAATTGCATTGCCGATGGCAAGATAGACCGACGCTGCGCTGGGTACCACACCGCCCGCGGCGGAGTTGCCCTGGCCGGTGTTGTTGACGATGCGGGCTGACTCCACCTGCGAGGTACTTTTGCCGTTGAAGAGGTTGCTGGCATCGACGCCGTTAATTAGGAAGCTGTTGGAGGTGTCGCGCTGGCCGTTGGCCCAGATGGGCGCATTGCCGAGGCCGCTGTTCACGCCGGTACCACCGGAGAACTCGGCGTTGACGCCCGGCGAGAGGATGGCCAGGCCGGTGAAGCTGCCGGTGGGCAGCGGGATGGCTTCGATCTGCGCCTTATCGAGGACGTAGCCGACGGTGGTATCCACGGCGTTCATCAGCGGCGTGGCGGAGACGGTCACGGAGGTGTCGGCAGAGCCGAGCTTCAGCCCGACATTCAGCGAGGTCGTGCGGTCGGCCTGCACCTGGATGGCGGGATACTTCGCCGCCTCGAATCCGGCAAGCGTGTAGGAGAGCGTGTAGGTGCCGATGGGCAGGTTGACGAAGGTGTACTCGCCGCTGTCGTTCGTGGTGGCCGTGCGGGTAATGCCGTTGTGTTCTCCGGTCAGGATCACGGACACATTCGGCAGGCTGTTGCCATCCGGGTCAGTAAGCGCGCCGGCGATGCCGCCGAGGGTCTGCTGCGCCGCCGCGGGAAGAGCGATGAGCAGACATGCTGCCAACAGAGAGACGAAGAGTACGTTTACCCTGATCTTGAACATGAGCGCTGGCCTCGAATGTGAAGTCGTATTGAATCTGAAAACTTATATGTGGGTACGACAATGCATCCGCATTGCGGATGCACGACTGCCAAAGCCTGAAGAGTGCTTGGTGAGTGAAGCAGCGGTTGAGCCGGCAAATTCTGCTAGGTACCGGCAAATGTCTGCACAAAAGTTTTTGTAATGAACGATATAGTACATCCGCACGAGCAAAATTGCGCATATCAAAAAAATTTATGGCCGGCGTGGTAGGTTTAGCATAAAAGTGCGGCGTGGAGGGCTTCTATGCGAGCGTATACCGAGTACTGGGTCGCCATGCTGCTGCGGGGATTTCTCGCCGTCCTGGCGGGAACGGCGATCCTTTTCCTGACGGGCATCGCGGCGACGGTCCTGCTGCTGCCGCTGGCCATCGTATCGACGATCCTGTGCCTGGCGGCCTATGGCGTTGTAGACAGCGCCCTGGTGATCGCAAGCAGCTTTATGATTCCCCGGAACCGGCCGGGACGCCTCGTGCTGCGTGTGCAGGGAGTGTGCGGGTTAATATTCGGCGCACTGATGTTCTCCGTGATCTATGACCGCGTCACCATCGCGTGGTTTCTCTATCTGGCGGCGGCCCAGGCAACCGCCGTCGCTATCGCGGAGTTCGGCGTGGCGCGAGGAACCGCGGACCATCATCAATCGAAATGGTGTTATGTGTCGACGGTAATCGCTGCCGCGTCGGCGATCGTTCTGCTTTCAGTGGGCGGTCTGGGGCACAAGAACATTGTGTGGGTCATCTATAGCTATCTCGGCGTCTTTGGATTCAACCTGATCGCTCTCTCGGCGTGGATGCTCTTCGAGGATCGGCATCGTATGGCCGCGGACGTATGATTTACAGACACTCACGCAGGATGCTTCCGTAGTATTAGCCTGAGGCCGATTCGACTCTGTATGTTCTATGCATGATCTCCTTATCCGATTTCTGATTGGCGGCGTTGTCGTCAGCTCGTTCTCCCTGCTGGGCGAGATCTTTCAGCCCAAGAGCTTCGCCGGCCTCTTTGGAGCCGCGCCTTCGATCGCGCTGGCGACACTGGGGCTGACCATCGTGCGGCATGGGCACGCGTATGCGGCCATCGAAGCGCAGTCGATGCTGCCGGGGGCGATCGCATTCTTCTTCTATGCGAGCGCGGTGAGCCGCATTCTGCGGCACTACAAGACACATGCGCTGGTGACGACGCTGGCGCTGATGCCGGTCTGGTTCGGCATCGCATTCGGGCTGCACACGCTCCTGATGAGGTGGCCGGTATGATGGTTCGCATACGGCTGGCGGCGCTGAAGGACATCAAGCCGCAAGAGGTTGTGCAGCGATTTCTCTTCGGCGGCGCCTGCTCGCTGGCAGCGTATGAGATCGCGCAGCGATTCGGGCCAGTCATCGGCGGGCTGTTTCTGGCCTTTCCGGCGATATTTCCAGCGAGTGCGAGCCTGGTGGAGAAGCATCACCGCGAGAATGTGCAGGCCGCGGGTGGCGATGGCGTGACCGAGGGACGGCTGGCGGCAGCTATGGACGCGGCAGGTGCTGCCATCGGCTGCATCGGCTTGATGGGGTTTGCGCTGGTGATGTGGCGCGAGCTGCCGCTGCAGCCTGCCGGGCTTGTGCTGGCAGAGTCCCTGCTCGCATGGGTGGTGCTGGCGGCAGGCTTCTGGCTCTATCGCAGGCGTCGCATTGATTCGGAACCAACGGTGCTGCCAAAGGTTTAGCTCCGACGGCTCTCTGCTTTTCGGAGTATGCTTCAGCACAGTCGTTCCTTCCACGTAACACTCTCCCTGGCCGCAAGCTGAGCATTCCAAAGCACGAAAGAGCCGCCAAAACATTTTGGCCTCTTCTGTCCTATACCGGACATAAAGATTGATTTCTCAGTGAGATACTTCCCTCACTGATCAATCAGATATTGCTTCTAACGTTTTTTGGCCACCTTTAGCGGCGTTCGTATACGAAGAGAGAGCAAGGACTCCATGGCCGCACAGGCTAAGAATCTTCTACTAGGGACGCTGCCTCTACCCTATCGAAGCTCCCTACTCTCGCGCTTGAAGCCGGTCGCGCTCCCCATCCGGACTGTTCTCTACGAAGCCGAGGAGACGCCGAAGTATGCCCACTTCATGACCTCAGGCGTCGCTTCCATCGTGAGCTCCATGTCCGACGGCTCCAGCGCCGAAGTCGGCATCTGGGGCAAGGAGGGCCTGGTGGAGAGCTTTCACCTGCTCGGACCGGCGAAGGTGCCGAACCGCTGCTTCATCCAGATGGAAGGCACCGCTCTGCGCATGCCCTTTAAGGAGCTGCAGGATGAGTTTCTACAGGAAGAGGCGCTGCACCACCTGGTGCTCCAGTGCGTGCAGCGCCAGGGATTCATCCTCGGCCAGCTTGCCGCGTGTAACCGGCTGCATAGCGCGGAGGAACGTCTGGCGCGCTGGCTGCTGATGGTGCGCGACCGCACCGAGAGCGATCACTTTCTGCTGACGCAGGAGTTTATGGCCACCATGCTGGGAGCGCGGCGCACCACCGTGACCCTGGCGGCTGGAGCCCTGCAGCGCAATGGACTCATCCAGTACAGCCGCGGAAAGATCCATATCCTGGACGGCAAGGGGCTGGAGAAGGTGGCCTGCGAGTGCTACCAGACAGTGCGCAATCTGTACGTCAATTTTTATAAGTGATTTTGTGTCCTGGAAAAAATGCGGGGCCTGCTGGTTTGCAGGCCCCTTTCCTTTTGGAGGAACTTTTTCGTCCGCAGTTTAGTGGATCTGGTTGATGGTCACGCGGACCTTGGCTGCGATCGGCGCCGGGAGCGGAGCATAGGTCATGCCGGCCGCTTCGCCTTCGCCGTGGTCGAGCATCCAGTGCAGGAAGTCCACCAGGATCTTGCCCTTGTTCGGATCGGCGGACTGAACCGGAATCAGCAGATACGTGAAGGACGAGATGGGATAGGAGGCCACGCCAGGGGCATTGGTGATGGAGACGCGGTAGTCGGCAGGCATGCTCTTGATGGCGCCGGCGGCGGCAGCCGTGACGCTGGCAGTGGATGCCTTGACGAACTTGCCGGCGGCATTCTTCACCTGACCGTAGGACATGTTGTTGGATACCGCATAGATCAGCTCAACGTAGCCGAAGCTATAAGGGCTGTTGCGAATCATGCCGGCAACACCCTCATTGCCCTTCTGCCCGATGCCGAGCGGCCAGCGGACGGAAGCTCCCCTGCCGACGATGGACTGGAAGTCCGGGCTCACCTTGGAGAGGAAGTCCGTGAAGATGAAGTTCGTGCCGGATCCCTCCGCGCGATAGACGGGCAGAATCTGGTGATCTGGGAACTTGATGCCGGGATTGTCCTTGGCGATGCGGGAATCATTCCAGTTGGTGATGCGGCCGAGGTAGATATCGGCGATCACATCGGGCGAGAAGTTGAGATCCTGCGAGACGCCGGGGATGTTATAGACGGGAACGACAGCGCCAAGAACGGTCGGGATGTGGACGAGCTTGACCTTGGAGTCGGAGAGCGCCTGGTCCGTCATGGGCATGTCCGACGCGCCGAAATCAACGATCTTCGTCGTGACCTGGCGAATGCCGCCGCCGGAGCCGATCGACTGGTAGTTGATCTGCACGCCGGGGTGCGCGGCTGCGTACTCGCTGAACCAGCGCGAGTAGATGGGATACGGGAAGGTGGCGCCGGCGCCGGTGAGGTTCTGCGCTCCGGCTACAGCCGCCATGCCGATCAGAAGTGCTGCTGCGAGAAACTTCGCTTTCATGAATTACTCCTGTGTGTTGCTTCGCTCATTGTTGCGGTGCAGCGGAGGGTCTCCCCTCCGCTGCGCTGCGGGCTGACACCATGAAATTCTACGGAATGTAGTAGCGGAAGCCGGTGAAGATCATGTTGTCATGAGCTGCCGGTGCGCCTGCAGTGCCTGTCCAGCCATTCTTGGTCAGGTAGCTGTAGACCATGGAGTACTGGAGGCGGCCCTTGGCGGGGCTGTTGAAGAAGCGGTAAGTGAAGCCCGCAGTTCCCTCAACGATGTCACGCGTCTGCGCGCCGCAGGAGGAGCTGGGATCATACGGTGCGCCGCCAAAGACACCGCCCGTCGAGCCGGTCGTGGGCGCCACTGTATCCTGCTCCGTGAAGCA
>Ga0210398_10006735_pt1 | contig 10512 bp, 19 predicted proteins | sample IncBWC4OmetaG_FD_161047 | JGI IMG/M metagenome (GOLD analysis project Ga0210398, IMG submission 161047) | Forest soil microbial communities from Barre Woods Harvard Forest LTER site, Petersham, Massachusetts, United States - Inc-BW-C-4-O | ecosystem: Environmental > Terrestrial > Soil >... | reverse complement strand
CTCAGACTTAGATTTAGAATCCCCCGGGCTGCCCCCTTTCCCCCACGATGTGGGGGCAGAGCAGCGCCGCTTTGCTGGTCACAAAAATCGACGGGCAGAAGGGACCAATCCGCGAGCGCTCGGAATCAACCCGCGCCGCGTACAGGGCGAGATTTTGATGCCTATCCGTGGTCGGCCGCCGCCGTGGGAGCGCCGCGCCGAGGAACGCCGTCGAGCAATTGCCGAAGGATTTGCAAATTATGCGCGCAAACAGGGGCTTGCGGTCTGACATCGCGCAGTTGCTCGATGATCTCGGCGAGATTTTCGGCAATCATTTGTCCCCGCGTGCGGCCGAGCTTTATTTCGATGCACTCGGCGATTTATCGCGCGCCGAAGTCGCGGCGGCAGGGCGTGCGCTCATGCGCGACCACGAGCGTTACTTTCCATCGCCGGCGGAAATTCGCGCTGCCGCCGCACGTGATCCCGATGGGGAAGAGGATTTTTATCCGGCTTTGCCGCCGCCGCCGCTGTTGTCGCCCGAAGATCAGATCGAGAAAAACCGGCTTGCCGCAGAGATGCGCGACTGGATCACGGAGCAACGGCTAGGTGTGCTTGACGAGCACTGGTTCGCTCGGGCGGACCTCGCCGAAGTCAAACGCGTCTTCGATCGCTGGCGAAAAGTACCCGTATCGTCATGATCAGCGATCTTTTCTTCCCGAGTGAACACCATCGCCGCGCGCTGGTCGACAAGGTCGCCGCCGGCGGCTTTGCTGTGCTCGACGATATCGAGAAGCGCCAATTTCACGCCTATCGCTACGCTTGGCGCCGGGTGCGTCTTGGCGATTTTAGCCAGAAATATTCAGTTGACCAAGACGGCAAATGGTTTGACGGGGTTTTCGTAAACCAAGCGGTCGAGTTTTACGGTGGTATCAAGTCGCGCCCGGAGCGCCGCGAACCTACTGCCGAAGACGTCGCCTATGTCGATCGGCGCCTCGCGGAATACCGCGCCAACATCGCGGCTTTCGAGGAACGCAATCGGGCGGCTTTCGCGCCACGCGCCACGGACCCGCGCGACCTCGCCGCGATCCAGGCCGGGCTTGGCCTTACCGCAACCGAGGAATGACCGTGACACCGCAAGCCCTAATCGACAAATGGCGTCCGCACCGTGAGGCGATCCGGCCGGGCGAGTGCGACCACCGCGCCGGCTGCTGGGTTATCGACCCGTTTGGTGCCTGTACGGGGAATGACAAAGGGCCGGGCTGCACTGCCTGCGGCGGCAGATTGCTGGTTCGCGCGCCGCTGGATACCGCACCGCAATTTGAACCCGAGAGGAGAACAAGCATGCGTTCCTTGATCATCGCCGCAGCTGCTGCCGCGGCGCTTGCGTCCGCCGGACCGGCGCACGCAACCCTGACGCTTACCCTGACCGATAACGGGGTGCCGCAAACCTTGCTCGAAACCACGCCGTCGCCCGGCAACTTGATCGGCACCTTGACCGGTGATCCGAATTTCTCGGACGTGACAATCGACATAACCGGGGTGCCGGCGGTGCCTGCACCCGATCTCGGCACTGTTACCCTCAGTGTAACCGGGGCCACCGGTGCGGGTCATACTCTTGATATCACCGCGACGCAGACCGGGCTTGCAGTGCCGGCCGGGCTTGCCGGGTTGACGACCGATACTTACAACGGCCTGGTCGGCGCGCCTGGTCCTGTCACCGAGACGATGCTGGTCAACGGCGCCGTGCTCAATACCGAGACGTTCCCGCCGACGGCGGGCGCACTCGACGCCGCCTTTACCGATACCGGTTTGCCGGCGATCGCCAGCAATGCCGAACTGTTTGATGCCGCTTTCACCGCTGCGGATCAGGACCTCGAGGCGACGATGGAATTCAGCGGGGTTCCCGAGCCCGCGACGCTTGGGTTGTTCGCGATAATGCTCCTGGGTCTCGGATGGTTGCGAACCAAGACGAGGGCATGATTATGGCAAAGACGCTGCGGAGTGAAATCCCCGATCAGTTCGGCGGGGTCATCAACGAAACCGCGCTGCAACGCTACGTCGGGCGGATCGAGGAAAAGCACAACGAGCGCAACGACCTCAACGAGGAGATCAAGGAAATCTATGCCGAGGCCAAGGACGCCGGCTTTGATACGACGATCCTGCGCGAGATCGTCCGCGAGCGGCAGATGGAGGAGCCCGCCCGCCATTCCCGCTATGCGCTCCTCGACAGCTATCGCCGCGCCTTGGGGATGCTCGCCGGCACGCCGCTCGGCGATGCCGCGATGAACCGCGCCGAAGCGATCCATGTCGCGCACCCGCCAGCGGGAAAACGGGGGCGCAAGCCGCGATCCTTTGCCGAACAGCCGGTGCATCAACCGCGACGGCCCCGCGGCCGTCCGCGCAAGGACGCTGGCGAGGCGCTGCAGGCGGCGCGGTTGCACCTCGGCGACGACGACGCCGCGGGCACCGCATGACTGCGCCCTGGGCACCGCATGACTGCGCCCTGGGCAAAATGGTGGCGGATCAAATTGCTGCAATAAAATCGCAAGAAATTGCGGCTGGCGCCCCTGCCGTTGCGACATCGTTGCGGTTTTTTGTGGGGCTGGGGAGCGGTTCAGGGACCATAGGAGGGCCGCCTTGCGATTAGATAAGATGATGCCGGGAGGTTTACCCCACATTCAGCGGGCTCTGGGAGGGAGCCTGTGACCGGTGGATTGCTCGCGCTCGATGTCGCGACAACGACCGCCTTCGCCACGCTCGGCGAAGTCTGGCCCGGAGAAACCCGATGATGATTCAAAACGGCCGCGTGCTGAGCCGCAACGAGACCCACGACCTGAGCATGATCATCAAGGATCGGGCGAAGGTCCTCAAGGCCCACGCCGAGGAACAGGCAGCGCACTGCATCGCCGATTTCGAGAAGAAATTGGCCGCAGTCTATTCCTGGGATCAAGACGAAATCTGGCAGGCGGCGACCGAGGAGGCGCAGAAAGTCGTCGCCGAGTCCCAAGCCAAAATAGCGGCCCGTTGCGAAGACCTTGGCATCCCGAAATCGTTTGCGCCGGCGATCAGCATGAGCTGGTCGGGGCGCGGCGAAAACGCGCTCAACTCGCGTCGGGCCGAACTGCGCCGGGTCGCCAAGACTTCGATCGAGGCGATGATGAAGGCCGCCATCACCAAGATTGAGAAACAGAGCCTCGAACTGCGCACCCAGATTGTTTCCTTGGCGGTGCTGTCGGACGCCGCCCGCGTCTTTCTCGAAAGCTTGGCCCCTGTCGACGAAGCCATGCGGTCTCTCGACTTCGCCGAGATCGAGCAGAAGTTGGAGCGCGAGCAGCCGCAACGCATCGCCGATCGCCGGCATTTCGGCATGACCTGATGACCGGCGGCATCCTCGCGCTCGACGTCGCCACAACGACCGGCTGGGCCTATGGCATGCCGGGCGACCGTCCCGCTTTTGGGCATTTCCGCTCGGGCACTCCGCGCCGAAAGGGTGCAGATGACAATCTCGGCGAGGTGCTGACAGAATTCCGCGGCTGGCTCGATCGCTGGTGCGCCAAATCCGAACCGCGGATGATGGTATTCGAGGCGCCCTATGTGCCGCGGTTCGCCCCGAAAAAGGTCCGCACGCGCACCGGTCAGGTGGTTGCGACCGAACCGAACAAGGCAATACCGATCGACATCAAGGTCGTGCGCAAGCTGTTCGCCATGTGCGGCCTGGTCGAGATGGTCGCCCATGATCGCGCGATCCCCTGCCGCGAAGCGCAGTCCAACGTCATCTGCCGCCACTTCACCGGCAACGGCTCGTGGGGCGGCCGGGAGAACAAGAAAGCCGCGACGCAAAAGATGTGCGCCGTCTATGGCTGGCCCGATGTCAGCGAGGACGAGGCGGACGCGCTCGCCCTCTGGGTCTATGCCGAGGCGGTGCTGTTCCCGAAAGCCCGAAGTGCTGGACCGCTGTTCGCGCTCGGCGACCGGGCTCGTTTCACGTAAGGTGCCGGGGGTGAGACGAGACAGCGTCGTTTCGCGTTTAATCCTCCCAGACTTGGGCGGCCCGGCCGCCCGCTCTTTTGCCGCCGGCGCCGATGTCTGACACCGCCGCCGCGCGCCCTTGGCCGATCGAGACGATCGAGCGCCGCCCGGTCGACAAGCTGATCCCCTATGCGCGTAACGCCCGGAAACACACCGCGAAACAGATTGCGACGATCGCCGCCTCGATCCGCGAATTTGGCTGGACGATGCCGGTCCTGATCGACGAAGCGGACCTGATCATCGCCGGACACGGGCGCGTGCTCGCCGCGCCGCAGCTGGACCTGATCGAGGTCCCGGTGATCGTCGCCCGCGGCTGGACCGCCGCGCAAAAGCGCGCCTATCGCGTCGCCGACAATCAAATCGCCCTCAACGCCGCCTGGGACAACGGATTGCTGCGGGTCGAACTCGCCGACTTGCACAACGAGGGCTTTGATCTCGAAATGCTCGGGTTCGCGACCGCGGACGCGACCGCGCGCGACGATTTCGGGGGTGAGCTGCCGCAGGCGCTGCAACTGGAACCCGCCCGCGAATATGCCGTCATCATGTGCCAGGACGCCGCCGAATGGGAACGGCTCAAGGTCGCGCTGTCGCTCGTCCCGGTGCGCCGCGGGGGCTACAAAAAGGGCTCGCCGTTTGACGATGTCGGAACACAACGCGTCGTCGCCGCCGCGGACGTCCTGCGCCTGATCGAGCGGCCGGCCGTCCAGCTGCGCGAGGGCCGGACCCGCAAGGGCGGACAGAACCCGCAGACGTCGCAAGTCAAGCAACGACCGCCGCCGCCAGGACGAATTGCCCGCAATGCTGATCGCCGTCCCGAGTAAGGGCCGCGCGGGCCGCGTGACGACTCAGACGGTGCTGCCGTCCGCGACGCTGTTCGTTCCCGCGCTCGAGGTGCCGGCCTATCAGCGGATGGGCGCGCGCCAGGTCGTCGCCGTTCCGGATGAAATCCGCGGCATCACCGCGACGCGGAACTGGATATTGCGCAGCACCGAGGACCGCCGGGTGGTGATGATCGACGACGACTCGCACTATGCCGGATATTCGAAGCTGCGCGAGCGCGACACGATGCGCGTCCGCCTCGACGAGCGGATCTGGCTCGGGGAATTCGTCAAGCTGTTCGATCTGACGGAGCAGCTGTCCTATCGCATCTGGGGCGTGGCGACCGACGGCGCGACCCGCTCGATCTATCCCTACTGGCCCTTTCGCTGGCGATCCTACGTTACCGCCAGCTGCATGGGGATCGTCAACGACGGACGCACGTATTTCGACGAAAGCTATCCCGTCAAAGAGGATTACGAGCTCTGCGCGCGATGCATCGCCGAGGACGGCGGCGTCGTCTGCGCGCAGTATATCTATTGGGTCAACCTGCATTGGGACACCGCCGGCGGATGCCGCGACTACCGGACGCAAGCGATGGAGCGCGACTGCATCCGCCGTCTGCGCCGGACCTATCCGGGGATCATCCGCATCGTCAACCGCAAGAGTCACGGATGGGCGATCGAGATCGCCGCCTGATCCCAAACCTTCCCAAACTTTCCCATTCTTAGGCCGCGGCGGGGGGCGGGCCCTCGATCACGAAAAAGGCGTCGCCATCATTGTTCGCGGTGCCCTGGCCGCCCTTCCAGCGGATCGTCCTCTGACTTACCGGGTGGCCCTTCCACTGGTCCCACACGCGGAGCCCGCCGCCATCCTGGGCGATCAGGATCGCCGCATGCGAGGCACCGTCGAGCCGGTTCTCATAGCGGCCGTCCCGACTGAACGTGGCGATCGCCGTCCCGGTCGCGACCTGGTTGCCGCGGACCTTGACGCCACGCCGCCAGTAAGACGTGTGGGGCGCGTGCGCCGCGGCCTGGACGAAGGCGACACAATGCCCGCTGCCCTCGCCCTTGCCGGCGTAGGATGCGGGGTCCGGGGCGATCCAACTCATAGCGCGCACCGTAAAAAAAAAGAGCGGGCCGAAGCCCGCTCCCTCATTTGGTGGCCTACCAGCCGGATTCCCAGCTTAGGCGGCCGGGGTCCCGTCCCTGATGGCGCATTGGTCTTTGGCGCAGTCTGACCAGATTCTTGTCATGGCCGCCGCCATCCCCTTAGTAAATTGATCTCGCCCAAATTTCTCTAGCAATTTCCCCAGCGCCGCGGCCATCACTGACACCGCTTGCTCATCGATGGTGAGCTTGTTGTCACGATCGTTGTGCGCCATTCGCCAGAAAATCAGAGCGAGGGGGCGCATGCGTTCGTCTATCGTCGGACGGGGTTTCCGGGCGGTTTGAGTTTTGCTCATGTCGTGGACTCCTTTGGCAAAAACTCGTCCGGGTCGCCGCGATGTCCGCAGTCGCGGCAGCGCACCGGAATGGTGATGTCCTCGATGTCCTCGCCGCCGCATTCGGGGCAGGTCATGCCGAGGGTTTCGTCGTCGCGCTCCGCGCGCAACCCGCGCAGCAACAGCCGCTCAACCGCGGTTTTTAGGCTCAGCCGCTCGGGCTGCTGACGGCGCCACGTTTCGACCTGGGTCAATAGCGCGGCGTCGAGGAGCGACGGCGCATGGCCGACCGCCGCGACCCGCCGGGGGCGTCCCGCGGGCATCTCAGCGCTTCCTTTCGTCGAGATAGTCCCGCATGACCGCGGACCCGATGCGCACCTTGGGGTCGCTCAGAAGGGCCGTGTTGGCCGTCTCGAGGTCGGCGGCAATCTGCGCTGCCTTGACCGCCTCGGCGCGGGTCGGATGCGGCCCGACCGGGGACATGAGATCGATCTGGTAATACCAGCCGCGCGCCAGACCGGGGACACCGTCCGGACGCGCGTTCTTCCGGAAATAAAAGACCTTTGCCATTGTCATTTTTCCAGCCTCACAGTCAGGGGCCCGTCGAAATGGACGACATAGACGCGCGGTCGTGTGGGCACACTGGCGAGCCATGCGCCAAGCCCAAAAATCAACGCGCCCGTCGCCAATGATGCCAGCACTGCAAGCCAAGCGCGCCGCCAGCCGCCCTTAACGTCGGGATTGATCGTCATCGGGTATTGCTCCATTTTTATTCGCCACGGCTGGCGATTATTGCGTTGGCGATGGCGCTGACTTGCGCCGCGACCTCTGCGCGTTGCGCGCGGAATTCTTCGGCGAGGTCGCTGCGCAATCCTTTGAAACCATCACGCATCTCGGTTTCGAGCCGATCGATACGCTTTTCGAGACGCTGGAACATGAAGGCGAACAAGCCGAGTCCGCCGACCCATAGCGCGACCAATGCGCCGAATTGGGTGAGATCGTTCATTCATCCTCCACCGGACAGGAGGCGGACGAGCAATCCGCCGACAACGCCGCCGGCCGCGAAGATCGCCGCAAACGCTGTCAGTCCTTGGAACAGGAGCCGCCTGGGCTCAAAGCTTTTGATCTGGCGGACCTGTTCCAACCGGAGTTCGAAATCGGCGAGCAGCAAATCCCATTTGACTTGCTGCTCTTGCTCTGCCGAGGGAAGGGCCATTACCGCCAGCCTGCCGGGCTGGTCGCGATGTCCTCGACGGACACCGGACGATTGCGGATCGTCCGCAATAGCCGGCTCTCCCAAAGATCGTCGGCGACCATGCCGACGCCGCGGATATGAACCGGCTGATCGAGTTCGACGCGATAGAACGCCGGACCCTCTTTTGCGACGATCCGCCCCGTCTTGCCGACGAACTCGCTCATGCCGCCGAGGATTTCGACGCGCTGTCCATAACGATCTGCCATTGGATGACTCCTTGTTTTTGGGGTGCTGTGACACCCTAAATATAATTATTTACGTAAAAAATAGAAGTGCTTTTCCGGGTTTTTAGTGAGTAATTCTAATGGTTTAGAAAACGAGGAGTTCGCGCCCGTCCTGATAGATGAAATCGCTGTCGCGCTCGCTCGCGATCGAGACGCCTAGCGCCATGATCAGCGCGATCGCGTTGTCGATCTTTTTCTCGGGCGCGTCCTTGCGCGGATAGACGTTCGATCTGTTGTCGTAGTGACCGACGACGTTCCCGATGCACCATGCCAGGACGGGATCGCCGTTATGCCGGATGCGCCGTTCGCGCATCAACGCGTCCAGCAGCTTTGTCGGTTCCGAGAAGTTCAGCGTCGACGACCGATATTCGAACATCGGAAACCCGTCATTCGTCAGTCGCTGCGCGAACTGCATCATCGAATAGGGATCGTAAGCCGTCGCCCGGAGATCGAACCGCGATCCGATTTCGTGGAGCCAATCCTCGATCGCCTCGAATGACGTCGTCTCGCCCGGAGTGACGGTCAGCGCGCCGGCCTCGGCCCATTGCGGATAGAACGGACTGCGTTCGCTGTCGACCGCCGCCTCGGGCAACCATGCCTGCGCAAATGCCGCATAGGTGACTTTCTGCGGATCGTCCGGATCACGCCGTGGGAAGATGATCGCGCCGGCCGCGATGTCGATCCGCGTCGCCATGTCGATTGCCGCGAAACATTCCTCGCCCTCGAAATCCTCGAGGCGGAGGTCCGGATCAGCGCACGCTTTCCAGGCGTCACTGTCGAATAGCGCATTCTGCGCCGATACCCAGACATTCAGATGTCGCGTCTTAAACGCCGCCTGCAGGGCCGGCGACGCCAGCGCCTGCCGCGCCAGCGCCCGGATCGCCTCGGGCTGGACCAGGACTCCCCATCCGGGGTTTGCCTTGCGCCAGGACGTTTCCGACCACGGATCGTCGCCCTGGTCGACATCGAAAATCACGCCAAAAAACTGATCGTCGCGCAGCTGTCCGGACAGGACGCTTTCGGTGTAATCCCAGACGGTTTTGCCGACGCCGGTCGTCTGATCCGTCGCCGTCGAGATCGAGATCAGCAGGGGCTCGGCACGCTTGCCGGTCGCGGTGATCAGCGCATTGTAAACCGCCGCCGACTTGTGCGACCCGATCTCGTCCAGCACTGCGAAATAGACGTTGAGCCCGTCGAGGGCGCGCGCGTGCGACGACAACGCTTTAAACGACGATCCCGTCCGCGCCTGCGAAATCGCCTGAGCGTTCACCTGGACGCCATACTGCCGCCGGAACTCGGGCGTGCGCTCGCTCATCGCCTTGGCGAGTTCCAAAACGATGCGCGCCTGATCGCGGGAGACCGCACTGCTGTAGCCTTCCGCACCGGCTTCATTTTCGGTGAACGTGACGGATAGCGCGAGGATCGCCGCCAATGTCGACTTGCCATTGCCGCGCGGTATCCAGATGGATGCCTGCCGGAACCGCCGTCGCCCGGTCCTGCGGTCCACAAAGCCGAACAGGTTCGCCAGCATCCATTTCTGGAACGCCAGCAGTTCGATCGTCTCGCCGGCCTGCGGTCCCTTGACGTTAACTAGCAGCCCCGCGAACGCGATCGGAAATTCCGCGCGCCCTTCGTCGAAGCGCCAGCGTGACCGCGGACGCGCGGCTAGCTCGAGGTCCGCCAGGAACCGCGCACATGCGGCCCGCGCCCAACGACCTGCCGCGATCCGCCCGGACGCGACGTCCTGCGCGTACCCGACCGCCTCGACAAGGTTGGGGCTTATCGCCGCCTGCCGCCTTGGACTTTATGGGCGACGCCCGCGCACATCCCCTTAGACCCGCCGCCGTTCCTGCATTCGGCATAAGCATGCTTCGCATCGGTCGCAGTAACGCCGCGGGGTGCAATGAAATAGCCGCCGCCGGACGACTTGACGACCGATGACCGCGGGAACCCCAATCGTGCCGCGCGTCCTAATGCGCCGGACCTGGTTTCAGGCATCGCTTTGTCCTCCGTTGCTGTGTAAACCTTGCCGCGACCAGGGCTGATGGCTTTGGTTTGGGCTTGGCATGGTAGGGCAAGGCGGGGCAGCGCTCGGCAGGGTTCCGGCGGGGCTCGGCAGGGCGAGACGGGCTATTCCGTCTTGCCCCCTGCGATGACTCGCAATCGCCGTAGGGCTGCCCAATCATTCGCCGCGTCGTCCTCGTCCTGCCGCGCGACCGCCAGCCGTGCGCGCCCTGCCGGGGTGAAACCCATCTCGCCAGCATACCGCGCCAGCAACAACAGACACCGATTCATCTCACGCAAAAATGGCGAGATCACCGCACCCGATCCGCCTTTGATCAGGTATGGGACCTCGGTCGCCGCGTCGAGGCGCTGTTGCGCCTGGACTAGCCTGGTGTAACGATCCCAGAGCTCGACATACCCCGCGAACAACGCCCAATCAATCCGCCGCAATATATCCTTCGGCGCGTCGATCAGCGTCTCGGTCCAGAAATCCCGCATGCTCGGCGTCATCCACTCGGGCGGCGGCTTTGTCGCGAGGTCGCCCGCTGCCTCGGGCTCGGCGATGTCCGCATGACGCACCGGGCGCAATGTTCCCTGGATGCGCAGCAACGACAACGGTTTCGGGCGCCGTCCGCTACCGTCCGCGCGTCCGCGCCCGCCGCGCCTTGGTGGTGACGTTGATGGAATTCCGCGAGGCATTGGCGTCGATCCCGGTCCGGTCTGGCCGGTTTATCACCATTTGGATACAGGAAAAATTGCCT
>Ga0210398_10006734_pt1 | contig 10516 bp, 8 predicted proteins | sample IncBWC4OmetaG_FD_161047 | JGI IMG/M metagenome (GOLD analysis project Ga0210398, IMG submission 161047) | Forest soil microbial communities from Barre Woods Harvard Forest LTER site, Petersham, Massachusetts, United States - Inc-BW-C-4-O | ecosystem: Environmental > Terrestrial > Soil >... | reverse complement strand
CTGGCCTACGTAGTCCACTGCGATGATCTTCATGGGCAGGTCGTGCTCGCGCGCGAGCCGGCGCGACACCACCCGGCCCTCGGCGCGGCGGGCCCGGTTCACCTCGTCGCGGCTGAGATCCTCGTCGGTGGCCAGGCCCTCGCAGACCGGCAGCCCGGCGATCTCGTCAGAGACCCACTGCGGCGCCCAGATGCACTCGGCAACCTCGGGGCCGGAGTCGGTGGGCACCAGCACCTTGGTGCCGACCGCGGGCTGATACGGCCCGGGGTCCAGGTAATAGAGTCGCCCGTTCCGCTGGAAACTCACCGCCATCATCATGCCCACGCCACCACACTACGGTGGCCCCGGCTAACCGACCAGGGACAGCGTCAGCTCCTCGACCGCGAGCAGCGGCGCGACGTTTGCCTCCAGCCGGGCGCGGCAGCGCATGATCGCCTCGATCCGGCGCACCGTCTGGGACGGGAACGACGCTGCCGCAAGCCGGTCGATCTCGTCCGCCCGGCTGGCATTGCTGAGCTCAACCCCGGCGCCGAGCTGGACTGCGAGCACGTCACGGTAATAACCAGCCAGGTCCAGCAGCGCGCGATCGAGCGAGTCGCGCTTCACCCTGGTCGCCCGCGACTTCTGCCGGTCCTCGAGATCGCGCATCGCGCCGGCGCCGCCGCGCAGGGCGGTGGCCACGCCCTTGCCGGTCGACCCTTCGCCGAAGGCGCGACGCAGAGCCCCGCGCTCAGGCTCGTCGAGTTCCTCGGTCACCGCACTCGCCTCGGATTCTGCCGCCCGCACCAGCGCCGCCGCCGCCCGGAAAGCCTCGCCCATGGTCCCCACCTGCGTCGGCACGCGGAGCACGTCGGCTCTGCGTCCCGCGGCGGCGGAGTCGGTCGCCAGGCGCCGCGCCCGGCCGATGTGGCCCTGCGCGGCGCGTGCGCCCGTCAGCGCCAGCTCGGCTGGCACTCCCTCGCGTTCCAGCTTCGCGGCGACGGCGGCCGTGCTGGGCGTGCGCAGCGTGACCAGGCAGCACCGCGAGCGGATCGTGGTGGGCAGGTCATCGGCGTACGGGGCGCACAGCAGCCAGATCGTCCGCGGGGCTGGCTCCTCGATCGCCTTCAGGAGCGCGTTCGCTGCCTGCTCCGTGGCCCGGTCGGCGTCCTCGAACAACACGATGCGCCAGCGGCCGATCACTGGCGCGGTGGATGCCTTGAGGACCAGCTCCCTGGTCTGCCGCACGCCGTAAGACAGACCGTCGGGCCGCACTAGCAGCAGATCGGCGTGCGTCCCGGTGACCACCTGATGGCAGGCCGGGCAGGAGCCGCACCCCTGCTGGTCGCACAGCAGCGCCGCCGCGAACGCACGGGCAGCGACCGACCGGCCCGAGCCCGGCGGGCCAGTAAACAACCAGGCGTGCATGATCCCGGCACCGGCCGCAGCTGACTGGACCGCCCGCTGCAGCTGGTCCACGACGATGTCCTGGCCGATCAGCTCCCCGAAGACAGTGCTCACCCGCTCGACCCTATTCGTGGATCGCCGGGAAGCTGCCGGTGTTCTCTTCGGTGTTGAACGGCACCGGATCGGGCAGCATCTCCCGAACCCGAGCCTGGATCTCGCGGCTGATCTCGGCCGGCGGCCTGCCCGCGTCGAGCACCATGTACCGGGCCGGGTCGGCGGCGGCAAGGTTGAGGAAGCCCGACCTCACCCGCTGGTGGAAATCGAGCGGCTCGGACTCCAGCCGGTCCGCGGAGCTGTGCCGGCGACCGAGCCCGGCCGCTGGCGCGACGTCGAGGATGATCGTCAGGTCGGGCTTCAGCCCGTCAGTCGCCCACTCGTTGATCTGCGCGATCTCGGGCGCTGGCAGCTGACGTCCGGCGCCCTGGTAGGCCAGGGAGGAGTCAATGTAGCGGTCGGTGACGACAACCGCGCCGCGCTCCAGGGCCGGAAGTATCAGTGACTGGACATGCTCGGCCCGGTCCGCCGCGTACATCAGCGTCTCGGCCTTGGATGCCAGCCCTGTGTGCGCGGTGTCCAGCAGGAGCGCCCGCAGCCGCATGCCGATCTTCGTGGCGCCGGGCTCGTGCGTCGAGATGACGTCATAGCCCTGCTCCCGCAGCCAGATGGAGAGCAGCCGGGCCTGGGTGGACTTGCCCGCGCCCTCGCCGCCCTCGAACGCGAGGAACAGCCCGGGGCGGCGGGCCGGCTGGCTGGCTGCCGCGCTCGTGGCCGGCACCGGTTCCTGCCCACGTCGCCGGAAGACTGCCATCAGGTCCTGCATCAACGGGACTCCCTTGCGGTCATCCATCTGCTTGTAGGCGGCCCGGCCCAGCAGCAGCGCGACGATGGCGGCCAGCAGCAGGACCAGGTTGTAGCCGACGTTGCCATAGTAGAAGCTGCCGATCCGCAGATTGGCGGCACCGCCGGAGCCGATCAGCGCGTTGAACGCGCCCGCCAGTACCGGCGCGATCGCGATCACGGCGAAAAGGATCACCCGGATCGCCGACTGCAGGAACGCGAACGTGCGGCCCCTGGTGTCGTCGTCGACCTCAAGGCCGATCACGGTGTAGCCGGTCACGTACGCAACACCGGCGCAGGCGCCGACCACGATCACCAGGATGATCGTCACCACGAGGTTCGGGATCAGGGCGGTCGCCGCGAGCGGCAGCGCGGCGAACATGATCGACACGCCGAACAGCCGCCGCCGGGAGAACCCGTGCAGCACGGGCAGGCCCAGGAACATGCCGATGGCCAGGCCGAAGAAGATGGCCGCGAACGCCGCGCCCCACCCGGCGCTGCCGCCCTTGAGAATGTCGGTGATGTAGGAGGGCCCCAGGCCGACGACGGCCCCGCCGGCGGCGAACGCGCCGGTCATGCCCAGCATGATGCCGCGCAGCAGCTTGCTCCGGCCGAGGAACTTCCAGCCGTCCCAGATCGATTTCAGTACCGCGGGCGAGGAGATCTTGTCGGTCGGGCTCCGGCGCAGTTCCTTCAGCATGTAGATGGTCAGCGCCGAGACCAGGTACATCGCTGTCCGGAAGTACAGCGAGAGGTTGACCTGGTTAGTAGAGAAATAGTGCGAGATGTGCCCGAGCGCGGTGCTCAGGACCGCCAGCAACGAGAAGAGCAGTCCGGCGACCGGCGCCGTGCCGTAGGTGGAGAGCAGGCTGAGCTGGTTGGCCTGCTCCAGCTTGTCGCGCGGGACCAGGTTCGGTACCGAGGCGTCCTTGGCCGGCAGCCAGAACAGCGATGCGCACGAGGCCAGGAACTGGACCACGTAGATCCAGGTCAGCTTGTTGATCACGCCGACGGACAGGTCGATCGGGATCGTGATGTACAGCGCCGCCCTGACGACGTCGCCGATGATCATGTTCATCCGGCGGTCGAATTTGTCGGCCACCGCTCCCGCCAGCGGCCCGAGGATCAGCCAGGGCAGCAGCGAGGTCAGCCAGACCCCGCTGACCGCGTAGGCGCCGTTCTTCGTGCCGCCGATCTTGGCCGCCAGCGCCGAGAGCGCCAGCAGGCTCAGCCAGTCCCCGAGGCTGGCCAGCGTGAGCGCGATCCACAGGCGGCGGAACGGCGTGATCGACAGCACGCCAGTGCCACGGCCGCCCAAAGGGGATCTAAAGTTCACTGCGCCAGGGTATAGGTACCTGCTGGAAATAACCGCTCAGCATCAGGTAACCGGGCCGACTCGGTGCCTGGCGAGGCCTGCACGCTGGCGGTCCGGGGGGCGGGCCCGGGCGCTTGCAGACCGCCCGCGCCACGTGCCTCAGTCCCCGGACTTCGCGGGCTTCGCCGCCCTCGCCGACTTGGTCGTCTTCGCCTTGCTCGCGGGCTTCCTGGCTGTCGTCGTGCGCCGCTTCGGGGCGGGGGCGGCCGCCCGGCGCTCGGCCAGCAGCTCGATGGCGCGCTGCGGGGTGATGGATTCCACCGCGTCGCTCTTGCGCAGCGACGCGTTGGTCTCACCGTCCGTAACGTAGGGCCCGAACCGGCCCTCGCGCAGCACGATCGGCTTGCCGCTCGCCGAGTCCTGGCCCAGCTCCTTGAGTGGCGGAGCCGCGGCGGCCCGCGCGGCCCGGCCGCGCGGCTTCGGCTGCGCCAGCAGTGCCTGAGCCTCCTCCATGGTCAGCGTGAACATCTGGTCTTCTGACTCCAGCGACCGGCTCTCCGCGCCGCGCTTGACGTAGGGGCCGTACCGGCCGTTCTGCACGGTGACCGGCTCGCCGTCGAGCTCGCCCAGCGTCCGCGGGAGCGTCAGCAGCCGCAGCGCGTCGTCGAGCGTCACGCTGTCCAGGTCCATCGACTTCAGCAGCGAGGCGGTCCGCGGCTTGGCTGCCGTCTTGGCCGAACCGTTGCCGGCGTCCTCCTCGACCACCTCGGTCACGTACGGGCCGAACCGGCCCGCCTTGGCCACGATCGTCTTCCCGCTGTCCGGGTCGGTGCCGAGGATCTTGTCGCCGCTCGGCCGGCTCAGCAGCTCCGCCGCGAACTCGGGGGTCAGCTCGTCGGGCGCGGTGCCCTCAGGTACGTTCACCCGCTGGCCGTCGCGCTCCAGGTACGGTCCGTACCGGCCGACCCGCACCACGATGTCGGTGCCGGCCAGCGGGAACGAGCTCACGTCCCGCGCGTCGATCTCGCTCAGGTCGCTGACGAGTTCCTTCAGCCCCTCCTCGCCGTCGGCGCCGAAGTAGAAGCGCCGCAGCCACGGCACGCGCTCGGCCTCGCCGTTGGCGATGTCGTCGAGGGCGTCCTCCATGCGCGCGGTGAACTCGTAGTCGACCAGGTGCATGAAGTGCCGCTCGAGCAGCGTCACCACGGCGAAGGCCACGAACGACGGGACCAGGGCCGTGGCCTTCTTGAACACGTAGCCGCGGTCGAGGATCGTGCCGATGATCGACGCGTATGTCGATGGCCGGCCGATCGCCCGGTCTTCCAGGTCCTTGATCAGCGTCGCCTCGGTGAATCTCGCCGGCGGTCGCGTGGCGTGCTCGGCCACGTCCATACGGACGACATCCACGCCGTCGCGCTCGGCCAGCGGCGGGAGCCGGCGCTGGTTGTCGTCGAGCTCCGCGTCCGGGTCGTCGGACCCCTCGACGTACGCCTTGAGGAATCCATGGAAGGTGATGACCTTGCCGGACGCGCCGAAGTCGGCCTGCTCGCCGGTGCTCGACGCGCCGGTCACCCGGACCGACACCGACTCCCCGGTAGCGTCCTTCATCTGCGACGCGACCGTGCGCTTCCACACCAGCTCGTACAGGCGGAGCTCGTCGCCGCTCAGCCCGGACTGGGCCGGCGTCTTGAAGCTGTCGCCCGCTGGCCGGATCGCCTCGTGCGCTTCCTGCGCACTCTTTACCTTGCTGTCGTAGACGCGCGGCGCGTCGGGCACGTACTCGGCGCCGTAGAGCTGGCGGGCCTGCGTGCGGGCCGCGTTCAGCGCGGTCTGGGACAGCGTCACCGAGTCGGTGCGCATATAGGTAATGTGGCCGTTCTCGTACAGCCGCTGCGCCACCGACATCGTGTACTTCGACGAGAAGCCGAGCTTGCGCGACGCCTCCTGCTGCAGCGTCGTGGTGCGGAACGGGGCGTACGGCGACCTTCGGTAGGGCTTGCGCTCCACCGACTTGACGGAGAAAGACGAGCCCTGCAGGCGCCCGGCCAGTCCGGCTGCGGCCGGACCGTCCAGATGGAGCACGCCTGCGGCGTCGTTCCGGCCATCTGTGCGCAACTCGCCGAGCGAGGTGAAGTCGCGGCCCTGCGCCACGCGCTTGCCGTCGAGAGACACGAGCGTCGCCGTGAAGAACGGAACCTCGGCCGCGGCGGCCTCGTCCTGCGGCGCGAAGTCGGCCTCGAGGTCCCAGTACTGCGCGGGACGGAACGCGATCCGCTCGCGCTCGCGGTCCACCACCAGCCGGACGGCGACCGACTGCACGCGGCCCGCTGAGAGCTGCGGCATGACCTTCTTCCACAGCACCGGCGACAGCTCGTATCCGTACAGCCGGTCGAGCACGCGGCGGGTCTGATACGCCTCGACCAGGCCCTGGTCCATCTCACGGGGCGAGGCGACCGCTTGCGCGATCGCCTCCGGGGTGATCTCGTGGAACACCATCCGTTTGGCCGGGACCCGCGGCTTCAGCTCCTCCATCAGGTGCCAGGCGATTGCCTCGCCCTCGCGGTCCTCATCAGTGGCAAGCAGGAGTTCATCGGCGTTCTTGAGCAGCTGCTTGAGCTTGGTGACCTGCTGCTTCTTGTCGGAGTTCACGACGTAGAGCGGCTCGAAGTCGTGATCGACGTCCACACCGAGGCGAGCCCATGCCTCTTTTCTGTACTTAGCGGGGATCTCGGCGGCCTTGTCGGGCATATCGCGTATGTGACCGATACTGGACTCAACGACGTACCCCTTGCCAAGGAAGCCGGCGATCGTCTTGGCCTTCCTCGGCGACTCGACAATGACCAGCTTGCTGCCGCCCTTGGCCCCGGTCCGCGGGGCGGGCGCAGTCTCCTCGGTCCCTGCTGCCACGTGTCACACCCTTTACATCCAGCAATCGCCCAGGAGGCTACCGCAGGTAAGCCTGCCGCCACCCGGCGCTCTGGCCTTTCTCTGAGAGGTACGGCATCCGCCCAGGCAGATCGTTGACGGGCGCAAGCCTCGTTCCCTCTCAAGGAAGGTAACTTGCGAGGAGCAGTCTGATGTTCCCTGCCCTCCGCCCGGCGGATTCCCTCAAGCTGATTGAACCATCCCGGCCGACGCGCACAATAAGTTGATGGCGGAGTACTCATACAAGATGCTCTATCTGCCGCGTGGCACCTCCCGCGACGCGGCAAGGCGGATCCTGACCGATCACGCGGAGTACGGCAGCTGGGAGCTCTCGCGCCTGCGGCTATATCCGGATGGAAGCCGCAAAGCGACGCTCCGGCGCATGATTATCCGCCAGGTCCGGACGATGCCGTTAACAGCCACATACCAGTCAGGCCCGCCGGGGCTGAGCCGGCGGGCCTCATGGATGGTGGCCGGACCTGCTGGCGCGAGCGCCGCGGACGGGCCTGACTGGGGCTAGGGAGGCCAGCCTCCGGGCAGATCAGCCGCGAGCCGGCAGCGGGAGCATGGCGAACCGGCTGCCCACCCACGCGCCGAAGCCTCCCGACGGGGCCGCGTGCTTGGGCGCGTTGCGGCGCGCCTCCTTGTGATCCGGGCCGTCCTGGCCGGTCATCCTGTGCCTGCTGCGGTACCCGCCGCGGACGGGCTCGGGCTGAACAGCAACGTCAGCGTCGTCGGCGCCGGGCAGGACGATGTCATCGTCGGTGCCCACGCCAAACGGGCCGGTCGCCGTCTTCGCGGCAAACTCGGAGTCCCCGGCCGCGTAGGGACTCTCCGCCGGGAGCTGCGTCCCGGCTGCGTACGGGTCGCCGCCCGCCTTCGCGTAGGACTCATCCTCCGCCTCCTCCGGGACGCCGGAGGTGTCGGCAACGCGCTCGGCCTCGGTCGGCGCGCCGAAGTAGCCCACGCTGGCGGGGGCGGCGAAGTAATCCGGCTCGACGCGCGCGTGCCGCATGCCGCCGACCAGGAGACCCGGCCGGGCGGACAGGCGGGTCTTGCGCAGCAGTTTCGGCGCGCTGATGGCCACAAAGGCCGCCCCGGTCATCAGCGCTCCGACAGCGAAGCCGTCGATCTCGCCCGGTGCAATGCCGTGCAGGAAGGTGGCGCCCGCACCGGAATTCACAACGAGGTCTCGCGCCACAACGGCTGTCCATGTGGTCATTTCGTCCCTCTCCCCTTAGGTCTGCTGGCTCTAAGTTTCCGAGCGCTTACTATGCGTGACATCTGTAGAGCTGGGCCGACCCCCCGCGCCTTTGCTCGCACTTAACGGGCTGGCTGCGGAAAGGTCGGGGCTAGCTAGGTAACTGTGCGGCCGCTGTGCGGGAAGCGGCGGGGCCTGCGGGTAGCGGTGGCCACGACCGGGCGCGCCGTTATGGCGACACCGCAGGCCGTGGCCACCGGAGCGGGCGAGTACCCGCAGCCGGCCGAGAGGATCGAGCGGCCCAGACGCCGGGCCCGCGCGCTGCTGGTCGCGGCGCCGTGCCGCCGCGAGCTGGCGCGGCTGCAGACCAGCGGACCTGGGCTCTGACCCTGTTCCGGCAACACAGGCGACCCTCCTCATCGGCCGGCTGGCGCTGGCCTGTGGGGAGCTCGTTCTCCCCACGGCCCGCCAGGGCACGAGGCCGCTGGCCGGCGCGCGCAGCACAGGGGGTTTTGCGCTCCGGGTAAGGCCCCGCACAGCGAGTCACTGTAGCACTACTCAACGTGCATGCGGCAATAAACGATAAGACACTCGCGTCCGGACACGTCCGCCCCACGCCTATCTGATCCGGCAATTGCCTACTGACCAGCAAGAATGGCTAGCAGCGATCAAGGAAATTGTCCAGAACCCTGGTGCCGAACTTGAGCGCCTCGACCGGCACACGCTCGTCCACGCCGTGGAACATGCCCGCGAAGTCCAGTTCGGCGGGCAGCCGCAGCGGGGTGAAGCCGAAGCACCGGATGCCGAGCCGGGAGAACGACTTGGCGTCCGTCCCGCCAGAGAGGCAGTAGGGCACCATCCGGCCCTCGGGGTCCTCGGCCAGCAGGGAGTCCCGCATGGCGTCCACCAGGTCGCCATCGAAGGTCGTCTCGACGGCGATGTCGTTATGGACGAAATCGCGGCTGACGCCGGGGCCCGCCAGGGCGTCGATCTCGCCGAAGAACTCGTCCTCATAGCCCGGCAGGAACCGCCCGTCGACCTGGCCGGTCGCGACCTGCGGGATGACGTTCACCTTGTAGCCGGCGGACAGCATCGTCGGATTGGCCGTGTTGGTCATCGTGGCGCCGACCATGCGGGCGATCGGCCCGAGCTTGGCCAGCACCCCGGCCGGGTCATCGGGGTTGAAGTCAACGCCGAGCGCCCGGCAGGCCTCCCTGGCGAAGGCGAAGGCCGCCTCGGTCTCCCTTACCGGCCACTCGTGGCGGCCTATCCTGGCGATGGCCTCGGCCACCTCGGTGACGGCGTTGTCCGGCTGGAGCATGGAGCCGTGCCCGGCAGTGCCGCGAGCGGTGAACCGCATCCAGGCCATGCCCTTCTCCGCGGTCTGGAGCAGGTAGAGCCGCTTTCCGCCGATCGTCACGCTGAAGCCGCCGACCTCGCCAATGGCCTCGGTGACCCCGTCGAACAGTTCCGGGTGGTTGTCGACCAGCCACCGGGCGCCCCACGTTCCGCCGGCTTCCTCATCGGCGAGGAAAGCCAGCACGATGTCGCGATCGGGGCGGCGGCCCTCGGCCAGCCGCTGCCTGATGACGGCGAGGGTGATCGCGTCGAAGTCCTTCATGTCGACCGCGCCGCGGCCCCAGACGCAGTCCTCGGTGATCTCGCCGGAGAACGGGTTCACACGCCAGTCAGCCGCGTCGGCCGGCACCACGTCGAGGTGACCGTGGATGAGCAGTGCCGGCCGGGAGGGGTCGGTGCCCTCGACCCTGGCCACCACGCTGGCCCGCTTGGCGTGCGACTCGTAGATCTTCGGCTGCAGTCCGGCGTCGGCCAGGAGCTGGGCGACGTGTTCGGCCGCGGCGCGCTCGCCGGGGCCGGAGTGATCTCCGGTATTGCTGGTGTCGATCCTGATCAGGTCGCTGGCGAGGCGAGCGACCTCATCCTGAGCTGCGGTGCCACGGGCTGCGGGGGTCTGGTGGTTGTCGGTCATGCGGCCATCGTCGCATTGCTGGCGTGTTGGTGCCGCAGGCAGGTGCTGACGTAGCCGCTACCCTCAATGAGCTGCGACGGGAGCACCTTCGGGAGGCGGGCAGCTAAAGGCCCGTCGCCTCAAGTGCTCGGTATTTGCTATCGTGAGGCCGGCTCGGCTTCAGGCCGACCCACGTCCGGGTGGCGGAATAGGCAGACGCGCTAGCTTGAGGTGCTAGTGCCCCAAAAGGGCATGGGGGTTCAAGTCCCCCCTCGGACACGTCATGACATAATATTACATATATGTATTTCGAGGCTTCCACTGCGGCCGGTGATCGAACACCGACCTGGAGCGGGTTCGGCCTGGTGCGTCGGTGCGGGTATCTGGACATCCGCGATCGGACGGGTCACGTCAGTCATATCGCGCATCAGGGCCGACCGAGCATGGTTCCGCAGCGGGCTCCGACGTCGTTCGCGCCGTTTGCCGAAGGAGTGGCCAGGCCAGGGCTAGACTCAGGGAAGCGCCGGTCTCGAACGTTGAGGAGTCACATGCCCGCGCAGGCCGAAGACATGGTCCTGGTCCCCCGAGCCGAGCTAGAAGCGCTGCGGGCGGAGAACCGGCGTCTACGGCGTGAAGCCGGGGATCGCGAGGCACTGCGGCGCATCCGGTCAGATGAAGGCGACGGCCGGACATTCACTCGCGAGGAACTGGCGGAGGCCTGGGGAATCAGGTGAGTGACCGGGTCTTACGCTTCCCGGACAGGACCTGGGACGAACTCGAAGGGCTGCCGCAGCCACTTCGGAACGCTGCGCACCAGGCCATC
>Ga0210398_10006733_pt1 | contig 10516 bp, 11 predicted proteins | sample IncBWC4OmetaG_FD_161047 | JGI IMG/M metagenome (GOLD analysis project Ga0210398, IMG submission 161047) | Forest soil microbial communities from Barre Woods Harvard Forest LTER site, Petersham, Massachusetts, United States - Inc-BW-C-4-O | ecosystem: Environmental > Terrestrial > Soil >... | reverse complement strand
GAGAATGAGGAACTCCTTCAACTCGTCGGTTATTCGCTGACCGACGGATTTTGCTGCCGGCACGCCGCCGCTCATCTTGCCCCTCCATATCGGGATCAAATTTTCTCCTCAGATCACTTCCTTGGTCTTGTCGTCGGTTTCGCCGTAGCGATGCAGCGTCGCCGGCCGGGTGCCGGCATAAAGTTGTTCCAAGCCTGGCGCGATCTTGGCGTTCTCGCGTTCGAACAGACTGTTGCCGGCCAAGTCGCTCTCGACCAGGAACGGACCGAAATTTTCGACGTCAAGCACCCAGACCGCCTGCGCCAAGCCCAGCTCTTCGAGCCAATAGACGCCGGCGACATGCTTGATGCCGCGGCCCAAGAGCGCGCCGGTGCCGTAGCCGACGGTGGTGAGATAGACCGCATTGTTCGGCACAAAATGCGTGCGGTAAGTCTCCGACGTCATGCCGCCTTTGCCGATGATGACGTTGCAGCCGGAAATCTTGAACCAGCCGTCTAGCCATTGGGCAAAACGAAATGAGGCGGTCGCGGTGACCGCACCGACGGTGTAGCTGCCGTCGGGATTGATACTCGCCGCCGGCGAGCAATGGAAATTGGTAATGCCGAGCGCGTCTTTGCCTGCCGGCATGCCGAAGCCGTCAGCAATGGCGCGTTTATAAACGCCCTCGCGCGCGGTGAAGAGGCGGCCGGTGAGATAGGCCACCGAGCCGATTTCCAGCTTGCGCAAATCCTCGGTGCGCGCTGGAAGATCGATCTGAACCTTTTTGAGATCGGGCATTTTGTTCCGCCAAATCTATTCCGCCGCCTCGGCGGCTTGCTGGTCCCACTCCACGGTGGAGCGGCGCATGTAATCGGTGAACCACATCGGATCGGTGCGGAACGTGGCCTTGCCGTCGCTTACGATCCGTGCGCAGGCGCGGCGCGACGACAGGCAGAACATGTGGACCGACATCGGCATGCCGCCGGTGTGGCAATAGCCGACCTCGATATGGCAATCGATCACCATCGAGGAGCCGACGAATCCCATCGCGCCCATGCCGATGCTGTTGCCGAGCTCCTTGAACTCGTCTTCCAGCGCCGCGATTTTTGGATCGGGATTGCGCGAGCCGACCACGCGCAGGCATGAGGCCTGTTTGCCCAGCACCACGCTGGTGTCTTTCGAGCCACCGAGACCGATACCCACAATGGCCGGCTGGCAGGCAAGCCCACGCTTCCCGAAGCCGATCAGCGTGTCGAGATAAAACCGCCTAATGCCTTCGATGCCGTCGCCGGGAAACAGCATGCGGTAGTCCGTGCCGAACAGGCCGCCTTTGTGTACGGTGGTGAGCTCGATCCAGTCGGCGTCGGGATGAAACGAATACTCGATTTCCGGCGCGTTGATGCCGACATTGTTGTTGTGATCGGTCCGCCACAACGGATGCACGCGATTGGGGCGCAGCGGCACAGTTGTCGTAGCGCGCGCGGTGGCGCGGCGCAGCGCGGTTTCCAGCGCGACCGGGCCGCCCTCGATGCGCGCGTCATTGCCGATCTTGACGTACCAACGCGGCAGGCCGGTATCGCCGCACATGGCGCGGCGGTCTTCCTTCGCCGCTTCGTAGTTCTCCAGCATGGCCTTGATCACGAAGGAGGATAGATCGCCCTTTTCGGTGTCCACGCAGCGGCGCAAGCCGGCGAGATAATCATCGGGGATCTCAATGGCGGCCTTGGCCATCAAATCCTCGGCGGTGCGTTGAATCGACGAGAGCGGGATCATGGTCGCCTCTATTCGGCCGCGATCGGGCCGCGCAACAAAGTCTGGCCGGGCTTCACATGGGTAAACTCGACCGGCCGGTCGGTGATCTCGATCCTGCCGGATATAGACCTTGCCACCGTGAAGGTCGAGGTTGCTAGATCGCCGGGTTCGGGAAAGTCCGACCGATAATGCGCCCCGCGGGAATTCTCGCGCTTGAGCGCCGCCAGCGCAATGACGCGGCTGATCTCGCATAATGAGCACAGGTTGAGCCAGTCGTGCCAGGTCAGATTGAACTGCCGCCCGGCATCGGCAAGGCCGGTGGCGAGAAGCTCCGCTTCGATGGCATCGATGCCGCCAAGACCGCGCTCGATGCCGGCGCGGTCGCGCACCACGCCGACTTCGTCCCACATCGTGTCGAGAAGCTTCTCGCGCAGCGCATTGAGATCGCCGGGCCTGCGAGTGAAGGGATATAGCGCGCGCTCGACTTCGGCATCGAGGACGTGAGTATCGGGCGGCCGATGACCGGGATTTTTCGCAATAAAGCCGGGCATGACATCGCCGGCGATGCCGCCGAACACAGTCGAGTTGGCGACGCCGTTGCCGCCGAGCCGGTTGGCGCCGTGCATGCCGCTGGCATCCTCGCCGGCGACAAACAGCCCAAACCGCTCCGTCGCAGTGTCGACCGCGCACACCACGCCGCCCATGAAATAATGCGCGGTCGGTACCACCTCGACCAGGCCGCCGGCGAGATCGAAGCCGCAATCGCGGCAGCGATCCACCATGCCTTTGAATTGTTTCGCGACCTTGGCCGGCCCAAGATGGCCCATCTTGATATAGACGCCGCCGTTCGGCGTGATGCGGCCGGCTCGCATTTCCGCGTAAATCGCGCGGCTGACCACGTCGCGGGTCGCGCGTTCAAGCTTCGGATCGTAGTCGCCCATGAAGCGGTGCATCGCGCCGTTGAGCAAATGCCCGCCGGACCCGCGCAAGCCTTCCTCCAGCACGGTGCCGGTCATGCGGGTGTCCGGCCCGGCAAGAAGTCCGGTCGGATGGAACTGCACCATCTCCATGTCGCGCAACGGCAGGCCGAGCCGAAGCGCCATGGCGAGGCCGTCCATGGTCTTGTCGCCGGACGGCGTGTGATAGCGATACATGGTCGGGCCGCCGCCGGTTGCGAGCAACACCGCTTGCGCACTGACGAAGCGAAATTCGCCCGTGCGCACGTCGATCATCAGCACACCGGCGAGTGCACCGTCTGGCGTAGGGATCAGCGCGACGGCGCGATGCTCCTCAAGGCGGCGGATCGGCCGGGCCCAGACCTGCTCCATCAGCCGGTTGATGATCTCGATGCCGGTGAGGTCGCCCTTGTGCACGGTGCGATCGAAGGTCTGGCCGGCGAAGGCCTTGCCATGCAGCGTGCCGTCGGGATTGCGGTCGAAGAAACAGCCGATCTCGTTTTCCAGCTCGCGCACGCGCTCGACCGCGGTCGTGACCAGCGTCCACGCCAGCTCTTGATGCGGCAGCCATTTGCCGCCCTCGATCGTGTCCATGAAATGGCGCTCGATCGAATCGCCGGGGTTGAGCGCGACGTTGTAGCCTCCTTGCACCATGCGCGTGCAGCCGCATTTGCCGAGGAGACCCTTGCTAGCAACGGTAATGTCGAGATCGGGATTGGCTTTGAGCGCATGCAATGCCGCAAACAGCCCGGCGCCACCGGAGCCGAGGATCAGAATATCGGTTTTCAGGTGCTCGACGTTCATGCGATTGCCTAAAACATCCGCGCGAGAAAAATAAAGGCGACTACGGCCGAGACCGCGGCGGCGAGCGTCGCCAGCTGTTTCTGGCCGTCGCGCCAATCGAGGTTCTCAATGACCAGGACACGCAGACCGCCCAATAAATGCACGGTGAGCAGGAATACCAGTCCGCCCTCGGCGAATTTCACCAGCGGCTGATCGCTCCAGCGCAGGAAGGTATCGAGCCTCGCGCCGCCATGAAAGGAAAGCCCAAGCACAAAAAAATGAATGGGCAAAAAGATTGCCAGCGCTACGCCGGAAATCCGGTGGATCATGGCGGCGATCCACAACGCGCTGCCGCGACGCGCTAACGCCCGGGCGGTCACATCAGCACCAGCGCGACGACGGCATGAAAACCGAGCGCCGCCAAAAGCAATCCGAGGACGATCGCGGATAAGCCAGCGCCGCGGTCGGATAACGGCGACCATTCGGCAAGCACATTGCGGACGCCGATCGATGCGTGAATGGACGCCGCGGCGACGAATAATCCGTAATACGACGCCCATAGCACGCTGCCGTGGGTGCGGGACAGAATATCCGCGGCCGTCAGGCTCTGGCGCGTGGCGTAGAAGATGATGGCGATATGGCCGAGCACCAGCGGCACCATCAGCGCCGCGGTTGCCCGCTGCCAGACGTAGAGCCGGACATTCATGCCTTGATCTCGCCCTTCAGATAAGCCGCCGCCGTGCGCCGCTTCAGCCCCGCAATCGCGGCCGTCGGATTGAGCGTCTGCGGGCAAAGCTCCTGGCAGGATTGGTGCGAATGACAGGAATGGCAGCCGCCGTCCGCCGCAACGGCTTGCAGGCGGTCGCGATTGCCGGCGTCGCGCTCGTCGTTGACCAGTGTCCACGCTCGCGTCAGCGCCGCCGGGCCGAGATAATCGGAGTTCCAGCGCACCGTATCGCAGCCGGCGTAACAGACGCCGCAATTGATGCATTCGATCGCCGCGTCGGCGGCGACCCGCGCCGGCGTATCGGGCCGGATTTGCACAATCACGTCATGCCGCGTTTGCGACGGCGCAAAGACGCCTTTGGCGCGCTGCCACTTCTCAAAAAATTCTGCCATGTCGGTGGTCAAATCCTTGATCACCGGCAAGTTCTCCAGCGGACCGATTTCCAGCCGGCCGCCGCCGGCAACCTTCGCCACATGAGTACGGCAGGTCCAACGCGGTTTGCCGTTGACGGTCATGGCGCAGGAGCCGCAGACGCCGACCCGGCAGGCGAAGCGATAAGACAGCGTCGGATCGAGATGGCGCTGCACGAAGGTCACCACGTCGAGCACGGTCTGGCTTTCGCGCCGCGGCACGCTGTAGGTCTGATAGCGGCCATCCTTGCCTCCGCGCCACAGCGACACGGAAAGCTCTTCCTGCGTGCCGGACATGAATCTCCTTGGACTTCGTTATCGAGTGCTTTGATCCGACTGTACCAAGCTTGATCGCGCACAAAAAGGCGATCCCGGTTCCAGCGGTCCCGTACCGTGAGACTTCGCAGCCTCGGCGGGAAGGCGCTATAGTCGCGTAAACGCCTGGGAGGACACGCCATGGCCGGCCTCAAGCTGAGTTACGTGCACGGCGCGAGCGAGCAACCGCTCATCGGCCAGACGATCGGGCAGTTTTTCGATGCGGTCTGCGACAAATGGCCCACGCGGCCGGCCTTGGTCGTGCGCCACCAGAACGTGCGACTGAGCTACGGCGAACTGCGCCAACAAGTCGACAGGCTTGCGGCCGGGCTTTTGACGCTCGGGCTTCATCCCGGCGACCGTATCGGCATCTGGTCGCCAAACAATTCGGAATGGGTGCTGACCCAGTTCGCCACCGCGAAGGCCGGCCTGATCCTGGTCAATATCAATCCGGCCTATCGCATCGCCGAGCTGGAATACGCGCTCAACAAAGTCGGCTGCAAGGCGCTCATCCTCGCTGAGCGCTTCAAGACTTCGGACTATGTCGGCATGCTGCGCGAGCTGACGCCGGAGCTGGGTCATGCGACACCGGGCAAGCTCGAATCGGCGCGGTTGCCGGCGCTGCGTTCGGTGGTGCTTCTCGGCGACGGCTGGCATCCCGGCACTTTCCGCTTCTTGGAAGTTCTGGCGCGTGGCACCGAGAAGGAGGCGCAGCGCATCGCCGAGCTCGGGCCACAGCTGCAATTCGACGAGCCGATCAATATCCAATTCACCTCGGGCACCACCGGCTTTCCCAAAGGCGCGACGCTGTCGCATCACAACATCCTCAACAACGGCTTTTTCATCGGCGAGGCGATGCGGCTCACGTCCGACGATCGCCTCTGCATCCCGGTGCCGCTTTATCACTGCTTCGGCATGGTGCTGGGCAATCTCGCGGCAGTCACCCACGGCGCCTGCATGGTGTTCCCCGGCGAGGGCTTCGATCCGCTGCTGACATTGGAGACCGTCGCCGTCGAGCGCTGCACCGCGCTGCACGGCGTGCCCACCATGTTCATTGCCGAACTGGATCATCCGGAATTCGCGCGTTTCGACCTCTCCACGCTGCGCACCGGCATCATGGCCGGCTCACCGTGCCCGATCGAGGTGATGAAACGCTGCATTGCCAAGATGAACCTGAACGAAATTACCATCGCCTACGGCATGACCGAGACCAGCCCGGTCAGCTTCCAGAGCTCGACCGAGGACCCTCTGGAGCGTCGCGTCTCGACCGTCGGCCGCATCCAGCCGCATCTGGAAGTCAAGATCGTCGACACGAACGGCCGCATCGTGCCGCCGGGCACGCCCGGCGAATTACTGACGCGCGGCTATTCGGTAATGCTCGGCTATTGGGGCGACGAGGAGCGCACCCGTGAAGCTATCGACGCGGCGCGCTGGATGCACACCGGCGATCTCGCCACCATCGACGCCGAGGGCTATTGCAACATCGTCGGCCGCATCAAGGACATGGTGATCCGCGGCGGCGAGAATGTTTATCCGCGCGAGATCGAAGAATTCCTCTACCGCCATCCGAAAGTTCAGGACGTCCAGGTGATCGGCGTGCCGGATGACCGCTACGGCGAGGAAATCTGCGCCTGGGTCAAGCTGCGCTCCGGGGTCGCCGCCACCGAGGACGAGATCAAGGCGTTCTGCCGCGAGCAGATCGCGCACTACAAAGTGCCGCGCTATGTCAAATTCGTCGACGAATTCCCGATGACGGTGACCGGCAAGATTCAGAAATTCATCATGCGCGAGCGCACCATCGACGAGCTCGGGCTCAAGGTGCAGAAGACGGCGTGATGGTCAAACCTTGATCTTCTCGTTCTCGACCACCCGTGCGACGGCCGGTCGCTTGAGCATCCGGTTCTTGTGCCCCGTGTAGTTTTTCAGTTCCGCCATCGGCAGGTTGCGGCGCACGCCCCAGGTGTAGAAGACGAAACCGTAGGGATCGAGCACTGAATAGCCGTCGCCGAACCATTCGCGTCCAGCCAGCATGCCGTCGATCTGCTTCAGATAACCGTGGAACGTCTTCAGGCCCATGTCCTTGATGCCGGGATAGGCGCCGGCGTCGGCGGTGTAGCGCTCGGGCCGCCCGACATGCGCATGGGCCGGATGCACGCTCGAGGCAAAGAAGCCGATCAGCGACAGCGCCTTGGCCTCGGCCGTCGGCTCCTTGGGCCACAGATCGAACCGTTTGCCGAGATATGGCAGAATCGCGGTGTTCTCGGTGAGCGGCTCGCCGTTGTCGAGGCGGAGCGCCGGCACGCGCCCGAGCGGATTGATTTTCAGATAGGCCTCGGTGCGCTGCTCGCCACCGGCGAGGTCGACCTTCTTCGGCTCGTACTTCTCGCCGCTCTCTTCGAGCACGATATGCGAGGCCATCGAGCACGCGCCCGGAGCATAATAGAGCGTCAGCATACCTAAATTCTCCCTGGAATTCCTTGCTACTGCTTGGAAGCCTTTTGCAGCACCGGCCCCCAGGTTTGCTGCTCCTTCTCGACAAAAGCAAGGGTCTGCTCGGGCGTCATGGCGCGCGAATAGCTGCCGATGGTCGCCAGTCGCTTTTTGAAATCCGCGTCGCTGACGACCTTGGCAAGCACGTCGCTCACTTTACCGACGATCGCGGTCGGCGTGCCGTTCGGTGCGACCAGGACCTGCCAGCCCAGTGCCCTGAAGTCCGGGAGGGTTTCAGCAACCGTCGGCAGATCGGGGAATTGCGGCAGACGTTCAGGCGATGCAACCGCGATGAGCTTGACCTGTCCGGCCTTCACTGCGCCGACGATCCCCGAATAGCACTCGATGATCATCGACACCCGGCCCGATCCGACGTCGGCGAGCGCCGCCGCCGGGCCGCCGTTATAGGGGACCCGCAGCAACTGCACGGCGGCGCGATCCTCCAACAACAATCCGGTGAGATCCGTGAGGCGGCCGGCGCCCGTTACCGCAATCGAGACTTGATCCGGTTCTTTTTTGGCGAGCGCGATGAGCTGCGGCAGCGTACTGACGCCGAGCTTGGGGTTCACCGCGACGAACATCGGATTTTCGGCGGTGTATCCGATTGGGATAAAGTCGCGCGGCAGCTGCAGCGGCAGGTTCGGCGCAATCGACGGCAGGGCGACGAAGGTCGACAGTGCCGGCATGAACAGCGTGTAGCCGTCGGGTATCGCTTCGGAAGCGGCCCGGGCGGCGATGCTGCCGTTGGCGCCGGGATGATTGACAACGATGAACTGCTGACCGAACGCCTTGGTGAGCCCTTCGGCAACAAAGCGGGCGTCGACGTCGGGCGTGGAGCCCGGCGCCGCGTCGGAGATGATCGTCACCGCCTTGTTCGGGTAGCTATCGGCTTGGGCGTGCGCGGCCGTTGCCGCTGCCATCGCCACTACGCCTAGGCCGATGTTGCGGAGCCATTGCCGAAGGTCATGCATGATATTCTCCCCATCGCGCCGAGCAGGCGCTGCCGATCGAAATTATTAATGCAAGGATACGGCGGTCAGACGGGCGGTTCTACCAGGGCCACTGCGCCAAACCGACACGGTAGCGCGCAGCGATAAAGTGCAGCACTCTCTTTACGTTAACCTCACGTAACTGCGTCGCCAAGGGTGCACATTTAAGGATTTCCTCTTAAGACCGGTTCCGATGCGGCTTCCTCCGACTAGGCCGAGTTCCTGACCGGTTTTGTGACAAAGATCGTGACGCGCGCCACACCATCAGCAACATTTCGCTCGGCGACTACGCCGATTGATGCCGGCCAAACCGCGCTGTCGCGCTTGGCGGGTTTGTCGCGCGAGCTTGGGCCCGAACTGAGCTTTAGCATCCACACCCGCCTCGACGACGTCGAAGACGAATGGCGCCGCTTCCAGCAAAGCGCCGAATGCACGGCATTTCAGAGTTTCGAGTGGCTGGCGACATGGCAGCGCCACATTGGCGCGCATGACGGCGCCATGCCGATCATCGTTCTCGGACACTTTGCCGACGGCGCAACCGCGTTCATCCTGCCGCTCGCCGTCGAGACGCATCGTTCGGTGCGGCGACTCTGCTGGCTCGGCCAGGAGCTCGGTGACTACAACGCGCCGCTGTTGGCGCGTAATTTCTCGCAGCGCGTCAGGCCCGACCGCTTCCTTGCGCTGTGGCGCGAGCTCCTCACGCGCCTGCAATCCGATCCCGCGCTTCGCTACGACTGGATCGAGTTCGAGAAGATGCCGCAAACGGTTGGCGTCCAGAGCAATCCCTTCACCAGTCTCCGCGTCACGCCAAACGCCAACAGTGCGCACATCACGCAACTGGGCGACGACTGGGAGAGCTTCTATCGCGCCCGGCGGTCTTCGGCGACGCGCCGGCGCGACCGCACCAAGCGCAAGCACCTCTCCGAGTTCGGCGAAATTCGCTTCGAAACCGTCGCCGCGCCGGACGACTTGCGACAAACGCTCGATACGTTGTGGGAGCAGAAGAGGCGGATCTTCGCGCGCAAGGGCATCGCCGACATCTTCGCCCGACCCGGCTATCGGGAGTTTTTCGCCGATTTCGCGGCAAATCCGAGTTCGCGACATCTGGCCCACGTTAGCCGCGTGCAGATCGGCTCGACCTGCGCGGCGGCGAATCTCGCGATCGCGTTCGGCGACTGCTATTATCATGTGCTGTCGAGTTATTGCGACAGCGAGTTGACCCGTTACGGCCCCGGCACGTTGCACCTGCGCGAGCTCCTGGCCTATGCCATCCAGCGCGGCTTGCGGCTGTTCGATTTCACCATCGGCGACGAGCACTACAAGCTGGAATGGTCCGACCTGAGGCTGAAGTTGTACGATTACAGCAAAGGCGCGACATGGCGCGGGCGGCTCGTCAGTGTGCTTTCGACAGCACGGCGCCGGACCAAGCGCTTCATCAAGCAAACACCGGTGCTGTGGCGCTGGGCATCTCGCCTGCGTTCGGCGATCGGTCCGCGGCTGCAACGGCTCTGTCGCCCGCTCGACAATCCTGCGCGCCGCTGACCGTCTCCACGCTACCGTCTCTACGTCGCGCGCTAACGCTCGATCCGGTCTAGGTTCGCCGTCATTCGCGCGATCACCCGCCGGAACGAGGCGAGGTCGCGCGGTGCGATTCCCGCTTCGGCTACGTCGGTTATGCCGCGCGCCACCGTGAGCAGTTCGTTGCGCAGCCGCTTGGCTTTGCCGCTGAGATAGACCCGCACCTTGCGGCGGTCGTCGTCGCCGCGCACGCGGCGGATCAGCCCGGCGCGCTCCATGCTGCGCAACGCGATCACCGTGGTCGGCTCCATCATGCCGACCCGCGCCGAAAGCTCGCGTTGCGAAAGTCCGTCGGTGATCCACAGCACGCGCAGAAAATACCACTGGCCGCGGCTGACGCCGTAGGCGGCGATACGCCGTTCAAGCAGCCGCTGAAAGGCGCGATGGGCGTCGCGCACCAGGTAGCCTGAGCTGGTCTGCGGCGGCAGTTCCACTTGGCGGCGCGCCATGATTTTGGTGCGATTCGTCGCGGGCGGCATCGGCGTTGACAGGTCGCGGCATGGTGCAGGATAATTACTTAGAAATCTATGCAATGGG
>Ga0210398_10006731_pt1 | contig 10518 bp, 11 predicted proteins | sample IncBWC4OmetaG_FD_161047 | JGI IMG/M metagenome (GOLD analysis project Ga0210398, IMG submission 161047) | Forest soil microbial communities from Barre Woods Harvard Forest LTER site, Petersham, Massachusetts, United States - Inc-BW-C-4-O | ecosystem: Environmental > Terrestrial > Soil >... | reverse complement strand
GTCACACCGCGCCCACTTGCCTGCTCTTCGATCAGAACTAGGAAGGTGTCGAATGCCTACGCCACGCACCAAGTCCATCAGTACGAAAGTCACTGAAGAGGAGTACACGCAGTTTGAAGGTCTTGCGAGAGATCAAACGATCAGTGAGTGGGCACGCGAGACTTTGATGAAGGCGGCTAAGCCTAGTCCAGCCGAGCAAACCATCGTGGCTGAACTACTGGCCCTGCGAATGATCCTGGTGAATATCCTGGGCATCATTGCCAACCGAGAACCGCTCACGGGCACAGATATGGACGACATTATTAACCGAGCCGATGCGAGCAAGTTGGCGAAGGCATTGGAAAGGCTAACAAGGGCAACTACAGCGCCACAGCGAGGCTGAGGGACAACCCAATCGGAGCGACGCCATGCATATGAACTGGGGCCGACGAGACAGCACGGATGGGCCAAGCATGCAGCCCTTCTATACCTATGCCTTAGTGCTGCTTTCCCTCGTAGCAACTCTGGGAATCGAGGGCTTCCGCTACGTGCGCGCCTGGACGCCCCTCGAGCGACGTTATTTACCGGCATATCTGGGCTCGCAGATAGCAGGAGTGGTTCGCGAGAACGGATGGTACACCCTGCTCGAAGTTGTCACACGGAAGGGGAGCCGGCTGGCACTTGACGGTGATGTGGTGCCAGCGATCACGGAACGTGAGGAGCACAACTTCGCGCTCAGCAAGGAAGCCGTGAAGCAAGGCGCGCTGCGTCTTGAATCCCAACGCGGTTATTACAACAATGCCGAGATGCATGCCTACCTCGGAAACCTGATTTATCAGAACCAAACCCTCATGGATCTCATCCGGCCAGCCTTGTGGGGCGGGCAGGTTCTGTTCCTCGCAGGGTTGCTGCCGGCGATCTATCTGGATAGTAGGCATGCTCATGAACTGCGATATGGGAGGAGCCTAAGAGGTCCGGAGCTCGTGACCGTGGCACAGTTCAACCGCAGGCATCGCGCTCGCGGCATCGACTTCGCGATCGAGGAGCGCACGGTACTGGCCCGGATGTTTGCTGAGACAGCGCGAAAGATTTTCGCGCACCTGCTTACCTGCACGCCGACACCGCAACAGTTGATCCAATGGATGTCTCACCCGGAAGACATTGCTGCGACGGCAGAGACCTCGGAGGAGCTTCGCACCTCGTCGCCGATACTCCAGGGTCTGAGGGCACTTCTTTTGCAGAATCGTTAAATAATTATAATGTAAAATATGTTAACTTATACAGATAAGTAATATAAAACGCATTCACTACAAAGTGTCTTACCACTCTTTTTGATCGTCGACACCAGCTAGGGACCCGAGGGAGCGAGCGATTGTTCGGAAATGTCAGCTTGCAGGCGGAGCCGTGCGTGAACTACCAGGGAAGGAACGGTACGATGAATGCAAGCGAATCGACCCAAAAGCTTTTGTTGGATTCCCCACGTTGGCTATTCATCGCCTCTTCTGAGTTGCCTGGCTGCGGAACCATCATTATTTCGTATACCTCTGCGTCTGGACCTAAGGATGTGCCCATGCTTCTGAAAAGCTGGCCCCAGCCTTCATCGTTACATCAATCCTCTTTTTTCCTCGACCCGTATCAGGTTATCGCCCTAGCTCCGTCGGTTGCGGGGACCGGTCCGAACAGTGGAGGGTGGGATCAAGCATCGAGACAGTCAGGCCAGCGTTTTTTCTAATTCGTTGCTGTTCTGCGATTGTGTACTTTTGTCCCGCATTCGGGACATCTGTCAATTTGCTTAAGGAATTTATCTGGGATTATCTGCGGGCCTATCGATCAAGGATTCCAGTCCTTAGGGGAGGAAACCACATGAAAGACAGAATTCGCAAGCCAATTGCGACCGTCAGATATGTGCCTAGAGTAGTCCTGGCGCACGCAGTCAGAATCCTTTTGGTAGTTTCTCTTTTTGTGGTTTGCGCGCTCTCGGCTCGTCCAGCAGAAGCTGCGCCGGTGATACAGCTCATGACACCACAATCTGGACCGGTTGGGACGCTGGTCGCAATAGTGGGAAGCGGGTTTGGAGCATCGCAGGGCACCAGCACCGTGATGCTTAACGGCACACCGGTTACTTGGGTCTCCTGGAGTGCAACCAACCTGCAAGTTCAGGTTCCTGCCGGAGCTACGTCGGGCAATGTGGTAGTTACAGTCAGCGGAAAAGCGAGCAACACCAAAAGCTTTACAGTCATCCCGCCTCCTGTCATAAGCAGCTTGTCGTCTACTTCAGGGCCAGTTGGAACAACCGTAGTTATCACTGGAAGTAATTTTACGGCGGGCGATACCCAATCGCCTCAAGTAGTCTTTAACCCTGAGCTATTCGCAAGCCCCATAAGTTCGAGTGACACATCGCTTACAGTCGCGGTTCCAGCAGGTGCTTCGACCGGAGATCTCCTTGTCTCGGTGGGCGGCGGGAACAGCAACAGCGTTCTTTTCACGGTTACATCTTCGGACCCCAGCATCAGCAGCCTGGCACCCAGCGCAGGCGTGGTAGGCACAGGGGTAACAATCCAAGGAACAAACTTTGGTTCGTCACAGGGCATAAGCACGGTCACATTCAACGGGACAACTGGAATTCCTACGAGTTGGAATGCAACTTCCATTAATGTACCTGTCCCGACCGGCGCAACGACGGGGAACGTGCTAATGACGGTTGGGGGCGTGGCGAGTAACCCATACGGTTTTGAAGTGGGAACTGCGGCACCAAATATTACTAGCATTTCGCCGACCTCCGGTACGGTGGCTACCTCGGTGACAATCAAGGGCACCGGTTTTGGCTCGACGCAGGGCGCAAACACCGTGAACTTTAACGGAGTGTCAGGTGTGCCGACCAGTTGGGGCGCGACTCAAATTAAGGTGTCTGTGCCGACGAGTGCCACGACCGGAAGCGTCGTGGTGACGGCCAGCGGGACTGTGAGTAACGGGGTCAATTTCACTGTGCCTGGAACAGGGCCAAGCGTTACCAGTTTGGCTCCCAGTTCGGCACCGGTAGGAGCGTCGGTGACGATCACTGGAACGAACTTCGGTACGACGCAGGGAGGGAGCACCGTAACTTTCAACGGAGTTGCGGTCACAGCCACGGGCTGGAGCCCGACATCGATTGTGGCGGCAGTACCCTCGGGCGCTACCAGTGGCACCGTGGTGGTTACAGTCAGCGGCACTGCAAGCAGCGGGCTGAACTTCACAGTGATTCCGAGCATCACGAGTCTGTCGCCCGTGAGTGGAGCCAGTAGCAGTTCTGTAACGATTAACGGAAACAGTTTCGGTTCAAGCCAGGGCACAAGTACTGTATCCTTCAACGGGATAGCAGCAGCTCCAACAACCTGGGGGACCAGTTCAATCACAGTACCTGTACCAGCGGGAGCGACCACCGGGAACATCGTAGTGACGGTGGGAGGAGTGGCGAGCAACGGGTTTAACTTCGTCGTTCCTACCGGCATTCCCCCAACGATAAGCCTCTCCGCGTCGCCGTCTCCCAACGCCAGCGGATGGAATCAAAGTAACGTCACGGTTACGGCCACTTGTCAGGCCGGCAGCTCTCCGGTGACCAATTGTCCCGCCCCGCAATCGATCTCCACTGAGGGTGCCAATCAAGTTGTCTCACTAACGGCCACCGATGCAAACGGGCTAACCACCAGCGCCAGCGTCACTCTAAACATCGACAAGACCATTCCCGTTTTGGCGATAAACTCACCATTAGATGGAACGATTTTCACCACATCGCCGATAAGCCTGTCCGGCTCCGTGAGTGACAGCTTGTCGGGTGTTTCCACCGTCACTTGTAACGGTGTTGCCACAATACCATCGAGCGGCTCCTTTTCCTGTAGCATTCCGCTCACGCCCATTCTCAATCTAGTAGTGGTTCGCGCGACCGACGTGGCAGGGAACGTGGCAGCATCGACAGCGCATTTCATGCTAAATGTCCTCCTGCCCGTCCCTGCATCACTTCAAGTCACCCCGGCGAGTGTCAACATGCTGGTCGGATCCACCCAGCAATTTACCGCCGTGGACGATCAGAACAGACAACGCATCGACGCTACCTGGACGGTTAGCAACACCACATTGGCGACAATTACGCCCGATACCTCACCAATACTGACAGCTCTCGCAGTCGGCCAGGTTACTTTGACTGCTGATGTACAGGGAGTCTCAGCGCAAGTACAGGTCAACATCCTTTCGGGGACTTCGCTCCCAATCGGGATCACCCAGTGGCAGGCGCCACTGATCACGGGTTTCAACTGTACCACCCTGGTGCAGGCCCTACCGACAATCGGAGGCAATCCTGACCTGTACTGCATCGCCACCGACAACAATGGCGACATCGCTGTGCAAGCTCTAACGACCGACGGACAACAGCTCTGGCAGCGAACAATATCGAATGCTTATCTTGACGCTGCAACCGCCGACGCGTACGGCGGTTTGCTTCTTGACTACACAACCAACTTTCAGGTGGTTCCCACACTGATGCTAAGAGTTGACCTCGACGGCCTGACGGGTTCCACGGCTTGGCAAACAGCGTTTACGAACGGTGGGTTTGAAAACGCCGCGATTCGTTCCGACGGAACCATTGTCTCGGTTCAATCTACTTTTCAGGGGGCGGCAACGCCCTTCTTTGGTTACGAGAATTTTTCTACATCTCTCGTGCTACTCAACGGCCGGAGCGGTCAGCCAATCATGAATCTCGCCCTTCCTCCAACCGTGCAGACTCTGGTCAACAAAACCTGTCCTCAACTTAACTACACCTCGAGTAATTCAACCTCGACAAGCTCTCCCATCGTCGACACGGACGGCACCGTCCGCCTTCTCCTCGCATACGGGACGACAACAATAACTGATTCCTGTATCAGCCAAGATGATCAACAGTACGCTGGAACGACCACACTTTCCCTCTTCACGGTTTACCTTGACGGCTCGACTTCCACACAGACAATTCAATCGCGATCAAACAATGACTTCGCTCCAGATCTTGCGCCAGGTGTTGTAATCCCCGACGGACAAGGCGGCGCCTTGGCGTCCTGGACGGATTATCTTAACTCATGCAATTTTACTGTCAGTCACGCAACCTCACAAGGAATCACGACTTACACGCTGCCGCTCAACCCGTCATGCGATACGATAGGAACCCAAACCATGGTGCTTGGCGAGAATGGAACCGCCTTCGCTACCAATGGTCTGAATCTGGTGTCCTTCAACGTTAATTCAGGTCAGGTCGTTTGGACCTATCAAGCTCAGTCCGAGACTACTTTTGCGATCACCGCCGCCACCGTGGGTGATGGCCTTGCTGGGATAAGCACGGACCAAAACGGCGTGAAGACAGTGATCACCTTTGATCCATCTGGGAATCCAAATTCCAACACGACAGCAGCGACTTATTTAGATTACTCGTGGCAAGGTGCCTGGAACGCCATCTTGAATGGAGCGGCGTCTGGCTATTCATTGCCGCCAGAACTCATTGCCGGAAGTTCCTATGCTATGCTGGGCGGCAGTCAGTCCGCCAACGGAATGGCAGTTGATCAGGTCCTCACGATTCAACCACAGGGATCCGCAAAGCAACTCCCCGATACTGGCCCCTTCTTCGGTAATATCAATATGGTTGAATTCCGAACGGACAAGACTCCCGACTATATTTTTCAAAACTATCTCCAAACCTTTGCTGCCGCCGCGAGAAACCCGGGTGACGCCCAGCCTTTTAGGAACAACGAGTTCTTTTTCACAAACTCCCCCAACAATCCGGGCTACACTAATCCAGATGCCATTAACGTGACGGGGTCTAATCAGGTGTTGGACATAACGCTAAGGGGAATAGCGCGGCTCGGGCAAGGAGCATTTTCCGTCATGACCGAGCGCTTCGATCCTGTGAACCACGTAATTTCGACTGTTACCCTTCAAGGACACCCGTTGGCGGGCTGGCGCTATTGGCGTGTCTACTCAGTCGGAACGAACGACGTAGTGATCGAAACCGGTGCGTATGACGCCCCTGGTCCCGGCACGGCGAACTTTGTTGGATATTTCTTGGGCCAAGACACAATCTCGAAGTCATGGCTCGAGTTTCTGGAGTACATGCGAAGCCAGCCGGACTTGAACGCATCTCCAGGCACCCTCCCCATGATCGACGTAGGCGGACAAGGGACACTTGTGCCGGTGCAGAATCTCTTGAATGGTATATGGGACACCAGCGGGTTCTATCGAGATTACATACTGAACAACGTTTGCCTGGCTCCTCCCGGGGCGCTCACTTGTCATTGAGCCGCAAAAATATGTCAAAAAAGAGAGTAATCCAGGCCGCAGCCCTTTGTTTGATCGCGCTGCTGATTCTGTTTTTCTTCTGGGAGCTTCACCTCGTTGGGGATTCAGCTGTAAATGGCGTTTTGTTGTGGAATTCAGAGCAAGCCTACCTCTTCGTGGGGTGGGGCAGGAGCGGCTACCACTTAACCGGCTTCGAATATCTCCTTGCATACATTCCGGCTTTCTTCCGAGTTCCCAGGACGGTCGACGACAATCGTTTTTCCACGATTGTTGCCCGAATTACTCCAACAGGGGTTGAGAAGTACGTGACGGAGCGAAATCAAGAGGATCGCGGATTTCTTGCCTACTTCCCGTTTGGCAATACTATCTATGCATACGATGGAGGCGCGGCGCTCTGGAAGTGGGCGGGAACTCATTTCGAGAAACTTTCTCCGGAAGAACAACAAGAAGTCGATGTCGACGAAAAGGTGCTTTCTTCCAAGGAGGATTATACCAACGTTAACGGATGGTCTTTACGGCATTCTTCAACCGGTTGGCCGCCAGAATTCGAAGTCCAGTTGCAGGGCAAACCTGTGACCTTCTTCCCAAAATCAAGACACTCTGGAGAAGAATCGTCGATCGACATCCGACTTTCAGACGGCTCTACGCAAAAAATGCTGCACGTGAAGCGCAGCTTTCACCTCGTCAGTAAGTCCGAGTATGACCGCATCTTCCCAAAGAGACGCAACTGATGTGAACGGCTAGCTGCTAGTCCGGGCGGGTGCAACAGACGATATATCCCGAAACGAATTTGTGTAGCCCACACGCGTGTTCTGCGTATGGAGCTTTTCACCTCCCGGAGAGCCGCGAACAAGTTTGGGAAGAGCAGTCTGCGTGGGTGCTCATTCTCGCAGTTCCTTTGGGGCGGCTACCATGCCACAATTCCTTCCTAGCTAAAGCGTGTTGCGAAACCCTCGGCTTAGCTCCTTGATTGCCGCGAGCAGCCGAAGAGGAAACGTGGCGGATTTCAAGCCACGGGGCCGATTGGTTCTGCGAAATCCCGAGAAGAAAAAGTAAGAAAATCCTCGAAATTTTGCAACTTTCTCCTGACGTAAAGCTTACTCGATATAATCGAGTACATGATCGCCTCTACTCACCACGAGTCCTGGTTGTTCTATATGCCCTTGGCCAAGCAAGCTTCCTTGCTCACAGAAACGGTGGGGAACGAACACGAAGGGTGCCTCCAACACTTCTTCCTGTCTGCAAGGTGCTAGAATCCCAGAAGGTGATATGGACCAACCCGACAACAGCCCTCCGGCTCCCGCACAGCCTGAAACCGCTGCATCAATAAAGCCTCCTGAGGCTCCGCCTCCGCCGCTATCCTTTGCTCAATTCCTAGTTTCAAAACCGCCGAATGTTCAGGCTTACGTGACCCGGGATTTTCGAACTCTCAGGGACGCGTGGTATATCTACATCTGTATCTGTGGCCGCCCCCGAAATCAAATTGTATTGCGACGACGAAGGTTGTGAAGGTGAGCGACGATTCACCTGCGCTTCCGGCAGTCACACATTCAACGGCACCGCGGATAATCGTTTTCTATACTATGTCTGCAAGGACTGTGGGAACTCACAAAAGATATTTTCTCTGGCTATAATCAGAGACAAACAAAAGACGGCCGGATGGGTTACAAAATTCGGAGAAATACCACCATTTGGCGCGGACACTCCAAGGCGCGTTTTTGATCTCATCGGCGAAGAGTACCGCGAATTGTTCCTTCAAGGCCGCCGTGCCGAGAACAGAGGACTCGGAATAGGCGCATAGACTTACTACCGTCGGATAGTTGAAGATCAGAAGGGCAAGATCATCGACGAGATTCGCAAGGTGGCGGAGAAACTTGGCGCTTCGGGAGAGACAATTAATGCATTTGAAACGGCGAGAGGGGAAAAGCAATTCAAGAATGCCATAGAAAAAATAAAGCTGGCGATACCCCCGAGCCTGCTAATCAATGGACGCAATCCACTTTTGCTGCTACACGATGCGCTCAGTGACGGAATTCACGAATACACAGATGCTCAATGCTTAGAATTTGCCACGACAATTAGACTTATCCTCACTGACCTTTCAGAAAAAATCTCGATGGCACTCAAAGAAAAAACAGAGGTAAAGATAGCTGTCGAGAAACTGCTGAATCGTAACAAACCTAAGAACTAGGCTAGCCATATACGCTTCTCTCAACCGCCCGTTCTGACCCCAGAAATTGTCGGGGGCATTAAGGGGGCAATAAGGATTCCCTCTCTTTCCTTTCAATACCTTTGAAGGCCAGGCTGCACCGCAAAACTCCTTTGTTTCCATATCGCTGGTAGATTCGAATCCCATCGGCTCCACCAACTTTGTTCGGTCCGATAGCAAAAACTTCAAGGGGCACTAAGGGGCACTAAGCCACCTGCGAAGGCAATACGAGGCGGACGACCTTACCGTGCGCCGCGCGCTTGCTTTCGTCCATGGCCTTGCCGTAGACGTTCATCGTGGTACGGATGTCCGCGTGGCGCATGAGCTCCTGCTGCACCTTCATCGGAGCCCCCTGTTTCATCAAGCAGGGTCCGGAATGTCTGGCGGAACGAGTGCCAGCCGATACGTCCGATGCCGCAACGAATGCCTGCGGGAATGATGTGACGCCGCTCCACTCCCCAGGGATACCAGGGTGTCTTGCCTGCCACAAACGGGCTTGCAAATACCCAGTCTCCAGGATTTTTGAAGAGCGTCTTGCGTTGCCAATTCAAAAGTGTGCTGGCTCAGCCTGAAACGGAGAGATGACGTTTTCCGTTAGTGAAGATTCCGCCCCGTTGGGGCGGGGATTTTCAAGGCATGAGGATCTATCGTCCGATGCCTGTTTCTGGATGCTCAGCGCGAGAGGATCAACTCCCGCGCTGTTTAGCATCGGCTCGATGAGTCCTACCAGGTTATCCCTCAGCATGGTTGCATCCCTGCAGAGCCCGCTTCTGTTTCACCTGGCGAAGGCATTGTAGTCGTGTTCGAAGAATGTACAAGCAGCGATCTGGCCTCCCGCTGGAGCTGCCGTTGGTGACGCGCTTCCTCGAGCTTGCGATCGCGTGCCGCGTGGATCTCAGCCTGTCGCCCGGCGAGCATATCGTGCGGCGTCACGTAGCCGATAGCGCTGTGCAGGCGCACGGTGTTGTAGTGATCCACGTAGGCTTGAATCAAACGCACCGCGTCTTCTCTCGTCAGCGGTGTGCCTGGCCTGATGCACTCCGATTTTAGCGATTTGTGCCAGCGTTCAAGTTTCCCGTTCGATTGAGGATAGCCGGGCGAAGTGCGCACGTGGGTCATCCCCGCGATGCGAATGAATTCCTTGAAATCCCTGGCAATGAACTGCGGTCCGTTGTCGGAAATGATCCGGGGTTTCGCTTCCGGATATTTCTCCCGCCCTCGTTGCAAAATGACTTCGATCTCCGCTTCGGTCATCGATTCCCGCAGATCCCAATGAACGATCGAACGGCTATAGCCATCCAGAATGCTGCACAGGTAATAGAACGTGCCGCTCACGTTGATGTAGGAAACATCGATGTGCCAATGCTGGTGCGCATGCGGTGGTTGTTCGAAACCGCTCCCCTTGCGCGAAGGCTTGCCCTTCCATCGGGAGAGCAATCCGGCTTGTTGGAGCACCCGCCAAACGCTGGAGGGGCTGACGGCCACAACATCGGCGTCCAGCATCATGAACGTCAATCGCCGATAGCCTTCCAGAGGATGTTCCCGGTGGAAGCCGATGATGGCTTGCTTCTCCCACGGTTGTAGCCAGAAATCGCGGGGAACCCAACCGTTGTGCTCATTGACGCGCCCATAGCGCTCTCGCCAGTCGTAGAACTTGCTGGGCCGCACACCCAGCCAATGGATGAATCGTCCGGTGCCGATCTCTGTTTTTTCCGACCAGCACCGGACGAAATCCACCACCAGGTCCCGCACATCGTGCGGCACCCACACTTTGGTCAGAGCTCCCCAAGACTTTTTTTTAAGGCGATGTGCTCGGCCATCAATTCAGCCAACACCTCGTCTTTGGTGTGGATCTTCTTTTCCAGGAACTCGATCCGTTGTTGTTCACCTTGGTGGTCCTGCCGGCCCCTGCCCTGGAAGGCGGCCGCGCCATTCTCGAAGAACTCTTTCTGCCAGCGGTAGAACACTGTCGGCTGCAGTCCATGCTCCTCACAGAGATCAGAAACCGGCACTTTATCCAACAAGTGCCGTCTCAG
>Ga0210398_10006730_pt1 | contig 10519 bp, 7 predicted proteins | sample IncBWC4OmetaG_FD_161047 | JGI IMG/M metagenome (GOLD analysis project Ga0210398, IMG submission 161047) | Forest soil microbial communities from Barre Woods Harvard Forest LTER site, Petersham, Massachusetts, United States - Inc-BW-C-4-O | ecosystem: Environmental > Terrestrial > Soil >... | reverse complement strand
CTTCGGTGCCGATCTGCTCTACGGGCTGGGACGTCAGACCACCTTGAACAGCAACGGGGCGTATACGGTGCCGCTGGATGGGGCCGTCTTGCCGCCGCCGACCTCGGCCCTGCCCGTGAATGAAGTCGGAACGCTTCAGGATAAACGCCTGTTCGCCGGACAATACGCACAGGCGGATTGGAAACCTGCGGGCGCTTGGGATGTGATCGCGGGCGTGCGCCTCAATGAAGCCTACGAGCACAAGGATTCCAGCGATTTGGTGCTGATGCCCGCGCCGCAGCTGGCAGCCGAAACGGTCGGCAAAACCATCATTCGTCCCACCGAGACCTTCGGGCTGAGCGATCGCTTATGGGCGGACGGCAGGGATGAACTCGTTGCCTATGCGGACTATCGCAACGCCTTCAAACCGGCAGCGATCGATTTTGGCCCCGATTACACGCCGGATCTGTTGCGTCCTGAGACGGCCAAGAGCTATGAAGCGGGTCTCAAAGGCGCCGCGGCGGGTGGCCGGTTCACCTATCAGGCGGAATTATTTTGGCTGGATTTCGACAATCTCGTGGTCGCCACGAGTGCAGGCAGCCTGGCCAATGCCGCCGGAGAGCGGCTCAAAGGCATCGAAGCCGACATCCGCTACCAGCTTCGGCCGGACTTCAGCGTGGCCGCCAACGGGTCTTATCACGACGCACGCTTCACCCAGTATCTTTTTTTCGACGGCAATGCCAACGTCGACGTGGCCGGCAGGCAGCTGACTCTATCGCCCCACGTCCTCACATCGCTCGGGCTGCTGTATACGCCCGATCGGGGTTTATCGGCGAACATTGTCGCCCGCTATGTCGGACGGCGGTTTCTCGATGAGGAAAACACCGCACCGGTCGGCGGCTACACGACCGTGGATGCCAATGTCGGATATCGCATCGGGCGAACCCAAGTCACGCTCGAAGGAACGAACTTGACCGATCAGCGGCCACCGGTATCCGCGAGTGAGTTCGGCAGCCAATCCTTTTACCTGTTGACGTCGCGCATGACCTGGATTCGCCTCAAGTATGCCTGGCGCTGAAAACCAATTGAATTATCATGCACCGCCGTTCAACGCTTCCGGGAAAAAAATGTTAGCGACCGTCCGATGGCTTCAGAACTTTCGTTGGCTTCAATGCCTCGCGGCCTGCCTGTTGACGCTGGCAGGCGCAGACCTGGCTCCCGCGCAAATCAATACCGCGTCCATCACCCAGGATTTACAGTGGCGATTGGTCGGCCCGTTCCGGGGCGGGCGTACGCGTGCCATCACCGGCATCCCGGGCCAGCCCCATACGTTCTTGGCGGGTGTGGTGAACGGCGGGGTGTGGAAGTCCGATGACGACGGGCGCACGTGGATTCCGATTTTCGATTCACAATCCACGCAATCGATCGGCGCGATCGCCGTCGCAGCCTCCAATCCGAGGATTATTTACGTGGCTTCGGGCGAGGGCTTGCATCGGCCGGACTTGTCGGTGGGCAACGGTGTCTATCGCTCGAACGATGCCGGTCAGACCTGGACGCATCTGGCGCTCGAGGATGCGCAACAAATTCCGAGCATCGCGGTGGACCCGCGTGATGCGAACCGCGTGTACGCGGCGGTCCTTGGCCATCCCTACGGTCCCAGTGCGCAGCGCGGCGTTTATCGCTCGGTGGACGGCGGCCTCACCTGGTCCAAGGTGCTCGATCGAGGCGCGAACATCGGCAGCTCCTTCGTCAGAATCGATCCCAACGATGCGAACACGCTGTACGCCGGATTTTGGCATGCGCGCTCAGGCCCCTGGGAAGACAAAACCATGTACAACGGCCCCCTGGGGGGCCTCTACAAATCGACCGACGGCGGCGATCATTGGCGGCAGCTCACGGCGGGGCTGCCGGAGGGCTTGTCGCAGATCGACGTCGCAGCCGCGCCGAGCGCACGGGGACGGTTGTATGCGACGGTCGCCACGAGCTCGAATCCGGCGGCGCAAGGCGGCGCGGCGCCGAGCGTGGGGATCTACCGTTCCGATGATGGCGGGGAACACTGGCACTCCGCGACCAGCGATGCGCGTCCGGCGCTGCGCATCGGCGGCGGCGATCTGCCGATTCTCGCCGTTGATCCGGGGAATGCGGACATCGTGTACAGCGCATCGATTGTCATGATGAAGTCGACCGACGGCGGCGCGCACTGGATTTCTTTCAAAGGCGCGCCGGGCGGCGATGATTATCAACAGATGTGGATCAGCCCGGAGGACCCGCAGCGCATCGGTTTGGCGGGCGATCAGGGCGCCGTGATCAGCGTCAACGGCGGAAGAACTTGGAGCACCTGGTACAACCAGCCCACGGCGCAGCTTTACCACGTCGCCGTGACGCCCACCTTTCCGTATCGCCTGTGTTCCGGTCAGCAAGAGAGCGGCTCGGTGTGCATTTCGAGCCGGGGTAACGACGGCGAAATCACTTTTCGCGACTGGCATCCGGTCGGTGTGATCGAATACGGCTACGTGGCACCCGATCCGCTCGACGCGGATGTCATCTACGGCGCGGGCCGCAACGTCGTCACCAAGACGCACCTGTCGACCGGCCAGGTGCAAAACATCACGCCGATTCCGGTGCCTTCCGCCGACATCCGCACCGATCGGACCGAACCCATTCTGTTCTCGCCGCAGGACCCTCACCGCCTGTACTACGCGGCCAACCGCCTTTATATGACCGAGGATGCGGGCGCCTCATGGCAGCCGATCAGCGATGATTTGACACGCCCCAGCTCTGGGTCCCCGGACAGCGTCGCCGACCTGCACGCCGACAAGGCAGAGACGCAGCGCGGCGTGATTTATTCTGTGAGTGCATCGCCCGTGGCCAAGGGTTTGTTGTGGGCGGGCACGGATGATGGATGGATCTGGATGACGCCCGACGAGGGCAAGAATTGGCACAACGTGACGCCGCCGGAGCTTACTCCCTGGAGCAAGGTGACCCAGATCGAGTCCTCGCACTTCGATGCCAAAGTCGCGTACGCCTCGGTGAGCCGCTTTCGCCTGGATGATCTGGCACCGCATCTGTATCGCACCCGCGACGGTGGACAGAGCTGGCAGAGCATCACCGCGGGCTTGGGCGAGGATGCGCCCGTCAACGCCGTGCGCGAAGATCCCGCATGCCGCGGATTGCTGTTCGCGGCCACCGAGAAGGCGGTGTGGATGTCCTTCGATGACGGCGAGCACTGGCAGCCGCTGCAGTTGAATCTACCGCACACCTCGATGCGCGATCTGGTCATCCAAGCCCAAGACCTGATCGTCGCCACTCACGGCCGCTCGTTCTGGATTCTCGATGACATCGGGCCGCTGCGCGAATTCGCCCGCCGTGGCTCACACAAGGAGGTCACGCTGCTGAAGCCCTCGCCGGCGGTGCGGGTAAGGCGCAGCACGGGCACCGACACGCCCATTCCGCCGGACGAGCCCGCCGGACGCAACCCGCCCGACGGCGCCGTCATCGACTATGACTTGCCGCAGGCCGTGAAAGGCACCGTGGCCATCGAGATACTCGATTCGAGTGGAACTGTCGTGCGGCGCGCGGCGAGTTCCGATCCTCGAGGCGCGAGCGATGAGGAACGCGAGCATGAACTCATTCCGGCGTATTGGATTCGCGGGCCCAAACCCCTCTCGGCGGCGCCAGGCCTGCATCGCTTCATCTGGGATCTACATTACCGTGCACCGCGCGCCGCCCGGCGCAGCTTTCCGATTTCCGCGGTGCCGTTCGATACGCCGCAGATACCCTTGGGACCGATCGCGATTCCCGGCACCTATCGGGTGCGTCTGCAGATTGGATCGCGCCGGTGGGAGCAGCCGCTGACGGTGAATGCCGACCCGCGCGTCGGCATCCCTCCGCAAGACTATGCCGCGCAGCTGACCCTGGCGCAGGCGTTGGCCGAAGCGCTGGATGTCAGCACTGCGAAGCTGCAACAAGTGCAGTCCTTGCGCAAGCAGCTCAAGTCGCTCGACCCGGGGCCGGCGCTTGCGGCACGTGCCAAGGCGCTGGACCAGGAGTTCGGGCAACTTCTGGAGTCCGGGGCGAACCCGCAGGACGGCGGCGTGCATCGCGGACTCGAGCGCGTGAACGGCGATATGGCGGGCTTGTATGAACAAGTGGAAGGCGCCGATGCCGCGCCTACGCAGGCGCAGCGGGCGGCGGCTGAAGCCTTGTCCCGGGAGTGGCAGTCGATCGCGGCGTTCTCGGCCAAGATCTGGCAAGGCGATCTGGCCGCCCTCAATCAAGCGCTGGCCAAGGCCCGCTTGCCCCGGCTGCGCGACGATTTGCAGGCGCCGGAGGAGGGCGAATCCGCCGACGAGGAATAGGGCACAGAGCCTGTCTGCCCCGTACAGTGGTTGTGAATTTAGTGGGTGCGAACGGTGTAGGCGAACTGCCACCCGTTTTTCGTGGGTTGAAATTGCAGCGACTGGAGCTGCGCATCGTTCTCCCGGTTCAGGACGAAGCGCGCGGTCGCGATTCCAAGCGCGGAACCGGCCACCGTGTCCGACAGCCAGTGCACGTTTTCCTTGATCCGAATGTAGCCGGTACCCGCGGCGACGCCGTAGCCGATGATGCGGCGGATCCAGCGGTATTCATCACTGCCGGATTCAGCGAAGACGGTGCCGATGGCAAATGCCGCGCTCGTATGCACGGAGGGAAAGGAATCCCCGCCCTGACGCCATTGATTGGGCGAGCTGGTCGCATCGGGGCGTTCACGCCCTCCGGCCAGCGACAGCACCTCGCCGGTCACCGTGCTGAACACTCCCGCTTCCAGCAGGCGCCAGGTCTCGTTGTAGCCTTCGGGGTCGTCGATGATGGTGGCATAGAGCCCGGTGCCGAAAATCAGCGCGACGGCCGGCAAGGCATCGCGGAGGCTGTTTCTATCCTTGCCGTTCAGGAGCGCATCGTTGGGGGTGGCGAAGTCGGTGCGTACGCGGCTGTCGAACTCATGAGCCGTACCGATGGCCACCAGCGTACCGCCGAAGAACAGCCAATCCTGACTGTCCCAGCGTAGGGGCGCGGTGAAGTACAGTTTCGTGTCGTCGAGCGCATCCTTCAATGTGAAGGAGTCCGCGGAACTGCCGGCCGGCCAGAACAACAGGGCGCCAATCAGTGCCGCTGACGGCCAAGCCGCTGAATGAATCAAGGAGTCGAGCCGTCCATTTTGAATCGTCAACGCAATGACTTTGCCTCAGCGTGTCAGGGGAGTCAAGGCGATGGCGGGCCGGTGCGCGCGGCAAACTTGACACCCCGGACTTTGCTCTACAAAGTGCCTCGGGAGACCGCCGCGTGGTCGGCGAAACCGTGAAGGAGCGGGTGCGCGCAATGCGAACGTTGCAGTCCGGATGGCGCTTCTAGGTCCCGTTTGTGTGGAGGCGCTGGGGGCCGATCTTGTGGCGGTTCGGTTCTCCGCCATGGCAAGCCCCTGCGAAGTGCTGCTGCGCGCCTCGCAGCTCGGCGCGGCCCGGGAACTCGGCCGATGCGCCGCCGAAGAAGCCTGGCGCATCGAGCAGAAATACAGCCGCTACCGCAGCGACAGCGTGATTGCGCGCATCCACGCCAATCGCGGCGCAGCGCTCGATCTGGACGCGGAATCGGCCTCGCTCATGGATTTTGCGCAGCGCTGCCATGCCATCAGTGAAGGGATGTTCGACATCACCTCGGGCATCCTGCGTCGCGCTTGGGACTTTGACGGCTCGGATCGCCTGCCGGACGCGGGGACGGTGGCGGCACTCCTGCCGTTCATCGGCTTCGAGAAGCTCAAATGGCGATCGCCGCGTCTTGAATTGCCCATGGGGATGGAATTGGATTTCGGCGGAATCGGCAAGGAGTACGCCGTGGACCGCGCCTACGAGCTGCTGGCGGCGAGGTCACCCGGACCTTTCCTGGTGAATTTCGGCGGCGATCTGCGTGCCAGCGGACCGCCGCCACGCGGACGCTGGCAAGTGGGCATCGAGAAGCCCGACGCGGATCGGGAAGCGAAAATGATCCTTGAACTCGAGCGCGGGGCACTGGCCACCAGCGGCGACTCGCGGCGCTTCGTGCTGCGCAATGGCGTGCGCTACGGCCACGTTCTCAATCCCAAAACCGGCTGGCCGGTGATGCATGCGCCACGCTCCGTCACCGTGGCGGCCAGCAGCTGCACGGAGGCGGGGTTGCTGTCGACGCTGGCGGTGTTGCAGGGCGCGCGGGCGCGCGAGTTTCTGAATGAGCAGGGCGTCAAGCACTGGGTGCTGGAGTGAGCGCCGCGCGCACTTCGGTATAGCCGCCGCGAAAGGCCACGGCGCCGAGCGCCGCGCGAACCCCCGGGCTCGACAGCGCCTCGAGTTCTTGGGCGTGCCGGTAGCGGCTCATCGAAGCGGCAATGGCGGCGCCGGATTGCGTCGCCGGGTGCAGATAGATCTCGCTGACGCCGGGCGGCAGGCGCGCCAGGATGGCGAGCAAGCTGGCCTCGTCGATCGCACCGCTGCGCGCGATTCCAAAGATCTTGTCATTGTGAAATACGCGGGCACGCCGCAGGCGGTGCTTCATCAGCGCGATCCACGGCGACAACAGCGCCTGGGCAATCCCCGGCCCAAGCCCTGCGCTGCGGGCCGCAAACCAAAATGGCTCGTCCGGTACCCGCATGGCCGGCATCCCGTAGTCCCTGCCTACCTTGAGCAAGGTGCTCAGAATGGTGGGATGGACATGGAAATGCTTGTGGACATTCACGTGATCGAGAGGCAGCCCGGTTTGAGCGAACGCGGCGAATTGCGCGCGAATTTCCGCCTCCAGCTGCCGGCGCGCGGCGGGCTTGAAGAAAAACCGCACGCCCCTGCGAAACATGTCGCTGTGCATGCGTCCCTGGGCGTCGGCAATCTCGGGGATCAATTGCGCATCGAGCGTCGATATGCCATCGGCGAGCACGACGTGCAATCCCACGCGCAAATTGGGCAGGGTGCGGGCGCGCCGGACGGCATCTTTGGCGGCATGAGCCGTCACCATCAGACTGGCCGCATTCAAGGTTCCCGCGCGGCTGGCCTGTTCGACGGCTTCGTTGACTGATTCGTGAAGGCCGAAATCGTCGGCGGTGACGATCAGATAGCTAGCCATGGCGAAGTCAGCGCCGCTATCAGGTTCTCACGACAGGCTGAACCGATCCGTCGTCGGTGACACGGTAGAGCACACTTCGCCACTGCACCCGGCGCGTGGCGAAGCTCCACCCCCAGAGGGCGAAATGCAGCAGGTCTCGGAACGGAACGAGAAGCAATTTTGCGCGGCGCCAGCGGCCGCGGTCGGTCCGCAAGTGCAGGCTCGCGTTGGCCAGCGCGGTGATCGCAAAGATGATGAAAGCCGAGACGCCGCCGCCCGTCACGGCGATTTGCACCGCGGTGACCGGCAAGCCGAATGTGATGAAGGATAATCCGTAGCCGGACGGCGAGAGAATGCGGATGGTTCTGCGCCAGCGCAACTCGTGAGCAACCAGCTCCAGGGCGCTTTGTTCGCTGACCATGGTCTCGACTTCAACATCCGATAGCACGGTCGTGAGGCCCATACGGCGCGTCAGTTCGCCCAACCGATAGTCATCGGCGAGCTGGCCGGCAATCGCGGAGAATCCGCCGATTTTATTCAGAACTTCGCGCCTCATGGCGATGCTGGCGCCGAACGCAAAGGATCTGAATCCCAGCATCGCGGCCACGCGCACCGAGGGCATGAACCACTGATTGATGAACATCGATCCGAGGATCGACCAAATGCCGTCACGTGCCACACCGCGATAGCAGCAGGTCACGATGCCCACTTTTTCATCGGCCAGCGGCGCGACGATGCGCCGGAGATAGTCGGACTCGACTCGAACGTCGCTGTCTGACATCACCAGGTAATCGTGGCGTGCGACCGCCATCATGTTGATCAGATTGCTGACCTTGTGATTGCTGCCGTGCAGACGCCGGTCGATCACCAGCGACAGGTCGCGCTGCGGGTACTCCCGCTGCAGCCGCTGCACGACGGCAATCACCGGGTCGTACGCATCAGAAACGCCGAATACCACCTGATAGCCGTCAAAGTCCTGTACGCAGAACGAGCGCAGACAGTCATAGGTTTCGCGCTCCACGCCGCACAGCGGTTTCAGCACCGTGACAGGCGGCAATCCCAGGGACGGCCGGTCTTTAACCGAAATGGACTTGCGCATGGCGAACACCGCGGCCACGCTGTAGAGCATCGCGGAGAGAGCGATGGCATAACCGAATTCGACAAACCAATCCCACAAGTTGATATCCAGGAATGCACCCGTTGCAGTTGGAAACCCGCTCGACGCCGCTGCCGCGACGAGACTCGCACTTTGCCATGCAAAGTACACGCGCTGGCGCCAAGCGTGCAAGTGTACTTTGGGTAGCCTCGACCAAATATCAAATATCGTATCGCGCTTCCGGGGCCCATCATACGGGATTTTGCGGCCCTTCCTGCGAAATGCACCTTGCGGGGGGGTGCATGGCCGGTTTCAGGGCGCCGCCCAGGTTTGGCGGTTACGATATGCACAGCAGCGCACGGGCCCAATACGCGTCCGCCGGCGATGAGTTTACTGGGTAAAGTTTCCAATTCTTGTCTGCCTGGTCGAAATCAGGAAGGCTTGCTCGTCGTCAGGGAGGGCAAAGGCGAAAACAATGGAGACCGCAATGAAAGTCATGGTGTTTGTGAAGGCGACCAAAGACAGCGAACAAGGAGTGATGCCGACTCCGGCTCTCCTGGCCGAGATGGGCAGGTTCAACGAGGATCTGGTGAAAGCGGGCATCCTGCTCGCGGCCGAAGGGCTGCGTCCGAGCGCCCAAGGCAAGCGCGTGCAGTTCTCGGGCCGCGGCCGGACCGTGGTTGACGGGCCGTTTACCGAGACCAAGGAACTGGTCGCGGGCTTCTGGCTATGGCAGGTCAGATCGATCGATGAAGCCGTCGAGTGGGTGAAGCGCTGTCCGAACCCCATGCCCGTTGATTCGGAAATCGAGATTCGCCCGGTGTTCGACATGGAAGACTTCGCCGTCGAGCTGGCGCAAACGCAGTCGCCGGGAACGGGCCCGGCATGAGCTACATGCTGTTGGTCGTGGAGCCCGCGCGGCTGCGTCAGAGCCGCACCGAATCGGAGGGCCGCGCGCTGTACGACAGCATGCTCGCCTTCAGCGCGCGGCTGAAGGAGCGCGGGCTGCTCACGATGAGCCAATCATTGAAGAGCGATGATCAGGGCGCTCGCGTACAAGTGCGCGGCGAGGCGCGGCATGTACTCGACGGCCCGTTCGCCGAAGCGAAGGAAATGATCGGGGGTTTCTTTTTGCTGACGTGCGAGACGCGCGAGCAGGCCATCGCGATCGCCGCCGAGTGTCCGGCGGCGAAGTATGCGACGGTCGAAGTTCGCGAGCTGGGGCCCTGCTTCGAATGAAGCCGGAATGCCGGAGCGATGGCCATGGTTGATGCGGTCATTCAGCGCAGCGTCGAGGCCGTGTGGCGCATCGAGTCGGCGAAAATCATCGCCAAACTTTCCCGGATGCTGCGCGACGTCGGGCTTGCCGAGGAGTTGGCGCAAGACGCACTGATTGCCGCGCTCGAGCAGTGGCCGAGATCCGGCGTCCCCCACAACCCTGGAGCGTGGCTGATGACAACCGCGAAAAACCGTGCGCTCGATCGACTGCGGCACTTCAAGCTCCTGCAGCGAAAGCATCCGATCATTGCGCAGGAGGCCGAACTCCTGAGTGAGGACGCCGCGGCGGATGAGTCAAGTGACGTCGGAGACGATCTGCTGCGCCTCATCTTCATCGCATGCCACCCGGTGCTCTCGACCGACGCGCGGGTCGCGCTCACACTGCGTTTGCTGGGCGGCCTGACCACGGCCGAGATCGCCCGCGCATTCTTGTCGCCCGAACCGACCATCGGGCAGCGCATCGTGCGCGCCAAACGGGCGCTGACCGAGGCGCATGTACCCTTTGAAATGCCGCGCGCGGAGCAGCGGGCCATCCGGCTCGCTTCCGTGCTCGAGGTCATTTATCTGATTTTCAACGAAGGCTATGCGGCGACCGCAGGGGGCGAGTGGATGCGGCCGTCGCTGTGCGAAGAGGCGCTGCGCTTGGGGCGCATCCTGGCGGAGCTGACTCCCGAGGAGCCGGAAGCGCACGGCTTGGTGGCCCTCATGGAGATTCAGGCCTCACGGTCGGCCGCACGCCTGGGTCCATCCGGCGAGCCGGTTCTGCTGCTCGATCAGGACCGGGCCCGGTGGGATCAGCTGTTGATTCGACGCGGATTGGCGGCCCTGGAGCGCGCGGCAGGACTCGGAGGTGCCCTCGGGCCCTATGCCTTGCAGGCCACTGTGGCGGCGTGCCATGCCCGCGCACGCACCGCCCAGGAGACCGACTGGGTGCGCATCGTGGCCCTGTACGACGCCCTGGCACAACTGGCACCGTCCCCCATCGTCGACCTCAATCGAGCCGTGGCCATCTCCATGGCCTTCGGTCCGCTCGGGGCCCTGGAGATCGTCGATGCCTTAGGC
>Ga0210398_10006729_pt1 | contig 10519 bp, 7 predicted proteins | sample IncBWC4OmetaG_FD_161047 | JGI IMG/M metagenome (GOLD analysis project Ga0210398, IMG submission 161047) | Forest soil microbial communities from Barre Woods Harvard Forest LTER site, Petersham, Massachusetts, United States - Inc-BW-C-4-O | ecosystem: Environmental > Terrestrial > Soil >... | reverse complement strand
TGAGCTCATAGAGCGGCCGTGCGCCCATCGCTTCATCGGTCGGCTGGCGGTAGGTAATGTTGCCCTTGTGCGCGCTGGCGAGCGACAGGAACGGTTCGATCGAATGATCGGCGATCATGGCAATAACCGCGGCGCAGCCCTTGGGGAAATAGCGATCCATGCCCGGGAGGAAGGTCGGGATCGGCCAATCGAGCGGCGTCACCAGCTTTTTCACTACGCCGTCGGCAAGCGCGACCTCGTGGCCAAATCGAACCGCGGCCATGAAGTCGTCGAAAGCAACAATCAAATCGATCCAGGTGAATGCCGGCGCTAACGGCATTTCCAACGCGGTGATGATGCCGGTCGTGCCCCAGCCGTGGCAGATTTTGAGTGCGGCATCGCCTTTCAATTCGAACGCGCGCGGGCTCTCCTCAACACTGATGACGCGCGCGCCCATGATGTTGCCGAGCTCGCGCAAGCCGCCGTACGTCACCGATCCGATGCCGCCCGAACCACCTGCGGCGAAGCCGCCGATCGACGCCATACGCTTGGTCGATGGATGCATCCGCAGCTCAAAGCCCTGCTTTCGTGTCTCTGCGTCGATGAGATGCATTTTGCGTCCCGCGCCAACGCGCAGCAGCGCACCGTTCTGCCACTCGATGGCGCTGAGCACGCTCATGTCGAGTATCAGACCGCCTTGGACCGGCACGCATTGGCCGTAATTGCCGGTGCCGCCGCCGCGGATGGTGATCGGCACGCGGTGACGGGCCGCTGCACTGGCGACGCGCATGACGTCAGCCTCGTCGCGCGGAACGACGACTAGGTCCGCGACTTTGTCCTGCAGCTGGCGCTTGAGCACCGGGCTGAACCAGAAGAAGTCGCGCGACTTCCTATGAACGACCTTCGGATCGGTTTCGATCGGGACATCGCCGAGCGCGGCGACCAAGGCAGCCAAATCGTAGCCGCGGTCAGGGACCTTCGTCGGTGCATTCATTGATGATGTCTCCCGGCTGACTGGGCGCCGCGACTGCGTAATTCGCGGCGGCGCCTGATTACCTGCCTCGGCGGGGCCGAGGCGCCATTCTGCCTTCAGCGAACCCGCCAGCCAAGGCGCATCTTTGATCAGCGCGTCCGTTCCGTCGCGGCCTACGAACCGCGCTTGGCGACGTCCTGCATCTTCTGCATTTTCATGAGCAGGTGTTCACCCGAAGTGATCGGCGCGTATTTCGCGCGGCCGTTGTCGAGGCAGGTCGGCAGGCATTCAATCAGCGCATCGTAGTTCGGCTGATGGAAGAAGATCAGCGACTGCCGGCGGCTGCTCATGGACTTGTCGCGAGGCGGATTGACGACGCGATGCATGGTTGAGACCCAGCGGTCATTGGTCCATTGCGCCATCAGGTCACCGAGATTGACGACAAGCGTGCCGGGCACGATCGGCACCGGACGCCATTGCCCTTGCGCATCGAGTACTTCCAGGCCGCCCGGCTTGTCCTCGGCCTTGATGATCGTCATCGAGCCATAGTCGGTGTGGGCGCCGGCGCGAAGCTGCCCCTCCGGCAGCTCGTGCGGCTGGTCCGGATAATTGCTGACGACAAAATTGGTCATGTGCTTGTCGACCTTGTCGTCGAACCAGTTCTCGTTCAGATCGAGCGCGAGCGCGAACAAACGCATGAGATTGGTCGCGAGATTGTCCATCGCGTGGTAATATTCGGTCCACGCTTCACGGAGCCCGGGAATCCCTTCCGGCCAGATGTTCGGCGCAAAGATGCGTTGGCCTAACGGCGAGGCGTAATAAGGTTCGTTTGGGTCGATGGTCACTCGGTTGATGGAAAAAAGCTCTCGATAGTCCGGCGCTGCAGCACGATCGTCGCGGCTATAGGCAACGGCGTTGGTCTCGATAGCGTAGTAGCCCCGATAGATATTCGGGTCGGCCGTGCCAAAGCCCTTTTTCACTTCCAATGGCAGGTCAAAAAAGGCGCGCCCGGTCGCCTCAGTACGATGAATCACCTCATCGGGAATGCCGTGACCGGTGATGAGGAGGAAGCCGATGGTGCGGCAAGCCTCGCCGATCTCTTGCGCGATGCGCTGTTTGTCGCTTTCGGAGCCACCAAAGTAAGCACTGATATCGATAACCGGAACCGTGCCGCTGGTCCTCGCCGCAGCCTCCGAAACGAGCGTCATCGCTATTTCCCCACTTTCTGGTTGACGAACTGCAGCGTGTAGGAAGATTTATAGTCAAGCGACGGCGAATAGACTCCGGCCTTGACCATGCTGTCGAAGAATTCCTTCCAACGCTCGTCGGTCATCGAGCCAATGCCCAAGGTCGTGGCGCTGCCGGATTCCAAGAGGCCTGAACCGTTCATAGCCTCGACAGCCTCAGCTGCCGCCTTGTCGGTGTAGTCGGGATTGTCTTTCTTGATCAGCGCCACCGCTTTGTCGTGCGGACCGTGCATGAAGGTCGCATAGCCCTTAATCGAGGCATCGACGAAGCGCTTCACCAGATCGGGGTGCTCCATCACCATCTTTTTCGAGCACATCAGTAACTCGGAGTACGAAGCATAGCCGTAGTCGGCGAGCAAAAAGACATCCGGAGTAACGCCGGCTTCCGTGGCACGAAACGGCTCGTTGGTGAGATAGCCTTGTTGAATAAGCGCCTTGTCGACCAAAAACGGCGCGACGCTGAAGCTGTAGGGGCGGATCTGATCGTCGGTGAAGCCGAAAGCGACTTTGAGGAACTTCCAATAAGTATCGACCGCATCGCTCGAGATCGCGACTGGTCGGCCTTTGATGTCGGCCAGTGTTTTGAGCCCGAGTTCCTTGTGCGCCATCAGAATTTGCGGATCCTTTTGGAACATCGAGGCGACAGCGACGAACGGGATGTTCTCCTTCACCATGTTGATGGGGATGAAGGAGTTGGAAATCATCGCGAAGTCGAGCGCGCCGGCGATCAAGAGTTGCGCGGTGTTGACTTGCGGACCGCCCATTTTGATCGTGACATCAAGGCCGGCAGCGTCGTAATAGCCTTCCGCCTTGGCCTGATAGTAGCCCCCGTGTTCGGCCTGGGCGAGCCAGTTCGTGCCCAGCACGATCTTGTCATTGGCTTGCGCGCCAACAGCGAAGCTTGCTGCCGCAAAAGCCAAGGTCCCGGCGATGAACTTATTCGATGCACGCATGCTCTTTCCCCTCGCTAAGATTATTGAAGAAGTGCAAAAAACATGCCGATTCCGTCGACAAAAATGCCGTTGGGCGGTGCTAAAAAGGGCACGCCGGGGCCGTCGGTGAGCGACGCTTCGTTCAAGTTGTGGAGACGGGGTCAGATGTCGCGCAGCGCGGCGAGCGGATATGCGTCGATCTCGCGCAACAACTCCACGATGCGGGAAGCGACATGCTCCACGATCTTGTGGCCGCGTGCGGCATCGGCATCGAGCGCGTTGCCGCATGCGCCGGAAGCATGCAGGTCCTGGGTCTGCCAACCGAAGCCGACCCCGCGACCCTCGGGCCGCAAATATTTATAGTCCTTGGCAATCGCGACCGAAGCGGGGACGAAATCGCGCCTTTCTTCGTCGCGGACCAGTTCCGGGCGCAAATGCAGCATCACCGATGTCTCACTGGAGCCCGCGTGGATGCCGTGCTCCGCTTCGGCGGCTGGAAAAAGGCCCTCCGGCATGCCGACGGCCCAGTAACTTAGGGCGACCACGAACATCTTAAGCCGTACCCGCAGGTCGCGTGCGACAATGTCCATAATCTGTGGTTGTCCACCGTGGCCGTTGAGCAGCACGAGTTTACGGACGCCGGCGCGCGCGACGCTTTCACCGATCTCGGTCCACAATCTGATGAGCGTTTCCGCCGACAACGTCAGTGTGCCCGGAAACGCGATATGCTCGTTCGACTTTCCCACCGGCATCAATGGCAGGAATGTCACCGGCAGATCGTCCGGCACCAGCGCAACAAGGCGAGCGACGATACCGCCCACGATCGTGGCGTCGACACTGATCGGCAGGTGCGGCCCGTGTTGCTCGATGGCCGCGACGGGCAACACGGCAATGACGCGTTCGCGCTCGAGGGTGGCAAAATCAGCCGTCGTCATGTCTTGCCAAAGCTTGCGGGGAAAGCGGAGCATTCCTGGATCCTCTATGTCCGAATGAGACTTGCCTTTGCCGATGATCGTCGTCCTGAGCATCAACGATGCCAAAACAGTGTTGGAGCGCTCGCTGGCTGCGCAGCAGTTGAGCCAGGACTCCAATGAAATCCGCAGCGAAGGACAGCTCAAGAATTCATCAAACCCTGCTGAAATTGCAGGCCATTGCCGACGGAATACAAGAGAAAGCATTGCCGGTCTATTTGAGCCCGCTGGTACGAGATTTGCTGTCAGGAGTCAGCGGGTCGTGGCGGACAAATAATGGAAAAAGCTTTTGTCTCAACCGATTGGAGTGATTCTTTTCGAAGCGGCTTCCGGCATCAGCCTGATCCCGACTGGTCGGTCCACGCCGCCACAATGCACAGATTCCCGCCACAGGTCAGGTGATGGCGAATACCGTTTCGGTGCTCGCGCAGAAGGCTGCCGCCGGCGAAGCGGGTGAGATCAAACGACCGCTCATCCGCATCGATGGCGTCAGCAAGACGTATCAGAACGGCACCGTGGCGCTCGCCGACGTCAAGCTCGACGTCCGCAGCGGCGAATTCTTGAGCCTTTTAGGCCCATCCGGCTGCGGCAAATCCACCTTGCTGCGAATGATCGCGGGCCTCGGCACGCCCTCGTCCGGCGTCATCGACTGGACGCAGGCGCGTTACGACGTCAGCGGCGAACCGGAGCGCAGCCTGGGTTTCGTATTTCAAGAGCCGACTTTAATGCCCTGGGCGACGGTATTTGACAATGTCTATTTGCCGCTGAAGATTGCCGGCGTCAGCCGCCGCGACGCCGCCGACCGGATTGCCGAAGTCGTCGCCATGGTCGGACTCGAAAAATTCGCCCAACATTATCCGCGCGAATTGTCAGGCGGGATGAAAATGAGGGTTTCGATCGCGCGAGCACTCGCAGTGAAGCCGCGAGTGCTGCTGATGGATGAGCCATTCGCCGCGCTCGACGAAATCACCCGCTTCAAGCTCAACAATGATTTGCTCACGTTGTGGCAGCAGCAAAGATGGACGGTAATCTTTGTCACGCACAGCGTCTATGAATCGGTCTATCTGTCGAACCGCATCGCAGTCATGAACGCTCGGCCAGGCCGGATCATGACCGAGATCGCGATTGACGCGCCTTATCCGCGCGACGATTCCTTTCGAACCTCACCGGTCTACAATGAATTCTGCCGCGAGACATCGGCCGAGCTGAAACGGACGATGGTGGAGCCCGGAAAGTAGTGATGGAAACCGAACATGCTAGTGGGGCGCCGGTAACCGGCGGGGCAACGTCGCGCGTCGCGCGCATTGTTGTGCCGGTCATCATCGGCATCGTCTTCCTCGGCGTCTGGGAGTTTCTCGTCCACTGGCTCGAGGTGCCGAAATTCGTGCTGCCGCCGCCTTCAAAGATCCTCGACGCGCTGCTGACTGATTACGCCACATTGGGCGCGTCGATGTGGAACACTCTGCAAATTACCATCGCGGCGTTCTTCGTCGCCCTGGTGTTCGGCGTCACCGGCGCGATTCTGTTCACACAATCGCGTCTGTTCGAAATCAGCTTGTTCCCCTACGCCGTCGTGTTGCAGGTGACGCCGATCGTGTCGATTGCGCCCTTCATCCTGATCTGGGTCGGGCTCGATCATACCGAGCGCGCCCTTTTGATCCTCGCCACGATCGTGGCGTTTTTTCCGATCCTTTCCAACACCACGCTGGGCATGAAGAGCGTCGACCACAATCTGCTGAATCTGTTCGATCTTTATCACGCCTCGCGGTGGCAGCGGCTGCGTTACCTGCAACTGCCGAGCGCCATGCCATACCTGCTTGGCGGCATGAAAATCTCCGGCGGACTGGCGCTGATCGGGACGGTCGTGGCCGAGTTTGTTGCCGGCTCGGGAACGGGTACCGGGCTTGCCTGGCGCATTATTGAATCATCCAACCGGCTCAACATTCCCCGCATGTTCGCGGCGCTGCTTCTTTTGTCGTCGCTCGGCGTTATTATCTTTTTCGGCTTGTCCGCCGTAGAGACGCTGCTGTTGCGCAAGTGGCACGAAAGCGCGGTCGGCCGGGAGAACTAGCGCATGGCCGCGCCATTGCCGGAAACCGCCTCGATGCGGACACGCGACGGCGTGCGCCTCGATGCCGATGTCTATCGACCTGAGAGTACAGGCTCATTTCCGGTTCTGCTGATGAGGCAGCCATACGGGCGGCAAATTGCCTCCACCATCTGTTATGCCTATCCCACCTGGTATGCGGCTCAGGGCTATATCGTTGTGATCCAAGACGTGCGGGGCCGCGGCACTTCCGAAGGCGCGTTCCGCTTGTTCGCCGACGATGTCGCCGATGGTGAGGATACTATCGCTTGGGCCTCTTCGTTGCCGGGCTGCTCGGGCGCGGTCGGCATGTACGGTTTTTCCTATCAAGGCACCGACCAACTGCTTGCGGCGTCATCCGGCGCGGCCGGCCTCAAAGCGCTTGCGCCGGCGATGATCGGCTGGGATATCGGCGCCGATTGGGCCTACGAAAATGACGCCTTTTGCCTTGCCGCCGGGCTCGGTTGGGCGACTCAGATCGGCGCGGAGACCGCGCGGCTGGCCGGCGACCGCGAAGCGTTCGACGTTCTTTTTCGCTTTTCTCGCGCTGCGTCTTTTCATTCGCCGGTCGCGGCGCGGCCCGATTTTCTCGCTCGCTTCGGTCATTACACCCATTACGAATCTTGGCTCGATAATCCGCCGGGCAGCAGCTACTGGCACGACATATCGCCGGCATTTTGCGCGCGCTCCGTGAGCTTGCCGATGTTGTTCGTTGGCGGGTGGTACGATTCGCATTTACCTGGCACGATTGCCGCTTTCAAGCATTTCGCCGCCAAGGCACCGGAGCGGACACGACTCACGATCGGTCCCTGGACGCATTTTCCGTGGGCTAGCAGGGTTGGCGGCCATGATTTCGGACCAAACGCGATTAGTGATATCGATCAGCTGCAAGTCCGCTGGTTCGACCATTGGCTCAAAGGCGAGGACACCGGGCTTCTATCAGAACCTGCGGTCCGGCTGTTTGATATGGGGGCGAACGCGTGGCGGCGCTCGGCATCGTGGCCCGCCAACCAGGCGACCCACTTCTTTCTGCACGGAAGTGGTCGCGCGTCGATTGATGAAAACGATGGCAAGCTCGGCTTTGAGCCGCCCTCGCGAGAGGGAACAGACTTCATCGTTCATGACCCCTGGCGGCCGGTTGCCGCGGTTGGCGGCGCCTATGGCACGCCGTCAGGCCCGGCCGATCGGTCCGCGGTTGATGCCCGCCCGGACGTGCTCACTTTCACCACCGAACCGGCTCTCGAACCGATCACGATCGCGGGCGACGTTGCCGCGGAATTGTGGCTCTGGGCCGACGCACCAAGCTTTGATGTCAGTTGTGTGCTCTCACGCGTGGCACGGCAAGGCGAAGCGTTGCCGCTTGCCCAGGGCTATCGCCTCGTCAAACCGGGAACCAATTTGAACCAGCGGATCGAAATTCCGCTACGCGCCACGTGCGCGACCATCAAGCCCGGTGAGCGCCTGCGGCTCTCTGTTGCGGGCGCGTGTTTTCCGGCCTACCCGGTCAATCCCGGTACCGGACAGAATCCCACGGCGGCGTCGGCTGCCGAGGCGCGTATCATCACACTCGGCGTGCGGCATGGTGGAAGTTGCAGTTCGCGATTGCGCGTCGGGATCTGTCACGCAGAAAAAGTGGACGTCTGAGCGTCGGAGATGACGACAGTCCCGATCTTTCCAACTGCCGATTCTTTTCCACGCGGTGACTATCGTCTCATCAATGCGACCATTCCGTCGTGTCTTCTTGATGCAAAGCATGGTGGCGACTCCGGATCGGATGCGCTTGTCGCGGCCTCCCTGACAATTGTCGGCGGAAAAATCCGCCAAATAGACATCGGCACGCGCGCCAACTTGACCGTGCCGGATGGTCTACCAGAGATCGACCTCGATGGCGGAATGATGTGGCCGCTCTGCGTCGATCTGCACACGCATTTGGATAAGGGCCAAATCTGGTCTCGTGCGCCGAATTCCAGCGGCAATTGGCGAGATGCGCTTGCCATTGTCGGTAAAGACCGCGAGTCCAACTGGACCGCGGACGACGTCGCCGCACGCATGGACTTTGCGTTGCGTTGTGCGTTTGCCTACGGCACTGGAGCGGTGCGTACGCACATCGACTCGTTTGGTCCGCAGGCGGCGATCAGTTGGCCGGTGCTGGCCAAGACGCGGGATCGCTGGGCCGGGCGCATCGCGCTGCAAGGCGTTTCCCTGGCGATGCTTGACAACTATCTGGCCGAGGAGGGTGAGCGTCTTGCCGATCTCGTTGCCGACCACGGCGGCATTCTGGGCGCGGTCGTTGTTGACGATCCCGACCCAAGTCGCGGGCTCGAACGCGTTTTCACGTTGGCGCGGGATCGTGATCTGGATCTTGATTTCCATGCCGACGAGACGAACAACCCAAACTCCAACGCGCTGGAAGCGATTGCCGAAACTACAATTCGGTTTGGCTGGCAAGGCCGGGTGACCGCCGGTCATTGCTGCAGCTTGGCGTGCCGTCCGGAGAGGGATGCAGAGCGCACAATTGATCGCGTAGCGGCCGCGGGCGTGGCGGTCGTCTCGCTTCCCATGTGCAATATGTACTTGCAGGATCGTCAGGCAGCCGCGCGTACCCCGCATTGGCGCGGCGTCACATTGCTGAAGGAGCTCGCGGCCGCGGGCGTGCCAGTGGCCGTCGCCAGCGACAACATCCGCGATCCGTTCTACGCTTACGGGGACCTCGATCCGATCGAGGTTTTTGCCCAGGCGGTCCGCATCGCTCAGCTTGATAGTCCGCTCGGCGGGTGGGCGCGGGCCGTCACCGCTACGCCTGCCACCGTCATGGGGACCGCCATCGGCAGCGCGCTGGCGTATGGCCGAGACGCTGACTTCATACTTTTTCGCGCGCGGTCCTGGTCCGAGCTGCTGTCGCGGCCGCGCGGCGCACGTTTGGTCGTGCGTAGTGGCCGCCCGGTGACGGATGTGCCGCCCGATTATCGCGAGCTGGATACACTCCGCCGATGACGCACGCAGCTGCGCGACAAATCCATGGCACAAGGCGGACGTCGGTAGCAAGGAACGTTAGGCGACCTGCGCGGGCAGATTTTTTCAACGCCATCTCGAACAATCGAAACGACGCCTGAGGGCACGCCGCGCTGGCCCTGGCGATGCTGGCGATCGGCTTCGCCACTACGGCGCGGCGGCATTCAGAAAAAACGTTTCCATCATTCCCTTGCCCTTGATGTCGATCAGGCCGCGAGGCTCGAGCTTGAAACGGTCGCCGAGCAAGACGCGTGTTACTGCCGAAACTTGGATGCGGCCCGGCAGCGAGTGGGATTCCATGCGGCTTGCGGTGTTAACCGTGTCGCCCCAGACGTCATAGACAAACTTGTGCGTGCCGATCACGCCGGCGGTAATCGGACCGCTATGGATGCCGATGCGCGCTTTAAGCTCCAGGCCGGTGGTGTCGGCAATGGCCGACACCGACTCGAGCATGCGCGGCGCCAGCGTGGCAATGCGTTCGGCGTGGTCGGCTTGCACGTCCGGAATGCCGGCGGCGACCATATAGGCGTCGCCGATGGTCTTGATCTTCTCCACGCCGTGGTCGGCGGCGAGGCGGTCGAATTCGGAAAAAATCCTGCTGAGAAAGTCGATCGTGCGGCCGGCCGTCAAATCGGCACTGAGCGTGGTGAAACCGACCAGGTCGCAAAACAGGATCGTCGCCTCGCTGATGCTGTCAGCGATCACCATTTCGCCGTTGCGCATGCGGTCGACGATGCTGCGCGGCAAAATGTTGAGGAGCAAAGTTTCCGAGCGCGCTTTTTCCTGCTGCAGATCGGCAACAAATTGCTTTTCCCGATCGCGCAGCCATTTCTTTTCCAGCGACGCGCCGATGCGCGCCCGCAGCAATATTGGATTGAACGGTTTGGTCAGGTAATCCTCGGCGCCCGCTTCGATGCAGCGCACCACGCTATCGAGTTCGTCGAGCGCGGAGATGACGATAACCGGGATGTCGCCGCTGTGCTGCGCCGCTTTGAGCCGGCGCAGCACCTCGAACCCGCTCATTTCCGGCATGATCAGATCGAGGAGAATGAGGTCGAACGTCTCGCTGCCGACCAGCTCGAGTGCCGCGGCGCCGTTGGCGGCAGTCACGACCTGATGCCCTTCGCGCACCAGGCGGCGCGCGAGCACGTCGCGATTGGAGGCATTGTCGTCGACCACGAGGACGCGGCTCGACTGTGCGGATTCGCTGGCGCCGCTCGCCGGCAGCGGCTCCAGGGCGCGTAGAACGTCGGCGACAAGGTCGAGCTTGAGCGTCTGGCTGCCGTCGACCTGCGATGCGCCTTCCTCCCGTCCCGCCA
>Ga0210398_10006727_pt1 | contig 10520 bp, 5 predicted proteins | sample IncBWC4OmetaG_FD_161047 | JGI IMG/M metagenome (GOLD analysis project Ga0210398, IMG submission 161047) | Forest soil microbial communities from Barre Woods Harvard Forest LTER site, Petersham, Massachusetts, United States - Inc-BW-C-4-O | ecosystem: Environmental > Terrestrial > Soil >... | reverse complement strand
CGAGATCGCCCGCAAAACGAATCTCCTCGCCCTCAACGCCGCCATCGAGGCCGCACGCGCCGGAGACCAGGGCCGTGGCTTCGCTGTCGTCGCCGGTGAAGTCCGCCGTCTCGCTGAATCAACCGCGCAGGCTACCGGCGAAATCGCCACCATGATCCAGGGCATTCAGGACCGCACCCGCACCGCCATCGCCAGTATGGAGAGCGGCACCGGCACCGTACAACAAGGAGTCATCACTACCAATCAAGCCGGCGAAGCCCTCGAGCGTATCATCGGCATGGCCGAACGCGTCGACCGCATGATCGCCCAGATCGCCATCGCCGCTTCGCAACAGGCCGCAGCCGCCGACCAATCCAGCGCCAGCCTCGATGCCATCCACTCCCTCAGTCACGACAACCTCACCGAGATGGCCACCACGACCGCAGGAATCGAATCACTCCGCACCACCGCCGTCACGCTCGAGCAACAGGTCGACCGCTTCAGCCTCAAGTCAGCGCCCGACGCAAGGCTCGTCTCTTCCTCCGAAAACAATCGCCACCACTCCATACTGCAACCCGCCTAATCCAAGGCGTCCCACGCTGCGCCAACAAAGAAGAGGGTCCTCGTTAGAGGACCCTCTTCGCTACTCCCCATTTCCTGCCGTCAGAAAATCTGGAAGTTGACCTCAACGTTCAACTCCACCAGCACCGGGTGGCCGTTCTCCATCGCAGGCTTGAATTTGTACTGCAGCACAGCGTCCCTGGCCTTCTCATCCAGGCCCATGCCGACGCCGCGAATCACATGCACGTGGCTCGGATTGCCGTTCGTATCGACCCACAGATTAACCAGCACATTTCCCGCGACCTTCGCCTTGCGTGCTTCCTCAGAGAACTCCGGCTCAACCGAATAGATCAGAATAGGCGCAGAAACCCCTCCACCAATCCGCCTCGGGCCGCCACCCGTATTTCCGCCCGAGCCAGGCCCAAGCCCCGAGCCGTTGCCCGATCCCAGCCCTGTCCCCGATCCATTCCCCATCGACATTCCCACCAGCGGCGAACTCGCAATGCCGATCTGCGGAATGCTGCTCGCCATCTTCACGTCCTGCTGCACCTCGATGGTCGGTTCGATATGGATCTTCGGCTCGATCAGCGGAGGTTTATTCGGCGGCACGATCTGCGTGTCTGCAAACTTCGGCGGCGTCCCCTTCGTCACCGGGGTCGGCCCGCGCTGTCCACCACCGCCGCCCATCGCCGCGGCCTTCGGAGGGGCCTGCGGGGGAATCGCCAACTCGGTGATCTGCAGCGCCCGCACCGGAGCAGCAAACTTGACCTTCTCATGCAGTAGCCAGGCAATAAACAGAATCAATAACGCATAGATCGCGATTGCAGAGCCCGTCGCCGCTGGGTTCTGCTTCGTCTTCATCCGGTCGACCACCGCAATCGGCTTCGACTCCAGCACTAGTGGCGGCAGCTTCACCGGGAAGAACACGTCCCGCACGCTGCTCCAAAGAGAGGTGAATACACCCTCCTCCTTGATCATCATCGCGTCGGCCACTGGCTTCGATTCCAGTTGCAGCGGCTCTTCGGTACTCTTGCTGAACGCGTCCCGCAGATTCGCAATTAGCGACGACCACATCGACCCATCGGTCTCTTCGTTCAGGTGTGGTGCCTCATCTGCCGGACGTAAGGTCGGAGACTTCTTTTCGGAATCGCCTTCTGGCGATGGCGGCAAAAATGTATTAGCCATAAGCTGCTTGGTCTCGTGGCAGTAGCCGGAGCCACATACCACCCACTTTCAAAAATCTTGCGCCTCTCCACTGTCTGTCAATACGTCCCCGGTCTTCCGCCGGTTTTGCATCCCCGTGGCAAGCGCTATCTGGCTCCTGAAACATTCTACAAACTTTCACCTCCGGGTGCTTGTTTCCTTGGACGCACGTACCCCATGAAAGTCGCCCTTCCCCCATTTCTTCCCCCGTCGCCCCGTCTACAATAAGAGTTTGGCACAAACTGCACTTCTGCTATCAGGAATATGAGGAACAAATGCCGGACGCACCACAGGGAAAGCCCGAAGACAGAAAAAACGACCCCAAAGCGTTGAAATCCACGCTGAATCTTCCGCAGACGACCTTCCCGATGAAGGCCAACCTACCGGATAACGAGCCCAAGCGCCTCGCCGCGTGGCAGCAACAGCATTTGTATGCCCAAATCCGCACCGCCCGGACCGGTGCCGCCAAATATGTCCTTCACGACGGCCCGCCCTACGCCAACGGGGCCATCCACCTCGGCCACGCCCTCAATAAATGCATCAAGGACTTCGTCGTCAAAACCAAGACTATGGCCGGCTTCGACGCACCATACGTCCCCGGCTGGGACTGCCACGGCCTCCCCATTGAAATCAAAGTCGACGAGCAGCTTGGCCGCAAAAAACTCGAGATGGATCCCCTCGCGGTCCGCCGTGCATGCCGCGAGTACGCCCAAAAATACGTCGACCTCCAGCGCACTCAGTTCGAGCGCATCGGAGTCTTCGGCCGCTGGGACAACCCCTACCTCACCATGTCCAACGGCTACGAGGCCAGCATCGTCGAGACCTTCTACGACTTCTTCGAAAAGAAATTCATCTACAAAGGCCTCCGCCCCGTCTACTGGTGCATCCACGACAAGACCGCGCTCGCCGAAGCCGAAGTCGAATACGAGCAGCACACCTCGCCTAGCGTCTACGTCCGCTACAAACTCACCAGCGACCCGGAGATGGTCCACGCCGGGCTTGCGGGAAAATCTGTCTCCACGATCATCTGGACCACCACACCGTGGACCCTTCCTGCATCGCAGGCCGTCGCGTTCAACCCTCAGCTCGAATACGTCGCCCTCGAAGCCGGGTGCCCCACGTCCGGATCTTCGGACGTGGGTTCGTCCGGGCCTCAGCTTTACGTCGTCGCCGAAGCTCTGCTCCCGTCCGTCATCGCCAACTGCAATCTGATGAGCGGAAAAAATAACGCAGAGCCAGCATCGCAATCCGACGTCATCGCCCGCTTCCCCGGCAGCGCACTTGAAGGCGCGACCTTCCAGCACCCGTTCCTCGATCGCAGCGTCCTGGGTGTCACCGCCGAATACGTCACCGCCGACCAGGGCACCGGTGCCGTCCACACCTCGCCCGCCCACGGCGTCGACGACTTCGACACCGGCAAGCGTTACAACCTTGCCGAGATCCAGTACGTCGACAACGCCGGCCGCCAGCGCCACACCGGCAGAAACGGCGGAGGCGACCAACCCCAACCCTACGAAGACCTCACCGTCTTCAAATCCAATCCCGTCATCATCGAACTCCTCAGAGAAAAAGGCGCACTCCTCAGCGCCACCACCTACGAGCACTCGTATCCCCACTGCTGGCGCTGCCACAACCCCATCATCGTCCGCGCCACCGAGCAGTGGTTCATCGGAATGGAAACCCCGATGCTCACCCCCGAAGGCGTCGCAACCACCTTCCGCCAGCGCGCCCTCGACGAGATCAAGCAGGTCGTCTGGGACCCAGGCTGGGGAGAAGAGCGCATCTCCAACATGATCGCCACCCGCCCCGACTGGTGCATCTCGCGCCAGCGTATCTGGGGCGTCCCTATCGCCGTCTTCCTCTGCGACACATGCGGCGAACCCCTCAACGACAAGTCCATCAACAAAAGCATCGTCGATCTATTCAGGAAAGAAGGCGCCGACGCCTGGTACATCCACGAAGCCTCGACTCTCCTGCCAAAAAGCGCAGCCTGCCGGTCCTGCGGCCACAAAGAGTTTCGTAAAGAAACAGACATCCTCGATGTCTGGTTCGAATCCGGCGCAAGCTGGCACGCCGTCCTCGACCTCGAGCCCGAGCTCCACTCCCCCGCCGACCTCTACACCGAAGGTGGCGACCAGCACCGCGGATGGTTCCACTCTTCTCTGCTGACATCAGTGGCCGTCCGCAATCACGCCCCCTACAAGATGGTCGCAACCAGCGGCTGGACACTCGACGAGCAAGGCCGTGCGTTCTCAAAATCCCTCGGCAACGGAGTAGATCCTGTAGACATCGCCAAGCGCCTCGGCGGCGAGATCATCCGTCTCTGGGTCGCCAGCGTCGACTTCCGCGAAGACGTCGCCGCCAGCGAAAACCTCATGCAGCGTGTCAGCGACAACTACCGCAAGCTGCGCAACACCCTGCGCTTCCTCCTCAGCAACCTCTACGACTTCGACCCCTCCACCAACGCCGTCTACTTCGCGCAGATGGAGCCCCTCGACCAATTCATCCTCGCCCGCACCGCCGAGCTCGACGCAAAGGTCCGCGAGGCCTACGACGACTTCGAGTTCCACCGCGCCTACCAGGCACTCAACGAGTACGTAAACACCGACCTCAGCGCGCTCTATCTCGACGTCCTCAAAGACCGCCTCTACACCTTCGCCCCCAACCACCCCGGCCGCCGCAGCGCGCAAACCGCTCTCTGGCGTATCGCCGAAGCCCTCACCCGCCTCATCGCGCCCATCCTCAGCTTCACCGCAGATGAGGTCTGGCAACTCCTTCCCAAAGTCGCGAATCGCGAAGCCAGCGTCCACCTGGCGCTCTTTCCCGACATCGCCGACATCGTCCCCGGCAACGTCAGGCACATCGAAGAAGATTGGGAGCACCTCCTTACCCTCCGCGACGAGGTCCTCAAGGTCCTCGAAGAGGCGCGCACCGCGAAAGAGATCAGCAACCGCCCCTCCGAGGTCCAGGTCGTCATCGGCTGGCTCAACTCGCTCGCCTCCCAACCCAACCCCATCTTCGAGCGATACCAAAACGTTCTGCCCGAACTCCTCGGCGTCCCCCAGGTACACTTCGCCGACGCAATCGTCACCGAAGGCACCGTGGAAAAGGGCGCCTTTTACGTTCAAGCCAAGCCCGCTGCAGGCCGCAAGTGCGAACGCTGCTGGCGCTTCACCGAAGACGTAGGCAACGACTCGAAGTACCCCACCGTCTGCCTGCGCTGCGCCGACGCCCTCGAAGCCATCCATTTCCCACCCTACAACGCACCACCCAACAACTCAACGGAGCCGCAAGCCTGATGTCGCAAACCAACAGTCCCAGTACCCCCAGATACGAATATCCACTCACCGAGTTCGACAGGCCACGCGACAAGCGCTTCCTCGTGTTCGGCGTCTCCGCCCTGGTCGTCATCATCGATCGCGTCACCAAGTACATCGTCTCCCAGCAACTTCCAAACGGCCAGGCGTATCCCGTCATCCCGGGCGTCTTCCGTATCTCCGATGTCCACAACACCGGCGCCGCCTTCAGCATGTTCGCAGAGAACGCCTCACCCGTCACCGTCCGCAACATCCTCATCGCGTTCTCAGTCGTCGCTGTAATCATTCTCTTCGGCATGCTCTGGCGCGTGGGCCGCTACTTCACCCTGACCTCCGTCGCCCTCGCCCTCATCCTCGGCGGCGCCTTGGGCAACCTCTACGACCGAGTCCGCTTCCACTACGTCATCGACTTCCTCGAAGTCCACATCGTTCGTTACCATTGGCCCGACTTCAACGTAGCCGACAGCTGTATCGTCATCGGCGCCTGCCTCCTCATCATCGAAATCTTCCGCCCCCAACCGGAGTCTTGATCGCTACTCCCTATTCCCTACTCCCTGCATTTTATGAATGACCAAATCACAATCCGCGGCGCTCGCACTCACAATCTGAAGAGCATCGACGTCGACATCCCCCACAACGCTCTCACCGTCGTCAGCGGAGTCAGCGGGTCGGGTAAATCCTCACTGGCCTTCGACACCGTCTACGCCGAAGGCCAGCGCCGCTACGTCGAATCCCTCTCCGCCTACGCCCGCCAGTTTCTCGAGCGCATCGAAAAACCCGACGTCGACCACATGGACGGCCTAGCCCCTGCCATCGCAATCAAACAAAAGAACCAAACCCGCAACCCCCGCTCCACCGTAGCGACAGCGACCGAAATCTACGATTACCTCCGCCTCCTTTATGCCCGTTGCGGCACCGTCACCTGCCTGCACTGCGGCGGCATCGTTAAACACGACACCGTAGACGAAATTGTCGCCACACTCTTTGCCCTACCCGATGGCACTCGCACCTACGCCCTGTTCCCCATCGTCCGCGCCGAAGTAAAACTCGAGCCGATGCAGGTTCCCACAACCGAAGAAGCGGCCGACGCACCCAAGCCAAAGAAATCCGTACTCAAGAAATCCCTGAGGTCCGCGGTCGCCTCGTCTTCGCTCAATCTCACCGACACATTAAAAGACCGCCTCGCCGAACTCCGCCGTCGCGGCTACAACCGCCTCTACCAATCCAGCCCCAATGGAAACAAAATAGTCGAGTTCTCCACCCCCGAGTCCCTCCTCGAACTCGACTTCGCCAAACCCATCTTCGTCCTCATTGACCGCCTCGCCATCACCCCTGACTCCCGCGCAAGAATCGTCGACGCCATCGAGACCGGTTACCGCGAGTCCGGCGAGATCCAGTTCCATATCGTTGCTCGCAATGAGGATCAACAAAGAGTTGTCATTTCGACCGAAGGCGGCAGAGCCGCCGCAGTGGAGAAACCCGCTTCTCTACCTCAGCCACCAACGCACCTCCGCTTCTCCGCAGCATTCGAATGCACCACCTGCCATCGCGCCTACCGCGAGCCCGAACCCCGCCTCTTCTCCTTCAACAACCCCTACGGGGCCTGCCCCCGCTGCCAGGGCTTCGGCAACACCATCGACTTCGACCCCAACCTAATCATCCCCGACAAATCGAAGACCCTCGACGAAGGCGCCGTCGCCCCCTGGACTACCACCAAATACCGCCCGCATCACGGCGAGATGAAGCGCGCCGCCAAAGTCGCCAACATCCCCACCAACGTCCCCTGGTACGACCTGACCCCCTACCAGCAACGCTTTATCGAAGAAGGCGACGACAGCTTCCCCGGCATCCAGGGCTTCTTCCGCGCACTCGAGCGCAAAAAATACAAGCTCCACGTCCGCGTCTTCCTCTCCAAATACCGCGGCTACGCCCTCTGCCCGGACTGCCGTGGTCAACGCCTCCGGGCCGAAGCCCGCGCTGTCCTTATCAACAATAGAAACATCTGCGAAATCTCCGCCCTCACCATCGCCGAAGCCCAATCCTTCTTCGACAATATGCAACTCTCACCGACACAAATGGAAGTCGCCGGAAAGGTCCTTGAAGAGGTACGCCAGCGCATCCACTTCCTTCACCAGGTAGGCCTCGACTACCTCACTCTCGATCGCCTGAGCTCCACCCTCTCCGGCGGCGAATCCCAGCGCATCCAACTCGCAACCTCGCTAGGCTCGCGCTTGGTAGGGGCCCTCTACGTCCTCGACGAGCCCAGCATCGGCCTCCACACCCGAGACACCGCGAAACTCATCCGCATAATGAAGGACCTCCGCGACCTCGGCAACACCATCCTCGTCGTCGAGCACGACCCCGACGTCATCCGCGCCGCCGCCCATCTCCTCGACCTCGGCCCGGGAGCCGGCGAACTAGGCGGCCACCTCCTCGCCTCCGGAACAGTCAAAGAAGTCACCGCCAACCCAAACTCAATCACTGGCAAATACCTCTCCGGCCGCCTCACCATCCCTGTCCCCAAATACCGCCGCGAACCCGGCCGCGAGCACATCAAGCTCACCGGCGCCCGCATCCACAACCTCCGCGGCGTCGATATCGACATTCCCCTCGGCCTCCTCGTCTGCGTCACCGGTGTCAGCGGCTCCGGCAAATCCACGCTAGTCCATCAAGTCCTTTACCGGGCCCTGATGCAGGCGCTCGGCCAAACCGAAGGCAGCGACCCCGCGCACCTCTTCCGTGAACTCACTGGCACCAACCACCTCAACGACGTCATTCTCGTCGACCAGTCGCCCATCGGCCGCACCCCTCGCTCAAACCCGGTCACCTACATCAAGGCCTTCGACGACGTCCGCGCCCTTTTCGCCGCCCAGCCCGACGCCAAGCGCCGCGGCTTCGGACCCGGCCACTTCTCCTTCAACGTCCCCGGCGGCCGCTGCGACGTCTGCGAAGGCGACGGCACCGTCACCGTCGAGATGCAGTTCCTCGCCGACATCGAGCTCCCCTGCGAAGAATGTAACGGCACCCGCTACAAAGCTGCCATCCTCGACATCAAGTACAAAGGCAAGACCATCTTCGACGTCCTCAACATGACCGTAAAAGAGGCCCTCGTCTACTTCGCCGGGCACCCCAAGATCGTCGACAAGCTCTACGTTCTCGACGAGGTCGGCCTCGGCTACGTCCGCTTGGGCCAGTCCGCCACCACGCTCTCCGGTGGCGAAGCCCAGCGCGTCAAGCTAGCCTCGCACCTGGCCACCGCCCGTTCCATCACTGGCCGCTCCACGAACGACACGGCCGCAAAGGTCCGCAGCCGCACCCTCTACATCCTCGACGAGCCCACCACCGGCCTCCACTTCGACGACGTAGCCAAGCTCCTGGCCGCGTTCCGCAAACTCATCGAAGGCGGCGGATCCCTCCTTGTCATCGAGCACAACCTCGACGTCATCAAATCCGCCGACTGGGTCATCGACATGGGGCCCGAGGGCGGCAGCGGAGGCGGCCAGATCGTCGCCACCGGCACCCCCGAAGAAATCGCCGCCAACCCCGCCAGCCACACCGGCCACTGGCTGGCTCCTGTTCTACACCTTCAAACACCGAAACCAGAGCCGGAATTTCAGGTCACCGCCTAACCGGCCTCGAAGGTATAAGGTCCTCATTCCACGCAGTGAGTCGACTCCAGAGCAGGCCAGAGACTACTTTTCCGAGCACGTAGGGTTCCCTTTCAGCGTCCACCCATTCTCTTCCTCGGCCCGTTTCAAAAAAATTACACCACTCAGACAACTCCGTGACAAAACCGGCCGGCGAAAGGTCTACCGTGTCTGTGCTGTTGTCTACGCACGGCCCCCCAGGAGAATCAACATGGAATCAGACCACTCTCTCGCCGTTCGTGTCCGCGTGCTCGGTCTGCTGGCGCTGATCGTGGCTACCGCGAATGTCTTCGCTCGCGCCGCCGATATCTCGTTCATCGGGCCTCTCAATACCATCACCATTCTCAACTCCACCGTCCCGTCCAACGGTGACGTCAATCCATACGGAGTCGCTCGCGTTCCCGAAAGCAAAGGAAACCTGATCGAGGGTGAATTCCTGATCAGCAACTTTAACAACGTGATGAACCTGCAGGGCACCGGGACAACCATCGTGCAGATCGCGCCTGACGGGACGTTCAGTCTCTTTGCTCAGATCGATCCGACCGCCGTCTCCTGCCCGGGCGGCATCGGACTCACGACCGCTCTGGTAGCGCTGCGCAGCGGCTTTGTAGTGGTCGGCAGTCTGCCCACCGCAGATGGCTCCGCGGCCACAGCAGAAGCCGGTTGCCTGATCGTTCTCAACAGCACAGGCCACGTGGTCGAGACAATCTCAGGTCATCACATCAATGGTCCGTGGGACATGACCGCAGTGGATGACGGCTTTCTCACCACACTATTCGTAACCAACGTGCTCAACGGCACAGTCGCAGCGAACGGTAACGTCGTTTATGGAGGAACGGTTGTCCGTCTGCTGCTAAACACCTTCGGTGGCGGGCCGCCTCAACTGCTCGACAGCACCCTCGTCGCCTCCGGATTCCCTGAGCGTACTGACCCGAACGCGCTGGTCATCGGCCCAACGGGCGTCGCCTTTGATGAAGAGACAGGAAACCTCTATGTCGCAGACAGCCTCGATAATCGGATCTCCGCCGTCCCCGACGCGCTTTTCCGGATATTCCCAGCTGGTACTGGCTTTACCGTGTCTCAGGGTGGAGCTCTCAACGATCCGCTCGGTCTCGCCTTCACTCCGAACCATCACCTAGTCGTCGCAAACGGAGATGACGGCAACCTTGTGGAGATCAATCCAGCATCAGGCAAACAAGTCGCGGTCAAGCCGGTCGACAGCTCAGGAGGACCACCCCCGGGGTCCGGTGCACTCTTTGGTCTGATCGCGACTACCGACGGAGTCTACTTCGTCGATGACGCCTCAAACACCTTCAACCTCCTGCACTAACCAGATATGAGGCCTCTCCCACGACGAGCTCACCACCCCGGGTAAACTTGGCTGTTACCCAGGTGCTAACCTCAGGGCAGAGAATGAGTGCCATGAAAATCTCGTGGCGGTCATGCCGCATCCTGGTCTTCGCGGGAATCGTGCTCGGGGTGCTGCATGCCCAGCGTCCCTTCCGTCAATACCCTTCTGTCGAGGGGTACGACAGGATGCCTTTGCCTTCCGACTGGCAGAGACACGCCGAGTGGGCCTTCGCCCGGCTGATGTATCCTCCGGGCCCTTTGGATGGCTATCGCGGACGGTTCGATGGTGACTGGCGGCAAGGTCTCTCTCTCTGGACCCAGGACTATCCACTAGCGGACCGCACGCTCGCCGCCGCAGTCAGACGTCTGACCCGCATCGACGCCCGGTCCGTGGAGCAGTCAGTCAGCCTGGACGATGGCGACGAGGTCTACAACTGGCCGTGGCTCTACGCCGTGCAGGTTG
>Ga0210398_10006725_pt1 | contig 10521 bp, 11 predicted proteins | sample IncBWC4OmetaG_FD_161047 | JGI IMG/M metagenome (GOLD analysis project Ga0210398, IMG submission 161047) | Forest soil microbial communities from Barre Woods Harvard Forest LTER site, Petersham, Massachusetts, United States - Inc-BW-C-4-O | ecosystem: Environmental > Terrestrial > Soil >... | reverse complement strand
GTGTTCTTGAACTGCAGGATTTCGCCCTTGGCATCGACCGAAATCTTTTTCGAGAGGTCGCCGCGCGCAACCGCGGTCGTGACTTCTGCGATGTTTCGGACCTGGGCCGTCAGATTATTCGCGAGCAGGTTGACGTTGTCGGTCAGATCCTTCCACGTGCCCGCGACGTTTGGCACTTGCGCCTGCGCGCCCAGTTTCCCTTCCACGCCGACCGTCTTTGCCACGCTGGTGACCTGCTCGGCGAAGATCGCGAGCGTCTTGGTCATGCCGTTAAGCGTGTCTCCCAATGCCGCGATCTCGCCTTTGGCCGCGACTTCCAGTTTTTGCGACAGGTCGCCGTTGGCAACCGCCGTGATGACCTTGACGATGCCGCGGACCTGGGTGGTCAGGTTCGACGCCATGAAATTGACGTTGTCGGTCAGGTCCTTCCAGACGCCCGACACGCCGCGCACTTCCGCCTGGCCACCGAGTTTTCCTTCGGTGCCGACTTCGCGCGCGACGCGGGTAACTTCCGAGGCGAACGAGTTGAGCTGATCGACCAGTGTATTGATGGTGTTCTTCAGTTCGAGGATTTCGCCCTTGACATCGACCGTGATCTTCTTCGAAAGGTCGCCCTTTGCAATCGAGGTGGTAACTTCCGCGATGTTTCGGACCTGCGCGGTAAGATTGTTTGCGAGCAGGTTGACGTTATCGGTCAGATCCTTCCACGTGCCGGCGACGCCCGGGACTTCCGCCTGCGCGCCCAGCTTTCCTTCGACGCCGACGGTGCGCGCCACGTCGGTAACCTGTTCGGCGAACAGCCCCAGGGTTGCGGTCATGCCGTTGATCGTGTCGGCCAGCGCCGCGATCTCGCCGCGCGCGTCGACGATCAGTTTTTGCGACAGGTCGCCGTTGGCGACTGCGGTCACGACCTTGACGATACCGCGCACCTGAGTGGTCAGGTTCGACGCCATGAAATTGACGTTGTCGGTCAGGTCCTTCCAGACGCCCGACACGCCTTTCACTTCCGCCTGGCCGCCGAGTTTTCCTTCGGTGCCGACTTCGCGCGCGACGCGCGTAACTTCTGCGGAGAATGCTCGAAGCTGATCCACCATCGTGTTCATGGTGTTCTTCAGTTCGAGAATTTCGCCTTTAACGTCGACGGTGATCTTCTGCGACAAGTCGCCGTTGGCGACCGCGGTCGTGACGGTCGCGATATTGCGGACCTGGTCGGTCAGGTTGCGCGCCAGCACGTTGACGTTGTCTGTCAGATCCTTCCAGGTGCCCGACACGCCCTTGACCTGCGCCTGGCCGCCGAGCTTGCCGTCGGTGCCGACTTCCTTGGCGACTCGGGTAACCTCGTCGGCGAAGGAACTCAGCTGATCGACCATCGCGTTAACCGTGGTGCCGATTCGTAGGAACTCGCCCTTGACCGGCTGGCCGTCGATTTCGAGCTCCATTTTCTGACTGAGGTCGCCCTGCGCAACAGCGCCGATCACGCGGGCGACCTCCGTCGTCGGCTGCACGAGGCCGCCGATAAGTGAGTTGATCGAGCCTTCGATTTCCCGCCAACCGCCGACTGCGCCCTTCACGGTTGCCCGTTCGGTCATTCGGCCCTCGCGGCGAACCGCCTGCTCGACCCGGATAATCTCGCTGGTAATAGCTTCGTTGCGCTCGGCCACCGCGTTGAATCTCATCGCGAGCTGGTTGAGCAGCTTGTCGTGATGCGAAATCGGCAGCCGGACCGAAAAGTCGCCACGTCCTGCTGCCGTCAATGCCTTGATCAAACCTCTAAAACGCTTTTCGTCGGCCTTGTCGTCGAATGCGTGATGTCCGTTGCGCCGGGATTTGCCGTTGGCTTTACTCTCGGCGACGGTCACTTCTTCGCCTGGGTGCCCGGCGTTGGCCAACTTCTGACTGCGAGTAGAATCATTCAGTTCCACTAGATCACTCCTGAAAGGACTTCGGGGAATTCGGAAACCCGGTCCGAAAACTGACGCTCGGAAAATGCGGGAACGGTAGACAAGAAACAGAGGCGGTCCGGACACTCCGAACCGAAAGGCGGCGGCATGCGCTGCGCGGACGAACCAACGACATTCACTTCTCCCCGGACATCGGCCCTTTTGGGGGCCGCAAACGAATGTCAGTACAAAAGTGGCTGATCGACGGAAGCAGAAAACGTGCCGCAACACAGCAGCAGCATTGAGTAGGCTAGAAAATAGAGGCTGTACCGATATTAACCTCTATATAAATAGCATTAGGAAAGCGCATAACTGAGTCTTATGGCCAAATTCAACGGATCCTGAAAGTTCTTACCGATAATTTTTTCACGGTTCACACTTTTTTCGGCCTCGCTGCGTTCTGTTCTGGGGATAAATCAGGACCGGCGCTTGCTCAAACTATATGAAGATTCGTGTCCGCGATTTCGCCGTTGCTTTGCTCTGCGTCTGCGCCTGCTTCACAGGTTCGGCGTTGGCGATCGAGTCTCCGGCATCTAGTGCGGCGTCGGGTCCAGCACCGAGCATCGACGCACCCATGGATTCGTTAAAGCGATCGGAGCTTTACGATTCATTCAACGACATTCATCACGGCCATCGTCACGAGGCGATCGACATCATGCGGCCGCGCGGCACCCCGATACTGGCGGTCGCCGATGGCGTCATTCGAAAACTGTTTCTAAGCCGGCAGGGCGGCTTGACGATTTACGAATTCGATAGCTCGGAGACCTACTGCTACTACTACGCGCATCTCGACGGCTATGCGGACGACCTGCACGAGGGGATGCCGGTTCTGCGCGGCGATGTGATCGGATACGTCGGCACCACTGGCGACGCGGAGCCCACGGCGCCCCAACTGCATTTCGCGATCAGCCGTATCGGTCCCGACAAACGCTGGTGGAAAGGCGAGCCAATCGATCCGTATCCAATTCTGCTGCGCGCCGTGACCGCCGACGAATCGGCACAGCAGAGCAGTTCAGGATCGCGGTCCGCCGTAGGGCAGTAAGACTTTTTCGAGAGCCGCCAGCGTCGCGCGATTTTCCGCGAGCTGGCGCTCCAGCGTCGCGCGCGCTGTTCCATCGAAATCGCTCAATGCTTTTTCGTATTCGGCAATGACGTCCTTGACGTCCTGGCGGCACCAGTCGACCACGCCGGTATCGCCCTTGCTCATCACGACGCTCAAGTCCATCGCGGTTCGATCGATAAATCCGCCGACGCTGCCCGATTCGTGTCCCGACTTCTCGCCTTCGCCGCCGCGGCGTTCGCGTTCGAGATTCAACTCGTCCGCGTCACGCCGACGGGCTGTTTCCTGCTGCTCGAAGAACTGAACCAGTTTCTCCTTGCTGACGTCGGCCGCGGCTCGGCGATAGCGTTCGGCACTGTCCACGCAAATCTTGACGAGGTGATCGAGGGTTTCAAGTTTAGTCATTGCAGGATCCTTCTTGATGAGTCGTGTTACACTTTGACTGAAGGATTAAGAGGCAAGAGGCGGGCCAAAGGTGGCAGGTGACTTGCTCATGAATCCGTCGACCTAAAACGATTCGAGGTGTCGAGCATGAAATGCAAACATGACGAATGTTCCTGCCAAACCGACGCGGGACATCAATACTGTTCGAACGAATGCGCGTCAGACAATCGCGATGAGGGCGCAACCGAATGTCATTGCGGCCACCAGGCATGCGTCGAGTCGAAGTCGTCGCATCGGGACAGCACCTAGGCAGGTGAGAGGTCGGCGGTTTAACTGAAAAGAGTTTTCCGCTGTGTCATTTTTTCAGAGTTGCGTCCGGGAGTGACAGGGAAAGGTCTTTCGAATACATCGCATTTTTAAAACTTCCAATCGGCACAACGATTGCTCAATGCTGATGAGTCTTTTGAATCCCAACGGGGAGGAGCACGAGCTATGAACAGCGAGCATTCGACCCGTGAGCATACCGTTCGTTTGTCGCCGCAAGGCAAGCCGATCTCCGATGACGAACTTCGTCGTACGCGCGACAGACTGATCGATCGCCTGCAATGGTGTTCCGGCGACGAGCGCGAAATCATCGTCAACTGGATGACCGCGCAAGGGCTTCTGTAGCTTCAGCGCCGTCTGAGTTCCTCGATTGATGCGCGTGGAGTTGGGCAATCCCCATCATCACCGCGTTGGCAGCGCCTATTTCCTTGAAGGGGTTGTGACGATGAACAAGACTCTAACGACTATCATGTTCGGTGCGACGCTCTCACTGGCGATCGCCACGCTCTCCACGAACGCCCTGGCCCAGGGAGCTGGTGCAGGCGCATCGGACGCGGCGGCCGGCGCGGGCTCAAGCGGCAGTAGCAGCGGGACAGGAAGCTCGGGCCCAGTAGGCAGTTCGGTGCCTGGTCCCGCCGGTTCGGATGTCCCGAGCGGCCCGGGCGTCAGCGCGATGAACTCTTCGGCCGCCATCAACGGCGGCAACAGTGGAAGTCCGATGAATTCGTCGGCTTCTGATGCGGGCACAGTTGGTTCGAACGCGGCAGGCATGAAGGCGAACTCTCAGAATCCGCAGCCGGCGAGCGAGCCTAGCCTAAGCCCTGCGCCGACCACTCCCTAGTCGATAGCGTCTGTAGTTTTTACCGATAATCCGCTGAACTTGTCGCAAATGCTTTGTTTTGCGACCTCGAATCTTGGCATGCGCAATGCAGAACTCTTTGATCACCTGGCATACCTGAGGAGGCCTGAAAAGTGGAATACCTACAGATGATCATCGCGCTGGGCACGCTCCTGTCGCTCGTAATCATTGGATGTCAGACGCCGATTCAACCCATCGTGAGTCATAAGCTTGTAGCGATCGGAAATCAGCACAGCGTTCCGGTGTATCCGGATGAGCAATCTTACTTGCATACGTCGCACGAGAAGCAGTCGGGCGGCGTGGAAGGTGTTGTGGGTGACGTGAAAGAGAACATCGAAGCAAAACAGATCGACGATCAGACTCCGGTGCAAATCGTGACCAGCGATGAAAACGGCGCTGTGATCACAGTCACTGATGGACCTATGAAGGGCGCTACCGGATTCGTTGCCAAGCAGAACGTTGACTAGGATCACCCTGAAAGCAAATAGCGGGGGCGCGTCTAGCCGAGCAGGCTAATTCGCATTAGTTAGTAATGGCGGTTGCGGCCCATAGCGTATCTTCGACAGCAGAGCCGGCACCCGCAGGTGGGAGCAGGGGTGGGCGCATAGCAGGCTGGGCGATTGCGACGCTCACGGTATTAGTCTTCGCCGTATTCATCGCGTCTTACTTCCTCGATCCCATACTTAGAAACAAGCTCGAAGGGGCCATGAATGAGAGGCTGATTGGTTATCAAACCAAGCTTGGCCGAGCGCACGTTCAGCTGCTAAGCGGGACCCTGACTCTTAGCGGCCTGACTGTTAGCCAGGACGCTCATCCTACACCAGCGGTGGCGGTTTTGCCGCAGGTGAAATTCAGCATCCAATGGCACGAGCTGCTTTTCGGCCACATCGTCGCCAACCTCCTACTGACGCATCCAAACGTGCATATCAATCTCACCCAGTTGCGCGCTGAAAAAGCGGACCCGGTGCCGCTCAGCCAGAAGGGTTGGCAGGACGCCGTCGAAGCGATTTATCCTTTCAAGATAAATTTGCTCCGGATCGAGAATGGTGAGGCCACTTACATCGATACTGATCCGCAGCGGCCTCTTCATCTGAGCGCCATATCGATTCGCGCCGACAACATTCGGAATATTCACTCCCGAGCTGACACCTATCCTTCGCCGTTTCATGCCGACTCGATAGTGTTTGAGCGGGGACGGATGACGATTGATGGAAAGGCGAATTTTCTGGCCAAACCTTTCCCAGGTGTCCTGGCAAGCTACCAGGTTGTGCGAATCCCGTTGAGTAAGTTCGAGCCCGAAATTCAGCGCGCGAACCTCCATGTCTATCAAGGAGTCCTGCAGAGCAAGGGCGTCGTCGAGTATTCGCCGAAGATCGCGCGTGTCGATGTGGACACTGCGGCGATCGACGGGATTCATCTCGACTACGTACATACTTCGCAGTCCGCGACGGCTGAGAGCAATCGAGTTGCCGTCGCCAAGGCCGACGCGGCAAAGGTCAACAACGCGGCCGGCGTGCAATTGAAAGCCCGCGAGGTCGCACTCACGAACAGTGAGTTGAAGTTCATTAATGATGCGGGCAGTTCGCATTACCGTTTCGTCATTTCAGATGCGAACATGCGCGCGACCAACCTCTCGAATCATCTCAGTGCGGGACCCGCAAAATTCCAATTCAACGGTAAGTTAATGGGATCGGGAGATACGACGCTTAGCGGGGTGCTACGCCCTGAGCATGAGGGTCCCAATTTCGACTTCGACCTGGCTAGCAGCGGCACCGATCTGACTTCATTGAACGATTTTCTGCGCGCCTATGGAAAGTTCGACGTAGCATCGGGCCACGTCGCGGTTTACTCGCAAGTAACTGTCAAAGACCACTACGTGAGCGGTTATGTGAAACCGTTGTTTACAGATGTGAAGGTCTACGATGTGGAAAAGGACAAGAAAAAGCCGATCCTGCATCAGATGAAAGAAATGTTGATTGGCGGCGCAGCCAAGTTACTCAAAAATCAAAGGACGCAGCAGGTCGCAACCAAGGTTGATATCTCGGGTCAGGTCAATAATCCAAACTTGAGTGCCTGGCAGGCGATAGGACAATTCATTGTGAACGCATTCATCAATGCTATTGTGCCGGGCTTCGATCGAGAGGTCGCCGCAGCCAGACAAGCTCATAGCTGATGGCCCAACTGGAAAAATCTGCAAGCCTGAAGGAATTACCGAGGAGCGCTGCAAATTTCGTAGCATCTTCCTAGGATATTATCGGGATAACCTTTGGCCGGCTTCTTGCTGAAGTAAGGGGTAAGTATCTAATGGAGGATTTCAGAAAAATGCGTCTTATCAATCGTATCGTAATTATCCCAGCGGTCGTAGCCGCGTGCGGAATGGCCACCGGATGCTTCTCGTACCATAAGACCGTGGATGCGACGACTCCGGCCCCCGTGGTTGAAACGGCACCTCCCGTAGTTGAAACGACTCCTACGGTGGTTGTGCCGCCTGCGACCAGCTCGACGACCACCACGACGACCGACTCCAACGGACTTGTGGAGCGGCAGAGGACGTCAACTTACACTGCGCCTTACTAAGGCGAATCAGCCGGGTTTCCAGCATGGCACGCGCGCGTGATTGTCGTTGAGGGATCACGCGCGCGTGTGATCTGGACCCTGACGGAGCAAGAGCCATGAAGAAGTCGATTATTTCCGCCCTAGGTCTCAGCGCGATGCTGTTCGGCTGTATAACGCTCCAGTCCTGCGCTGATACGACTAGCCAAACGACCTACACGACGGCCGCTCCAGGTGAAGCGCCGGTAGAGACCACGACTACGACAACGACGACAGACTCACAGCCAGACAGTGTCGTGGGTGCCACTGCTAACGCAGCAGGGACAATAGTCGCCGCGCCGTTCCGGATTGTGGGCGATACTCTGGGCGTCATTTTTTAGAACATATCCTGAACCATCTGCGTTTTTGCGGCGTTTTGCGGACGTGCTTTGATTTCGCCAAGGCCGTAGCTAGAACGCAATGCGCGCTCGAAGGCTGGCTGAAGCCTCGAGAAAAGCGATGCGGCGCCCTACCCTCTGGCCTATTCAATTGTCGTGGCGCGACGACTCACTCACCGGATCGCGGCCCTTCCCCTGATAGCGGACCAATCGGTTGTATAGCGTCTTCAGGCTGATTCCCAGGATCTGAGCAGCTCGCACTTTGTTGCCGTTGGTAAAATCCAACGTCTTGAAAATCAGTTCGCGCTCGATCTCGTCCATCGTTTCGCCGATGCGCAGCTCGAACTGCGGGCCCTTACGGCCGGCGCGCCGCAGATCGTTGGGAAGATCGGCAGCAGCGAGCAACGGCCGGCGCGCAACGATTACCGCACGGTCGATTATGTTGCGCAGTTGCAGGACGTTGCCCGGCCATCGGAACAGCCGGAGGATTTCCAGAGACTCGTTGTCGATGCCGGTAACTACTTTCTGGTGCGCCTCGGCCGACTGCTGGATAAATGTTTCGACCAGGGCGGGAATATCTTCGAGCCTCTCGCGCAGCGGCGGCAGCTCGATCGTAAACGTATTAAGGCGGGAATATAAATCCTCGCGCAACTTGCCGTGCTGTATGGCTTCGGACAGGTTTTGAGTTGAAGCGGCGATCACTTTAGCGTCGAACGGTAATTCCGATCGGGCGCTGCCGCCCATTCGTTGGAACTTGTTGTCCTCGAGAGTTCGAAGCAGCTTCGCCTGAAGTTCGGTCTTCAGCTCGGTAATTTCCTCGAGCAGCAGCGTGCCGCCCTTGGCCATCGCGAGGAAACCCTCGCGGCGCCGATCGGCGCCGGGAAAAGCGCCGCGCTCGTGGCCCCAGAGCTCGCTTTCCATAAGATGGTCGGCGATTCCGGCGCAGGCGATCTCGAAATATGGACCGCCACGGCGCGTCGATAGTTGGTGAATCGTCTGCGCCACCAGCTTTTTGCCGGTTCCGCTTTCGCCGACGATTAACACTGGAGCAGTGCTGGAAGCCACTTCGTCGACCTGCCGCATCACGCGGCGCATTACGAGCGACTGACCCACAATCGGACCGAGAGTTCCCGCTTCGATCAACTTCCTCCGCAGCCACTGGTTTTCCTCGGTAACGCTGAGCTGAGTCGCCAGGTTGTTGAGCAGAACCTGCAGATGAGTCGAATTGACCGGCTTCGCAAGAAAATCGTAGGCGCCAAACTTGACCGTTCGCACAACGGAATCGAGGTCAGCCGGCTCGGCCATCACGATGGTCGGGATTTCGATTCCGCGCGCGCGCAGCTCTTCCCAACCCTTCTCTTGTCCTTCGACAGCTATCAGCAGAACGTCCGGCTCGAAAACGCAGACTTGGTCGAACAGTTGCGTATTCTCGGCTGCGCTGGCCTGGAAGCCCCAGGAGCTAATTCGAACGCGCAGATTGTCCCGGCTGATGCGGTCGCTCTCGACCACAAGTACTCGCATCTCATGACTCGGACGCGCGGGGCGAGCAGGCTGGGGAGTCATTGGCGTGCCAGTTGCCGATGGAGCACGCTCGCGGTCGATGGCGGAAATCCATCGACCACGAGCCTGCATGCTACGCAGATCGCGTCCGGTAATCAGACGCGAGCCTCACCGGTTGAAGAGACGTCAGTTGCATGGTCGCGATCGAAAATTTCTTTCGCGATTTTGCGCTGCCGGCTGTCGTCGGTATGAACCGAAATCATGATGTTGCCGTTTTTGATCTTGCCTTCGTATTGCTTGGCTTCGTACTCGGGAATTCCGAAGCCAACCAGCGCTCCGGCCAGTCCGCCGACCGCGCCGCCCGCGGCCACGCCGCCGAGCGCCGCCATGATCGGTCCGGCCGCGATCAGCGGTCCGACGCCGGGGATCGCCAGGCTGCCGATTCCTACCAGCCAGCCCAGCACGCCTGCCGTGACGCCGCCGGCAACAGCGCCGGTCGCCGCGCCTTCAGGCGCCTTGGTGTGATGCTCATGCGCGAAGTCGCGCGAGCCCGCGCGATCCGGCAGCAGAACGGACACGTCGTTGTTGGAAAAGCCCGCAGCTTTCAGATCGTCGACGATGCGGGTCGCCTGCTCTTCGCTCTTCGCGATACAGATAACGGCTTTTGCCATGATTACTACTCCTGAGTAAGGAAGTGACTATTGAAGCTATTGACCTGCGACTTCGAGATCGTTGTGTACGTTGGAATCGCCGGCGAGTTGTGCGGCCTTGGCTGCGATATCCGCCTTTTCCTGCTCGGTCTTGACGGGACCGCGCAGGGTCACGGCGCCGTCAACGGTGATGATCTTGATGTTCTTGGCATCCATCGACAATTGGTCGTCTTTGACGATGGCGCGGCGAATTTCGCGCGTCATGTTGACGTCGGTTGGTTTGCTCGATTGATCCATCGGCGTGAGAGTCTCATGCCCTGCATCGCGCTGGTTCATGGCACTGTTGTCCGCGGCCGGGGGGGCACCAGCGTCAGTCTGCGCAGAACTCGAACCGAGCGGCACGAGAAAACCGCCCACCAACAGCGATGCGGAAAACAGCAACGCCCGCGTTTTCATTTTCTTGCCTCCTGGAAATTGGTTTTGCAAATTTCTTCGCCTAGATTAATTTTCGATTGATCGTTGAGATTGCACTCCCAAAAACAGCAACGAGTGTGCCATGGCATGGCCAGAACAAAGTTCCTGCGATGGGCAGTAAAAACAACGTAAATCGCGTCTTTTCGAGACGAATCCCAGTCCGGCAGTCAGTAGGAAATACAGAATTTTATAGGCCTCGAATCCTCCTAAGATTCGCCGCGAAGACCGGCGGGAATTTTTTTCAGACCAAGAAATCGGAAGATTGGAAAGTCGCTGTTTTGGCGCTTCTTTTTTTGCCGAGGCCCGGGCACAGCGATTGCTGAATGCTCCTCACACAGCTCGGAGGGTGCGTCAGTGCCGCTACCTTCACCCTGATAACCCGGTTCTTCCCAGCGGCGCT
>Ga0210398_10006724_pt1 | contig 10522 bp, 8 predicted proteins | sample IncBWC4OmetaG_FD_161047 | JGI IMG/M metagenome (GOLD analysis project Ga0210398, IMG submission 161047) | Forest soil microbial communities from Barre Woods Harvard Forest LTER site, Petersham, Massachusetts, United States - Inc-BW-C-4-O | ecosystem: Environmental > Terrestrial > Soil >... | reverse complement strand
GTACGGTAGAACGTGGAATCAACCTCAACCGTGTCAAATTTTGTTGCGTAGTATGTCAGAAAATCGGCGGGCTTCATTCCGTCGGGATAGAACGAGCCTTCCCAGCCAGCAGCGGTGAATGCGGATGTGCCCAAGTGGATGTTGCTCATGCCCGCTCTCCGCTCGAAATAATACGCCGCGTTAAGTGGAGCGGCAAACGGTTGTCAATTTGCCTGCGACCAAGCGCAGCTTAGGAACGACACCTTCAGGCGTCGTCACGTGTCCCGCGCGTTTTCCACCCCACAGGTGGTTCGGGAAGATTTGCTGTATAGGGCATTTTGAATGACTGCCCATCATTCAAAACGAACTCCCACGTGAAGCCAAAGTGCTTGTCCTGTGGGTTCGCGTCAACGATAGCTCTGGAGGGACCGAGGGAAGCGATTACAAGTTTTTGGAGATACTGAAACTTGTAGTCTTTTCGTGTCATCGTGAGTGGTGTATGACAGACCTGTTCGCTGTACAGCCTGAGCATGTTGTTCCAAACAAAATCGTCTTCCGCCCATGCGGTAGGCAAGTCTTGTCTGCTTAAAAATTCAAATAAGTGATTTCTGAAAATTTGAAACGAGACGAAGTCCAGAATCTTGCCGAACGGTTCATCGCCGTCGGTAGCGCGGTGCCGCCCGAAGACTTCGTCAAGTATGGTGAGAATCCGCTTAGCCTCTTTCCGGTCAAGCTGCGTGTGCAACGCCCAATCGCAGAAGAATTTGAGAGTCGAACTGTGCTCCCAGTCTTTGTCGAAGTCGAGAATCTTGCGGATTTGCACAAGCGCGTATGTCACGCACGCCTTAGTTTCGGGAGGCTTGTTCAACAGGTGGAACAGTTCGTCGGCTATTTCATTTCTCGTCATTTTGGCTTGTCCACTTGCGCCGTTCTGCTCCGGTTATATTCTCATTTTCCCTTGGAAGCGAATTCGCGGAGCCGTCATATGTAAAACTTGAATCTCGGATTTCGCTTTGTCACCGTGGGGTTGGAGACAAGTATTTCGCCGACTGCGTCGGAAAAGCCAATTGTCACCGGCTCAGAATCTCCGAACCTGCATGCGTTGTAGTTGAGCTTTGTCAATGCCGAGATGTCTAGTGCTACCTGTTCGATATCAGCATCCCCATGCTGGATGTCAATCCTCAGCGGAACGGGCGCCTCCCACCCGGGGTAGGTTCGGAGGCGCGGGATGAAACCCGAGGCCCACAAGTAAGCAAGTTTCGGCCCCGCCTTGAGAAGCGTTCCTCGCAGCACCGGGCGAGTGCCCTCTCGGAACAGGCGAAGTCCCCGAAAGTCTTTTTGCACTCGAATCCCGACGAGTTTGACTCCGGGCGGGCACGCTGACTTGTAGCCTTCAAACTCTTCGGGGCTGATTGACGACCGACTGTGCAGAAAAATCTCTTTCAGCGGCTTGCCCTCAAGGTCTTGATAGGTTTTCAACGTTCCGACCAAAAGCTGTTTTGCTGCGTCGGGTGACAAATGAAACTGGCGCTTGTCGGGAGAATACCAAGGACCATAATCTCCGAGGAACACGACACCGTCACCAGAATCTAAGAACATCAGACCCGCGCAACAAGCCGTTTTGTTAACGAGTATCGGGTCTGTCTTGCGAAAAACAATGCCGATGTAGCAGACCCCTTCGCGTGCTCCAGCTAACCGCCAAGGCTTGCCTCCGCTTTTATAGTACATAGTCGTGAGCAGGTTCCACGCAACATCTGACGGCGGAGATTGATGTCGCGGCCACTTGGTTGGGTCAACTTCTAAACGGCGCTCCCTGATTATTTGGATGGGCACCCCGTATTCCATCGAGCGTGCCTTAATTTGGCGGCGGAAATCTACTGAGTACGCATATATCTCTGGGTCATAGCTGTCAAAAAAATCTGGCTGTCCGCTGGCTCTCAGTTCTCTTTCTTTCTTCGAGACCCCCTCGCCGATTGCCCCCGGAACGAATGATTCTGGCCGACAGTTCTTCCACACGAAATCCGGCACCACGCAAACGAGCACGCCGAACGGCTCCTCCCGCTTCTGCGTTTTCTGAATCGCAGTAAGATATTCTTCGACCACGCCAGCGGCGCGCTTGTTGGGGTCTTTCTGCATGGATTCTACTTTGAGTTTTTCCAAATCCAACTCCGCAGACCAAGCCGGTTCACGGGGCAGGTCAGAACAGAAGGCGGCCTCAAAGCCGGGAAAAACCGGCCACAAGTGAGGGTCCCGGGAATCACCGGGGTAGATTGGCCCCTTTGCTACTCTAGACCAGCGAGCAAATGCTTGAACGCCCTCAGGAGTGCCGATTACGCCTACCGTTAGGTTTTTGGGGTGGCTGGAAACGCCCATACCGTAAGGCCCAAAGAGTGAGAGGCCGTCATGCGGGTCTTCCAGAAATTGCCCGTGACGAAACTCTAGCCGTGGCTCTTGTAGGAGTATCGCCTTGTTACTCATCCTCACCCTCTTTCTCGTCTGGCTCGTCATCCTCCAAGTCCAGAACAATTTCTTCAGCTTCCTCGGATTGAGGTTTGCTGTGGCCGAGTCGCGATTCATCGAGGCTCCACGCAATGTGCGCGGTCAGTGGATATTTGGAGATGACCAACCGCTGCGTACTGCGCTCGCCAATTTGAATTAAGGACTTGTTGCCTGCCAGAAATTGAAGAACTGCGAAAGTGCGCGCGAGCCAATGGTGATTCCACCACGCTCGACAGATGCGCTTTCTGCGTCGCAGAGCCGCTTTTGCTTCGAGTGGCTGACCGTTCAGATTCGTAAGGTAGAGATGCAGACGAATCTGAATGACGTTCCCAATATCATGCCCTAGCCAGACCCTCATGCGCGGCGCAAAGTGATACCGACAGGATTCTGTGCCTGTAAGGGTTCGGAAGTTTCGGACGCCCACGCATCGAACCCAAGTCTGTTTGCTGTCATATCCCTCAAACGTCAGACGATTGTTCGGGAGGAGTCCATCTGGGAAATAACAGGTTCCATCTGGAGTGGCTACCAAGCCTCTCGCAAGTCCGGCAGACCTCATGGACTCGTTGAGGAGACGAACGGCCAATTGGCGAAGTCCAACATCGTCGCTTATCAGCGATTGCCAGTTTCGTCGTCGCGCCTGCTCTCTGAATTTGTACTTATCCCAAAATTCGCTCGGCGCGCATTCAAACGCCCAAAATGATTGGCCCTCGCTTACGTGCGGCCACAATTTCAACAATTGTAGGCGCTCAGCTTCAGGAACGATAGTCGCCGATTCATAGCGATAGATGTCCTTCGGCACGTCCCTTATTTCCGCCACGTTCAACCAAAGGCGCTCTTGTTTTCGTATGACTAGGTCTTTCGCTTCATACCAACTGGCTGCCGCCGAGCGACCGTCCGATAGTTCTTTCGGAGCGTTGGTGGCTTCGAGCATTTTCAACAACTGGGTGAGGCCCTCAGCCCAACTCAAATGGAACGAGATGAACGTCAGGTCTGAGACCATCCAATCGAGGTCGGTTGGGCTAATGCCGTCAAGATTGAGTGGGACTACGAAGTTTTCCTTCCGCTCTCGGGCCAAGTTCAGAGCCAGCGTGCGCTCTTTCAACGGATTTGGCTTCTTAATCGAGTGATGCGAGAGCACCGTAAGAAAGCGGAATGTTCGCCATTTGATTGCTACGTCGATGTCCTTGGGGTAGGACTCCCCACCAAGCAATTTGAAGCGGTCACACCAGACTCTGTAACCCTCCGCCGTGAGACGCAATGCGAGCCATTCCACAAAGGGCCAATCTTCGGTCGCATAGCTGATGAATACATGGTCGCGCTGTTGAGTGGGTGCGTTCTGCTCCTGTTCTTTCAATGCGTCACCAAGAAACTCATCGTGCCGAGAAAACGAACAATACTTTCCCTTAATTCCGATTTCGGGTCTAAGAAAACAGCTTCAATTTCTTGAGGGCTTTTCATCACCATTTTCCTTCACGTTCTGTTGCCAGTCGTCGTATATCACACGGAGTGTTCAATTAACCAGCGCGTCTTGACAAGGAAGTAGATTCACCTCTTTAATATCAGACCATATGCCAATCCTCACGCGCAAAGTCTCGTCTCTGCCCGATTTCATTAAGCAAGTTCTATCCATTCGTGAGAAGTGGCAAGGGGAAGACGACGACTCTGCCCGCGAAGCAAGGAAGCGTGGAGATGACGGTCAGGACGGCCCATTGCAAATATGGTTTCGCGGTCAGCCCAACGCGCGGTGGAAACTGGTGCCCAGCCTCTACAGGATGAAGCAGTCCAATGAAAACGAACTACGCACAGAATTCAAACTGCGGGCATTCCAACTGATGCCTGAAGGGCATGTGCCGAAGAATGACAAGGAATGGTACTTTCTGATGCAGCACTTTGGCACCCCGACGCGGTTGCTGGACTGGACTGACGGGGCTCTAATCGCCCTGTATTTCGCGGTGAAAGCGCAACAGAAATTCAAAAACGCTGCGGTTTGGATGCTTGACCCCGAATGGCTCAACGACGAGGTATTGAAGCAGATTGACCCTGACAACTACATCTCGGGAGTCTTGCTTCCTGATTGGCGCGAAATTTCCGATTGGTTTCCCGAGCCATTCGAGCAGCCCCTGCACGTTGTTTTACCCGTCGCGGTTGACCCGCCTCATATAGCGCGACGTGTTTCTGTTCAGAGAAGCCGTTTCACGATTCACGGTAGGTCTAAACGCGGACTCGATGTGCTGGCACAAGGATTGCCAAACACGCGGTTGGTCAAGCTCGTGGTTCCAAACAATGTTGGGCAGAACATCCTGAAAGACCTCTCAACATGCGGCATTGTTGAAACAAGCGTATTTCCTGACCTAGAAGGCTTGTCACGCGAACTTGAAACCAAGTGGACGCAGATAAATCCGCATAAGGGGAAACCGAAAGCTTAACGCCTACACTCGCGGGAAACGTTTAAGATTGGAAAGGAAGCGGCGCGGAGAGTGTTGAAAAAATACGGCAGGCGCGTTGCTGGACAACATTCCGATTTCGATTGGGGTTCCTGTAAGGCAAACTATCCGCAAATCGCTGGGTGCTCGGTGACGAACGGGATTTTCTTGATTCCTGACTCCAATGTCCGTCTGACTGTCGGTGTTGTTTGGTTCGATGGGCCTTCGACATGAGGATTTGGAATGCACAAGTGTTGGGCCGCACCCTTGGGAGATTGCTCCGATAAGCTGAGTCGCGAGCACGTCATTTCCGATAGCGTTTTTGAAAGCACAAAAGTTAAGGTCAAGGGAATGTCGTGGTGTCTCGACGAATGGAAGGAAATTAGTCTGAAGAGTCTTGTCAGGAAAACGTTATGCGAATCCCACAACTCACGCTTGTCCGAGACTGACAATGCCGCAATGGGCCTGCGGAAAACACTTTGCGAATCAGCGGACCTATCCACGGCTCGCGCGTCGGTGTCATCCACGAAATGGAATGTTCGCACGTTTGCCGTTGACGGTCGGAAACTGGAACGCTGGTTTCTGAAGACGTTAATGTCTCTGGCATTCGGCGGAGCGTTTCTGATTGGCGCGGACTCTAGCGAGCCGGGCGCTCCGTCATTGCCATTGGTCAGAGCCGCGTTTGGTGTCCAAGACCTTGGGAATGACCGGGCAGGTTTATATCTGTTGAGTGGCTCGGGTTCTGAAATCACGGTTCGGGAGGGAGTGGTGATTAACACCTTCATTGGGGACTCCGGGCGACTGGAGGGCGCGCGATTTTGGTTTTGGGGAATGAGATTTCTCTTGCTCCTGAGTGAGGAAGGTTCGCGCCCTCCGTGGACTTTCACAACGAAAAGCGGCGAGGTTCAACAGGAAAAAGCCTTGTACCATCCCTGTAGAATTGGGATGGCGGTTCAGGGTACGGAGTCACACGTCTTCAATTTCAAGTGGTAGCGGGCCTCGCCTCCTAGTCCTGTCATACTGTGACCCGGAGGCGTCGCCACAGGACTTGTACCCGAGGCTACTAGCGTGGTTATCCCGGCGTCGTGCCGCTGCGCAAGCGTCCTTTACCGCGTTACTTACCTCGAAACAACCAGTTGCTTTTGGAATCTCGACTCATCCAGAGTGACATCGCCTTGAATAAACGCGGAGACGTTTGTTCCCTTGGGAATCGTGACATCCTTCCCGTGCATAAGCAGGAAGAGAGGCGCAGCAGGCCACACGACAAGAGATGTTGCGACCATCGCTCCCACCATCGCGCCAGTGTGACCGCCGCCCTTGGTGTCCTTTACGGCGCGAAGCAGTGCTTTCTCTCCGTCAGCTAGGCGAACCTTGTCAACGTTGAGGTCCAACTTCCCTGCGCGGCCCATGCGCCTCTTATGCTCTGCATCCGTGATTGTCGCCCACGCCGTCGCGCCATGCGGAATCACGATGAAGCCGTTGACAATCACATCGTCTACGACCTCGAACTCAACAGTTTGTCCGGTCACGGCGTCCGCAGATGAAAGATTTTGGGACAGTACAAGATGCACAGGCGTCCCGTCTTCCAGCAGAAATCCTTGTGGCGGAGTCGCAGCAGAGGTCGGCGCTGCCACTGTCACGGGAGTGGCGACAGGAGTATCTTGCTTGGGTATCTCGGTTCCGGTTGCCGCTGAAGGTGCGCTTGCAGCAGGCGCTGCCTGCGGAATCGGGCGACATGCCTGAGTACCAAAAACCGTCTCGCCTTGATACAGAAAGCCTCCCGAGTCCGCGAGATTGCGACACATCCACTTCGATGGGTCCGCGCTTTGAGCCGACGCGACGCTGGAAAGCACCAGCAGGCAGAAGATTGCAGCGATTGTTTTCATTTGTTCCTCATAACTTTAGTTTTTGTTCACAGCGCGAACCCCTGCGCCGTCAATCCACAATGATGTGGGGAACGAGAACCGACAATGGTACTTTCACGATGAGTTACTGGCTTTCTGGGCAAAACGCTACGAGGCGGAAATGGTTCCAGCGGGCGACCATCTGACCGAGTTCCGTTGCGGCTGGTCACGGCATGACCACTCAGTTCAGCCTTACCAGCGCGGAGGTAGATTTCACCTACTTGGCGTGTATCGGCGCGATTCTGTTACTGGCGCGGACGCCGTGATGATACGCTGTCCTAGCTATGGCTGATATTCGCCGCAAGCTTTCTTGATTTCTTTGGTGGTGTCCTAATTTGACTCATCCCGTTATGAGATTGGTGCTCGGAATAGTGCTGGTACTCCCGCTGTTGCTCGCGCAACTCCCGCAGAGTCGCCCACAACCAAGAACCAGTAATACTCCCCCGCAACAAAATACCAAGCCCAAAACAAAAATAGCTCCCACGTCCCCGGCACAACCCACCGCCAACCCCACCAATCAGGAATGTGACCACATAGCCGCGAGGAGTCAGCCAGAGATAGTACGGGTGGAATCCGTAAAGCGAGACTGGCTCGACATAGGGACTCTAGGATTGAGTGCATTGCTCGTAGTTGTTGGCATCGTTGGTGCGGGTATCGCGCTCTACACACTCGCCGAGATTAAGAAAGAAGTAGAACACGCCAATATCATCGCTGGGGCGGCTAAGGACGCTGCCGATGCTGCTCTTTTGAATGCCCGAGCTGTTATAGACAGCGAACGCCCTTGGGTTCTTGTCGAGAACCTGATTTTGCTAGAACTCCTGCCAATGGAGCACAACACGCCCGTTCAGACCAGATACGAAATCCAGAATTACGGCAGAACTGCAGCACGGCTGGTCAGAGCCAGAACAAAATTCCAGATGTCGAATCAGATGGACGGCCCGCCAAACCCCGAAATCTATGAAGATGCTGGCGGGAACATACCCCAGCGGATTGTTCCACCCATGTTGGAACCCCGCCTGCTCAATTTTGCTTTTCTGGAACCAGACCGCTATTTGAGCACGGAACGAATTCAGGCTATAAACAACGGAGCCGTTTATTTCTGGGCCTACGGATTCGTGGCCTATCGAGACACTCTCGGCACTGACCGGGAGTACATGACGCGCTTCTGCTACTGCTATATCGTTCCGCCATTGATGGAACCAGCCCGCTTTTGCTTGGCTGGGCCACCAGAGTACAACGCAGCAACATAGAAAAATCTAAATTAGGCGGTCCAGACACAGCCCTCTCAAAAACTGCCTGAGGCGCATATATCACTGTCCTTCGCAGGGCGGCACTCCTTTTGCTTTTCGTGCAACTTGGGCTCTCTCGTAGAGCACTTTGGAGGCTGCGCTCGCATCCTCGTCACTCACGCTTCCCGGAAATGTGACTATTCCGACACACGGAATTTGGACAACTTGGTCTTTTGGGTTTGGGATGTCGGTGGTTTTCGACGTTGGCGCAGCTGGGGCGATTTTTTCTTTGGCTTCCGGTATCGTTGGCGCAAAGTTTACGTTTGCCACAGCGAATGACAGCAATAACACTAATCCCAGCACAAAGGCTACGCATGCTGTGATGCCGCAAGCCGTAAACAAGAACGCAAAGACCTTTTCTCTGCGGCTCGCCCACTTCACATCTTTTTCACGAAGTGCTGCTGCTTCGCGTAACTCCTTGATGTAAGCATCCAGTTCGCTTTTGCTTCCGATACCAACAACGTTTACGTTTGGAACTTCATTAGCCAATGTTTCGTTTTTTTCTTTCAAGCGTTGCGCATATTCCCTGCTACGGCCATAGTGCAGATGGCTGGTGTTGAAGAAACTGAAAAAGGTCGCGCAGACAAGGCATACGATGAGCAGAATCCAGCTTGCGATGAGCCAACGCTGATGGAGCGGCGGAGTGGGCAAAGTCTTGAGAAATCCTAAATAAGTGACGCTAAGTGCCACGGTGCCGCCAGACAATAAGGCGAGATTGTTAAAAAACCTTTCGTACGCACGCTGATTCTCAGCGCTTTCTTCGAGGCGCTTTTTTGCAACTCGCGATACTGATTCCGTCGCGTCATCTATGCGCTGCTTTGCTATAAATGGGTTGGTCATCGGACACCCCTGAAATGTTCTTGGGCCAACTTACCGCTTGACCCTCTGGGTACTAAAGGGCCGAGCGCGCAATCACGAGGACGACTATTGCGAACAGCAGCAGCGAAACTCTGAGCTTGAACGTCCGCCAGAGTAGCTCGGCAGGCCTTCCGATTTCCTTTTCATGCTCCATTTCATGGCAATGTAGGGGAGTAGAGCAGGCGTGTCAACTCTAGGTAGCGGGCAGCGCTGTCGAACAGGTCTCTTGGCGACCAACATGCCAAAATCATGTCAGAAGTTTTTACTTCTGTGAGAAAAACTCGTCGCCACAAGTCCCAAAAGGAAAATCGCTCGTTGATTCTACGTAAGTTGTGCATTTGTAAACCTGAAATCCAAATCCGGCTTATAGGCTCATCTGCGAAATCTTGTTTTTTGTCAGTAGCTTACAAAACCTCATCGCACGACTGTGACGCCGGTGTGTCAGAATGATGCCGCCGCCAACAACATCTCGTCGCACAGATTTCATACTTTCCAAACTTCCCACATGTTGACTTGGTTGAGCGTGAAACCTAAGATTGCGCCAGTCTCAACCCATGATTGGCCAGACCATCTCGCACTACCGCATTATCGAAAAGCTCGGCGGCGGTGGCATGGGTGTGGTTTACAAGGCCGAGGACACAAGCCTGCGCCGGTTCGTGGCGCTCAAGTTCCTGCCCGACGACGTCGCCAAAGACCCGCAAGCACTCAGCCGCTTCGAGCGTGAAGCCAAGGCAGCCTCCGCCCTAAATCATCCGAACATCTGCACCATCTACGAAATTGACGACCAGCACGGCGAAGCGTTCATTGCCATGGAATTTCTGGACGGCCTGACGATGAAACATCGTATTGCTGGCCGACCGATGGAAATTGAGTTGATTCTGTCTCTGGCCATCGAGATTGCCGACGCTCTAGACGCAGCACATGCTGAAGGCATCATTCACCGCGACATCAAGCCCGCCAACATCTTTATCACCAAGCGCGGGCACGCCAAGATTCTAGATTTCGGTCTGGCGAAGCTGCAAGCAAAGGCAGGAACGGATGCCGAGGCGACGCTGACTCAGGAGGCGATGCAGTTGAGTGCGCCGGGCGCGGCCATGGGAACGCTGGCGTACATGTCGCCGGAGCAAGCACGGGCGAAAGAACTGGATGGGCGCACGGATATTTTTTCATTCGGTTTGGTGCTCTATGAAATGGCGACGGGAAAACAAGCGTTTTCGGGGAACACGTCGGCGGAGATTTTCGATGCCATTCTGAATCGCACGCCAGCCGCTCCAGTTCGGCTGAACCCGGAAATTCCAGCAGAACTTGAGCACATCATCCACAAGGCGTTGGAGAAGGACAAAAAGCTTCGCTACCAATCTGCTGCGGAGACGCGCTCAGACTTGACGCGACTGAAACGCGATACTGAATCGGGACGCTCAGCGGCGGTGGCTATGGAGGCCGAGCCAATGGCCGCAAGTTCCGCCGCAGCTTCTCCAGCGCCGCTTGCCGGAATGACTCCCGCAGTTTCGGCTGTTTCGGCAAAGACTCATGCTTTGCGGTGGCCAATATTGGCAGGCGTCGCGGTGGT
>Ga0210398_10006723_pt1 | contig 10524 bp, 11 predicted proteins | sample IncBWC4OmetaG_FD_161047 | JGI IMG/M metagenome (GOLD analysis project Ga0210398, IMG submission 161047) | Forest soil microbial communities from Barre Woods Harvard Forest LTER site, Petersham, Massachusetts, United States - Inc-BW-C-4-O | ecosystem: Environmental > Terrestrial > Soil >... | reverse complement strand
ATCAACGATATTTACAACCACTACGTCCTAAATTCGACGTGTACGTATCAGGAGGCGCCGGAACCAATCGTCGGACGGCAACAGTGGTTCAACGATCACGATCAACGTCATCCAGTGATTGTCGCCGAGGACGACGGCCGGGTAGTTGGCTGGGGTTCGCTTTCCAAGCTTCATGAACGGTCCGCTTTCCGAAATACGGTGGAAAATTCGATTTATGTTCGCCATGAATATCACCGTCGCGGCGTGGGGTCGTTCCTGTTACAGGAATTGATTGCCCGCGCCCGCGCGCTTGGTTACCACGCAATCGTGGCCGGCATTGACGGTGAACAAACTGGCAGCATGGCCCTCCACACAAAATTTGGCTTTCAAATAGCCGGTCACCTCAGACAGGTCGGGTTCAAGTTTGGCCGGTGGCTTGACGTCATCTACATGGAACTGCTGTTGTAAGGGGCGCTCATTCAATTGCCACTCCGGAAGGAGCGGGTGCCCTTTTCCCAGGCCAGTCCCCAATCGCGCATGGCCTCCAAGACCGGCGCCAGCGCCCTGCCTTTCGCGGTCAGCCGGTAAGCCAGCCGTTTGGGACTGTCTTCCACGGGAATTTGCTCGACCACGCCGTGCCGCAACAGGCGTTCCAGGCGTTCGCTCAGAATGTTCGTCGGGATGCCTTCCGGTGAAGCGCTGAAATCCTTGAACCGCGAACGTCCCAGGAACAGGTCGCGCACCACCAGCAAACTCCAGCGGTCGCCCGTGATGTCGAGCAAACACGCCACCGGACAGGGCGAACGGCGCGGTTCGGCTTTTGGCCTGCTGGAGCGTGTGGACTTGTTTTTTGCCATGAAACCAACGTGCCACAACAATCACTTGCATTCCACAAGTAATTTACTTGCAATCTGCAAGTATTCGTGCCAGTTTGGCGGCATGAGTGAAAACGTTGAACCGAAACTCGCCCCGCCCGGCGCCGGGCTGCCCAAAATCGAACTGCTCATCGGCCGATGGCTCTTTGCCCGGCGCCTCCGCCGTGGCACGCGGGAGTCGTTCTCCGCCGATTTCCAACAGGAACGGGAAACCATTCGCGCGCTCGTCCGTTCCTGCGACGCCGGTTCCGCGTCGCGCCGCATCCTGATCAAACGCCCGCGCGGGATGGAGGACAGCAGCCGCAATTGGTCGGTATGGATGACGCTCGACCATCTGCGCATCGTGAACGGTGGGATTACCCGGACCATTGGCGCGCTGGCGAAGGGGGTGGTCCCGCCTGGAAAGGCCAGCACCGCCGCGGTCAAGCCCGGCCCGGAAGTGACGGCTGCCGTGGTTGCCGAATACGAGGCGTCCTGTGACGCGTTGCTGGCGCAAGTGGCGGCCGCCCCTGATTTGAAGACTAAGGTGCGTTTTGCTCATCCGTGGTTCGGTCCGCTGGATGCATTCGGCTGGCACGCGATGGCCGCCAGTCACATGGGTATTCACCGCGTGCAGATCGAGCGAATTGTGGCGGGACTCGCGCCGGTTCGTGACGCTTCGATTGTCCCGGCGAAACAAAGTCAACCGACCCGATAGGAAATTTTTACAATCAACTCCCGCCCAAAACTGTGTTGCAGACGGTCGAGAATTTCCTTGCGGCGGTAACGGACGATTTCATCGAGCCACACGCTGCTGTCGATGGTCACGAACAGCGTTCCCTTGTTGAGCCCGGTGGGTTGCGCGTGGGCCACAATGTTTGGATCAATCAAATGGTTCCAGACCTTCAACACCTCCGCCTCGGCGCGACGTCGGTCCATCCGCAGCTCCTTCAACACGAGAGGCATGAAGTCGCCGGCCGGTCGCGCGCGCGATCGGGCCTCCTCCAACGGTTCGAGGTCCACGCCGCGCCACGCGCTCAAAACGCGCTGGCGCTCGTCCGACCGGGGCGGCCCGAGCTTGAACTTGCGATATGGCTTGGGAATTACCGCCATGGAAATTTGTTGTCAGTGCCGGTGCGCATTTTTCCAGTTCATCCCGTCGGCGGAATTAATGCAATCGCAAACTGAGAGTCGGTATGAGGCGCAACACACCAGGCTCAGGCCGGAGCACTTGCTTGCTCCGGTGTTGCGGCCGGTGCCGGTGTGGTCACCGGCGTGGTATGATCGTCCAGCACCAGCACGCCGTGCGGCGGGAGATCGTAATTGCCCGCGATCGTTGCCGCCGAGAGGAAGTCATGCATGGGCTTGTAAAACTGGATGCGCACGGGCGAATTCTGATGGTTCAACAGGAAATAGATGCGCGTATTGCCCTTCTGCCGCATGCTGACTTCCACCGTGTCCGGGACCTTCAGGAGAGGCGTCAGGTTCACCAACTGCCGCAACCACACCACAAGATCGTCGTAAAAATGCTGGTGGCTCATCGTCCCGATGTAAACCGCCTTGCCCAGCCCGAACGTGTTCATCGTCATGGCCGCCTTGCCGGCGTAAAAATCCTTGCCGTAGGTCGCCAGCACCTGGCAACCCTTGGGCTCGATGATGTCGCACCAGATTTTGGCCGGGTGCAAATGGCTCGAGGGAAAGGCGCCCTTGAACGTGATATGATTTTCCTCGCCGGGTGGCAGCGGATCAAACTCCAGCACCTCCATCCCGAAGACATCCGTCAAATCGTGCGGATAACCGCTGTCCGGCGCGATGTGATGCTCGTCCACCAATCCCGTGTTGAATGTGCCCACCAGCGTCCCGCCGTTCTGCACATACAGCTTCAATAAATCCGCCTCCCCGCCCGCCATCAGGTGCAGCGATGGCGCCACCACCAGCTTGTATTTGGACAAATCCTCCGTGGGCCGCGCGAAATCCACCGCCACGTTGCGATGATGAAATCCGTTGTAAATCAGTTGAATGTGGTCGCGCAGATGGAAATGCTTGTTCGGCTGCATCGGCTGTTGCAGCGCCCAGTCATTGTCATGGCTGTAAAGGATGCACACATCCGCCACGACCTTTGTGCCCTGGAGCGCCGGGCCGAGCAGCTTGATTTCGTCCCCGACCTGGCTGATTTCGTTGTAAGTCCGCGCGTCCTTGCGGCCGTGGTGCGGCAGCACCGCCCCGTAAAATTTCTCCGTCCCGATGCGCGATTGCCGCCACCGGAAATACAGCACGCCCGACGCGCCGCGCGAAATCAACTGGTACGTGAACAGCCGCAACACCTGCGGACGCACCAGCGAATTCACGTCCTGCCAGTTCACCTGGCCCGCCTTTTGTTCAATCACCCAAAAACCCTCGTTGCCGTCCGGCGTCCGTATGCCCGTTTTCTTCAATGAACGCATCATGTCCAGTTCACAGGCCATCTCTGATGACCGCGATTTGATGGCCACCTGGCTGTCCACCGACACAAAATCCAGCACCGCGGCCACGTCAAAATGGTCGAACCGCCGGTGGAGCGCGCGCAGATTGTTCGTGACCGGGCAGTCGGGCGTGAGTTCATGCAGCAAATCCGCCTGCATCTTCACGAACGCCAGGATCGTGTCGCTGCTGAACCGCATCCAGTCCAGCACCAGCGACGGGTTGTGGAGCGTCGGCGCGTGGCGCGGCATCGGCACCTGGTCCCAGTTCGTGACCACCTGGCCCCAGTGGCGCAGGCCCAGCATCACGTTCAGCCGCTCGATTTTTTCGTACTTGGCCTCCAGCCACGCATGCCAGTCGCGCCGCGTTTGTTCGTTGTACGTGAATTCCGAAAGATGCCCGCCCAGGCCGTTGTCAATCTGCCAGGCGATGAGCTGCGGATGCTTGCCCAGCGCCCCGGCCATCGCGCGCACGATGCGCTGCGAATAATCCCAATACACGTCGCTGTTCAGGCAGCAGGCGCGCCGCGTGCCCTCGTGGCGGGTGCGGCCGTGGTCGTCAATCGGCAGAATCTCGGGAAATTTTTTGGCCAGCCAGATCGGCGGCGCGGCCGTCGGCGTGCCCAGCACCACCTTGATGCCCGCCTTCTTCATCACGTCCATCACCCGTTTCAGCCAGTCGAAGTCGTACTTTCCCTCCTCCGGCTCACAAATGCCCCAGGAGAATTCACCCATGCGGACCACGTTGACGCCGGCGGCCAGCATCAAGTCGGCGTCCTCAGCCCACCGGGACTCGGGCTTGTCAGCCGTGCCTGCGTAAGGATACACCCATTGCTCCGGATAATAATCTACGCCAAAATACATATAAGTATGGGGGTTGACGGATTTATCCTGATTTTAGCCGCCGCCGCCGGTTCTGCAATCCCAAAAATGACTCCTTCTCGCGCCTTTCTCCCCCTTGCCAACTGCCCCCACCCAAGGCATTCTATGCCATAATGAAAAATTTGCCTCGCCACCCAGTGCTCGTCCGGATCGGGTTGCTTGTCTTGGGCCTTTCGACCGCGCTCGCCGTCCATGCCCAGACGCCCCTTTCCGCCGATGACATCATCGCAAAGGCCGTGCAACGCGCCGAATCACCCATCGCCCGCGAAGCCCGCCCTCCGTACCGTTACACCAAGCATACCGTCACCGACGAACTGGATTCGCAGGGTCATCTGAAAGATCGCCACGAAAAACTTTACGAAGTCCGTGTCGAATCCGGCCTGTCCTCGCTGAAGCTCATTCAGCTCAACGGCCAGGATCTCTCCGCCGACGAACAGAAGAAACAGGACGCGCAGGACCTGGCCGCCCGCCAGAAATTGGCCGACGGCAAGCCCGGCAAAAAAGGCGATGAACGCGAAAACTTCCTTACCGCGGAACTGGTGGCGAAATACAAGTTCAGGCTGATTCGCGAATTGCCCATCAACGGCCGCGCCACCTATGAACTTGCCTTCGAGCCGCTGCCCAATCTGTCCGAGAATCATCTCGTCGACCGTTTCCTCAACCAGGTCGCCGGCACCGTGTGGATTGACGCGCAGGAATTTGAGATCGCCCGCGCCGAAATTCATTTGCAGGGCGAAGTCACGCTTTGGGGCGGGATGATCGGCACGCTCACGCAATGCAGTTACACCCTCAGCCGCGTGCGTCAGCCCGACGGCACCTGGTTCAACGGCCTTTCCAGCGGATTTTTCCAGGGCCGCAAGCTCCTTGAACCCATGCTCATCCGCACCCGTTCCGAGGCCACCGACTTCCAGCGCCTCGACCTGGCCTTCAAGTGACATGGCCAAAAAGCCCAAGCTCGATCTTTCCCCGACCGGCGTGGCCCTGCACAATCCCTTTGCCGCGTTGACCGCCACCGGGCTTCCCGACGGCCCGGCCACACCGCCTCCCGCACCCGGCGAGCCAAAACTTCCCCGCCCGTCCAAATATGGCCGTGTTGTGTTGCGCCGTGAAAAGGCCCATCGCGGCGGCAAAACCGTCATCGTCGTCCACGAGTTCGCGCCCAACATCGGCCACGCGTATATCGAGGCGCTCGCCGGAAAATTGAAATCCGCCTGCGCCTGCGGCGGCACCAAGCGCGACCGCACCATCGAAATCCAGGGCGACCAGCCTGCCCGCATCCGCGCCCTGCTCGAACAGGAGGGCTTCCAGGTTGCCGGCGTCACCTGACTTTTATGCAACCATTGACCAATCCCGAAATCCGGAAACTCAAGGCCCGCGCCCAGCATCTCGAACCCATGTTCAAGGTCGGCAAGGCCGGCCTCAGCGACGCCTTTGTCAGCGGCCTCAAGGATGCGTTTGCGCTGCACGAGCTCATCAAGGTTAAGTTCGCCGAGTTCAAGGATGAAAAGAAAACCCTCGCGCCCGCCCTCGCCGAAAAAACCGCCAGCCATCTCATCATGCGCGTCGGCAACGTGGCCGTTTACTTCCGGGCCAAACCCGAACCTGCCAAGACCCCGTGAAAGTCACCTATTACGGACACTCCTGCTTCGCGGTCGGAGCTGGCGGCAAAACTTTGCTTTTCGATCCGTTCATCCGTCCGAATCCCCTTGCGCGCGGCATCAACATCGAAAGCATCGCCGCGGATTACATTCTCATCTCGCATGCGCACGACGACCATCTGGACGACGCGGTATTTTTGGCCCGCCAAACCGGCGCCATGGTCATCAGCGGTTTTGAGGTTTGCGAGTGGCTCGCCAAACAGGGCGTCTCCCGCGTCCACGCCCTGAACCAGGGCGGCGGTTTCAATTTCGATTGTGGCCGCGTCAAATATGTGAACGCCGTCCATTCCAGCAGCCTGCCCGACGGCACTTACGGCGGCAATCCGGGCGGCTTTGTCGTTGAGACCCGCGACGGCAATTTCTATTATTCCGGCGACACCGCGCTCACGCTGGACATGAAACTCATCGGCGAATCCACCGCGCTCGCCTTCGCCGCCTTGTGCATCGGGGACAACTTCACCATGGGCGTGGATGACGCCGTCAAGGCCGCTGAATTCATCCGTTGCGACGAGATTCTGGGCGTTCATTACGACACCTTTCCGCAGATTCAAATTGACCATCAGGCGGCCGTCAAAAAATTCCGCGCCGCCGGAAAAAACCTCCATCTTCTGGGCGTTGGTGCCAGCCATTCCTTCCCATCCGGCAAGTAGCAAGGTCACGCTGCGTTCTTGCCGAAGCCATTCCAAACAAGGCAATTGCGCGCGCGAGCATTCTTCGCATTTGTCCAGTTTTCCACCGTGGCAATGGATATGCTGCTCACTGACGTCAGTTAGTCGGTATAAATAAAAATAAAAGAAAGACAGTAATATGAGCAATATAGGCAGCGTAGCCGGTACGGCCTCCCCGTACCAACCCACCAACTCAAACACCCTGGCCCTCCAGGCGTTTCAATCCGTCGGCAGCGCCCTGCAATCCGGCGACCTTTCCTCCGCTCAAAGCGCGCTCGCGACTTTTCAGCAGAGCCTGCCGGGCAGTTCCTCGTCGGCGGTTCAACCGCCGTTTGGCCGGAACCATCAGGCGAACTCAGCGTATCAAAATCTGGCGGGCGCCCTCCAATCCGGCGATCTCTCCAGCGCGCAGCGGGCGTTTGCAAATTTGCAGACGGCCCTTTCTGCGGCGCACAAGGCCCCTCAAGGAGCCAGCGCCGCGCAGCCAACGGCTTCAACCAACACCACAACCTCGACCGCGCCAGCCACCGGCGCGAACTCGAATTCCACAACCGATGCCGACGGCGACAACGACGGCAGCGGTTTGAATGTGACCGCGTGATGCCCCGCAACGAGGCGCCCCTGTTGAAGATGTTCTCCCACCAAGTTGACGAGCAGACGGAGTTGCGGCTGATCAACCGTCAGTACGCCGCGGAATTGTTCAAAATCATCGACTCCAACCGCGGGCATTTGCGGCGCTGGCATCCCCAGCTGGACTTCCTGCGTTCGATCGCCGATGCGGACCGGGCCATCACCGCCTGGCAGCAGCAATCCGCCGTCAACCGCGCGATTTACGCCGGCATCTGGTTCAATGGCCGTTTCTGCGGAATGATCAACCACCTGAGCGTTGATTGGATGAACCGCTGCGCGGTCCTGAGCTACTGGCTGGATGCGGGGCACCAGGGAAAAGGCATCATGACCGCGTGCTGCCGGGCTTTCATCGCGCACGGCTTCAACACCTGGAAACTCCATCGCTTCACCATCGAGTGCGCCACGGAAAATACCCGCAGCCGCAAAATTCCGGAACGCCTCGGATTTAAGCTCGAGGGAATTGTCCGCAATATCGAATGGCTACATGACCACTTCGCGGACCATGCCATCTACGGCCTGTTGCACTCGGAATATTTAAGCGCAGATTCCACCCCAGCCCTGAAGCTCTTTGAGACTGAAGAAAATGACGCTGCAGCCGCCCGAACGGCTTCGCCTATCATTTCTTTCGCGTAATTGCGCCTCGATTGCTCCCACCTCGTGAGCATCATAATGGGATCCACAAACTCCCCGCCGTCCCTAGGTATATTGGTATCTCTTTATGCCAAAACAACTTGCACATGCCATTGGCTTTTGGCTGCTGGCATGATCTATCCCAATCTTCCATTTTTCCCGTCGGCTATTTTTCCAGACCCGGATCAGCCTAAATAGCTCAACTCCACTGCGCAATGCGCCGATAAATGAAGACTATTAAACCCGCAGGGGTTGGGACCAAGTCTGCGGGTTGGGTCGGGACGATGATGCGTCAGTAGCGCGGCACGCTGGGGTCAATCTCGTCCGACCACGCGTCGATGCCGCCCTTGACGCTTTTGGTGTACTTGAAGCCCTGTTCCTTGAGGAACTGCACCGCGTTCAGGGAACGGATGCCAGTTTTGCAATAGATGTAATATTGCGTGTTGGGATCGAGCTCGGTGAAGCGCTGGGACAATTCGCCCATCGGGATGAGTGGGGCGCCATTGATGTGAGCAATTTCGTATTCAAACGGTTCACGGACGTCGAGGAGCTTGATGCCAAGCTTCGGATCGTCGAGCGCCTTCTTTGTCTCCTGGACGGACACCTCGTCGGGATTGGCCGCGCGGATCGTCTTGTCCTCCGGTATCCCGCAAAACACCTCATAGTCGATCAGTTCCTTGATGGTGGGATGATCGCCGCAGACGGGGCACTCGGGATCGCGGCGCAATTTCAATTCGCGGAATTTCATGTCGAGCGCATCGAACAGCAGCAGCCGGCCGACGAGCGACGTGCCCTTGCCAATCACCAGCTTGAGAATTTCCGCGCCCTGAATGCAGCCGATGATGCCGGGCAGCACGCCCAGCACGCCGCCTTCCGCGCAACTCGGCACCATGCCCGGCGGCGGCGGCTCGGGATAAAGACAACGATAACACGGCCCGCCCAGGTGCGGTGCAAACACGCTGGCCTGGCCGTCGAAGCGGAATATCGAGCCGTAAACGTTCGGCTTCTTGAGCAGCACGCAGGCGTCGTTGGTAAGATAGCGAGTGGGAAAATTGTCGGTGCCGTCCACCACGATGTCGTATTTCGCGATGATCTCCATTGCGTTCTCGCTGCTCAACCGGGTGTTGTGAATCACCACCTCGCAGGTTGGGTTGATGCTCTTGATGGTGTCGCGGGCGGACTCCGCCTTCGGCCGGCCCACGTCCTCGGTGCCGTGGATGATCTGGCGCTGGAGGTTCGAGAAATCAACCGTGTCAAAATCCACGATGCCGATGCGGCCGACGCCCGCCGCGGCCAGATACATGGCGATGGGCGAACCAAGGCCGCCGGCGCCGATGCACAGCACGCTGGAGCGGCAAATTTTCTTTTGGCCTGCCAGACCGACTTCCGGCAGAATCAGATGGCGCGAGTAGCGCCGGATTTGGTCATTATCGAGTTCCATAATCAAACCGAGTCCACGAGAATAGTTCAGAATTGGAATAAATCAAGCCGGACTGCGCGACGGGGCGGGCGGCCCATTTCTCATTTGAGAAATCCTTGAAAATGGTTAGTATAACGGGCTGTAAGAAAGTTTGGAAATGATGTGATGAAGCAGGACGCATTAAACGGGCTGGCCAGCGCCGGCTGGCCGGTGCTGCTGTTGGACGGGGCAGGAACCATTCTGGCCGCCAATCCCGCCGCCGCCGCCTTGTTCGGTCCCGCCGCGGAATCGGGCGCACCCATCGCCGCAATCTGGCTCGCCGAAAACGACGCGTCGCCTCCCGATTTTCTGGCCCGCGCCGAACGCACCCCGTCCGTCATGCTTCCGGTGAAGTTCCTCGGTGCTGGCGGCGTTCCCGTAACTTATTCGGCCTGTCTTTGCACGACCATTGACAGTCTTGAAAAGCGTTTCGTCCTGCAACTGCTCCCGCCATCGCCCGAGGCGCGCAGCGCGGCAACCGAGGCCGGCCTGGCCCACAAGCAAAAACTCGATTGCGCCCTGCAACTGGCGCGCACGGTTTCGCTCGATTTCAACAACGCCCTCACCAGCATTCTCGGCCACACTTCGCTCGTGCTGAGCAAAATGGAGGCGGGTAATCCCTGGCGCAATTCCCTGGTCGAGGTCGAAAAATCCGCCGCGCGCGCGGCGGAAATCGCGAGCGACCTTGCCGCCTTCAGCCGTCCGGAAAAGGAGGCCAAGGCCCAGCAATCCGGCAATCTGAACCACTTGCTCCAGCGCAACGCCGAGATGTTCCAGTCCACCAAGCTCGACAAGGAGGTGGTGTGGTCCCTGAAATTCGAGCGCAAGCTTTACTCGGCCCGCTTTGATGAGGCCAAGATGCAGCAGGCCCTTGTCAAGATCATGGAGAACGCCATCGAGTCACTCGGGCCGCGCGGCCACCTCACGCTCCAGACCAAGAACATTGATTTGACGCAGCCTACGCAGGACCGCAACGCGCAGCTCGCCGCCGGCGCTTATGTCTGTGCGGAAATCGCCGACGACGGCTGCGGCATCGAGGCGGAGGTGCTGCCGCGGATATTTGAGCCTTTCTTCACCACCAAACGCGGCGGCAAACATCGTGGCCTCGGCCTGGCGTGGGTATACGGCATTGTCACGAATCACGGCGGCGGCGTCGCCGTGTCCAGCCAGCCGGGCTCCGGCACGTCCGTTCGCGTTTACCTGCCCGCCGACAAAAAATTTGTGAAGGACGAGGTCGCCGATACCGCGGACCTGAACGGCACCGGGACCGTCCTCATGGTGGACGACGAGGACCTGCTGCTGACG
>Ga0210398_10006722_pt1 | contig 10524 bp, 7 predicted proteins | sample IncBWC4OmetaG_FD_161047 | JGI IMG/M metagenome (GOLD analysis project Ga0210398, IMG submission 161047) | Forest soil microbial communities from Barre Woods Harvard Forest LTER site, Petersham, Massachusetts, United States - Inc-BW-C-4-O | ecosystem: Environmental > Terrestrial > Soil >... | reverse complement strand
TACGTACTATTGGATATCGCAGGGATCGGAAGCCCTATCGTACGACATCTTTTTAAACCTGGAGGTGGCGGGCAGCCAAGAACTGTTCCGCTCCGATGCCAATAGCGACCGCTACGGCCTGATTCCGGAGCCGGCGAATCCGAAGACCAATCCGGACGCGTTGCCGATCGGCTTGGCAAAAACGGTAGTTGCCGAAGGGCGCTGGAAAGGTGAATACGTCGCCATATCGTGCGCGGTCTGCCATAACTCGCAGCTCACTTACAAGGGCAAAAAAATTCGCATCGACGGCGGTAACAACAATACTTTTGATTTCATGGCATATATCTTCGCCTTCGACGATGCGCTTCAAGCGACCTTGACCGACACGGCGAAATTCGATCGCTTGGCGGCGCGACTCAAAGCATCGAGTCCTGACGCCCGTGCCGCTCTGCGCAAGCGCTTTGAGAGCGAGACCGCGAACGTGCATAGGTTTCGCACCCGAACGATGGTGACTCCTTACACGATGGGACCCGCCCGCTTGGACGCGATTGCCGGAATCGTCAATCGAGTGACTGCCGATGCGCCGGGGATTCCAGAGAACTGGTCGACTCCGCTCGCGCCGACGAAGCCCCCCTTCGTCTGGAACTCCCCGCAGGGATCTTGGACGCAGTGGCGCGGTGCGCAACAAGACCCCGTCGATCGCAATTTTACTGAGGCCATGGGTGTGCTCATGCCCATGGATCTGCATTCCAAGACGCCGAAAGATGGTCTGTTCGATTCGAACGCTGCGCTGCTCAATTTGGGAAAAATCGAGGAGTTGCTGAACACACTGGCGCCACCCAAATGGCCGGAGGAGATACTCGGCAAGATCGACCGCGCCAAGGCCGAGCAAGGGAAGAAACTGTTCGCCGACAACTGCGCACGCTGCCACAACTCCTATCCTTATACGTGGACGAAACCAAATAAGTACGGCAAGCGCTTCATCGAAGTGGGGCTCGTACCGCAGAAATATGTCGGGACCGATCCGGGCCAATTTACCGACTTGAGGCCCTTTGCAATCACGGGCCAGCTAGCCCCCTATTTGCCGCCGCCGTTCCAGGGAAGAGAGATCATCCCGACCGGGGCACTGTATGTGATTATGCAAAAGGAAGTCCTCGGCAAAGCGCTTGCGAAATTGCAGGTAAGTGACGAAGAGAAAGTCAAACTGCATGGTTACCGCGAATTCCCGCTGCCGCAGCCGACACCGGGAGTCTACAAGGCCGCGCCCCGCGAAGGCGTATGGGCGACACCGCCCTTCATGCATAACGGTTCGGTACCCAATCTCTACGAGATGTTGATCCCGGCGAAGGAGCGCACCAAGAAATTCTATATTGGACGTGAGTTCGATCCCATCAAAGTGGGGTTGGATACAAGCGGGAAGTCCGGGGGTTTCCTCCTTGACACATCAGTTCAAGGAAATTCGAACGCCGGTCATTCCTTCGAGACCGGTCCTCTTGGTAACGGCGTGATCGGTCCGCTGTTGACCGATGAGCAGCGCTGGGCGCTGGTCGAATACCTAAAATCCATTCCGGAAAAAGCAGGCCAGGTCACGCCCTTCGGCGGTCCTCCGAATGCCAAAGAGGGACACGGTGATTGGGGCACTTGAGCAATGGTGCAGGATGACGATGTCAGACGACGCTCGACCGGGCTTGACCCAAAGCCCAATAGCTTTCTTAGGATCGCATCGAGATCATTTGAATGGAATTGTAGCGGATGCCGTTCTATCAGAGGTTTTTCATGAAATATGCCAAGAGTAATTTTTGGACCATAGCTTCACAGGCACTCGCGCTATCCTGTACGTCCATGCTTTGGCTCTTTCCGCTGGAGCTGGCGGCCGCCGAGTCTGCCGGCGACTCCGTCATCTATCTCGATCAAGGTTGGTCCAAGGCGGATCGCGACACGTACTATTGGATAGACCAAGGCACAGCCGTCCTCTCGTACGACGTCTTCCTCAATCTGGAGGTCGCCGGCAGCCAGGAACTCTTTCGCTCGGATGCCAATAGCGAACGGTATGGCTTTACCACCCAAGCGGCGAATCCGCGGACCAACCCAGATGCTTTGCCGGTTGGTCTGACCAAGGCAGTTATTACAACGGGGCCCTGGAAGGGCGAGTATGCCGGCGTAAACTGCGCCGCCTGCCATGACGCTCAGCTGATGTACAAAGGGAAGAAGATTCGCATCGACGGTGGTGCGAATAACACCTTCGACATCATGGCCTATATCTACGCGCTGGATGATGCATTGCAGGCCACAGCGGCGGACGCGGCGAAGTTCGACCGCTTGGCTGGGCGAATCGGTGCATCGAGTGCGACTGCCAAGGGCGATCTGCGTAAGCGTTTCGAGAAGGAGGCCGCGCGGGTGCATGAATATCGGACCCGAACCGTGGTCACTCCGGCGCCTTGGGGGCCTGCACGGATGGATGCCATTAACGTGATCGTCAACCGGGTCACATCCATTGAACCCGGTATTCCCGAGAACTGGTCTACGTCCATCGCACCGACCAAACCTCCGTTTGTATGGAATTCCCCGCAGGGCTCGTGGACGCAGTGGCGCGCCGTGCAACAGGACCCGATCGAACGCAATCTAATTGAGACCATGGGTGTGTTCATGCCGATGGACCTTAAGTCCAAAACACCCGCTGCCGGATTGTTCAGTTCAAATGCTCAGATTCACAATTTAGTGAAAATCGAGGACTTGTTGACTCGATTAGCGCCTCCCAAATGGCCCGAAGAAGTGCTCGGAAAGATCGATCGCCAGAAAGCCGCCGCAGGCAAGGCGCTCTTTGCAACCAACTGTGCAGGCTGCCACAACTCCTATCCCTACACGTGGACGCAAGCGAATAAATACGGCAAGCGCTTCATTGAAGTCGGAATCGTGCCGCAGAAGTATGTGGGCACGGATCCGGGACAGTTTGAGGATTTAAGGCCGTATGCGATCACCGGCCAGTTGGCACCGTATTTGCCGCCGCCGTTTCAGGGTAAGGACATCATACCGACCGGCGCCCTGTATTACATACTGAGCAAAGCAGTACTCGCCACCGCGCTTGAGAAACTCCAGTTCACTGGGGAAGAGTCGGTAAAACTTCACGGCTACCGGGAACTCCCGCTGCCACAGCCATCCCCGGTACCCAGCTACAAGGCTGCGCCGCGCGAGGGCGTGTGGGCGACGCCACCCTTCATGCATAACGGATCGGTGCCTAACTTGTACGAGATGCTGATCCCGGCGAAGGAGCGCACCAAGAAATTTTATATCGGGCGCGAGTTCGATCCCATCAAAGTGGGCTTGGATACCAGCGGCAAGTCCGGGGGATTCCTGCTTGACACATCGATTCAGGGAAATTCGAACGCGGGTCACTCCTTTGAGAATGGACCTCGAGGCAACGGTATCATCGGTCCGCTGTTGACCGATGAGCAGCGCTGGGCATTGGTTGAATATCTCAAATCGATTCCGGAGAAAGACCGCCAGGTCACGCCATTTGGCGGACCCCCGGATGCAAAAACGGGCCACGGTGATTGGGGACACCCTTGAGGCCAAGTGAGCCCGTGGCGGCTGGTCCGGCATTCAGTGGAGGATAGCCATGTCAGATCATGTTGATGGACCGAGGCAGATCGGCGATCCGGCATCGGATTTAACGGATCTGTTCGCATTCATAAGTCCCGAGAACCCCAGTCGCACGGTGCTAGTCGCCGACGTCTTTCCCTCGGCTGGTATCAGCGCGATGTTCTCCAACGTGGTCAACCACTCGATCGTGGTTCGCCGAGCTGTCGTGACTGGCCATGGCGATGCCACGAAGTTTGTAACGAGTGATCCGGAGATTCGCTTCAGTTACCGCTTCAGCGTCCTAGAGCACGGAGCGGGCAGCGCGAAGCCGATCCAGCGCGGTACCTGCAGCTTGCCGGATGGGCAGAAACTCGAGTTCATCGTCAATGACGAGAAAGGGGCCGCGACCCCGGACGGGGCGTATCGAGTGTTTGCGGGTTTGCGCTCCGACCCCTTCGTTCTGGCGTGGCTGGCGGCCAGCTTGAAGAAGTTTCCCAATCTGCTAGAGCACGACAATGTGCTTTCCTTAGTTATCGACTTCGACACGCGCCGCGTGCTCGATCCGGATAAAGGCTCGCTGTTCGGCGTCATTGCCGAAACCACTCCCGTGCCGGCACCGGCTACTCTGATTGGGCGTCCGCCGCCGCGGTTCGATTGGGTGGGCCGACCGGAACAGACCAACATGCGCCTGAACAATCCCGCCATGGATGGCACGGCCGACCTGCGGGACTTGTGGAATCAACAGACCCCCTTCGCCATTGCAGAGGAGCTAAAGCCCCTGTTCCGCCAGCGCTTGATCGACAGTTTGACCAACTGGGACATGCGCGACGGCAAGGCAGACTGGACTCCGACGGCGATCGCCTCAGCCGCCAATGTCTATCTCGATGATTTCATGTTGATCGACGTATCCAAGCCGACCACCGACATAAGCTATCTCGAGATCGAGAAGAGCACGCTGCGGGGGCAGCCCTATAAAACCGGCGGCGGCCGCACGGTCAACTCTAATGTGGTCGACATCATGGTTTCGTGGATGGTGAACAACGATCGGGAGTACCTGCAGGGCGGAGCCAAGGGCGCGACCAAGCCGGGCGTCAAGTCGTTTCCTTATCTCGCATCGCCGAACACGCAATTGCAGACCGTGGTCGAAACGGTCGAGGTCTCGGCTTCCGCCGAAAAAGTCTGGGATCTCGTCGGAGTTTTCGGCGGCGCCTGGCATCCGCTGATCGCCAAGGTCCAGTTGACCGGCACGGGTGTCGGGCAGTTGCGCATCATCGAGACGATTGACGGCAAGCAGATCATCGAACGTCTCGATGCCATCGAAAATTCCAACCGGCTCTATCACTACTCGATGGTCTGCGGCATCCCGGCCACGGAGTATACGGGTACGGTAGATGTCAAACCCAAAGGAGCTGGCAGCTTGATTGAGTGGCGCGTGCAGTATTGGGCGGATGGGCAAGGCGACATCGTCGTCAAGACCATAGTCTCCACCCTGCTCAAAACCGGCCTCGAAGCGCTCAAGAAGCGTTTTGGCTGAACATGATACAGGCGCTCGATCTTAAGATAGATTTTCCCCTGGCCACGGACGGCGACATCGCAGTCACCAATCTTCAAAGCGCGCGGCAACAATCCTGGAGCCGGTTCTGGCAAGCGCCGCAACGGGCCGGCATCGCAGAATACATCGTCGAACAAGAGCATTTGACCTCGCAGTTTCTCGGCGACTTATGCGCATTCGACCGGCTGGAGATGCTGGGCAAGAACCTCGCCAGCACCGATGTGGATCCGTCGCGCCTGGCGCTCATCCATGCGCAGGTCGCCTCGATGATGCATCGATTTGCAGAAGCGAGGAACTATCTTGCGCAAGCACATGAACAAGTCGCGCCGCCGGGCTCCGTCAATCGACTGTCGCTCGCCATCGATCAGGCCTGTGGGACTCATCTTGAGGCAGTACTCGATGTACGACGCCGAATCGCCGCAGAATCCGGGCGTTTGGAGGATTTGATTCCGCTAGGTGCGCTGTTTGCGGATTTGCGCGAATTTGAGGAGGCGGAGCGCGTCTACGTCCAAGCGATCCAGCAGTATCAGGATGTCTCGCCATTCGCGCCTGCCTGGGCCTGCTTTCAGCTAGGTGTCCTTTGGGGAGAACTCCTCCCCAATCCGCAACCAATCCGCGCGGCGCAGTGCTACAGAAAAGCGATTGCCTATTTACCTTGTTACGTGAAGGCCCGCGTGCATTTGGCGGAGATCTATTCGCAAGACGGGCGCACGGGAGAGGCGGAAGCGCTGCTGGTACCGGCCCTTGCCGCCGGCGATCCGGAGGTTAATTGGCGTCTTGCCGAGGTGTTCAACGCCAGCGGCAGATTCGCCGATGCGGAGGCGCAGATGCAGGCTGCGCGATCCGGTTTCGAAAATCTGCTTGAGAGGCACCTGCTCGCGTTTGCGGACCACGGTGCGGAATTCTATTCCGGCAGCGGCAATGATGTGCAGAAAGCCCTCGAATTGACACGCATCAACGTGGCCAATCGTCCGACGCTGCGTGCTTTCGAGCAGGCGTTTGCGATAGCTATCAAGGCCGGCGAGCCGCAGGTTGCTTCCGAAATCCTCGACATCGCGGAAAAAAGATGGGGATGGACAGCTGCGTTCCGACGATCGCCGCTGGCGGCACATGGCTCGGATTGCGGATCTTATGAAGGCGATGTCGGCACTGATCAATCCATCGGTGTTCCTCGCCGTTCAATCAAAAACGCTGTGAATCAGGGGGTGCCGATATGATTGGTCGTAGAAACTTCGTGTGCGGCACGGCTTTGGTTGCCCTGGCGCCAGCTTTTGCGGGTGTTGCATCTCTCGCGCCGGGCCGGCAATCTCCACCGGTCCCGGGAGCCGGCGGGCTGCAATCGCTACCGGCGCCAAAGCGACAGAGCGTGATTTTTAAGGTCCACGGCTGGACACCGCCACCGGCGGCTGCTCAAGATGACTCGACCGGTGTTTGGACCGATCACGCAAGCGATGACGCGGTCCGCGATGAGGTGTGGATTAGCATCAGCCAGTCATGGAAAACAGCCTGGCGGTGACCTGACAGGTCGTACTGGACGCGCATCGGTAACCGTCATATGTCACTCATCAAGGATCTTCTCGAGACTCCAGCTAAGCTTCGCGCTGCATCGAAGTTCACGGTAATGAATGGCCTACTCTATTTGGGGACTGGAGCCTTGTTCATTGCTTGGCCGGGCGTGACACAGTGGCTGTTTATGGATGCGGCTTTCGTTGGACACGAAAGGGCGCTCATTCGTGTAATTGGATTGACGCTCGCGGTCATTGGCTGGCTGTATCTGTTCGGCGGCCGATCGGGCGCACGACAGATCGTTGCCGCTTCCGTGGTCGACCGATTGGTGTTCGTTCCTGCCGTGCTGGTACCGCTGGCGATGGCGGGAGTCTTCCCTCATATGTTTTTGACTTTGGCGATCCTCGACCCAGCGCTCGCCGTGGCTGCCTGGGTGCTTCTCGGTCGTACGAGCTGATCGGCGAAGCACCGTCCTTCCCCGGATGGTTCCAATGCACCAAATTATGGGGTTTGCCAGGTTCAACGCGACATTGACGCTCGCCATTTTCTGTAGTTGGGCGCTTCTACTCTTGCGGTCGGCGCCCGCGGCGGCCCAGTCCGCCGCCGACGGGGTAATTTATCTCGATCAAGCCTGGTCGCAACAAGATCGGGAATTCTTCTACCAGGTATCGCAAGGCTCACAGGTCATTGCATACGATATTTTCCTCAATTTGGAGGTCGCCGAAGGCCAGGATCTCTTCCGGTCGGCGGCGAATAGCGAGCGCTACGGCCTGATCCCTCAGGCTGCAAATTCTCGAACCAACCCGGATGCTTTGCCGATCGGCGTGTCAAGGGCCGTGACGACGGCCGGGCGATGGAAGGGGGAGTTTGTCGGATTGACGTGCGCGGCCTGCCACGTCGCGCAGCTGACCTTTAATGGAAAGCGTATTCGTATTGACGGTGGCGTCGGCAATACATTCGACTTGATGGCGTATATCCACGCCCTCGACGATGCTTTGCAGGCAACTGCGACAGACGATGCAAAATTCGATCGCCTGGCTAACCGACTTGGAGCCCACAACCAGAACGCCAAACATACGCTGCGCAAACGCTTTGACGAGGATGCAGCAAGGGTGCACGAATATCGGACCCGTACGCTGGTGACACCCATCCCATGGGGGCCTTCCCGCATGGACGCGATCGCTTTGATCGTCAATCGACTCACAGCGATTGCTCCCGGTCTTCCGGAAAATTGGTCTACACCGCTTGCACCCACGAAGCCGCCCTTTCTGTGGAATGCGCCCCAGGGAACTTGGACGCAGTGGCGCGGAGTACAACAAGACCCGATCGGGCGCGACCTGGTCGAGACCATGGGTGTGTTCATGGCCATGGACCTCAAGTCCAAAACCCCCGAGGAAGGATTGTTTGATTCAAATGCCGCCCTCCTCAATCTCCACAAGATCGAGATCCTACTGCGCCGGTTGGCGCCGCCGAAATGGCCGGAAGAGGTCTTGGGAAAAATCGATCGCGAGAAAGCGGACAAGGGCAAGGCGCTGTTCGTCAGCCTGTGCGCGGGCTGCCACAACGTGTGGCCCTACACGTGGACGGAGCCGAACAAATATGGCAAGCGCTTCGTCCGAGTCGGATTGGTGCCACAAACAGAAGTCGGCACCGATCCGGGACAGTTCAACGAGTTGCGACCCTACGCAATCACGGGCCAGCTGAGCCGCTATTTGCCGCCGCCGTATCAGGGCCAGGAAACCATACCAGCTGGCATTCTCTACACTATTTTACAGCAGAAGATCTTGGCGAAGGGGCTCGAGCGACTCCCGCTAACCGAGGATGAGACTGCCGATCTGCATGGGTTTCGGGAGTTCCCACTACCGACTCCACCGATGGGTGTATACAAGTCAGCACCGCGCGATGGCGTATGGGCGACTCCGCCGTTCCTGCACAATGGGTCCGTACCCAATCTGTACGAGATGCTGATCCCTGCCAAGGACCGTACTAAGAAGTTCTACCCAGGGCGAGAATTCGACCCGGTTAAGGTGGGGCTGGACACCAGTGGGAAATCCGGAACCTTTCTCATGGACACCTCGTTGCGCGGAAATTCTAATTCCGGTCACTCCTTCGAGGACAGTCCACGTGGCAATGGCGTTATTGGTCCACTATTGACCGAGGACCAGCGCTGGGCGCTCGTCGAGTACCTAAAATCCATCCCGGAGGAAGCCGGCCGGGTGACGCCGTTTGGCGGTCCGCTGAACACGCGCCCTGGGGACGAGCGAGCGCAGCCGTGAATTGCACAAGCCCGTGTTGGCTCGGCAGTTGGGTTGCATCGGCATCTCAAGCAAAAATTAACTAAGTCGTCCAGCGGTGTCGGATTCCCTGTCCATTGCTCTTCCGAGTCCCGAAAGCCGGCGACGTCTTCGCTTCTCATCGCAAGAGCGAGTCAGGTTCGCGGGGCTCTATGGCATGGTCGCGTTACTCCATGCCATCGGCTGGGGAATGTATCTGCATTTCGCAGCGCATTATCCTGCGCTGATTGGTCTGGGATTCGTTGCCTACCTGTTCGGTTTGCGCCACGCCTTTGACGCGGACCACATTGCAGCGATCGATGACACTGTACGGTACATGCTGCAAAAGGGAAAACTACCGCTCGGCGTGGGATTCTTTTTCTCGCTCGGCCACTCCACGATTGTCATAGGTCTGGCGATCATCATTACATTTGCAGCCACCACCGTCGCGCGGCATCTCCCGCAATTACAAAACGCGGGGGGCCTCATCGGTACCTGCGTATCCGGTGTCTTTCTGTGGGCCATCGGAGCACTCAACCTGCTCGTATTGCTGGACATCCTGAAGGTCTGGCAGCAAGCCAAGACGGGAACGCACAGCCATGCTCATCTCGAGGCGCTGTTGGCGCGACGTGGGCTGTTTAATCGGCTGTTCAGGGGGCGTCTGCAGAAGCTCATGAATCACAGCTGGCAGATGTATCCGCTGGGCCTCTTATTCGGGTTGGGCTTTGACACCGCCTCAGAAGTCGGTCTGCTGGCCATGACCGCAGGGGCATCCGCGGGCAATCTGCCGATTCCGGCGATACTGTCGCTGCCAATTCTATTTACGGCGGGAATGACGCTCATGGACACGACCGATGGCGTGCTGATGGTGAAGGCCTACAACTGGGCATATCTCAATCCCATCCGAAAGATTTTCTACAATGTTACGACCACAAGTCTTTCAATCGGCGTGGCGCTCGTGATCGGGTCCATTGAACTGATGCAGGTGCTCATCAGCACGCTCGGTCTTCGCGGCAGCGTTGTTGACGCCGTGGCGCAGCTCGACTTCGGAAGTCTTGGATACGTCATTGTCGGCGTGTTTCTGCTCGCCTGGGGGTGCTCGGTTGCCGTGTGGAAGTTTGGGCGCATCGAGGAGCGTTATGGCGTAGCCACCCCGCATTGCCACACCCATACTCACGGAGGAGGCATCGAGCACTCTCACGAGCATTTGCATTGACAGTTGTTTGAGTTTCTCTGAAAAACCGCAATATGCAGGCTGCCTAACGACTGCTATTTGCTACAACGGTTGCTCAGGATATGAGCGATGGGACACATCTCACAACTTGGCAACGCGGGAGACGAAGGATCGTTTCGCGAAAAACCAACCGTCGATGACCGGCACGTTGGATGAGCCCAACGGCGCGCTAGAACCTCGATTTGCGTTACAAGGGACGGTGCATTGGGTGCACGCTCTAGCGCTCGAACAATTGCTCATGAGTCTCCATCGTGTGTCCGCGCTGCTTGAGATGCCCCCAAGGTCTAATTGCTGCCTGCAGCCTTGCTGCGGAGACTCTGCCGGTTTCACTCTTAGGGAAAGCTTGGTCATGGCTGCAACCCCTGATGCCAGCTTGCTCGCCAGCTGGAACGAAGGTGCCG